>Ga0256835_1000734_pt1 | contig 22213 bp, 17 predicted proteins | sample PIR30metaG_FD_185972 | JGI IMG/M metagenome (GOLD analysis project Ga0256835, IMG submission 185972) | Hydrothermal vent microbial communities from East Pacific Rise, Pacific Ocean - PIR-30 | ecosystem: Environmental > Aquatic > Marine > Hydrothermal vents | place: Pacific Ocean: East Pacific...
GCGACCGGATCAGGCTGCTGGACATGGCCGGCTGGGCGCTGGTACTGGCGGCCCTGCTGGGCGTGTCTCTGCACGCCCTGGGAAGAATCGTTTCCCGGAACGGAAGGAGGAAGTAATCGTATGGATGCCGCAATAAAAATGAAAAGAATCTATCTCTACAGCCGGTTCGAGAGGTTCTGGCACTGGCTGCAGGCCGTGCTGATCATCCTGCTGATCATCACCGGCCTGGAAATCCACGGCAGTTACCACCTGATGGGTTACGAGAAGGCCGTCAGCATGCACAACTTCCTCGGCCTGACGTGGCTCGTGCTGTTTGCCTTTATCGTTTTCTGGGTATTTACCACCGGTGAGTGGCGCCAGTACGTGCCGACAACGAAGAAGCTTTTCGCCGTTGTGCTGTACTACTCCTGGGGTATTTTCAAGGGAAAGCCGCACCCGGTGGAGAAAAGCCCCGGTTCGAAGCACAATCCGCTGCAGCGCCTGACGTACCTGGCCCTCACGGCGGCCCTGCTGCCGGTTCAAATGGTGGTGGGCCTGCTGTACTATACCTATAATCATTGGACGCAGTGGGGGATGGAGAGCTTCCTCAATCTCGAAGTGGTGGCCACCATCCACCTGGTGATCGCCTTCCTGCTGCTGAATTTCATCATTGTGCACGTCTATATGACCACCACCGGCCACACGATCTTTGCCCACATCAAAGCCATGATCACCGGCTGGGAGGAGGTCTACGAAACCACCCAGATTCACGACTGGGAAACCGCCGGCCGCCGCAAATAGACAGCCGCGTTTACAAGGGTATCACCGCAAAGGGAGGCTACCGCAACGGCAGCCCCCCTTTTTTTGCGCCTCTGCCCCGGCCCCCCCTCAAAAGGGGGGTGCAGCTTCTTCCCGCCGGCGTAGGGTAGCCCGCGCCTGCGTTCCTCACTCCGGTATACGCAGCACCCTTTGCAAATCGATGCCGTATTTTTTCATACGGTTCCACACGGTCACGCGGTTGATTCCCAGTAGTCGCGCCGCCTGGGACTGGTTGCCCCCCGTGCGCCGCAGTGCCTCTACGAGTTCCCGCCTTTGCCGCGGCTCGTCCCTTTGCGGTAATGGGGTGGTCGGCAGGGTTCTGCCGCCGAAGCTCCAGCTTTCCGTACCGCCACCTTGTCGGGCGGGCTTCAGTATCTGGGGGGGCAGGTGCTCCGGCTGAATACGCCCCTCTTCCCCGATGATGAAGGCATACTCCAGTGCGCTCTTGAGCTCGCGCACGTTTCCCGGCCAGGGGTAGGACATGAAGGCCTCCAAGACATCGCGCGACAGTCCGGTAATGGGTTTGCCGGTCTTCTTGCGCAGCCGGCGGATAAAGGCACTCACCAGCAGCGGGATGTCCGAGGTTCGTTCGCGCAGTGGCGGCAGCACCACCGGAATGACGTTGATGCGGAAAAACAGGTCCTCGCGGAAGCGCCCGGCAGACACCAGTTCGTTCAGGTTCTGGTTGGTGGCCGAAATAATGCGCACATTGACCGAAATCGGCATGTTGTCGCCCACACGCTCGAACTGCTTGGCCTCCAGCACCCGCAGCAGCTTGACCTGGATGGGCATGGGAATATCGCCAATCTCGTCAAGAAAGATATCTCCGCCGTTGGCCGCTTCGAAGCGCCCCAGCCGATGGCGGTGAGCACCCGTGAAGGCCCCCTTGATGTGCCCGAAGAGCTCGCTTTCACATAGCGACTGGTTCAGGGCAGCACAGTTGAACTGCACGAAAGGCCTCTCTCTGCGTGGTCCCAGCCGATGGATGGCGTGGGCGGCGAGTTCCTTTCCGGTACCGCTCTCGCCATAGATGATCACCGGCACGTCGCTCTGGGCCGCCTTTTCGATGACCTCCACGGCTTTGACCATGGCCGGCGACTCGCCGATGATGCCGCAGAAACCGCCCTCGTCGTCCAGCCAGCGCGACAGCCTTTCGACCTCTTCCTCCAGCCGGTCCAGTTCCGAGATGTCGGTCAGTGTCTCCACCACTCCCAGCGGCCGGCCCTCACCGTCGCGCAGCACCGAGGCGTTCTTCAGGGCCGGCAGCCAGGTTCCATCCTTTCTGGCGATCATGCAGCGGCAGCGTTTGAGGTCCTTCTGTCCTTCATGAAGCAGCGTACACCAGCCGCGGCCCTCGTTCTGCAGCATCTTTTCGCAGGCGTCGCACTCCAGCAAGGTGCAGGGCCTTCCGATTACCTCGTCGCCGCCATAGCCGGTAAGCTTCTCGAAGGCGCGGTTGACCATCAGGATGGATCCCTCGGGGCCCACCAGCATCAGGCCGTCGTTCATGGTATTGACAATCCGCTTCCAGTAGCGGTTGATCTGCTGTTCGTCCATTTCCTGATATCTCCCGGTATTGGGTGCGCGATTCCGCGGGTCCGGCCTGGAAGTCACCAACAGGGGATTGTCTTATATAAAGGACATATTCGTTTTGCAACAATTGTTTAAATTGTTTAAACATCTGCTTAAACAGACCGCAACAGTTTAAACATCCAACCGAATCCGGCCGCTTTTTCTCATCCCAGTTTCTCCCACATTTTCAGCCTGTTACACTTTTATTGGCGTCTGCCCCCGCATCAGGCACGACGCTTGCTTGAGATGCACCCGAACAAGGAGCCGTCGGGAGGAGAAAAAGATGTCATCCCGCGTGAAACTGGACCTCGTGGGGGTCGGATGGCCGGTGTGCCTGCTGGAGTGTAAAAGCGTGCTCAGGGATCTTGGCAGCGGGCAGGAACTGGACGTGCGGGTTCACGACCCCGAGGTCGTCGCGGAACTGGTCACCATCATCGAACGCGGCGGCCATCAGGTGGTCGGTCATCACCATGTTGGAGAAGGCTACACGATCCGGATCCTGAAAAAATAGTCGTCGGGTAGGAAACCCGTACCTTTTTCAAAACGGCTTCAAGGAGGAAGCATGGAACTGAGTCGACGCGGATTTTTCAAAGTCATGGGCGCCTCCGGTGCCGCACTGGCGGCCACACCCGGCAAGGCCAAGGCCACCTGGAAATCCAAGGCACCGCCGGATGCATACGGCTGCCTGGTGGATCTGGGGCGCTGTATCGGGTGCCGCAAATGCGAATTGGCCTGCAACAAGGTCAACGGGCTGCCCGAACCGGAGAAGCCCTTTGACGACGTGACCGTCTTCAACCAGCGGCGGCGCCCCGACGATAAGGCTTTTACGGTGGTCAACCGCTACTACACGGGCCGCACCGACGAACGCAACCAGCCCAAACCCACCTTCGTCAAGGTGCAGTGCATGCACTGCCAGGATCCGGCCTGCGCCTCGGCCTGCATCACCGGCGCCCTGCACAAGAACGAAAACGGGGCCGTCACCTGGAACCCGGCCAAGTGCATCGGCTGCCGCTACTGCATGGTGGCATGCCCCTTCCAGATCCCGGCCTACGAGTACAGCAACCCCATCACCCCGCGGGTGCGCAAGTGCACCTTCTGCTTCGATCGCATCTCCGAGGAGGGTGGAACGCCGGGATGCGCCGCCATCTGTCCGGTGGAGGCCATCACTTTCGGCAGGCGCAGCGAACTGCTCAAGCTGGCCCACCAACGCATCAAGAGGGACCCCGTCAATTACGTGCAGCACGTCTACGGCGAAAAAGAGGTCGGGGGCACCTCGTGGCTGTACATCTCACAGGTGCCTTTCGAAAAGATCGACTCCTACAACATGCCCACGCGGCAGATTCCGAAGCTGACGGAAACCATCCAGCACACCATTTTCTCTTACCTGTGGGCGCCCATCACGCTGTTCGGCATTCTGGGCGGCGCCATGTGGACTCTCAACCGCCAGCAGATCACCGGGAAATCCGGACCCGGCAAGGAAAAGGAGGACCGATCATGAGCGAACACGCCCGACCGGCTCCCGTGGCCGCCCCCTTCTGGACGCCCGGCGTTCTCGTCCTGCTCTTTTTGATGATCAATGCCGGGTTCTTCATCGTCGCCCGCTACATCGGTGGCCTGGCCGCCGTGACCCACCTGAGCCAGACACGCCCATGGGGGCTGTGGATCGGCATCGACGTGGCCACCGGCGTGGCGCTTGCGGCCGGCGGCTTCACCACTGCCGCCCTGGCCCATATCTTCGGCCGCCATCACTACGAGGCCGTGACCCGCCCGGCTCTGCTGACCGCCATGCTGGGCTACACCTTTGTGGCAATTGGCCTGGTTATCGACATCGGCCGCTCCTGGGCCATCTGGAAACCGTTGGTCTTCTGGCAGCCCAACTCGGTGCTTTTCGAAGTAGCCATGTGCGTGGTCATCTATCTGCACGTGCTTTACATTGAATTCATCCCGGTGGTGGCCGAGCGCTTCGGTGACAGGATCAGGATCCTGGCCGTCCTCAACCGCATCTTGGACAAGACCATGTGGATCTTCATCATCGCCGGCGTGGTGCTCTCGTGCATGCATCAGTCGGGCCTGGGATCACTGATGCTTATCGCCCCCACCAAGGTCCACCCCCTGTGGTACACCCCGCTGCTGCCGCTGCTGTTTCTGCTCTCGGCCATCGCGGTGGGCTACCCCATGGTGATCTTCGAGACCACCATCGCCACCGCTTCGCTGAAGCTCGAAGACGAAATGGAGGTGCTCTCTCCGCTCAGCCGCATCACCATCGGGCTGCTGGGCATTTACCTGGCGCTTAAAATCGGCGACATGGTGGTCCGTGGCACCTACGTCTACCTCGCCGACGGCTCGTCCGAGAGCATTTCCTTCCTGGTTGAGATCATCTTCGGGGTCATCGTGCCCTGGATTCTGCTGATGTGTCCGGCCGTGCGCCGCTCACGGCGCTGGCTTTTCATCACCTGTGCCATGATCGTGGGCGGTGTGGCCCTGAACCGCATCAACGTCTTCCTGGTGGCTTTCAACACGCCCTACGCCGAGCAGTCCTACTTTCCGTCCATCGGCGAGATTTCGATCACCGCCGGCCTGATCGCCGGCATTATCTTCATGTACCGTATCGCCGTGACCTATCTGCCGGTAATCAGCGCACGTCGCAGGGAGGTGACCTCATGATCAACAAGAGACCGACTTTCTGGTTAACGTTCCTGGTTCTGGCGGCCGCCTGCTGCCTGCTGGTGGTCCTCGGCGCAACACCCGATGTGGCCGCTTCATCCAAAAAGACCAAGAATCCTCCCAAGCCGCCGGCCAGGGTCTTTCCGGACGGGACCCCCTGGGTGCCCGTGGACCAGGTGGCGGCGCTGAAGCGTGCCCACGAACCGGTGCCGCCGCTGGTTATGGACGTACTGATCGAGTCGCCCATGGAGCGCCAGCTGCGACTCAACGGCAAGGCGCCCTCGCTGAAGGACGCCCCTTACCGCTACATGGTGCTCGACAGCCCGATCCTGAAGCACAAGGACGATCCCTTCGACGACCTCTACGGGCCGGTACGATTCATGCACCTGAAGCACGCCGCCGAGGTCCATGATTGCCTGGTGTGCCACCACTACCGCCCCAAGGCCGAGCATGCCTCCGAGACCACCCGCTGTTCGGCCTGCCACCAGCAGCCTTTCAACCCGGCAGTGCCGGGCCGCCTGGGCCTCAAGGCGGCCTACCACCAGAAGTGCATCGAGTGCCATAAAAAACGTGAAAGGGGACCCGTGGACTGCAAGGGTTGCCACGAAAAGAGGGTTCCCGACCACAGCAAGCTGGTCAAACTGCCGGACCATCCCGAGCCCATCACGGTCACCAGGGAATGCCTGCGCTGCCACGACCGCGAAGCCACCAACATGCTCACCTCGGCCCACTGGCTGTGGCACGGCCCCTCCCCCTATACCGTCGGGCACGAAGACCAGTTCGTCCTGGGAAAGGGCACCAACACCATCAACAACTTCTGCATTGCCGTGAAATCCAACTGGCCGCGCTGCACCAGCTGCCATGCCGGATACGGCTGGAAGGACGCCGATTTTGACTTTTCCGACAAGACCCGCATGGACTGTCTGATCTGCCACGACACCACCGGAAATTACTACAAGGCGCCGCCGGCTGCCGGTATGCCGTTTCCCCAGATCGACCTCAAACCCATCGCCGAGCACGTGGGCAAACCCAGCCGCAAGACCTGCGGTGACTGCCATTTCCAGGGCGGTGGGGGCGACGCCGTCAAGCACGGCGACATGAACAGCGTGCTGTACTACCCCACCCGCAACTGCGACGTTCATATGGGCGGCATGGATTTCCAGTGCCACGAGTGCCACAAGACCCGCAACCACAAAATCTCCGGCCGTTCGCTCTCCGTGCCGGTGGCCGAGGGCAGCCGCAGCTGCGAGGACTGCCACGGCGATAAGCCCCACAAGTACCACTCCGGAAAGGGGCACGAGGACCACAACCTGCTCAACCATCACCTCAACGAGCACAGCCAGCATATCTACTGCCAGACCTGCCACAGCCCGGTGTACGCCAAGTGCAAGCCCACCAAGGTGTGGTGGGACTGGTCAAAGGCCGGTGACAAGAAACGCAAGGCCAAAAAGGACAAGTACGGCATGCCGGACTATGTGTGGAAAAAGGGCGAGTTCCGGTGGGTCGAAAGTGCCAAGCCGGCTTACGCCTGGTACAACGGCCGCGTCAAACGCGTCATCATCGGACAGAAGGTGGATCCCGCCAGGGGCGTCATTAGACTCACCGAGCCGGTGGGGGCCATCTGGGATCGCAAATCGCGTATCTTCCCCTTCAAGATCATGCGCGGCAAGCAAATGTACGACCCTGAAAACGGTTACCTGATCGTGCCGCACCTGTTCGGCCCCGACGGATACTGGAAAACACTGGACTGGCAGAAGTCCTTCGAAATCGGGATGCAGGCCGCCGGGCTGCCTTACAGCGGCCAATACAGCTGGGTGGAAACGGCCATGTACTGGGGGCTCAACCACGAAACCATGCCGGCCGAAAACGCGCTGGGTTGCGCCCAGTGCCACCCGGCCCTAAATGGCGAGCAGACCTGCAACCGTTGCCACAAGGACACCCGCCACCTGGACTTCAAGCGGCTGGCCCACCGCGGCACCGATTTCGCCGCCATGAAGGCCAAGGGACGTGACGTAGGGGCCCTCATCGGCCAAACCGACTACCTGAACTTCAAGGCCCTGGGCTACAAGGGGGATCCTATTGTCTATGGCGGGCGTTTCACCACCATCCCCCTGGGCGGCAGCGTAAAGGCGCAGAACACCTCGCAGTGACACGGCCCCTGGGGACGCTGCCGACCCCCCGTCCCGGAACCCAAAACGCCCCGGCATCACATCGATGCCGGGGCGCTCACATCTCTTGCCGCGGGGCGACTTCCGTTGGCCGAGGCCGGCCGGCGGCGGCTTTCCGGAAGTCCGTCTCCCTCAGAACCTACTTCACCAGTTCAGCCATCTTTCCGGCCACCTGCTCGTAGGCCTTGGTCACGGGAGAGTCCGGGTAGGTGTCCTGGTAGGAGGTGCCGGAGTCCCCGCAGGCCACCAGTTGGCGATCGAAGGGGATCTTTCCCAGGAACGGAATTCCGCTGGCCAGGGCGGTTTTTTCGCCGCCGCCGGAGCCGAACAGGTCCACCAGTTCGCCGCAGTGCGGGCAAGTGAAGGCGCTCATGTTCTCGATGAGGCCGAAGATCTCCATGTTCACCCGCTTGCAGAAACTGATGGACTTGCGCACGTCGGCCAGGGAAACCTCCTGGGGGGTGGTCACGATGATGGCCCTGGCATCGTTGATGGTCTGGGCGATGGTCAGCGGTTCGTCTCCGGTGCCCGGCGGCGAGTCGATGATCAGGAAGTCCAGTTCGCCCCACTCCACATCGCCGATGAACTGCTGGATGGCCGAATACTTGATGGGCCCGCGCCAGATGATGGCCTCGTCCTTGTTGGCGGTCAGAGACTCGATGGAGACCACCTTGAGGTTCTCCGAGTAGTTGATGGGGTTGAGCTTGCGGTTTTCGTTGAGGTCCAGCAACTGCTGTTTGCCGAGCATGCGCGGCACATCGGGTCCGTGCAGGTCGACATCCATGATGCCGACCTTGAAACCCTTTTTGGACAGCGCCACGGCCAGATTGACAGAGGTGCTGGTCTTGCCTACGCCGCCCTTGCCGCTCATAACGATAAACTTGTGTTTGATGCGTTCCAGCGAACCCTTGACGGCCGCCTCCTGCTGGGCCTGGGCATCGTTCTGCTGTTGCGATGACGGACAACCGCCGCCGGTGATCATTTCCATGGTTTCGCTCTCCTTTTTTACGGCTGTGTCTGTAAAATGTCTATCGGTCCGCCGGCCTCGCGCCGGCGTCTCTTGGCTCAATCGGCAGTGTTCTCGGGGGGCGCCGCGGCCGACGATGCCGAAACCCGGTGGAAGTCATCCCCGCCGCACTGCGGGCAGCCCGCCGGCCGGCCCGTGCCCGGCGGCTCGCGCCACCGTTTGCGGCAGCCGTTGCACACGAAGATGCGCTCCTCGCTGACGATGCGGTAACTCCCGCCCTCGATGCGGATGGCCTTGCCGTTGATCAGGGCGTCGGCCAGCACCCGGCGCGCCCGCTGGATAATGCGCCCGAAGGTGGCCCGCGAGACCCCCATGCGGCGACCGGCCTCTTCGTGGGACAGGTCGTCCAGGTCCGCCAGCCGCAACGCCTCGCGTTCGTCGATGGTCAGCTGCACTTCCTCGAGGTCCAGCATGGGGATTCCCCGGGGCTTGAAGTAGCTGACGCTGGGGTGGACCGCCACCGTACGTCGTTTTTTTGGTCTGGCCATGGCAACCGGTTATGAGATTTGTCCCAAAAGATTAAAAAATAGGGGCTCGCCCGCGCCTTGTCAAGGTGCTTTTGCGCAGGCCGCGCGCTCATTGAGGGCCGACCGCGCGGCGACCGGCCGGTGAGGCACAGCCAGGCTCAGGTACCGGTCCCCCTCGCGAAATGCCAGTTTCATGGCCACCATACCCTCCAGAAAGTCATGCAGCTGTTTCTCGCTGATCCGCGGGAACCGGGCGGCGATGCGTTCAAACGGGCGCCGGTGCCCGCAGAAGAGGTACACCTGGCGCGAGGCCCCCTTTAGCCGGTGCACCATGGGCTTCTTGCCCAGTCGTCGCTGGCGCAGGATGAGAAAATCCCCCCCGTCGCGAAACGTCAGGATGGGGCCGCGCTGACCGCCTTCGTGCAGTGCGCCGTATGTCCTGCGCCACTGCCGCACCTTCTCGCGCACCGGCCTCCAGAGGCGGCGCTGCCGCACCCGATCACCCCGGTAGGCCTGTATCATGAAATCCAGCCGGCGCCAGACGTCTTCGGGGAACAGGGTTCTCCAGTGGCGATGATTGCCCAGCCGGGTGATGCCGTATGTGCCCGGGTCGGCCCACACCGGGCTGCCGAGGCCCAGCCAGAAACCCACCACCCGCAGGGGCCGGAAAACCGCGGCGTACTCCAATGTCGCCAGGGTCTCGGCCACGTCCCGATCGTCGCTGCCCGGAAAGTGCAGGATGAGATTGGAGCGGCTGCGGATGCCCAGCGCCTCGCAGTTTTTCATGATCTCCAGGTTTTCGATGGCGCTGGTGCCCTTGTTGAGCCTGCGCAGCAGGCGCGTGCTCAGGGCCTCGATGCCCACCTGGACCTCTTCCACCCCAGCCGCCGCCATGGCGCGCAGGCTTTCGAGCGGGAAGCCGGCGCGGATTTCGGCGAAAAACTTGAAGTCCATCCCCAGGGCCGCCAGCCGCTCGAACATCTCCGCCGCCCCGTCCATGGGCAGCACGTTGTCCATGAAGGCCAGCGACAGCAGCTGGTGGCGGCGCGACAGATGGGCCACTTCCCCTGCCACCTGGGCGGCGTCCTTGCGGCGATAGCCCTCCCACTGCAGGTTCAGGTTGCAAAAGGCGCAGCCGGACGGCCGGTTGGAACGCGCCTTGCGGCGCCACCAGCATCCCCGCGAAGCCTCGACCGGCAGGGTGGCAAAAAAGCGCCGCTGGGCGGGCATCCCGGCAAGCTGCGCGAAGTAGTCGTCGTAGTCGGGCGCCGGCAGCCGGCGCAGGTCCGGAAGCTGGCTGAAGCCCGCCTCGCTCCCCGGCCCCTGCCGGGTGACGACGCCGGCAGGCAGGCTTTCCAGCCGGCCCCTGCGGGACAGTTGCGCCGCCATGGCTGCCAGCGGCAGTTCCCCCTCCCCCTGGACCACGGCATCGATTTCCGGTACTTCTTCCACCAGCCGGCGGGCGGGGGCACCGCTGAAAGTGGACCCGCCCACCACCACGAAAGCCTCCGGCGCAGCCCGCCGCACCTGCCGGATAAAGTACAACGAGGCCGTCAGCTGGCACAGCGACAGCGAAAAGCCCACCAGGCCGAAGCGACGCCAGTCAACCTTTTCCACCAGCGACTCGGAAACGCGGCCGACGCGTGCCACCAGACCCGCAAAATCGACGCCGGCCAGGTCGGCATTGCCGGCAGCTTCCCTGCGAAACAGCAGCCCGATCTGCGGCAGCCGCTGCGGATGCAGCAGCGCGGCATACACGCTCTCGGCCAGCCAGGTGCGTTCACACAGGGCCTGGTACAGACCGTAGCCGATCTGGGCGGCCACCGGCAGGTAGAAGTGCAGAGCGGACACGCCCACGTCCGGAAGTTCACAGGACAAGTAGGCCTTGAGGGCCCCCAGTTGAATGGAAGGCCGGTTGAACAGCGGCCAGGGCGTGGAGACCAGCGCCACCCGGAAGAGCTTTTCCACGTCGGGCGCCGTCACGGCCTTTTCTCCAGCCGGGCCACAGCCTCCACGTGAAAGGTGTGCGGAAAGAGGTCCACGGGCTGCACCTCGGCCACGTTGTAAACCTCAGCCATCAGGGCCAGATCCCGCGCCAGGGTGGCCGGGTTGCACGACACGTAGACGATGCGTTCCGGCGCCAGGGCCAACACCCGCGCCAGCACCTTGCCGTGCATGCCCGCCCGCGGGGGGTCGATGACCATCACCTGCGGGCGCACGTCCAGCTGCGCCAGCACCTCGCCGGCGTCCCCGGCCAGGAAACGGCAGTTGTCGATGCCGTTGCGGCGGCTGTTGCGCCGTGCATCGGCCACGGCTTCGGCCACCTGCTCCACCCCAATGACCTCCCGGGCCCCGGCGGCCAGGAACAGCGCAATGGTGCCGGTGCCGCAGTACAGGTCCACTACGGTTTCATCGCCGCCCAGGCCGGCGTAATCCCTGACGATGCCGTAGAGGGTCTCCGCGCCCCGGGTGTTGGTCTGGAAAAAAGAGTTGGCCGAGATCTCGAATTGCAGTGCACCGATACGGTCGGTAATCACCGGGCGGCCGGCCAGGCAGACCTCGAACTCGCCCACGGCGATGCCGGCCTTGCGGGCCGTGACATTGTTGACCACCGATACGACCCGCGGAAACGCCTCCCGCAGCGCATCGGCCAGGGGCTGCACCGCGTCGCGGTCCAGGGTCTTGGTGACCAGGTTGACCATCCAGCGGTCCTCGGCCGCCGAGTGGCGCAGCATGACGAAGCGCCAGAAACCTTCATGGCTGCGCAGCCCGTAGACCGGCCGACCCGAGGCGCGGATGTATTCGCGCACGTGGCTCAGAATGGCGTTTCCCAGCTCCGGCTGAATCAGGCAGGCCCCGATGTCCAGCACCTTGTGAAAGGTCCCGGGCACGTGCAGCCCCAGCGCCATGCCCATGGAGACGTCGTCGCGCCCCAGCTCCTCGGGCAGCAGCCAGCGGCGGTCCGAGCAGGAGAACTCCATCTTGTTGCGGTAGCCGAAAACCTGCGCCGAGGCCCGCGTGGGGTGCACCGGGATGTCCCGCAGCAGCCCGATGTGGGCCAGCGACTCGGCCACGTGCCGCCGCTTGTAGAAGATCTGTTTCTCGTAGGAAAGCGCCTGCAGGGTACACCCGCCGCACCAGCCGCTGTAGTGGCAGGGGGCCTTCACACGGTCGCCGGATGGTTCCAGAATCTCGAGAACCCGCGCCTCGGCGTAGTTTTTCTTCTTGCGGTAGATGCGGACCTCGACGCGGTCGCCCGGCAGGGCACGGTCCACGAAAACGGTGAAACCGTCCACCCGCGCCAATCCCCGGCCGCGGAAGGCGAGGTCTTCGATTTCCAGCACCAGTGTTTGGCCCTTTTTGGGAACCATGAGAATAATTTATCCTTGACCTGTCTTTCAAGTTGGGCGATCAGGTAGTCGAAATTCTCGGCGACCGGCTGATCTCCGAACGCGATTTGACGATAATAGATACACCTTAGGATAAAGGAAAATACCGGTTATAACAACTGCCCCCGCAAATCAAGGACACCTTTTGGAAATGAACAGCTCCCCGGCAGTGGAAAAAATTGTGTTTCACGCGGACAGCCTGCGCCTGGAGGGGTTCCTGCATCTGCCCCCCAGTCTGCCGGCCCCGCTGGTGATCGGCTCCCACGGCATGTTGAGCGACAGCAGCTCTCCCAAGCAGGTGGCCCTCGGCCAAAAACTGGCGGCGTCGGGCGTGGCCTTTTTCCGCTTCGACCACAGAGGCTGCGGGCACAGCGAGGGAATCTTCCGCGAGGTCACGACACTGGAGGCACGCTGCCGCGACCTGCTGGCGGCCGAGGATTTTCTGAGGGCCAACTTCGACCTGCTGCCGGATCTGGGGCTTTTCGGCAGCAGTCTGGGGGGCACCACCTGTATTGCCGCAGCCGGCCGTCTCGGGGATCGGCTGCGCGTCATGGTCTGTCTGGCGGCACCGGTTCGCAGCCGTCCGGTCATCGAGGCCGTGAAAGCCGACGGCGGCGTGGCGGCATCGGACATCGACCTGCTGCAGCAGCGACTGGCTTTCGACGTCACAATGCATCTCGCGGCACTTCGCGACATCCTGGTGATCCACGGCGAATGCGATGAAATCGTTCCGCCGGAGCATGCCTATGCCATATACCGCAACGCCGCCGGGCACAATCGGCTCATCATCCTGCCGGGCGGCGATCACCGCGTCAGCGATCCCGCTCACCAGGGCACGGTCATCCGGGAGTCGGTCTTCTGGCTTCTGAGTCATCTGAAAGGTACAGCAGCCGTATCGTATAAGTGAAACCGCAAGCATCAGAACATACCGCCCGCGTCGGCTCATCGGCCGATGGATGCCTTACCGCGCCGAATTTGCCAACATCGAAAAAAATAAGGCCCCTGACCGTTGGATTGGCGGTGCCGCTGCTGGCCCTAGCGTTCTTCATCGGAAGTGCCTTTGTACAGGGCGATGTCGGTTTCCAAGTGGACAAAACCCAGCACGGATTGCTCATCACCAGGGTGATTACCCCTGTTAATCCGGTTCACAGGGGTGACTGTATCGTGGCGCTGCAGGCAATTCCCTACCCGCAGGCCCTCGGGTATCTTTTTTTTCCCTGCGCCCGGGAAAAAGCGTTGCGCGTCACCATAGAGCGAAACGGCCATCGCTTCAGGATGTCGTTGCGCAGTGTGCCGCTGACCTTGACCCGGTTAACCGTTCTGGCGGGTCCACGCTTTGCACTGATCACCTTTTTCCTTTTACTGGCTGCGGTAGCCCGTTTCAGGGCCCCTGAAAGTATTCCTGCGCGCCTGTTTTTTCTCATGGTGTGCGCCTTGTCCACTTCGGTGGCGGCAACGATGTCCTCCTGTGTAACGGTCCTTTACCCACCGGTGCTGTCTGCAAGCTTCCTGTTGCTGACGGTCTCCAACTGGTTCGGATTCGGGAGCCTGCTGCATTTCGCCCTCCGCTTTCCTCCCGGCCATGATCTGTTGGCAGACAAGAAGTGGCCCCTGTTTCTGATCTACCTGCTTCCCCCTGCTTTCAGCCTGTTCGCATCTTTTTTTGCCGGTGGAATCTCGCCCGCTTTCTGGGGATGGCTGCAACGATTTAGGAACGCATTTCTCCCGGCTATTATCATTGCGGTCTTTGCCAAAATGAGGTGGGACTACCGCCAAATGCAAACCCGCCGGGAAAAGAAACGCTTCCGACCTATCGTACTGTCCTACTGGATCAGTTTCGGCCCGTACCTTTGCCTGTACCTGGTCCCCAATCTGGTCGCAGATCACCCGCTCATTTCATTTCGCACCGTGGTGCTCTTTTTCCTGGTGTTACCGCTGGCCTACCTCTACGTGCTCCTTCGCCACCATCTCTTCGACGCGGACCGACTGCTCTCGCGCCTCATTTCCTATGGCATTCTGACCGGCCTTGTGCTGGTCTTTTATGCGCTTCTTCTCGCAGGCATGAAACGTTGGCTCTTTGGCAGGGAAATGTTGTCGGAGGAACTTTTCCTCGTCTTTTTTTGTGCCAGCGTCCTGTTTTTCTGGCCCATCCAAAAACGCATGGAGAGCCTGGTGGGAAGGCTGTTTCTGCGCTACAGGCCTGTTCCGGCCACGCTTCTGCATCAGTTCAGCAATAAAATCGCCGGGTTGCTGTCGGTACCCGAAATCATTGAAGCCATGGTGCGTGAACTTCCGTCCAAAATCAATGTCCAGACGGTTGCCCTTATGCTGCTGGACCAAAAGCATTCGCGCCTCTACCCGGAGAGCCTGCGTTTCGGGTCATCTCCCTGGCCGCAGAGCGAACTGGTATCCCGATTCAGGCATCCCCGGCAGATCTATATCCGCACGGACCAGAGTCCCGTTCACGCCGCCCTGGAAAGGGAACTGCTCGAGATCCGCAAAGCCGGATTTTCGCTGGTCCTGCCCATGCGAACAGCTTCAGGCCTTTCGGCGTTGCTGTTGATCGGATTTCGCCAGGATGGGCGTCGTTTTTCCTGGGAGGATATTCAACTCATGTGCACCCTGGCCAACCAGGGCGCCATTGCGCTGGAAAATGCCAGGCGACACGAATCCCTACTCGAAAGCAAGAAACAGATTGAGAAGCTTTTCAACACACGCATACAGCAGGAAAAAATGGCCCTTATCGGAGAGATGACCTCCATGGTGGCCCACGAGTTCAAAAATCCCCTGGGCATCATCCACAGCTCGGCCCAATACCTCCTCGGCGGCGACCGCCCGCCGGATGTACAAGAGGAGATGCTCGGGTATATTGTGGACGAAGTGGAAAACCTCAACTTTTCCATAGAAAGCCTGCTGCGGCTGGCGGGCCAGCGGCCGCCGAAATTTTCCCGTGTTGACCTGTCCCGGGAACTTCCCAAGCTGGTCGAGCAATGGCTGCACTCCAGCAACCATAACCCTTTGGTTGATGTGCGCTGCCAGGTGGAGCCTCACCTGAGTCCGGTGTATCTTGACCTTCGCCAGTTCAGGCAGGTGCTTTTCAACCTGATCCGCAACAGCGAGGAGATGATGCCTCGCGGTGGCCAAGTGCTGGTGACGGCTGAAACCCGCGGCGAATGGACGACGATACGGGTCGTGGACAATGGGCCGGGCATTGAGGAAGAGAATATGGACAACCTTTTCAAGAGCTTTTTCACCACCAAGGACGGCGGCATCGGCCTGGGCCTGGTGGTTTGCCACCAGATCATCAGTGCTCACAGGGGTTCCATCTCGTTGGGCAACAACCCGGAAGGCGGAACGACGGCATGGATCCAGCTGCCGCTGAAGCCGTTGCCCCTCTCCGAATTGGCGAGGGAGCAACGCAACTGCGGCCATGATCCGGACGAATTCCCATGACGGCGCCCGAAGCACATGTTTTTTTCGAAATGCCTCCGACACCATATGAAACCATACAAATCATTTGATGAAGCGTTCAAAAAAATGGCTGAAAAAGTATTGCTGATCGAAGATGAAGATCGCCTGCGTCGAATCCTGAAGCTGGTCATCGAGGAAGCCGGTTACGAGATCCGCACAGCGGCTGAGGGCGGCAAGGGCATTGAACTGTGGCAAAACTGGCAACCGCATGTGGTACTGACAGATCTCAAGATGCAGCCGGTGGATGGTATGGCGGTGCTGCGCTACGGGGTCAAACACCATCCGCATACCCCCTGTATTATACTTACCGCCTTCGGTACGGTCGCCAAGGCCGTTGATGCTATGAAAAGCGGTGCATACGATTTTCTGACCAAACCGGTCGACCATTCCCAGCTGCTGGACATTCTCCGGAATGTCATGGCGCAAAGATCTCAAGGCAACCGGCGCGACGATGCCCTGATTGGCTCTTCGGAGGCCATGCAGGCCGTAAAGCGTGAAATCGAACTGGTGGCTTCCACGGACAGCGCGGTGCTGATCCAGGGGGAATCAGGCACCGGCAAGGAACTAGTCGCCAGGGCCATACACGCGGCTTCGGCCCGCAGCAAAGGCCCTTTTGTCCGTATCAACTGTGCCTCCATACCGTCAGACCTGCTGGAAAGCGAGCTTTTCGGCCATTGCAGGGGCGCTTTCACCGGGGCAACTACGGACCGTCGGGGCGTCTTCGTAAGGGCCCACGGAGGCGTGCTTTTCCTCGATGAGATCGGCGATCTTCCGCTGGCGCTGCAACCCAAACTGCTCCACGCCGTGGAGGAAAAGGAAATTTCACCGGTGGGCGGCAGCCGAACGCAGCTGGTCTCCGTCAAGATCCTCTCTGCGACCAATATTTCCCTGGAGGAGATGGTGCGGAAAAAACGATTCCGGGCCGACCTTTTCTACCGGCTCAACACCATGGTGGTAACGCTTCCGCCTTTGCGCGACAGAGGAGAGGATATCCGGCTGCTGGCAATCCACTTCCTGACACGGTTCTCGTCGGAACTCGGCCGCCGGCCGCCCGCCGTCTCCCCCCCTGTGCTGGAGATCCTGAATGCCTACCCATGGCCCGGAAATGTACGTGAATTGCGCAACGCCATGGAGCGGGCCGCGTTAGTGTGCACCGGCGATGTCCTGGAACCCGATCACTTGCCGCCGTCTATCCGGGAACCCCGGGCAACTTGCCCGCAATCCGATGAAGCCTGTCTAGACCTGGTGGCACGCGAGCAGGCCCTGCTGCGCGCCGCCCTGGAACAGTGCAACTGGAATCAGACCCGTGCGGCCCGCAAGCTCAACATTACCCGCAGCGCCCTTCGCTACCGTCTGAAAAAATACGGCATCGGGGGCAGCAAATAGTGCCCCTCGAAATGCTGGCTGCTGCGGGGGTGGATCTGCCAATCATGGGGAAAATGCGATCGGCGCAAAAGCCGAAAACCGTTCCACCCGGAACCGTGCAATGCCGTGGGCCGACTCACCCGGAGATCACCTTCATCCCAAGAGCACCGGAAAGTTCGTCTTTCCACACCAATTTCGCCAAAATTCGTGCCGGCAGCGCCGATTGTCCGGCTCCCTCCTGCAAGGCGTAGACCAAAAAGCGTTCCCCGATGTCCAGGCCACTGGCCGTGTTGACCATCACCCGCATGCCGCCCACGCATACGTCGAATAGGTATCCTGCAAACAGAAGGCGCCGGCCTCGCCGCAGTCGAACCAGCGTCACCCGAAGGCGGACGTTGCGCCGTACATTTCGTCTTCGTTCCCTGGCGTGTGAACCCATCGCAAGATCACTTTCTGCTTCATCGAATTGCACTGCTGCCGTCTTTTTCCTAAGCAAATTGCACACCAACGAATCGTTAATCCGAATGCGGCGGAGAAAACCGCGCCCCACCGGGGCCACCTCCCCGATGCCACCGTAGGACTCTTCCTGCCCCCACGAGCCAGGTGGCTGATATGGTGCAGCCAGACTGGCTGATATCAACCAGTCACCGAAAAGAGCCTCCTGCACCCGCCCCCAAAACCCGACGCACTTCCGAGTCCGCACCCCTTTGTAAAACACACAACACCCCGATCTATTAGTAAATATCATTTGCAAAATCCGTAATCGTGCATTTTTAAATTCCAGCCTGCAGTTTTGGCATACAGATTGCCAATGTATCCCGCCATACGACGCAGCGCATGCCGGCACACCGTTCGCTGGCGTCCGCTCGTTGGCGCCCAATAATCAACCGTGGATGGGTACTATTATCTATCAACCATTTTAAAGTAAGGAGGAAATGCAAATGAAGGCAATGAAATTCATGGTGACCACCATGGTCCTACTACTGATGATATGCGGACCTGCGATGGCAGATGTCCTGGATACCAGCGACATTACCGCAACCGGAACATATAACGGAAATCTTTCATTTATTACAGACGGGGAGTTTCCTAGTGAGGGGGGGCTTTGGATGGATGGAACCGTATACTGGTTTGGTCCTCCCTTTGACCCTAACAACCATGTTAACTTCACCTTTGACTATGGTTCACTTTACACCATTGAAGATGTCGTTCTTTCGGTTGACAACAATAGGGATATATATCTGGTCGAATATTCGAGCGACGGTAGCACCTGGAACGAACTTTTCACAAAACATGAGCATGACGGAGATCAATGGGTGTTGGGGGGAATGGACACCCTATCGACGATAAGTGAGGACGAGGAGTATGTAGCGGCCATTGACTTTAATCCGGTCATTGCCAGATATCTGCGGTTCAGCGCTTCCGAAACTCAATGGGATGGTGCCCATTCTATCGGTGAATTCCAAGTGTACGGTTCCGCGGCTCCGGTTCCCGAGCCGACAACACTCGTACTCAGCGGGTTGGGACTACTTGGACTGGCGGGATTCCTGAGAAGACAAAAGAAGGCCCGGTTGCAGTAGAAGCCGCTTGCTGCGGACGGTCCGAGATGTTCTGATTCAATTTTTCCTGGGCAGGACTTATCCTGCACAAAAAGGGAAATTGCATGACCGGCATCCCTGACCGGCTGCTAGCTTGATCGCATCTCCCATCCACGGTCGATTTTTGGACATTGGCCAAAAATGGAGAAAATTGTTTTACTTGGCCATCTCTATCCGTTCATACGGCTTTCCCCAACAGCTCTCGGCGCAGCAAATCCAGCGCCAGGGCTGAAAACATCAGCTTGTTGGTGCCGCGGCTGTTGAAGAAGAACTGGTAGCGCCGGCCGAAGGAAGTCGCCGGCGTTGCCAGACCGACACACACGGTGCCCACCGGCTTTTCGGCCGTTGCGCCGCCGGGGCCGGCGATGCCGCTGGTGGAAAGGCCATAGGTGGCGCCGGACAGGCGGCGCACCCCCTCGGCCATCTGGCGGGCGGTCTCCTCGCTGACGGCGCCCTCGGACGCCAGGGTGTCGTCTGAAACGCCCAGCAGCCTGACCTTGGCTTCGTTGGCGTAGGTAACGGCTGACAGCAGGAAATAGTCGGAACTGCCGGGCACGCTGGTGATGTGATGGGCGATCAGCCCCCCGGTGCAACTCTCGGCCACCGCCAGGCTGGCTTTGCGTTCGCGAAGCATCTGCCCTACCACGGATTCCAGTGATTTTCCCTCCAGCGACACCAGGCGGTTGCCCATCTGTCCGGCCACCCAGCGGCAGGCCTCTTCCAGGCGCGCTTCCAGCGTCGTGGCGTCATCACTCTGGCCGTAGATGCGGATGTGAATCTCGGGAAACTTGGCACGCAGGCCCAGCTTGAGGTCGGCGAAGCGCTCCTCGAAGCCGGCCAGTTTCTCATTGACCACCGATTCCGGATAGCCGAAGGTGGACACACTGCGGATACGGTAGACGTGCCGGCTGCCCTGCAGCTGCCGGATGCGCGGGATGACGGCTTCGGCCAGCATGCGCCGCATTTCCACCGGTACCCCGGGCAGAAAAAAGAACCGGCAGCGGCCGATCTGCACCTCGAAGCCGGGGGCCGTGCCCAGGGGGTTGTCCAGCCGCCGGGCGCCTTTTGGGAAATAGGCCTGCTTGCGGTTCGAGGCGCTCATGGGCCGCTTGTGGGACCGGAACCAGGCTTCGATGGCCGCCAGCGCCTCTTCGTCGAGCACCAGTTCGACGCCCAAGGCCCGGGCAGCGGCCTCCGAGGAAAGGTCGTCCACGGTGGGCCCCAGCCCGCCGGTTACCACCGAAATGTCCGCACGGCGCCCGATCTCCTTCAAAATGTCGACCAGCACATCCAGGTCATCCCCCACGCAGCTGTGACGGAATACCTCCACCCCGGCGGCTTCCAGTTCCTGGGAAATATAAGCGGAATTGCTGTCGACCAGGGCGCCGCTGCGAATCTCGTCGCCGGTGGCCAGGATCTCTGCTTTCATGGATTGCCTCCCCTCGTCGCCGCCCGCATCCGGACGGCCGAAAAATTCTCTTCCCGGCCGCAGTCAGGACCATCGCGAACCGGCGCGCCGGCAGGCGGGCTATCCGCCGAAGCACCGGGCCATCGCTGCATGCAAAAAGGGGCGGCGACCGCCCCGCGGCCGAACCGCCCCCTCTATACCCGTATCTTCGGTTTATGACAAGTCGTTCATTCCATGGGAAGTCGCCCCCTGCGCCGCGGCCACTGTTCAGCCGGCGGCGGAGAAGGTGTGGCACTTGGATTGGCGTTACACCAAGTGGTACCGATCGTGATGCGCGTGAATCCTCGGCATTGGCGGGGGGCAATTTTGGTACACGGGCCCCGAATAATGCACAATGTGGTACTACAGGACGGGATCCTGGTCAACAAAAAGCGGCAGGGTACGGTCGTCTTTCAGATTGACGAGCCCCTCCTCGCAGATTCGCAGGTAGGGAATGGCGGCCCCGGTGAGGGTCACCAGGGTCAGCATGGGATCCGAGGAGCGGGCCCCCATGCCGGTGGCTGCCCGGTTGAAAGCGTTAAGCTGGCTGGCCAGGATCTCCACCGGTTCGGTGGAGATGATGCCGAACACCGGCATGGGCACTTCAGCGGTCACCCGGCCGCCGGCGGCGGCGACGCACCCGCCGCCCAGCTCGGCGATGCGGTTGACGGCCAGGGCCATGTCGCCGTCGTCGGCGCCCACCACGATGATGTCGGAGCTGTCCCAGGCCGCACTGCAGGCCACGGCCCCCTTGCGCAGCCCGAACCCCTTGACGAAGCCTACGAAGCGCTTGCCCGGTTCGAAGGTGCGGTCGATGGCGGCGGCCTTGATAACGTCCTGGCGCGGGTCACGCTGCACGCACCCGTCCGCCACCGGCAGCGCCATGTGCGTCTCGCGGGTAACCAGGTCGGTGATCAGCTCCATAACCCGCACGTGGACGCTTTGCGGCCGGCGGCAGGGCACCGCGAAGTCCTCCGCCGCCAGCGGCCCCCCGATGCGGATAGTCCGGCGGCAGGCCTCGGGATAGACGTGCGGCCGCGGGTCGCACAGCAGGCGCTGTTCGTCCACCACCACGCGGCCCCGGCTGACCACGGTCTCCGGCGCGATGGTGCGTTCGTCCGGTATGACCACCAGGTCGGCCTGGCGCCCCGGGGCGATGCCGCCCAGGACCGCCCCCAGGCCGAAGTGTTCGGCTGCGTTGAGGGTGGCCATCTGCACGGCGGTGACGGGTTCCCAGCCGTTGTCGATGGCCTTCTGCACCAGGTACTGCATGTAGCCTTTCTCCAGCAGGTCCCCGGGGCTGACGCCGTCGGTCACCAGAATCAGCCGGCGGGTGTCGATGCCGCGGCTGCTAAGCTCCGATATGGCGGCCAGGTCGCGCCGGATGCTGCCCTCCCGGATCATGACGTGATAGCCCAGGCGCAACCGCTCCATGACCTGGCCGGCGTCGATGGGTTCGTGGCAGGAAGTCATGCCGCAGGCCGTGTAGGCGCACAGCTTGGCGCCGCGGGCGCCGGCGGAATGCCCCTCGAGAGTCTTTGCGGCGCGCAGCGTCTCCTCCAGGTTGGGCAGCACCGCGTCAGGATCCTGCAGCAGGGCCTGCCAGTAGGTTTCCCCCATGCCCAGCACCTCGGGCCGCCGCAGCAGCTCGCGAACGACCTCGCGCGGCACCCCGCGGGCCCTGCGGCTGATGGACACATTGGCCGGCAGGGTGGCAAACAGTTTGATGGGCTGATCGCGGAAAGAGTCCAGGAAGGCCAGCACGCCTTCGCGGCCCATGACGGGATAGGTTTCCAGGCTTTCGGTGATGATCGTCGTGGTGCCGCCCCACATGGCGTGGGGCAGGAACTGGTGCAGGCTGAAGTACCACACCAGGTGGGTGTGCGACTCGATGAACCCCGGGATGACGGTGCGTCCGCCCATGTCCCGGTTTTCTTCCGCCGGGGGAAGATCCTTTTCGCCGCGTCCCACGGCGGCGACCCACTCACCCTTGATCGCCACCCAGCTGTCGTCCAGGATTTCACCGCTGTAAACATTGACCAGGCGTGCGTTGCGCAGCACCAGGTCGGCGGGTTCGCTTCCCAGGGCGACGTTCATCAGCAGGCGCGCATCGCGGCGCGAGGTCATCTCAACCAATGCCTGATGGTTTTCCACTATCTCACCTTATTTGCTTTGTTTTTCACCCACTTTACTTTCCAGTGCAGATTCCAGTCGGCTTGCCGCTTCGCGGGCCGCATCGACGACCGC
>Ga0256835_1000735_pt1 | contig 22194 bp, 21 predicted proteins | sample PIR30metaG_FD_185972 | JGI IMG/M metagenome (GOLD analysis project Ga0256835, IMG submission 185972) | Hydrothermal vent microbial communities from East Pacific Rise, Pacific Ocean - PIR-30 | ecosystem: Environmental > Aquatic > Marine > Hydrothermal vents | place: Pacific Ocean: East Pacific...
GGCAGAGCTCTTCAGAGATCAGTCTTTTTTTTACAGGATAATTCCCTTCAAATCAATTTTTCAGAGGCTACCCGGGGTCGAAACAGGACTCCTTTTTACCAACTCCTTTTCTTCAGCTTTAAATTTCTTTATAAATGGAATAAGGCGCAGAATCGGTTTCTCCACGGATTTAAGAAAACCGCTTCTCACAGACCCCATTCCTCCGAAGAGGGATATCCATCAGGTCCTCCAGTACAACCTCCTGGCAGAATATCTGGTAGGGAAGGTAGACGAAAAAATGGAACTGGACGTGGAAAACAGGAAAAAGGAAATAGATGTAATAATGCTTCCTGCAGCTTCCAAACAGGCCAAAAGATGGGGAGAAGAAAAATATCGGCTCCTGGGAGAATATCTTAAGAAAAAGGGATTTACAGTGCTTTATCTGGGTTCAAAATCAGAGGAAGAACTTCTTAAAAGAGCTGCTGGTTCTCTTCCGTTTGCCACACCCCTTATGGGAAACCTGCCCTCAACCCTATCAAGAGCCAGGGTGGTTGTGGGTAATGATACAGGACCAATTCATATAGCCGTTGCTGTGGGAACAAAGGTAATTGCCATTTTTGGGCCAACTGACCCATCTCTAACCTCTCCATGGGGACAGAAGGATGCCTATATCTACAAAAATCCACCCTGCGGTCCGTGTCATCGAAGAAAATGTCCTCCTTCAAAACACATTTGTATGAACTCAATTACAGTGGAAGAAGTGTTCGAAAAAACCCTGAAATTACTCAGGGAAAAATCTTAAAATGCTCTTCTTTTCTACTCTGTCCTCAAACACCTCAACCCCTATACCATCACCCCGGGGCACGTTAATATATCCAGGAGAAGAAAATTTAAATTCAGGAGTTATGTCCTCACTGTAATATCTGCTGGTCTGAGATATGTCAGCTGGAAGCACAAAGGGAGGCAGAGAAGCTATATGAAGATTATGGGCTCTTCCTATACCTGTTTCCAGCATCCCACCACAGAAAAATGGAATGCCGTGTTTTTTCCCGAAGCTCGCTGCCCTTAGAACTTCTCTTACCCCACCCATCCGTCCAACCTTTATGTTGATCACTGAGAAAGAATCCATGAGAAAGGCTTCTTCCAGCTTTCGTGCAGAAGTTATACTCTCGTCAAGGGCTATGGGAGATTTTATTTTTTTCTTCAACCTCGAATGAAAGTAAAGATCATCATTATAAAGAGGCTGTTCCATGAAAAGGAGGTCAAACTTATCCAGGGAAGCCAGTAAATCAAAGTCATCCAGAGTAAAGGCTGAATTGGCATCCACGCCTATTGGAACATGGGGAAAGGTTTCTCTTACTTTCTCCAGGACCTGAACTTCCCATCCCGGGGCGATCTTAAGCTTAATTCTTAAATATCCCTCCTCCCAGAAGCTTGAAATTCTCTTAAGAAGAGAATCAACTGTCTTCTGTATTCCTATACTAACGCCTGCAGGAATTCTTTTTCTCCTGCCCCCATATAATGAACTTAAAGATTTCCCTTCCATTTTCCCCTTCAAATCCCACAGGGCCAACGAAACACCCGCCTTTGCCATTCTGTTTCCCTTAAATATAGAGACCTCTCTATCGAAGCATTCGGGCTTAAAGTCACACTCCATTGCCAGGGGGAAAATGAATTCCTTAAGTGCTGATACAGCAGAAGAAATTGTCTCCTCATTATAAAGTGGATATTGTGAAGCCACTACTTCTCCCCATCCCACAAAATCCCCTTTCTTCACCCGTATAATTATTGCTTTCTTTTCCCATTCCTCACCAAAGCTTGTTTTAAACGGATGAACCAGTGGAAGGGAAATAATTATCCCTTCTATTTTTTTCTTATCAGTTTGTAATAGCAAATTTCACCTCTAACAAAGGAAAATATTTCATACTTTTCAAGCAAAGGTGGAAAGGTTTTATCTATAGCCTCAAACCACCTTATTGCCTTATCCCTGGGAAGGGAATTCATATCCTTCGGGATTCTAAAACCAAGGATTCTGAACTTCCCCAAGAGCTCGGGTTCCCATTCCTCCTCCGGGCCCCTTTCAAATAATATATATTCAGGGTCCCCAAAATCTCTCGCTTCCTCATGGTCTACCTTCCATTCAACAAGGAACCTGTGGGTGGGAAAACCTTTATTAAATTTTGAACTCAACGGGCCATAAAAATCGGAGAAATATTTCGATACCCTTGCCCCAAGCTTAACTATATTGAAATACGCATTCCTCGCCTGCAGGGGATCATAGGTCCAGGTAATTTTATGATACCCCAGTCTCCTTGCTTCTTCCCGCTGAACCAGCTTTATGTGGTAACCTATTCCCCTTCCCTGGTACTCTGGAACCACTGCAGTCATATGACTATGCAGAACAAGCTCTGGACCTTCCAGCAGGGGAAATGCAAGGGAAAAACCTATCATCTTACCATTTTCAAAGGCACCCAGAACAAGGCCTCCAAAACGTGCAGAAAGGACAAATATGGGAAGAGGAACCACGTCCTCCGGCGTTTCAAACTCCCATGCCTTTTTTTGAATCTCCAGAGCCTCTTTTAGCTCTTTAATCTTTTCTATTTTTCTAATTTCCAGGGTCATCTGAAAATATAAATATAATATTAAAGGATTTTTACAGATACCTGCAAGTTTTCGTCAGCTATAAGCAGGTGATTTTCTTCCAGCTGATGCCACTCCCCGTGAGAAAGTTTTTCAGCGGCAACGATAACTGCCTCTTTACCGCGCAGGCCGCGGGATCTTATGGCAAGGTTAGAACTCACGGATGTACAGCATATATCATCCTCCGGTACGGTTTTGAGATAAAATAAAGGAATTTCACCACTTCTGAAGGCGTAAAGTCTTTTACCATCGGTGAGCAGAAAATTGAGTGAGGAATATGATGAAACGTTTTTAACCTCTTCTACCGCTTTTGCAATTCCCTTCTCCGGATGTTCTGTGTTCCAGAACTGTAGAATAAGCATAAAGAACCTTTCGCTGTCGGTCTCACCCTTAAGCCTTCCCTTCCATTCGTCCGAAAGTTTTTCTTCCAGACCCTTCCAGTTATTTATGGTACCCACATGAGCGAACATAAAGTTTTCGTAAAAGAATGGATGAGTATTGTACTCTCTCTCTTCGCCAACGGTTCTCTCCCTTATGTGAAAGATTATAATGTTAGAATGAATTGTCTCACCTATCTGCCAGAACTCTTCCTCTTCTACCGGTAATGGCAGTTTTATGGTTTTTACCGCTTCGTCCTCATACCAGCCCATTCCGAATCCACTTCTAATTTTAAGAAATACCTCGTCCCTGGCTATCCCTTCCTTTAAAAGCAGAAAACTAACATCCACTTTTTCTTTTGTAATTAAACCAAACAATCTACTCATTTCAATATTATTTTATAACTCTGTTAAATAATTTCAATAATTACCTGATTTTTAGAGAAGAAAGTGCCATAAGAGCCAGGATAAAGGAGATTATCCAGAATCTGATCACAATCTTCGTTTCCCCCCATCCCATATGTTGAAAGGTATGATGGAGAGGTGCCCTGTAGAATATCCTCCTGCCAAGCATCCTTATACCTACGAAGTCCTGAACAAAGGTGGAAAATAATTCGATAACAAAAACTCCTCCCACAATGAGGAATAGAACCTCCTGTTTTAAAAGAACGGCCTGTGTTGCCATAAATCCTCCCAGAAGAAGAGAGCCAGTATCGCCCAGAAAAACCTGAGCGGGAAAAGAATTAAACCAGAGAAAGCCAATACCTGCCCCCATAATAGCTGCAGAAAAAATCAGGATTTCGTGGGTACCGGGTACAAAGGGGAACAGCAAATAGGACGAGATCTTTACATTTCCCATAACATAGGCGAATATCCCGAAGACTGCTATGGTCATAATAGATGGTACTATGGCAAGGCCATCAAGGCCATCGGTCATGTTAACGGAATTTGTAACGAGTCCATAATAGAGTATTATAAAAACTCCGTATAAAACAGGGGGAAGCACCACAAGAGGACTTTTAAGGAAGGGTATGTAAAAATTCAACATTATCTTTTCAGGGAGCGGGGAAATCTCCGGTCTGAAAACGATAAGGGAAATTATAAATCCAAAGGCCAGCTGGGAAAATAGTTTGGGCCATCGACTGAGACCTCCTCCCACCCTTATTTTTATAATATCGTCCAGTCCTCCGAGAAACGCGAACCACAGCATGGACAGGAAAAGGATATAAACAAACTTGTTGGACAGGTCACACCATAAAAGGGCAGAAATCCCCGCTGCGATTAAAATAATAAGCCCACCCATGGTGGGAGTTCCCTTTTTTGTCTTTCCGTAATCCAGGTACTCTCTGGGAAGGTCTCTTATCCCCCTGTAGTAAAGGTATCTGATTATGGGACCTCCAAGTAAAAGGGCCAGGAAAAGGCCGGTCAGCCCGGCAAAGATGGTTCGGGAACTTACGTAAACCAGCAACCTCGAAGCCGGAAACTTCCCCAGAAAGAGCTTTCCAAGAAAATATATCATTTTTCTCCCCTTAATCTGGATATTATATTTTTAATCGGGAAGATCGGTTTAAACCCCTCACTAATATCCATTATCTTTCCTGCCTCTTCTGAGGCCTTCCCGGAATCTATTTTCCCCCTGGAAAACAGATTTTCCAGCGCCCTGGCGCATGCTACCCTTATTTCATAATTACTGTGAGAATAAAAGGGCCTGATTTTTTCGATTATCTCTTCTCCGAATATCAGAGAAAGGGCGATAATTGTTTCCTTTACTACTTCAAAACGCCTATCCTCAAGAAGACGGTAGAGTGTTTTTCTCACTCTTTCGGATGATATTCCGTAAACGCCTATGGTTCGAGCACATGCCGCTCTTACCTCATAGTATTCATCTTCGCATCCTTCGAGGAGAACTTCGAGACTGGTTTGTTCTGGAGGAAGGGAAGCCAGCGCATCAGCAGCATTTCTCCTTATGAAACCAATGCTTTCCTTCCTTAAAGCTTCCTCCAGCTCCCTTCTGAACCGTTCAAAACCGTATATTCTAACCAGCTTGATTCCCACATTTCTCATTCTCCAGTTCTCAGAGCGGAGAAAAGCCTGGGCCCTGAGCTCCATATCGTTTCTATAGGGCTCGGGATCCCTCGCAAGGGCATCCACCATGGCTTCAGGCGGCAATAAAAGAGGTGAAATTGGGTGTTCCCTTTCCCTGTGTTTAACAGGACGGGTGATAAAGTAAAAAAGCACGAAAAACACAACTGCAAGGGTCAGAGAAAGTGTAAAGGAAATAAGAAGAGAGAAAAATGGGGAGATGATTTTTATCCCCTTCAGCAGGCGGAAAAATGCATATCCACTGGATACACTTACTGTGGAAGCAAGGGTCCACCTCAGAAATGATTTACCAATTCTCATCCAGTCTATTTCCATATTATCTCTTCGCATCCTCATACTAAGTATAAGGAATCTTATTAACACTGCAAAATAAAGGGAAATGGATGTTGCAAGAGCCAAACCCCTGAATCCAAGGGATGTCCTTACCAGGATAATGCTCAGAAGCACATTCAGGGAAATAACAGCAGCGTTTGTAAGCATTGAAATGTGGGTTTCAAGCCTTGCGGCAAAGAGTCGACCTGCCATTGAACTGAGGCCCCACGCCAGAATGGAAAGAGAATAAAAGACAAGACACGAAGCGGTCATTATAACGGACCTCGGCCCAAAGGCACCCCTCATAAATAAAAGCTGAATTATAGGGGTTGCAAAGGCAAAGGTAAATAGAGTAGCGGGAAGAAGGGTTAAAAATTGAAGTTCAAACCCTTTATATATAACATTGAGAGCGCCCTCCCTTTCCCTTGAAGCCAGTTTCCACGAAAAGTCCTTTAGAACCACATTGTTTATGGAGTTACCTATTACATTAACAGGTAACCTGAAAACAATAGCCGCAAAATAAAGAGCTGCTACTGCTCCGTTTTCGAGTGGGGTTGCAAGAATTTTGTCTACAATATCCGAAAGCTTGGAAAAGGAAACATCCAGAAGTATGGGAAGTGTTAGAAGCGCAACCACCCAGATTGCCCCCTGAAAGGAAACGGAGAATCTGGAAATCTTCCCGAGCCTTTTCTCGGTTTCTCTGGAAAAAAGCATCCACAGGAGAAAGGTAAGCTGAAGAATTCCGCCCAGAAGCACACCCACTCCAAGTGAAAACACATTTAACTTTGAAGAAAGAAAGATAACCGCCAGGATAATGCCTATGCTGTAAAAGGCTGAAGAAGCCTCAGCCTTTGCAAACCTATCGGATGCCTTTAAAATAGAAGAGGCCCATCCAGCAATTGCTATTATCACAAGATAGGGAAGCATTAAACGGGTAAGGGCTATTCCCTGAGAAAGTACCCCCTTTTTGACAAAACCAGGTGCAATATACTTAAACCAGTGTGGCAGGGATAATTCCAGAATCACAACTATTCCAAGGGCTGCAAGAGCAAAAAATACAAGCACTGAATATGCAAGCTTCCAGTGATCGCCCCCCCTTCTCTTAACCCTCAGAAAGGTGGGGAGGAATGCGCTATCCATCGCATTTTCAGCCACCACCCTTCGAAAGAAGCTGGCAATCATTAAAGAAACTGCAAATATGTCTGTAGCAAGGCTGGCTCCAAAATAGCCTCCAATAAAAATTTCCCTCACAAATCCGAAGAATCTGGATACCAGAATTCCAAAGGCCGAGTAAGCGAATCTTCCTCTAAAACTCCTTTCCCTTTCCTCTTCCTCACTTTTGTCTTCAATTACGAATTTAAGGGTAATCCCATCCACATCAATTGCCATGCCGTTTTTTATCTCTCCGTAACCATCAAGAAAGCCTTGATTATTCTTAATTCTGAATACAAGTTTTCTTCTTAAACCCCTTATTCTCACGCTGGAAAAAGGAGAAGATGAGATCACGTTTCTGGCAAAAATAAGGGGATGTTTCTCACCCCTGTAAATTAAGTAAAATTTTCGATTGATCCTTTCAGGAGGTTTAACAACTTCCTTTATGAGCTCTTCTATTTCTATCTCCGGCTCTTCCTCTTCGATAATGGAAAACCTTTTTTTCATCTCGGGAACCTGTGGAAGCACTCTGTTAAGAACCTGAAGTAAAACCTCCGGAGAAAGACCTTCTCTATAATCTTCAAAGGCAATTTCTGCTACCCCCGCTCTTTTAAGAGGCAATGCATTGGATAACTGATGTTCACCGGGAAGCCCCAATTTGGGAACAAAAATAGCAGGGATTTTTACACTCTTTATCTCCTCAACAGTGCCAGCACCTGCCCTGCATATAATCAAATCCGCGGCTGAATAGGCCAGCTCCATTTCGTGAATGTATTCTTTGAGTATATATCTTCCATCCTCCAGTACGCCCTTTTCTCCAAGGATCTCCCTTGTATCTTCATAAGCTCTATAGCCTGGAGTTCCTATTCCTGTGGAGTGAATTACCCAGAGCCCCCATTTTAGAAGTTCATCTGCTATTCTTGCTACAGCCCTATTTATGGATCTTGCCCCTCTGCTGCCCCCGGTGACAAGGAGTACTGTAGCGTTTTCTTCTATACCAAGCAAAGCCCTGGCTTTGTTCTTGTCGATCTTCTGAATCCTCTTCCTTAACGGATAACCGGTAAAAAAAACTCTTCCTCTTAAAAGGCTTTTAGTCTCCTTAAAGCTAACGCCCACAGCCGAAGCAAATCGTGCAAGAATTCTATTGGCCCTGCCCGGGACAAGATTCTGCTCATGAATCACCACAGGAATCCCCAGTAATCTTGCTGCAATTACTACCGGTACCGAAACATATCCACCGCTGGAGATAAGAACCGAAGGTTTTATTTTCTTCAGTTTTCTGTAAGACTTCAATATGCCAGCCGGAAGAACAAAAAGGAACTTTATTAACCCAATAAAATCCTTTTTTGAAGTGGGAAAGGAGACGGCAGGTATTGATATAAACTCCATCTCCCTTACCATTCTCGCTTCTGCCCCTCTTCTGGTCCCAAAATAAAAGAACTCTCCTTCCCCCAGTCTCTCGGCTATCGCTATCAGGGGATAAACGTGTCCACCTGTTCCTCCACCGGCCAGTGCAACCTTCATGAAGTTATATTAACAAATAGGGTATAATAGGAAAAGTGAAAGAAAAGGCAGTTCTATTATTAAACCCGGCTGCAGGAAAACGGAAAGAATTAAAGGAGTCCATCCTTCATATCCTCCGGGAAAAATACGATCTCGAAGTTATAAAGGCCAGCGGAAAGGAAAAAACAAATGAGCTCCTCTTTAAAATTTCCCCTGATTTTGTGTTCGTGGCAGGAGGCGATGGAACAGTAAACAGCATCCTTCCCTTTCTTTACAGGAGTAATGCAGAGATGGGGCTTATTCCCTTCGGTTCTGGTAATGGCCTTGCAAGAAACCTCAAATTACCTCTGGATCCGGAAAAGGCGGCAAGAAGGCTTTTAAAGCCAAAGCGCATAAAGGTAGACCTTGGAATAATTAACGATGAAATTTACTTTATAAATGTTGCGGGAGTTGGTTTCGACGGATACATAGCTCACCAGTTCGAAAAATCAAAAAGAAGGGGAATTTCTCCATATGTGGCAGCTGCCCTGAAGGGATATTTTAATTTTCAGGAGTTCTTTTATGAATATGAAGGAATCCGCGGAAAGGCATTCCTTATTGCTATTGCCAATTTCCAGCAATATGGAGGAGAAGCGAGGATTGCCCCCGGAGCAAAGCCCGGTGATGGTCTTATGGATATAGTATTCTTGCGTAAACCGCCCTTAAGTTACGCCATGGCAAACTTTCCCCGTCTTTTTACAGGAAATCTGGAAAAATTGAGACTTTATAAAAGGATCAAGAGGGAAAGTATTGAAATTCACTTAACTCCCACACAACCTTCCCACTATGATGGAGAAGCGGGCCCTCTTCTCTCATGTATCAAACTTAATGTAAAGAAGAGGGCCCTTCGTTTACTTAGATAATTATTCCGTAGCTTTCTCTGTCAGTATTCCCAGAACCTCTACCCCTTCGGACCTGATCTTAACAAGAACATCGGATATTACATCAAAGGTTATTTCCTTATCTGCTTTGATGTATACAACCTTGCTTGGTAAAGTTTCCAAGGCATCCGCCAGCTTTGGCCCCAGGTCATCCAGGATCTTAATCTCCTCGATCTTTCCTCTATTGGAAATATAATATCTGGGCTTCTTAGTCACAGGATCAATCGCTATACCTACATAAACCATATTAGAGGGTTCCGGCTGATTTGTAGTATGTAATGCTTCAGGGAGCCTCACCACAACTCCAGATGCAACCATGGGGGTAATGATCATGAAGATGATCAGAAGAACGAGAAGAACATCACAAAAAGGAACGACGTTGGGTTCTGACTTTACTCCGCCACCGATTTCTGCTCCCATTATTACCCCTCTCTTATTATGCTTCTTTTATTTCTCTGGAGAAATAATCTATTATTTCAGAGCCTGCGTTTGCCATCTCTGCAGTGAGAACCTCGACCTGCGCCAGATGGAAGTTATAGAACCAGACTGCAGGAATTGCCACGAAAATTCCAGCACCTGTAGTAACAAGTGCCTCTGCAATTCCAGCGGCAACTGTTCCGATTCCACCGGCTCCAGTTATAGCCATGCTATGGAATGCATTAATGATTCCGAAAACGGTTCCAAACAATCCGATAAATGGAGCGGTAGAACCAATGGTTGCAAGGGCATTGAGTCCTCTTTTAAGCTCCTTGTTAACTTTTGTAACAGCTCTTTCAATGGCTCTCTGAGTTGCTTCAAGTCTCGCTTCAACCGGAACGCCAAGCTCTGTCTGATGCTGATACTCCTGGAGAGCTGCAGCAACTACTTTTCCGAGATGGCTGCGGCGGAAGTTGTTCCTTGTTGCCAGAGCTATAGCCTCATCAATTTTCTCCTCTTTGAGGAGCTTTGCCAGTTTGGGCGCAAGGGCCTTACTCTGCTTTTTAACCATGCTGTAATAAATAATCCTTTCAATTCCAACTGCAAGGGTCCATATGGAGAGAACAATCAGCGTCACAAACACGCCTTTAGCTAACAGCCCCATGGATGCCCAAAGTTCTGCAGGTGTTAGTTGCATTCTATACCTCCCTTAGTTTTTATTTAAGATAGAATTTTACTGTTACTGAAAACTTAACGGGCCTTGGGATCCCGTTTATTATCATGGGTTCATATTTCCACTGTCTTACCGCATCTATAGCAGCTTTGGTAAGAAGAGGATGAGGTGAACTCAGCACCTTTATTCTAACCACGTTACCATAGATATCAGTTATACACTGGAGAATCACCACGCCCTGAGCTCTGATTCTTTTGGCAAGTTCCGGATATTCCGGTTTGACAAATTTAATACGCTTTGGCGGCTGAATGAGAACCTGTGCGTTCTCTATATCCCCACCGACTTCTCCTCCAACAAGGTCTACAAGGCTTCCGCCCTCTACCCCGCCTTCGATTCCGCCTTCAACTCCACCTTCAACGCCCTCGTTTAAACCCTGAAGTCCTTCGAGAAGGCCCTGATCTGCTTCTTCTGGAACCTCTTCCGGGATATCCAGGGGTGCCACAAGTGCCTGAGTCTGCTGTTTTTCCTGCTTCTTCTTCTGCAGCTGTTTTAGCTTCTCCTGAAGTTTTTTGTTAACCTTTTTACCTCCCTTTGGTGGTGGAGGAGGTGGAGGTGGTGGAGGTGGTGCGAGAAAAGCCGCATTTACCTCGTATTTTGGTACATTGGAGCCTGTCAGAATTGGAATAATGACCAGCGCTCCTATTATTATAAGATGGAATACTATTGATAAAATGCTTGTCAGGGTTACTTTCCCTTTTTCCCTTTTAGGAGTGGAAGCTATCATCCATTCTGTAAACATATTTACCTCCAAATCTTATTATAACACTTATGACCACCAAACCAACACTTTTTTTCAAAAATTCTGGAGTCATTTATTTTAAAAGTCCCTTAAGTCCATAGAATTTATGCCATACACTGAGCCATGCACATGACTGATAAATTGAGGAGTATGTACCGACAATAACACCTATCAACATGGTCAGGGCAAATCCCTTAATAACCTCTCCTCCGAAAAGATAAAGAGCCAGAAGGGCAAGCAACGTTGTCCCGGAGGTCAACACGGTTCTCGATAGTGTCTGATTAATACTATCGTTGAGGAGCTTATCGAAATTCGCCTCCTTTCTCTTCCTGAAAGCCGGCATATTCTCCCTGACTCTGTCGAAAACCACGATGGTGTCGTTTATGGAATAACCGACTATTGTAAGGATCGCCGCAACAATTTGAAGGTTAAATTCAATGTTTAGAAAGTAGATGAATGCCAGGGTAACAAGAACGTCATGGGCCAGGGTGAGTACGGAAGAAATCCCGTAGAGGAATTTAAATCTGAAAGCAATGTAAATAAGCATTCCGAGCAATGCCCAGATAGTGGCAAGAATAGCCTTATGTCTTAATATTTTTCCAACCTGTGGTCCCACATATTCAACCCTCATTATAGATACGGTGCCGAGGAAGGTTTTCTCCTTGAGATAATCCAGGGGGGCCTTGGGAATGCCAGCCTCCCTCAGTTCTTCAAAGCTTCTTATTATCTTGTTTTTCTTTTTCAGGTCTGCAATCTTCTTTGCCCATGCTATAGCCTTTTCCTCTGGAAACCCCTGGGCAAGAATATCCCTTATTTCCTCTTCTGAAAGCAGGTTAAGGTTCTGTTTTTGAGCTGCCAGATTCTTTTCTTCCGGAGTCATTAAAACGCCGATTATCTTCTTTGCTATTTTCAGATGCTCTTCTTCCTCTCCTGTGCCCATCTTTTCTACCCTGATTATGTATTCATCACTGGAATTTTCCACAGCCTGTATTATAGCGGACTTAAATCCTGCCTCTTTAAGATCGTTCCTTATCTGGTCAATCTTTACAGGATGAGCAAATTTAACCTGAAGAAGGGTTCCACCTACGAAATCTATCCCATAATTCAACCCATTTCTGTTAATAAATATGAGTCCCGACACGATTATGACGGCCGAGACAAAAAAGGCAATATATTTGGCCTTCAAGAAGTTTATATTAGGTCTCTTGAATAACTGCATTTCTATCCCCCTATATGCTTATTTTTTCAACTTTCCGCTTGCCAAAATAAATTAACTCGAAGATCGCCTTGGACACGAACACAGCGGTAAATATTGAAGCAAGTATACCTATAATAAGTGTTACTGCAAAACCCTTTATTGGTCCTGTACCAAAACTGAAGAGGAAGATGGCTGCAATTATTGTGGTCAGATTAGCGTCAAGTATTGTTGTAAATGCTCTGGAAAAGCCAGCATCTATAGCTGCAAGGGGCGATTTACCTGCAGCGAGCTCCTCCCTTATTCGCTCAAAAATGAGAACATTCGCATCAACTGACATACCAATAGTAAGAACAATTCCCGCTATACCCGGCAAAGTAAGAGCTGCTCTGAACAAAGCGAGCGCCCCAAATATTATGAGCATGTTCATAAGCAATGCAATGGTTGCATTTACACCTGCCAGATTGTAGTAAACGATCATAAAGAGCATAACCAGGATGAGGGCCAGAATTGAAGCCTTCAACCCCTTCCTTATAGAATCAGCTCCCAGGGAAGGACCTATGGTTCTTTCCTCTATTATCTTTATAGAAGCGGGCAATGAGCCTGTCCTCAGAATTAAGGCAAGGTCATGGGCTTCCTCGGAAGTAAAGCTTCCCTCTATAATACCGCTATCGAAGATGGTGGACCTGATGTTGGGTGCGCTTTCTATTACATTATCAAGCACTATAGCAAGCTGTCGGCCAATGTTCTGACTGGTAACCTTCTCGAATTTTCTGGCTCCCTCGGCATTTAACTGAAAACAAACTGCTGGAAGGTTGTATTTGTCGGCGCACCTTCTCGCAGTTTTCAGGTCCCTTCCTGTAACTGCAGCAGCCCTTTCCACAACGTAATATCCCTTGCCCTTACTTGGAAGGATCTGAAGATCCTCTGGCAATTTTCCACCGTACTTTTTCAGCGCCTCTTCCTTTGTTGGGAAAGGCCCATCCTTTACCAGCTTAAGCTCCAGCAACGCAGTATTTTTTATCAGAGCTCTTACCCTTTTGGGATTGTCAACCCCGGGTAATTCCACAACTATCTGGTCTCCCTTAATACCCTGCCGTTGGATTACCGGTTCAGCTATTCCAAACTCGTCCACCCTTCTTCTTATAGTTTCAAGGGCTTCTTCAACCGCATTTTCCCTTATACTGGAAATGACCTTGGGCTTAAGGGTAAGCTCTGCTTTTCCTTCCACCACACCTGAATACTCCCAGTTAGAAACAAAATTGGCTTTAATTACGGCATCAAAATCGGATTCCCTGTCCGCAGGAACACCTTCTACTACAATGGTCGCTATTCCCTTACCGTAAATGTTGCCTACCTTAATCCCCTCATCTTCAAGCAGGGATTTCAGTCTGAGAATCTCCTGGTCCCTTTCCATTTTCACCGCATCATCGGTAACCACCTGTAATACCAGATGCATTCCCCCTTTGAGGTCCAGTCCGAGTTTAATCTTTTCGGAAGGGGGAAGCATAAAATAAATGGAAAAGGCGATAACCAGGAAAATCAGGATAAATTTCCACTCAACCTTTCTCTTCATTTTTACCTCTTGGTTGTTACTGTAGCTACATAATTCTTTATCACTTCAAGCTTTGTACCCTTGGAGTCTATCTCTATTCTGTCCTCGTAAACGGCAGTAACCTTGCCTACTATTCCTCCAGCTGTTATGATCCCATCTCCCACCTGAATGGAATTGACCATTTCCTGGTGCTTTTTCTGCCGTTTCTTCGCAGGAAGTATTAAAAGAAAATAGAATATAACAAAAATAAGGGCTATCATTATCAGGGAACCCATAAATCCTCCACCCTGGGCGGCTCCCTGAGAAGCTGTCTGTGCGTAAAGTGTTCCTATCATTTCTTCCTCCAGATTTTTTTTGTCTCCCTCAGAAATTCCCCAAGGGAATTATCCTTTATATATTTACGAATTTTTATCATTGTGTCAAGAAAGAATTTCAGGTTTATATAAGTATTATAAAGTGCAGAATTAATGTGAGACGAAGAATAAAGATGCCTCAAAAGGGAGCGGGAAAAGGGCAATTCCTGATCCACCAGGGAAAAATCTTCCCTGAATTCATTTCTCTTTATATTTAGCTTCCCCACCTCTGTAAAAACCTGACCTCTCCTTCCGTTTCTGGTGGGTATTACACAGTCAAAGAGATCAACCCCGAGAGAAACTGCTTTAACAATCTGATATGGCTCTCCTATGCCCATAAGATACCTGGGTTTATCCTCAGGCAGGTATTGATTTACAACCTCGATACTACGGAACATGTCATCCTCATCCTCACCAACTCCCAAACCTCCAATAGCATATCCATCAAAGTTCAGGGATGATAGTTCCATTGCCGAAGTCCTTCTCAGATCATCGAAGACACCTCCCTGAACTATACCGAAAACCGCCATCTCCTTTCCCAATTCCTCCTTCTTTCTGGCAGCCCTGTGGGCCCATTCTACAGTTCTTCGGGTTGCATCTTCTACATCTTCTCTGGGGCTCTCATTAGAGACGAAATGGTCAAGAACCATGGCTATATCCACTTTCATTCTGAACTGATATTCCAGCACGGATTCAGGGGTAAGAAAGTGTCTGGAACCGTCTATGTGGGAAAAGAACTCAATTCCCTCGTCCCTTACCCTTACCATGCGGGAAAGACTGAAAACCTGAAATCCTCCGGAATCGGTAAGAACTGATCCTCTCCAGCCCATAAACCTGGAAAGTCCTCCAGCCTTTTCAATTACATCTATTCCGGGTCTAAGATAAAGGTGATAAAGATTGGAAAGCAAAAGCCTGTATCCCATATCCCATAATTGCTGGGGGAAAACTCCCTTCACAGCACCTTCTGTACCCACCGGCATAAAGGCAGGTGTCAGAACAGGTCCGGACTTAGTATGGAGAACTCCAACCCTTGCCGCTGAATTTTTATCCCTCCACAAAACCTCGAACTTCATTTATTAAACCTGAAATAAATGACGTCTCCGTCCTGCACCGTATAGTCCCTACCCTCAAGTCTCAATTCACCGGAAGTTTTAAGTCCTGACCATCCTCCAGCTTCCACAAACTTCTCCCAGCTGGCCACTTCCGCTCTAATAAACCCCCGGGCAATGTCTGTGTGAACCTTACCTGCAGCCTCAAGAGCTGAGGTTCCCCTTCTAACTTCCCATGCCCTTGTTTCCTTTTCACTGGGTGTGTAAAAGACGATAAGGTCGAGAACCTGAAAGGCCTTTGCCAGGAATTTCTCACTCCTGAGCTCTGCTATTCCAAATTCTTCCATAAGTTCCCTTCTTTCCTCTTCTGACGAATTAATAAGTTCAAGCTCTGTCCTTGCATCCAGGGCAAATGCCCCCCTCATCCTGCCAGAAACCTTCTCCATTTCCCTTCCCCACCTCTGTACCTCCTCAAAATCGCAATTTATAACATGAATTATCGGTTTTAACGATAAAAGGCCAAGACCCCTGAGATAGTCCACTTCATCCATTTCCTGACGAAGAGACCGGCCCTTCTCCAGTATGGATTTTACTTCTTCGAAAAAGGCTATTTCCCTCTCAATCTCCCTGTCCTTTTTCCTGGAATAATCTTTTTTTAGCCGTTCCAGCCTGCCCGAAACCGTCTCAAGGTCCTTCTCTACAAACTCCTCCTCAACTTCTTTAATTATGGAAAGGGGATCCTCCGCTCTTATAACGTGAAGAAGCGCATCTCCTCCTCTCATCTCATTAAGTTCTTCCCTTGCAGGGGGATCAACAAATGCAAGGCTTATCGGGGTTTTCTTTTTTGAACCTGCTACTTTACCCACCGCCTCCAGCCTGGGGTCCGGAACATGAACCATTGCCAGATGTTTTTGTTTTTCACCTATACCGGTAAGGAGTTGAAAAAAGGTTGTTTTTCCTGTCTGGGGTTCCCCGAATATTACAAATTTCATCTTACGACGGTGCCAGGGGGAACTTCATCCGGGATCTGAAGAATGTAAGGTCTGCCATCCACATCTGCGGCAAGAAGCATACCCTGGGACTCGTGTCCCCTTATTCGGGCAGGCTTAAGGTTTGTAACCACCACTATCTTTTTACCCAGAAGTTCCTCAGGCTTATAATACTGTCTCAACCCTGCTACCAGCTGTCTTTCATGATCTCCCATATCGACCTTTAAAATGTACAATTTGTTGGCGTTCTCTGCTTCCTTGACTTCTATAATCTTCCCTACCTTTAATCCCATGTTAAAGAAGTCTTCAATGGTTACATAAGTTTTTTCTTCCTTTTTTTCCTCCATTTTTATCTCCTCCTTAAAGAAATCTTCCTTTTCCACCCTCGGGAAAATCTTACCCGCTTCCTTTATTTTTAATCCTTCCTTATAGGCCTCCCAGGTAAAATCAATACCCTCTCCCCCAATAGCTTTCAGTATCTTCCCGGTAGATCTGGGCATAACAGGATAAACATACCTGGAAGCACAGAATAGTGCCCTCAACGCAGTAAGAAGGATACGGGAAGTTCTCTGGGGTTCCTTCTTTCCGAGCCTCCAGGGCTCTGTCTCCACAAGGTACTTGTTTATAGACCGAAGGTAATCCCAGAGCAGCGATAACCCTCTGGAGAATTGATAATTATCATATGCAGCTTCCACCTCTGAATTCATCCGTTCCCATTCCTCTCTCATCTTTCTGTCCGGATCCTGTTCGGGTCCGGGAGATGGAAGAACTCCATCGAAATATTTCAGGGCCATGGTGGTGGTTCTGGACACTATATTTCCCAGCTCATTGGCAAGGTCAGCATTGTACCTCTCAAGAAAAGACTCATGGGAAAAATTCCCGTCCTGTCCTATAGGTGTCTCCCTCAGCAGAAAATACCTTACAGCATCCTCTCCGAAGGCCTCTATAAGTATTTTCGGGTCCAGGACATTCCCGATGTGTTTGGACATTTTCCTTTTATTAACCAGCCACCATCCGTGGGAAAGGATTTTTTCGGGTAGTTCATAACCGGCGGCCATCAGAAATGCAGGCCAGTAAACCGCATGGAAGATTATAATATCCTTTCCAATTATATGGAGATCCGCGGGCCAGTATCTGGAAAATTTGTCTCTTAAACCGGTTATATAATTAAAAAGGGCATCAAACCATACATAAATTACATGTTTTGGATCGGAGGGAACCCTTATTCCCCATCCTATAGTCGTCCTGGTTATGCTCAGATCCTTAAGACCTGCCTCAACAAAGCTCACCACTTTGTTCATCATGGAAGAAGGCTGTACAAAATCGGGATTGCTTTTATAAAAATCAAGAAGGGGTTTCTGGAATTCTGAAAGTTTGAAGAAGTAATTTTCTTCTGTTATAAATTCCGTCTTTCCTCCACAGTCAGGGCATATTTTTACTCCTTCTTCCTCCGGAGCATCGTCCGGAACAAAGCTTTCACAGTTATAACAATACCACCCGCTATAGCTACCCTTGTAGATGTATCCCTTCGATTTAAGGCTTTCAAATATCTCTGCCACCTTCTTCTCGTGGAAATCCATGGTAGTTCTTATGAAGAAATCGTACTCTATGTTCAGCTGCTTCCATAACCTTTCAAAGTGCACCACCATTTCATCTGCCAGTTGCCTGGGTGTTTTTCCCTGAGCTTTTGCGGCCTTCTCTATTTTTCCCCCGTGTTCATCCGTTCCTGTAAGATAAAAAACATCATAACCTTTAAGCTTTTTATATCTTGCAATAACATCTCCGATAACTGTAGTATAAGCATGGCCCAGGTGGGGTTTTCCGTTTACGTAATAGATAGGAGTGGTAACATAAAATTTCATCTTTTCCTCCAGGCTTCAAGAATCATGAAATACGCTTCCTTAACTGATATTTTAAGCCTCTTTGCAAGCTCCTGGCAAGAGGAGAATTCAGGAAGGGCATTTACAGGGGTATCTTCCAGGAAAGAGACTTTAACCCTGGCCCTGAAGCCGTTAATATTAATTTCTTCTATTTTTCTTTCAAGTTCAATTCTCTCCTTGATGCTATATCTTACACCAATGGTGGTGGTATTCAGGAATAAAGCCTTTGCTATTTCCTCCAGCCTCTCCGGCCTGGCAATTATTTTTATAAGAATTCCCGGCCTGCCCTTCTTCATATAAACAGGTACAAAAAACATATCCAGGACTTTACCAGAAAGTTCCTCCCATAGAACAGAAAGAAGCTCGCCAGTTGAATCATCGATCTCTGCCTCTATTTCCACCACCCTGCTGGAAGTTTCTCCATCCTCCAGTGCAATTACCCTTAGAAAATTGGGGTATCCAGGAAATTTCATGGAGCCCAATCCCCTCCCTTCCCCTGACAGCCTGCCCGGGGGCATGGAGCCCTCCTCTGCAAAGGCTTTTAAAATAACCGCTCCGGTAGGGGTGGTAAGTTCAGCCTCCGGGCCTGAAGAAAAAACTGATCTTCCCCTCAGGAGGCTGGCAACCGCAGGTGCAGGAACAGGAAGAAGGCCATGGGAAGTTCTGACCGTTCCTCTACCGAGGTTTACAGGGGAATGAATAATTACCTGTGGAGAAAGTTTGTGAATCAGCCACGAAGTGACAAAAATGTCGAATATGGCGTCCCAGGAAGCCGCTTCGTGAAGATGAACCTTATCGTAACTCTTACCGTGGATTTTTCCTTCAGCTTCAAAAAGCAGACGAAAGGCCTTCAGTGCTCTTTCCTTAACTTCCTCCTCCTCATTAACCTCTGAGATTATTTCTTCTATATCCCCAAAATAAACTTCAGTAAGCCTGTCCTTTATGGTCAAATCCAGATATAAACCTGAAATTCCACCATTTTCGCCTTCGACCAATTTCACCTCCAGAGGAAACCCCCACTGATTGAGTTTATCCTGAAGTTCTCTGGAAGAAACACCCATAAGGTGTGCCAGGGACGCAACTGTCATGTCCCCGGCAATTCCCATATGACACTGAAAATACAGCTTCATGGGATGAGATTATTAAAACTATCCTGTCAGGTCAAGTCTTTATTTAACGGTGGCAAGAAGCTTCTTCAAAGCTTCCATATCTGCACCCGGAACTCTTTCCCCATTATCAAGGATAAAGGTCGGTACTCCGTTAATGTTCAGTTTCTGTGCAATAAGATCTGTCTTTTTAAGTACGTTTTCTCCTTTATCACATTTTTCCTTTTCAGGCTTGGCTGTCTTTTCCCATGCCTTTGCGAGATAGGTATCAAGGCTCAGGCCTTTGCATATGGCTACACTTGCAAGGTCCCAGCCGTTGGGTCTGTGAACGGGATAAAAGAGGACCTTCAAAATCACATTGCTATCTTTAACGATCTGCTTTATCTGTTTCTCGGCCTTGGCACAATAGGGACATACCGGGTCGGTAAACATATATAATGTTCTTTTAGCTGTGGATGAAGGTTTATACGTCATTACCACAAGATTCTCTATCTGGGGAATGAGGTTTTTAAATTCCTTTTTAATTAAAGCCATTTGCCTGGCCCTCACCTTGCTGAAAATATCCCTGGTAACATCTTTACCTTCTCTAAAAAGTTCTCCTATTATGACAAAGTTCTTCCCTACATAAAGGGGATAATACTTTCCTCCGGCCTTTACTATAAGCTGACATAGACCTTCCACTTCTACCTTCGAAGCGATTTCAGCAGGGGGAAATTTGGGGATGTGCTTTTTCACCGTTTCCATGGTAACTCCTGCGCAGGCTCCCTTGGTGACCTTAGGGAACAATGGGGCAAGAAATACCGCAATAACCAGAATTGCAAAAAGTTTTTTCTTCATAATTGCTACCTCCTTGGTAAATTTTATCAGAAATTCCTTCAGGGTCAAATAATCGTGTAAACTAATCGGAATTACCTGTCTGTTAAAAGATCTACCTTATTATTTTTTAAATGGGGTATTTTTTTAAACTCTTTTAACTATTAAAAATGTAAGATCATCTTCAACAGTGTATTCCTTAACAAATTCAAGTATATATGAGGAAATCTCTTCGGGACCTTTTTCTTTCATTGAGAGGATCATGGATTTAAGGACTTCCCTTCCGAGTTCTTTCCCACCCTTCGATGCCTCTGAAAGCCCGTCGGTATACATAAAGAGAACATCTCCCCTCCCCATCTTCTCCCTTCCAACGGAATAATTGTTCTCCATAATCCCCAGGACCATTCCTCCCTCACTGAGTTCGACTACTTCATTTCCCTTTACCAGAATAGGGGGGTTGTGGCCTGCATTGGAATAAAGGATATCCCCTGTTGCTGGATCTATCAGTGTAAGGAAGAAGGTTATGAAGCTCAAACCCTCTGTATTCTTCATTGTGATAAGATTAAGCTCCTTCATCACAACTTCCAGACTTGAAGGATAAAAACTAACTATAGCCCTCAAGGAAGACTGGATGGAAGCCATAAGAAGAGCTGCAGGGATACCTTTTCCTGCCACGTCCCCTATTGCCAGCAAGTATTTATCCCCCATTTCAAACACATCGTAATAATCTCCTCCCACATATCTGGAAGGAATGCTCTTGCCAGCAACCTGAAAGCCCTCTATTTTTATTTCCCCGGGAAGAAGGTTCTGCTGAATTTCCCTGGCGATCTCCAGCTCCCTTTCGAGACGGTGTCGCTCGACAGTTTCCCTGTGGAAAAGGATATTTTCATAGGCGAGAAGGGTGATCTGAAATAACGCCTTTATATAATTCTGATTTTCGGGAGTCAATTTGTTGGAATCGGAAAATGACACAGCAAGGAAATTATCCTGAAGGCTTAACAAATGATTTATTCCCTTTTCCCTGAAAAGAAGGGCTGTCTGTTCCGATGCTATGGTAAGCTCAAGGATCGCCCCGAAACCAAAACTATCGAGAAGCTCCTTGATATCTTCCCTGCCCTTTTCCAGTGCCTCTCTCAAATGAGGGGAAAGTTTTATTCCCTTTGAAATTACGTAAACATGCTTTTTTGCCCTTACTCTCAGTATACACCGGGAAATTCCGGTCTGCCCCATAGCGGTGGAAAGAAAGGTTTTAAATAACCTCTCCTCATCAAAAACCCTTATAATTTGCCTGGCATACTGAAGAAAGTTTTCAAGTTCATACTGTTTAAGCTGGAGAGCCTTTTTTAATTTTTCAATTTCTTCCCGATTCTCCACCAATTCACCTCTCCTTGCCTTCCAAACTCCACCGAGTCAGATGACTTCCTGATTATTTCCAGTCCAAAACCACCTTTCTTTCTCTCTTTAATCTTTCTTTGAATATCAAACTTTTCTTCTGGAATCTCCACAGGTTTTCCCCCGAATCTGAATTCCACCTCAATTCTTTCAGGAAAAATTTTCCATTCGATCTCAATCCATTGATCCTGTTTTCCTTCATAGGAGTGCCTTATTATATTGGTCAGGACTTCTTCAACTGCATAGGAAAAAAGGCTGGCCTCCCTATTACCCATAGAATATTCTCTCAAAAGCCTGGCTGTAAAGTTTGATATTGCGGGTATAAACAAATAGGAACTGGGCACCTTAAGGATAACTTCAGGCATTCTCTAAAAATTTCTCCGCTTTATCCAGGCCGGGGAAAAATCTGTAGACCTTTGTGAATCCCAGAAGATCAAATATTTCATAAACTCCGGGATTGGTACAGCATATTACTATATCCCCGTTCTTCTCCCTTACTTCTTCTATATAGCCTATAAGAACCCCCAGTCCAGCTGAAGATATATATTCCAGCCTCGAACAATCAATAATGATTTTAACCTTTCCCTTCTTTATTGCATCTGCAATTGCCTCATCGAAATCTTCCACTGTTAATGGATCAATCCTTCCGATGGGTTTTATCACGAAAACATTCTTTTTTTCGTTTTTTTCTATCTTAAGCTCCATTTTCTATCTCCATTTCAGAAAAGAAAAATCCTATTTCGAAGGACGCTGATTCATGCGAGTCTGAACCATGAACTGCATTGTTCTGAATGTTTGTCCCGTACAATTTCCTTATAGTCCCTTCCTCTGCTTTAGCTGGATCCGTGGCCCCCATTATATTCCTCCATCTTTCTATCACATTTTCGCCTGATAGCACCATAACTATAATTGGGCCTGACGACATGTATTCTGTAAGTTCTTCGTAAAAAAATTTGCCCCTGTGTACATAATAAAATCTTCCCGCCT
>Ga0256835_1000736_pt1 | contig 22180 bp, 19 predicted proteins | sample PIR30metaG_FD_185972 | JGI IMG/M metagenome (GOLD analysis project Ga0256835, IMG submission 185972) | Hydrothermal vent microbial communities from East Pacific Rise, Pacific Ocean - PIR-30 | ecosystem: Environmental > Aquatic > Marine > Hydrothermal vents | place: Pacific Ocean: East Pacific...
TTAGATTTTTTTTGTTCCGCCTCTATACTTTTTTGTTTTTCCTCGATTTTTTTCTCAATCTCTTCTAACTGTTTTCTCTTTTGTTCGGGAGATAAATCTTCAATTTCATTTATTTTTTTTTTCTTTATCTTTAAATCCACCAAGGTTTTACTTATAAGTTCATCAATATCATCAGAGTCTATATTTGTTCTTCTTTCCTTAGGTTTGCTTTTTTCATAATTCGTTATCGAAGATATAAGAGCATCAATATCAGAATCACTAGAACTATTTAATATTTTTTTTGATTTTTCTTTGTCAATTTGGTTTTGAATATCATCTTCATCTTTTAACTCTTTTTTCTTATTTTCATTAACTTCATCCGTTTCATTCAATTCAATTATATCTTCTTCCGGTTCTTCTATCGGAGTAATCTCTTCTTCCAACTCTTCAACTTTCAACTCCTCATCCTCGTTTAATTCTTCAAGAATATCTCCGAACAGAATCTCAGAAGAAACTTTTTCATTATCTTTTGTTTCTCTCGGTTCCACAACCGGAGGTTTTTGCTCTTTTTTCGGCTCCTTTTCTTCAAATATTCTTGTTTCAAAGTTATCATCTTCTTTATGTTTTGTTTCTTCTTTATCTATTTTAAAATCAAAATTAGCTTTTTCTTCCAAAACCTTTCTAATAACCTCTTTTGAAAATGGTTTTTCAATAAATGCCACAGCTTTTCCACTATGAATAGCTTTATTTCTAATAGCTACTCCCTTATATATTCCCGAAACAATAATAACGGGAGTTTTACCCATGGTCAGATTGTATATCCTCTCTGACAATTTCAAACCATCCATTTTGGGAATCACAACCCCTGTTATAACCGCATCAAAATCATCATTAACTTTTTCAAGAGCTGCATTTCCATCCATAACAATTTCAACATCTATTCCGGAACCTTCTAAATATTCTTTCAAACTATCTAAAAATTTAACATCAGTATCAACCAATAATATTTTTTTATTTCCCACAATAACACCTCTTGTTAAGATATTTGAATACTTTCATAAGAATTATTTTAATAAAAAAAAAACATTTTGTCAAAAGAAATATTTTACCCTTTGGTAATAACCTATTCATCTCTTTTTTAATACATTTCATGTTAATAAATTTTAATCGTATCATTTTTATTAATAAGAAAGAACTTTGCAAATAATCATTCTCTTAATTATACTAATCAAACATCAATCTATTAGAAATAATCCAACCCTGCTTCTCGTTTCATATCTTTCAATTGTTTAAATCTTAATTCATACCTGATTTTATACGGAAACAGAGTAAATATATCAAGAATTGATATCAGTATAATTAAAATAGATTTAAAATATGAGGCTCCGAGTAAATAGGCTACAAATCCTATTGTCCCGATTGATGAACCGATTGACATCATTATAATATCAAGAGTGAACCACCTGTTAAAGGCTTCCTCTTCAGTTTTTTTGACTATATCAGAAGGAAAATATATGAATTTTCTTAGAGCTATTATCAAAATAATCAGAAATGCGGAAGCATAAAAAGAGTAATTCTCAATAGTCGTTTGTAAGTCCATAAATAGTTTTTGAAATCGAACGAATTTTTCTAAAAAATAGATAATGGGTATAAATACGACAACCGAAAGAATCATAACAAAAGTTATTATCTGTAATTGTTTTAGTTTTTCATCATTCATCAATCTTCTCCCATCTGTTTATTTATCTGAGATAAAACAGTCATAGAATCTCTCCATCTCTTTTTAACTTTAACAAATAAATCAAGGTAAATCTTTTTGTCCGTTAAAAATGATAATTCTTTTCTTGCAAGTTTTCCTATATGAGCTATCATTGAACCCTTTTTACCTATTATTATTGCTTTTTGAGAATCCTTTTCAACAAAGATATCAGCTGAAATATATAAAACACCGTTTTCCCTTTTTTCAATTTCTTTAACTAAAACAGCGACAGAAAAAGGGAGTTCATCGTGAGTTAACAAAAGTATTTTTTCTCTTATGATTTCTGAAATAAAAAATTTTCTTCTTGTTGTCGTAACACTATCCGCAGGATAGAAAAGAGGCCCTTCGGGTAGATACTTGAATATTTTTTCATTTACAAGCTCAAAATTCATTCCTTTTAAAGCTGATATCGGAATTATCTCGTCAAAAATACCCGTATCCTTAAATTTTTCAATTACCGGCAATGCTTTTGATTTTGAAACAATGTCAAGTTTATTAATCAATAAGAATTTTGTTTTCTTATACTTTTTCAAAAGATTCAAAGCGAATTCATCACCTTTACCGAATTTTTGAGTTATATCTATTAAAAAAAGTATTATATCCGATTCTTCAAGAGCATTATAAACATACTCCATCATACTCTGATTTAATTTATGAAGAGGTTTATGAATTCCGGGATTGTCCAAAAAAATTATTTGCCCTTTTTCCTCTGTATATATTCCGACTATCTGCACTCTTGTTGTCTGAGGTTTATCAGATACAATGGAAATTTTTCTTCCGAGAAAACTGTTTAAAAAAGTGGATTTACCTACATTCGGTCTCCCTATTAAGCTTACAAAACCTGACTTTATTTTCTTATTTTCCATCTTTTTATTATAGAAACTTTATACAAAAAAAGCAAGTGAATTGAGCCAAACCCGAAAATCGAATTTAAAAGGCAAAAACATTTGTAATAACATAAGATTATTATCCGATATAGTATTCCGCTATAAGTAATAAAACCGAGCTGATTTTGTCATTATCCGAAAAGTCAAGCATCTGTTCCAAGCTCCAAGACAAAATGCAAGACTTGTGATTTTAAGCAGTATCTTATATTAAGATTTAACCCCGAATATTGCCGTTAAAAAGTGATGAAAAAGTTTGAGAATCGGTTGAATTGAAAAATTCTCAAAATTTAAAGACTGTTTGAATTCAAAGGGAGTATTTGTTTAAAACAGGGAATTATCGCTGATTTCTTTGTTTTCTCCTTTGCGGATAATTTTCCACTTTTTTCACGATATTATTTTTTCAAATTTCCTGTTATTATTTTATTGTTTTACCCTTGTTCTTTCATTTTTCCTTTTGTTTGAGATTTTAAGAAAATCATTTCAAAAATAATTTCAACCTTGACTTGAATATATTTTCCAAATGTTCTATAATCTTTGTATTAATTGGGAGAATCAAATGGATATAAAAATACCTAAACTTAGCATAGGAGAAATAACAGCGGAACTTCCGATTATACAAGGAGGAATGAGTGTCGGCATCTCTCTTTCAAATCTGGTTTCCGCTGTGGCAAAAGAGGGTGGAATCGGTGTTATAGGCGGAGCTGACATAGGGATGCTTGAACCTGATTTCGGAAAAAATTTTAAAAAAGCTAATGAAAGAGCTTTAAGAAATGAGATAAGAAGAGCAAAACAATTATCAAACGGAATTATAGGGGTTAATCTTCTAATGGCTCTTACAGATATAAATGAATTGATAGAAGTTTGTGTCGAAGAGAAAGTAGATGCTGTTTTCTTGGGAGCCGGACTACCACTTACCGTTCCTAAAACACTAATAGAAAGTAAAAACACAAAGACTATTGTAATAGTTTCTTCCGGAAGAGCGGTCAAAGTTATATTCAGACATTGGGAAAGACACCACGGAAGAATTCCCGATGCGGTTGTCCTTGAAGGTCCTCTCGCGGGAGGGCATCTTGGTTTTAAATATGAACAACTTAATGATGAAAAATATTCACTTGAAAATCTATTACCCGAGGTTATTGAGCAAGTGAAGGTTTTTGAGGATAAATACGGCGTTAAAATACCCGTTATTGCCGCAGGAGGGATATATACAGGTCATGATATATATAAATTTATAAAAATGGGTGCGGACGGAGTTCAAATGGCTACGAGATTCGTAGCAACACATGAGTGTGATACATCAGAGGAGTTTAAACAACAATATATAAATGCTAAAAAAGAGGATATAACAATAATAAAAAGTCCCGTAGGAATGCCCGGAAGAGCGATTAGAAACCATTTTCTACAAGAGGTGGAAAAAGGGAATAAAACTCCTTTTTCATGTCCTTGGCAATGTATTAAAACTTGCGATTATAAAACAGCTCCCTATTGCATCTCCTTGGCTCTTACAAATGCGAAAAAGGGTAAGTTCAGCTACGGATTTGCCTTTGCAGGGGCAAATGTATATAGAATCAATAAAATTGTCAGTGTTCATGAACTTATGGAAGAATTAAAAACCGATTATATAAAAGCGGCTGAAGATGATTTGAAAAACGGATGATTAAGGGTCTCGGGATAGATATAATTGAAGTTGAAAGAATAAAAAAAAATATCTTGAAAAACAATAATTTTAAAAAAAGGATATACTCTGAAGAGGAGATAAATTATTGTGAAAAGTTTAAAGATCCTTATACACATTATGCCGCAAGATTTGCGGTTAAAGAAGCATTTTTCAAAGCCACCGGTTTTAATTTCCCTTTTAATGAGGTGATAGTCAAAAACAGAGATGATGGTGCCCCTTTTATTATTTTAAAAAAAGAGTTAAAAGGGAATCTAATTGTTTCAATAACCCATATAAGAGAATTAGCTGTCGCAGTTGTCGTTTATGATGAATAATAGATTCAGGTTTTTCGTAATTCTTATTTTTTCTTTCATCTTACCTAATTTTTTAATCTCTTATGATCGAATCATCACACTTTCTCCCGCTTTAACGGAAATGGTTTTCAAATTGGGTGCGGGAGATAAAGTAGTCGGGGTTAGTTCCTATTGCGAGTATCCCCCTGAGGTTAAGAATATTACAAAAGTGGGTTCTTTTATGACAATAAATTATGAGTTAATTTTATCTTTAAAACCGGATTTAATAATTGATTATAAAGAGAATATAAGGACACAGAGATTTGCAAAAAAGAATAATATACAAATAATACGATTAAAACACAAATCTTTAAAAGATATCTATAATTCCATTCTTTTAATAGGAAAACGGCTCAATAAAGAAAAAAAAGGTAATGAGCTCGTTTCTTACATAAAAAAAAGACTTTCTACCGTAAGTAGAAAGATTCGAAAAAGGAAAAAGATTCTTATTATAATATCAAGACAACCGGGAACTTTCAAAAACATGTATATTCTCGGAACACATGATTATCTTAACACAATAGTAAAATTATCCGGAGGAGATAATGTTTACAAAGGGAAAATATCCTATCCTCAAGTGTCGGAGGAGATATTTTATACTAATACTCCCGATATTATAGTGGAACTTTATCCCAATAAAAAAATTAATGGAAAGCTCCTGTTAAAAGACTGGGAAAGATTTAAAGACAGAAAATTTTATAAAAACATATATATCATAAAGAAAAATTATCCGGTTATTCCGGGACCTCGAATATATAAAACAGCGGAACTTTTTTATGGAATAATTAATAATTCAAAATAATCACCCTCTTTCAAGAACAATAAGACTCTCAATATGAGGTGTATGGGGAAACATATCAAAAAGCACTATATTTTTTAATATATAACCATTGTTTTCCAAAACTTTAATATCTTTTGAGAGTGATCTGTATGAGCAAGAAAGATAGATTATATTTTTATACCTTTTTTTTATTATCTTATCTAATATTTTCTCACCCAAACCTGATCTCGGAGGATCCAAAAATATAAGATCGGCTTTCGGAAAAGAGAATCTTTCGGCGGGTGTTTTAATGAATTTTATCTCGGGAAAACTTTCCTTTGCAAGTTTTACCGATATCTCCGATGATTCCACTCCCAAAACATCTTTATAATATTTCTTTAAAATCGGGGAGAAAAATCCCACGCCCGAATAAAGATCTATGGCAAAATCATGTTTTTCTTTTTTATTTATATCTTGAATCTGTTTTTCAACCTCATTTTGAAGAATCTTCCAAAAAAAATAGTTTACTTGAAAAAAGAGTTGAGGCAATGATTGATATCCGAATTTTCCTATCTTAACTTTTATAGGTTCGTTTACATCACCAGGATACATAAAAACAGTATTCTCTCCGAAATTCTTCATAAAATCGACATCTTTCGGTTTATGAGATAGAAAAACATAAGTTTTCCCGTTTGATATATTATAAAAAATATCTATTTGATGAACAAACGGAGGATTTTCCATATTATTCCAGATTGATATGAAATCATTCAATTTTTCATGAAAAAGATAACATCTGTCTATTTGAACAACATCTGTTCTTCCTTTTTTAATAAATCCTGTTTTCCCTGTTGGCTCAATCCCTTTTAGTTTTGCTTTTACCCTATAATTAAAAGGATTTTCAGTATATATTTTATCTATTTTAATATTATGATTTAAACTTTTTTCAAGAGATGAGATAAATCTTTCTTTTTTATGTTTTATTTGATATTCATAATCAAGATGCATAAGATTACAACCACCGCATATTTTATAATGATTACATCTGATATCTACTCTATACGGAGATTTTTTCTCTATCGAAAGAATCTTTCCCCACAATTTTCCCTCGGATTTTTCAATGATTTCATATTCAATAAATTCACCCGGCACAGTATAATGGATATTAACATCACCCTCAGGTGATTCTATTATCCCCCACCCTTCATCCGCCAGTGTTTTTACCCTTCCTCTATATTTTTTTTTATGAATCATCTATTTTTCGGGTATTAAAACAAGCCTATTGTTTTTCTCTCTGAAAAGCTCCATCTTCCTGTATTTTAAACTCAAATATAATTTTATCTGATCATCATAATGTTTACTCATAAAATTACCACTTTCGCCCGAAGAATTAATGATAACCGAATTATTAAAATCTCCGAAATCAATAATCATTCTGAATGTTGAATACATCCTCACCCTGAATTGACTTGAATAATAAAAGTCAGATCTTAGAATACAATCCCTTCCCCCTTTTATCGAAAATGGTCCTCTGTTAAAAAACGGTTTTAATACTGAAACTGATCCGAGCGGATGTTCATAATATATCTTGTGAATATTCACCCAATAAACATTTTTTTTAGCGGAATCTTTCTTATATTTATTATAAACCTCTATTAAGCTTCTTAAAACAATATTATCAAAACTCTCTTTATCGGGAGTGTTTTTATCGTCAATCCAATAATCAAACGATTCTTTATCTTTAATGGTTTTAGAAGGATATTCCAGTATCTTATATATCCATCTTCTTGATATTAATCTTTTGTATCCCTCTTTAAATTCATCACCGAATATATTATCAGCAAGAGTTTTTTCAAATTTATAAAAAAGGTAAGGTTGTATCCCTTTATCAAGTCCATAATCCCACTTCTTGAATTGTTTCATTATAAATTCAGCTTTTTCATTGTTAAAGTTCATATTTTTAATTTTACCGATTAAAAATCTTCCGCTGTTTGTTAAAAAATCTGTTTGCATCTTTTTCATATCCCTAACGGTAAAATCTTTTCCGTTTTTAATAAGCTCTTTTATCCTATCCGCCCTAAAAGAGAGATCATAATTTTTCGTAAATATCGGAAGCTTTGTCTCAGGTATAACCGGATTATTCGCGGTGGCCATAAACCCTTTCTCAGGATTAATCACAATAGGTTTCTCACTCTCTTTATAAAAACCTTGCCAACTCTCGGAGATTTTTGTTACAGATACGGGAATATTCCCATCCCCTTTACCTCTAATCGGAACAAGCCCTGTAGGATAATAACCTATATCCCCCTTGATATCCGCAAAAACACAATTTTGAGCGGGGGATGAAAATTTTGATAGACCACGGATAAATTCTTTAAGATTTGTTGCCATATTCATCAGATATATACCCTCAAAAGTTGTGGAAGGATACAGTGCAATCGAGTGTCTTGCGAAAATAATCCCGTTTTCTTCATAGACAGGACCGAATTCCGACATTTTGAATTTAAAAATATAATCCTTTTCCCCTTTAACTTTTATTCTCTTTTTTATTATTATAAAATCTTTCCACTTATCATCAACCAAATATTGGTTTTTGTTTTTCGGATTGATTTTTAAGATAAAATAATCTATAACATCGGTTCCTATATTAGTAAATCCCCAACCTATGTTTTTATTCCTTCCGATAATTATGGTCGGAATACCTGCCATAGTATTTCCCGAGAATACATGTTTACCGTCCGAAGCATAGATTTGATAAAATTGAGAAGGAAATGATACCGGAAGATGAGGATCATTGGCAAGGATAGGTTTTCCGCTTTTTGTCAAACCACCCGATATAACCCAATTATTACTCCCTATTTTAGATTCTCTGATATTCTCATCTGTCTTAAAAAATTCTTTAAGCTGAGAATTATCAAATAATTTTGAATATTCTGATTCATTCACTATAGTGCTACCGAAATAAGTGGACAATAGCTTTTCCGCTTTTTTCTTTCCTATTGCTTGAATTATCTTATGATTGTAAAGTTCTCCTCCCGAGGATTGAAGATATGCTTCAAGATTTTTAAATATTGCGATTGAATCTCTAACACTCCATTTTTCAGGTTGATATTTTAAAATAATAAATTCGGGAGCAAGTTTATTGTGTTGTAAATAAAAATTCACCCCTTCCGAATATTTTTTCAGAACATTGTATAATTCCGGTTTTAAATTCTTAACTATACCATCAATCGATTCATCCACAAGAAGCTTTTTATGACTTTTATCAGAGCTCAGCCCTCTTTTACCGAATATTTCCGATAATCTGCCCTCCGCATACCTTCTCGCCATATCCATCTGAAACATTCTATCAGAAGCATGGACATACCCTATCGCAAAATAGATATCATCTAATTTTTCAGCTTTTATTTTCGGAATTCCCCATCTGTTTCTTATTATCTCAATTTTATTATTTATTGATGAAACCATTAACTTCCCTTCTGTTTTCGGAAGAGTCGATTTAAGATAAAGATAAGCAAATACAATAATTAATATAATTACCAATAATATTATTAATAAAATTTTTTTAATTTTTTTCATCTTCTCTCCGTTTTTTAAAGTTTCCCGTTTTTATTCTCGAATTTTTCCAAATATTCATTTTTTCCCGCTATAATTATAGTATCCCCTTTGTCTATAATCTGTTCCCCTCCCGGGAGAGGTATTGTTTGCGGCGGGTTTTTTTTCCTTACCAAAATAATATCTATTCCGAATCTGTTTCTGAGTTGAAGATTTTTCAATGATTCCCCCCATGTCCAAGCAGGTGCTTCCACCTCTTTTATATAGTATCCGGGAGAAAGCTCAACAATCTCCTTATCTTTTGAAAATCTGAGTTTTGCAAGAAGTGTGCTTGTAGCCTCCCTTTTATTAATCTCCTTGTTATATGTTTCAATTATATCTTTTCTTCGAACAACCCCTATTATTTTGGAATACCGAACAACCGGAATCTCATCAATATCATATTTACCGAACATATTCATTGCTGTTTCAAGGTTATCATCCTCCTTTATAGGTTCGAATAAATCAACCACATCAATTGCAAGAATCAAATCTTCAAAACTGTCTTTTTCACCCATTATCACTTTAAGATGATCAAGCGTTATAATTCCGAGATACTCCCCTTTTTCATTTATAACATTATAAACATTATGTTTCCCGTTTATGGCTATCTCCATAAGTTTGGTTATGGAAGTATCTCTCTCAACTTTTATAAAATCTGTTGAAATAACATCTTTAACCTTGAATTTTTTAAGAACATTTACCTCGACCCCCTCCCTTAAAACAATCCCTTTTAATTTAAGTTTAAGAGTATATATCGAATATTCATTAAACACTTCCGATATCAGAGATGCTATTATACATGTAATCATAAGAGGAAGAATAACCTTATAATCTCCGGTCAATTCAAATATGATAATTATTGCCGTTAGAGGAGCTTGAATCGCTCCGGCAACAACTCCTCCCATACCCACAAGTGCATAAGCTCCCACCGAAAGATGCAGAGAGGGAAACAGAATAGATGATAATTTTCCCACAAAATAACCTGTTTGAGCTCCCATAAAGAGAGAGGGAGCAAAAATACCTCCCGAACTTCCCGATGAAAGACTCGTTGATGTTACAAATATTTTTACAAAAATCAAAATAAGAGCCATAATTATGAATATGTTTTCCTGAAGTGCAAGATCTATAGTCTCATATCCCGTTCCGAGAATATGAGGAAATTTAAGAGCAACAAGACCTATAATCAAACCTCCTATTAATGGTTTAACAGGCTCGCTTATTTTTAAACCATTCCATTTTTCTTCCGAAAAATACAGAAATTTAATAAAAATAACACCAACGGCACCCGCGATAATTCCAAGAGCAAAATATATTGCTATCTCCCACGGCGAATTCATTGTATATACGGGCACCTTAAAAACCTTCTCACTCCCCTCTATTGCAATAAGAACCATATTACCGATAACAGAGGAAACTATAATCGGGGCGAAAGATGAAATTGCAAAATTACCGAGTATAATTTCCGCTGAAAACAGAGCTCCCGCAATAGGAGCATTAAATGCCGCAGCTATCCCCGCAGCCGCTCCCGCTCCTACGAGAGTTTTAAGATCTTTTTCCTTGAGTTTAAAAAGCTGTCCGATTGTTGAAGCCAGGCCCGAGCCTATTTGAACTATAGGCCCCTCTCTTCCCACCGGTCCTCCAGATGCTATTGTTATTGAAGAGGCAATGGCTTTTACAAAAGCGACAATAGGTCTGATTCTACCACCTTTTAAAAAAACGGCTTCCATAACTTCCGGGACCCCGTGCCCCTTCGCCTCTCTCGCTCCGAAATAGATAATAGGACCTACTATCAATCCACCTATTGCCGGAATAAGAAGCACTTGCCACCACGGGTGAGTCTCCAAAACATGGAGAAAAAGAATAGGTTTTCCCCAAAAGATAATTTTGGCATAGCGAATCAAAAGTTTGACAAAGTAAGCACCTATTCCCGAAATTGCACCTATAAGAATAGCAAGCAATAGGAGAGTAGTATGGTGTTTTATATCCTCTATTTTATCTCTATTTATAAAATTATACATATCTTAATTGGTGGGCGATGGAGGATTTGAACCTCCGACTTCTACCGTGTGAAGGTAGCACTCTAGCCACTGAGTTAATCGCCCGATAATAGATGATTTTATTGAAATTTAAAGGTTTTGTCAATAAGATTTTTTAAAGATCAAAAGAATAATATTTTATTAAAGACTACTTTTTTTCAAGATTGAGCAGAATCTGATATTTTTTTTGAAGATGGAGAGCTTTATGAAATTCTTCCACTTTTATCTCCCCTTTTACCCCTTTTTCTATCATCTTTTCCTGCTCTTCAAGCTCTCTACGGATTTCGTCAAAATCAAGGTCTTTGGGATCTATAATCTCTTCCGCAAGAACAGAAACACTATCGGGTAATACATCAAAATAACCTGAGTTAACAAAAACAGAAGTTTTTATATCTCCTGTTTTATACCACATCTCACCCATTCCGAGCATCGCGAAAAACGGAGTATGCCCTTCAAGAATCCCCATATATCCCAGCTTTGCCGGAATCTGCACCTCCTCTATCTCTTTTTGAAGAAATATTCCCTGAGGAGTTATTATCTCGAATTTCATTATATTTTAGCTCCGAGTGTTTTTGCTTTTTCTTTCGCTTCTTCAATATTCCCAACCATGTAAAAAGCCTGCTCAGGCAGATGATCCCATTTACCTTCCACAACTTCTTTAAAACTTTCAACCGTATCCTCAATCGGAACATATTTACCCTCGATTCCCGTAAACTGCTCTGCAACAAAAAACGGTTGAGACAAGAATTTTTGCACCCTTCTCGCTCTGTTTACTATCACTTTATCATCTTCCGATAATTCCTCCATACCGAGAATCGCTATGATATCCTGAAGATCCTTATATCTCTGTAAAATCTCTTTTACCCTTCTTGCGACAAGATAATGTTCTTCCCCTATGACTCTTGCATCAAGTATCCTTGAAAATGATGTAAGAGGATCAACAGCAGGGTATATCCCTTGTTCGGTTAAAGCTCTTGATAAGTTCGTATTTGCGTCAAGATGTGAAAATGTTGTGGCGGGAGCAGGGTCAGTATAATCATCCGCCGGAACATAGATTGCCTGAACAGATGTGATAGAACCTTTTTTAGTTGAGGTGATTCTCTCCTGAAGTTCACCCATCTCCGTTGCAAGTGTGGGCTGATATCCGACAGCGGAGGGGATTCTTCCCAAAAGTGCCGAAACTTCCGTTCCTGCCTGAGTAAATCTGAAAATATTATCTATAAATAAAAGAACATCCTGACCTCTCTCATCTCTGAAAAATTCAGCCTGTGTAACACCTGTAAGGGCGACTCTTAATCTTGCTCCCGGAGGCTCTGTCATCTGTCCGTAAACAAGAACAGCTTTATCTATAACTCCCGATTCTTTCATCTCAAGCCAAAGGTCATTTCCCTCTCTCGTTCTCTCTCCGACACCTGCAAACACAGAATAACCACCGTGTTTTGTTGCAACATTATGGATAAGTTCCATAATAATAACTGTTTTTCCTACACCTGCACCACCGAACAGTCCGATTTTACCCCCCTTCAAAAAAGGTTGTAAAAGATCGATAACTTTAATCCCTGTTTCAAACATCTCAAGCTCAGTGCTTTGGTCTTCAAGAGAGGGAGGTTGTCTGTGAATCGGATATTTTTTCTCTGATTTAATATCCCCTTGTTTATCAACAGGTTCTCCCAAAACATTTATAACTCTTCCGAGGCAGGATTCTCCTACAGGAGCGGAGATCGGGGCACCCGTATCTATGGCTTTCATTCCTCTGACCAAACCATCGGTAGGATTCATTGAAACTGTTCTTACTCTGTTCTCTCCGAGATGCTGTTGAACTTCGGTTATAATCTCTATTTTCGGGTCTATATCATACCCTTCTGAAGTAACTTTTATGGCTGTATAAATTTCAGGTAGATTCTCTTTAAATTCAATATCCACAACATTACCTATAACCTGAACTACCTGACCTTCATTCACTTTTTTACTCATTTCTCCTCCTTATTTCTTCATTGCTTCGGTTGCGGTTGTTATTTCAAGAATCTCTTTAGTAATGGCGGCCTGTCTTATCTTATTCATAGTAAGAGTTAAGGAATCAATCATATCCGAAGCATTTCTTGTTGCAAGATCCATGGCCACCATTCGAGCCGCATGTTCAGATGCGGCGGATTCCAATAATACTCTGTAAAAATAATTTTTTAAATATATGGGTAAAAGAGATTCGAAAATCTCTTCGGGAGATGGTTCAAACTCATACTCTAACATCTCCTCCTCTTCAATCTCTTCCATCTCTCCTATAGGTAAAAGTTTTTCAAAAGCGATTTCCGTTTTGCTGACAGAATGAAATTTATTATAAATCATATAAACGGCATCACTCTTACCTTCAAGAAAATCCGAAATTATTTTATCCGATATCTCAACGCTTTTAATATAATCAAGTTTCATAAAAATTCCGATAAAATAATCTTTTATCTCTCCCCCTTTAAATCTTAGAAAATCATATCCCTTTTTCCCCAATATTATCGTATTTACAATCTTCCCTTCATCCTTTAACTCTTTAACTTTTGATTCCGCAAATTTAAGAGTGTTTGAATTAAAAGCTCCGCATAAACCCTTATCTCCGGTAATAATAACAATATCAACGGTTTCCTCCTCCCTTTCATTAAAAAACGGATGCTTTAAATCGGGAGTTCTCGCTCTTATATTTGAAAGAATTGAAGCCAATTTTTGAGAAAATGGTCTTGTTTGATAAACTTGATTTTGTGCTCTTTTTAATTTGGCGGCTGATACACTTTTCATGGCTTTTGTAAGTTGCCTCGTATTTTTTACACTTCTAATTCTTCGTCTAAGATCAATCAGTGTCGCCATTATAAATTATTCTCCATTTTAAATTCATCATGAAATTTTTGAACAGAGTTTATAATTTTATCTTCAAGTTCTTTATCAAGAGTTTTCTTTTCTTTTATATCTTTATAAACGGCAGGGGTATAATCTTCCACGAATTTATGAAGTTCTGTTTCAAATTTTCCGACCATATCTATCGGGATATCATCAAGAAACCCTTTTGTCCCCGCATATATGGAAATAATCTGTTTTTCAACCGGAAGAGGCATATATTGGTTCTGTTTTAAAAGTTCCACGAGTCTTTTTCCTCTTTCAAGTTGATTTACGGTTGCTTTATCAAGGTCAGAACCGAATTGTGCAAAGGCTTCCAATTCTCTGAATTGCGCGAGATCGAGTCTCAAACTTCCGGCGATTTTTTTCATGGCTTTAATCTGAGCACTTCCTCCGACCCTTGATACTGATATCCCCGCATTAATCGCGGGTCTTATACCGGCATTAAAATAATCGGGTTCAAGATATATCTGTCCGTCCGTGATAGAGATAACATTCGTGGGGATATAACCCGAGACATCCCCCGCCTGTGTTTCAATAATCGGAAGAGCCGTAAGAGAACCTCCCCCTTTTTCATCATTAAGTTTTGCCGCTCTTTCGAGAAGTCTTGAATGCAGATAAAAAACATCTCCCGGATATGCTTCTCTTCCGGGAGGTCTTCTTAAGAGAAGAGAAATCTCTCTGTATGCTTGAGCATGTTTTGACAGATCATCATATATTATTAATGCGTGTCTTTTTGAATCTCTGAAAAATTCCCCCATTGTGCAACCTGAATAGGGGGCAATGTATTGTAAAGGAGCCGCTTCCGATGCTGATGCCGCCACAACTATCGTATAATCCATAGCTCCTTCCTCTTCAAGTTTTTTTACAACCTGAGCGATTGTCGATTGTTTTTGTCCTACGGCAACATATATACAAACAACATCTTTCTCATTCTTCTGGTTAATTATGGCATCTATGGCAATTGCTGTTTTACCGATTTGTCTGTCACCGATAATCAATTCTCTCTGACCTCTTCCTATGGGTATCATTGCATCGATAGCTTTTATACCTGTTTGCAGGGGTTCTTTAACAGGTTGCCTGTCTATAACGCCGGGAGCCAATCTCTCGATAGGATCGAATCTAACCCCTTTTATCTCCCCTTTGCCGTCAAGAGGTCTTCCGAGAGCATCTACAACCCTTCCTATGAGTTCTTCACCAACAGGAACTGATATAACCCTCTTTGTCCTTTTTACTATATCGCCTTCTTTAATAAGGTCTGTCTCACCCAATAAAACAACACCCACATTATCCTCTTCAAGGTTAAGAGCGATTCCGAAAACATCATTTGGAAATTCTATAAGCTCATTATACATAACTTTATCAAGACCGTGAACTCTTGCAATACCATCACCAACACTAATAACAACACCTTTTTCTTCAACATCGATTTTCGTTTTAAATTTTGAGATTTGTTCTTTAATAATTCTACTTATTTCATCGGCTTTTATCTCCATATTAGCTCTCCTTGATAATTTTTTCTTTTAAATTATTTAATGCTCCCACAATGGAACCATCGAAATATGTGCTTTTATATTTTATGAGAATCCCTCCGATAAGGTTTTCATCAATATGAAACCTCGGAGCAATTTCCCCTTTGAATTTTTTCCCGAGAGCACCCACAACTTTTTCTTTAAGTTCTGAATCAAGTTTAATAGGGCTGTAAATATCAATCGGAAAAATATTGTTTTTATCTTCCCATATCTTAATAAATTCATCAATTATATACGGTAAAAACGAGATTCTGTTTTTTTCAACAAGAAGATTTATGAAACTTTTAATCTCTTCGGTATATTTAAGGTGTTTTAAAATATTTTGCATAGCTTCTATCTTTTGGTATCTCGTATAAAACGGATTTTCAAGGAAAGGTTTTAACTCTTTGTCTGTTTCAAGTATATTGAAAAAAGAGATTAATTCATCTTTTATTTTTCCGTATGATTTTTCATCTATGGCTTCGAATAATCCTTTTGCATATCTTTTTGCTATTGCTTCCGCTCTCAATTCATATCTCCGATTTGGTTAATAAATTTTTCAACCAATTGTTTTTGTGTTTTTTTATTCATTTTTTTCTTTAGTCTTTCTTTGGCAAGAGAAACCGATATATTAAGGGCGAACAGTTTCAATTCTTTCAATGCTTCCGAATATATATGTTCAATCTCCTGTTCAGTGAATTTCTTCAATTTCTTCAGATCTTCCTCGGTTCTGAGCTCAAAGGCTTTACTATCTTTTTCAGCTTCCTCTTTAAATCTTTCCTTAATTTTTTTAAGCTCTGACTCTATTCCTTCTATTCTTTTTTCAACACTTCTTAGCTCCTCTTCTTTTGCTTTTCTCTCCTGTTCACTACTCAAATAATTTATCTTTTCTTTTTCCGCTTTCTCCTTAAAAAACAGAGAGATTGGCTTATAGAGAAGATACGTAAGTCCTCCCCAAAGAATTGTTGAATTAAGTATTTTACCTATTAATTGGGATGTCTCATGTCCTCCACCCGAATGCTCGGCGGCAAGTAGTATAACAGGTAAAAATAAAAAATTCAGAATAAAAATAATTAACTTTTTTATTTTCATTGAAGAACCTTCTCCACTATCTCATTAGTTAGATTTTCAGCATCCTTTTCAAGATTCTTTTTTATTTTCGGCAGCTCTTTATTTATCTCCTCTTTTATCTCTTTTATTTTATCCTCGGCATCCTTTTTAGCTTTTTCAATTATATTCTGATATTTGATTTGAGCTTCATCTCGTATTTTATCCCGTTCCTCTTTACTTTCAATAGTTATCCGCTTTATTTTATCCTCTATAAGTTGAAGTTTATTCTCGACCTCTTTTTCCATCTCTTCTTTTTTCCTCTCATTCTCTTCAATGGTTTTTCTCCTCTTTTCAACAATTTTACCTATGGGGGTAAAGAATACTTTGTCAAGGATAAACATCAGTATCAATACAATAATAAAAATAGTTATAAGGGAACCATCAATTGATATCATAATACGATAGATTACTAAAAAACTGTTTTTTTGTCAATATGATGAATTAATTTTTATCAAAAAGCTGAATTCTGATTGTATAAAGAAATCTAAATTGGTAGTGAACGGAAAATTGCCAATCATCTATTATTTTGACAATAGTTCGGCTATGTAAACTCTCGGAACAGGGTCATACTGAACAAAATAAAAATTGCCGTTTTTATCTATGAGTTTAAGAGTCGTTCGATCCGGAAGTTTATATGAACCTATATATTTCCCCTCAATATCATAAAAATCAAGATAATTATCCGCAGCATATTTTTCCTTATCTCTTTTTTCTACTTTTCTTATCATATTTATAAAATATCTGTTTTTATAAAAGAAAAGAGGTCCCGAAGCATCGGAAGGGAAAACCATAAGTGATCCTTTACCCATTATTTTAATATTCATCGGATTAATCTTTATATCTCTTCTGATTACTCTATAAAGTTTTCCCTTTAAATCATACTCCCTTATCTCATACCTGTCGGGAAGGGAAACATAAATCCTGTTATTATAAATTCTAATCCCTCCGCCTCCTATGGAAACACCCATATTTTTTGATAGTTTGGGTCCGTATCTGTATTCCACTGGTAACTTTGAAATAAATTTACCATCTTTATTATAAAAATATGCTGCAACACCGGGTTGTCCGAACAGCATTGTATTAATCAATATCTTCCCATCTTTCAAAAAACTTGCACTTACCGGGGTCTTATCTAATTTTATTGCTCTTTTGAACTTTCCGTCCTTATCAAAATATTTTAAAAACAAACCATCAATAACCACTATTTTATCGGAAGGTGTTACAAAAATATTGCAGTATCCGTTTTTAAATTCACCGGGGCCCTCCCCTTTTCTCCCCACCTGCCAAACATATTTTCCGGTATTATCAAATTTTAACAATCTGTATTGTTTACCATCGAATATATAAATATTGCCTTTGGAAGAAACCGCTGTGTCCAAATATTGACCGTTTAATATCTCATAATCTTTACCCTCCTCTTTTCCTATGGATATCGTTTCATTAAATTTTATGTTTTTATTCATATAAAAGCCGGATTCATAATTTTCAATAATTTTCACACCATTTTTAACATATGATTTCCCCTTCCACCCTTTACCGTATAATATGGAAAAAAATAGAATAATAACCGAAAATATCAATATTTTTCTCTTCATTATATCCCTCCTGCGAATAATTTATTATCTTACTATTTTTTTAAAAAAAATGCAAAAAATCTTTCTCATTCGGGATTTAGATATAATCTTCAAATAAATAACCTCTAAAATAATAGCCTTCATATATCCCTTTTTTAAGGGGAACTTTTTATAATCAATAATATTAAACTTCAGGACTGATAGATAATACTCTCACATATCTTCTTATGAAACTTTTATTATCAATTATAAGATAGACAGGAAAGTATCAATATGTTTCCTGAAGAACACTTATCGCTATCGCATTTACCCTGTCTTGCTCTGTTTCCGCTCTCGAAGGGATAAGTATCGGTAGTTTTGCCCCTACGATTATATGACCTACCCTAACTTTTGTAAAATATGTAAATGATTTACCGAGAATATTTCCCGCTTCTATATTGGGAACTATAAGGATATCCGCATTACCCACAACTTTCCCCTCTATCCCTTTTAACCTTGCCGCAAATTCTGAAACCGCAAGATCAAGTGCGAGAGGACCTTCCACTATACAATCTTTTATCTCACCGTTTTCATTCATCTCCTGAAGTTTTCTCGCTTCAACGGTTGAGGGAATTTTTTCATTAACATACTCCACACATGAAAGAACAGCCACTTTGGGTTTTTCATATCCGAGGTTTCTGAAAACCTTTACACTGTTTTCTATTATAATTTTTTTCTCTTCAAGCGAAGGAAGAATATTTATACCTCCGTCAGACATCCCGATAAGTCTTTTGCCGTCTTTTGAGGTATCTTCCGTTATAAATACATCGGATAAAAGATGACCTGTTCTCAATCCGCTCTCTTTGCTTAAAACTTTTTTCATAATGGTTGATGTTGAGAGATTCCCTTTTAAAAGAACATCAACCTCTCCGTTTTTGGCAAGTTCAACACCTTTAAGTGCGGAATCCTCTTCAGAAGAGCTGTCAATTATCTCATAATCGGAGGGATTTTCCCCTTCGTTTTTCAATATATCAATGACTTTCTTCTTTTCCCCTATGAATACGGGAATAGCCAAATCTTCCCTTTTTGCAAGAATACCCGCATTAATCGTATGTTTACTAAGAGCGGAAACAATTGCTATCCTTTTATCTTTTTTACCTCTTGCTTTTTCTATTAATTCATCAAAACTTTTTATCATTTTACCTCTCCGAGATTTATTTATAATTTTATTTAATTTCCCGAATATCCCTTATCAAAAGCTTTTAAATTGACTTCTACTGCTTTTTCCGGAACTCTTCTTTTAATAACCGACTCCCATATATCTCTTTTAACAGCCATCTCTTTTGCCAAAACTCCGAGAAGATATACATTGGCAACTCTTATATTGCCGAGCTCCTCCGCAACTTTAACAGCATCAACTATTTGAATATTATTTGTCTTTCTTTTTACCCTTTCAAAAACATCTTCGGGATATTCAAGAGTGCCTGTTGCAACCGGTAGAGGATCCCATTTAAAATCATTTATCATCAGTTTTCCGTCTTTTTTAAGATATTTAAGTGTTCTTAAGGCTTCAAGTCTTTCAAAAGCCAAAATCATATCAGCTTCATCCTCCCCTACTATCGGAGAATAAACTTTTTCTCCGTATCTGACAGTTGAAACAACATCTCCTCCCCTTTGGCTCATACCATGAACTTCGGATTTTTTAACATCGAATCCAGCATCTATCAAAACATCGGATAAAACATCGGAGGCAAGAAGGATTCCCTGTCCGCCAACTCCACATATTATAATTGATTGTAATTCCATTATTTTACCTCCTTATCTCTATTGTTGACATGTTCATCATAATCCCAATAATCTCTTATATTTGTTCCGCTCTCATCAACGGGAACAATTGCATCAGTAGGACATACATCGGCACAAAGCCCGCAAGAGGTGCAAAGAGTCGGCTCTATAACAGCTTTATTATCTCTGAAAGAGATAGCTGGACAACCGAGCCTTACACATATTTTACAACCTACACATTTATCGGGGATAACTTTAAGGGGAGACCATTTAACTTTTCTGAAGAGAAGCGCACAAGGTCTTTTTGTGATAATAACAGATGGTTCGTCAGTATGAATGGCATCATTGATAACTTTTTTAAGGTTTTTCAAATCAAACGGATCAACCACATGAACATCTTCAACTCCTACCGCTCTTACAATATCCTCTATCTTAATCTCTTTCGTGGGTTCTCCCTTTATGTTTTTTCCGGAACCGGGATTTTCCTGATGCCCGGTCATTGCCGTTATTCTATTATCAAGAATAATAATAGTGGCGGCTCCTTTATTATAAACAAGATCAATCAAGCTTGTTATTCCCGAATGAAAAAATGTTGAATCTCCTATAACCCCCACAACCCTTTTCTTCTCCCCTTTAAGTTTTCTGAAAACAGTGTCAAGCCCGTGAGCATTAGATACGCTTGCTCCCATATCAACACATGAATCCATAGCATTAAGAGGGGGTAAAGCTCCGAGAGTATAACATCCTATATCACCCGCAACAATAGCTTTTAATTGATTTAATATATAAAAAACTCCCGTATGAGGACATCCGGGGCAAAGTGCGGGAGGTCTCGGAGGAATATCACCCAAATCAACTTTCTCCTTTTTTTCTTCGGGATTTATACTCTCTCGGACTATACTCGGGTTTAATTCATTGATCATGGGAATCATATCTTTTCCGTGAATCTCATATCCGGGAAACATTGCTTTTATCTCTGTTTCCATAATAGGGTCATTTTCTTCAACAATAATAACTTTTTTCACCCCTTTTAAAAATTCTTCTATTTTTTTATCGGGCAGCGGATACGAAAAAGAGATTTTCAAGAATGATGCTTCCGGCATAACCTCTTTTGCATATTGATATGCAACACCTGAAGCAATAATCCCCACATCTTTACTATTCCATTCTATTTTATTATATTCAAAATTGTTTGAAAAATCCTTTAATTTTTTCAATCTTTCCTCAACTTCAACATGAAGTTTTCTTGCATGCGAGGGAAGAATAACCCTTTTTTGAAAATCCTTTTGATACTCCTTTATCTCAACCTCTTTTCTTTCACCGAGTTCAACTATGGATTTTGAATGGCATGTCCTCGTGGTCATCCTTATTAAAACCGGAATATCATATTCTTCGGATAAAGCAAACGCCATTCTGGTAAATTCCTTTGCTTCTTGAGAATCTGAAGGCTCGAACATCGCAAGTTTTGCAGCTCTTGCATAATGACGGTTATCCTGTTCATTCTGCGAACTATGCATTCCCGGATCATCAGCCGTAACAATAACAAGACCTCCGGTAACCCCTATATATGATACTGAAAAAAGCGGATCAGCGGCAACATTAAGTCCGACATGTTTTTGAGCAACAAGAGCCCTGGCTCCGCCAAAGCTTGCTCCTATCGCTACTTCAAGAGCGACTTTTTCATTTGTTGACCATTCTGTTAAAACCTCTTCATATTTTGAAAGGTTCTCAAGTATCTCAGTGCTCGGTGTGCCTGGATAAGCAGCTCCGAAATGAGCTCCACCTTCCCATGCACCACGAGCTATCGCTTCATTACCTGATAATAATTTTTTCATAATATAATTCCTCCAAATAGGATATTTAAAAGTATCCTATTATTATAAAAATGAGCGATTTTGTCAACTTTTGAAGTAAAGCCTTAATATCTTATGTTTATCTGATACAACAAATAAACCATCCCATATGAATAAATTATTGATTTTACCCTTTTTATTAAATTTTGCGAGGGAAATACATTATCGTTTTTCATCAAAAATAAATCTAACTGAAATATATATTTTATAATTTATTATAAACATTTTGTAGCGATTTCCTTGTTAGAATAATTTAATTCAAAATTTATATTAAAGTTATTGTTATTACTGTATTTTTTGGAGTATGCATTATCAAGCTCATTAAGTAACATTGCTATCTCTCCATTTAATTCATAAAGATTAATTGATTTTTTAAGCCTTGTCAATTCCGATTTTTTATCCTCTTTAATCTCGCCACTTTCCATAAGTCTTTTATAAGGAGTCTTTGTTTCATATATTTTTT
>Ga0256835_1000737_pt1 | contig 22177 bp, 24 predicted proteins | sample PIR30metaG_FD_185972 | JGI IMG/M metagenome (GOLD analysis project Ga0256835, IMG submission 185972) | Hydrothermal vent microbial communities from East Pacific Rise, Pacific Ocean - PIR-30 | ecosystem: Environmental > Aquatic > Marine > Hydrothermal vents | place: Pacific Ocean: East Pacific...
AAGGCTATATTAAACAAAATACTTAGTTTTTCAGCACCACCCGCACGAACTTGTCCTTACCGCGACGGAGGATGCGGGGCCGGTCGAGGGTGACCTGCAGCTGCGGGTCGGTGATCACCTCGCCGTCGAGGCGCAGGCCGCGGTTCTGGATGAGCCGCCGCGCCTCGCCGTTTGACCGGGTGAGCCCCGCGAGGGTGAACAGCCGCGCCACCCAGATGGCCCCGTCCTTGAGCTCGGCCGGGTCGATCTCGACGGTGGGGATGTCGTCGGGTACGCCCCCTTTGGCGACCTCGTCGTAGCGGGCCTCGGCCTGGCGGACGATCCGGGCCAGCTCGGCGTCCTGTGGATTGCGGGGCTCCCTGTCGCGCCCGGCCTCGTCTAGCCGGTAGCCGAGGCGTTCGTAGAAGGCGCGGTCCAGCCAGGCGGGGATGACGTCTTTGGCGTAGGCGGCGGTGAGCAGGCGGGCGAGCACCCGGTGGGCGCCGACCATGCCGCCCTTCTCGATGACCGCCTCGACCTCGGCGGGCTCCAGGTCGGTGAGCAGGCGGAAGTAGTCGGCCAGCACCGCATCGGGCACGCGCATCAGCTTTTTGAACATCACCGCGGGTTCCTCGCTGACGCCGACGTAGTTGTCCAGGCTCTTCGACATCTTTTCCACGCCGTCGAGGCCCACGAGCAGGGGCATGATGACGAGCACCTGGGGTTCCTGGCCATAGAACTTCTGCAGGTCGCGGCCCACGAGCAGGTTGAACTTCTGGTCGGTACCGCCCATCTCGACGTCGGCCTCGAGCGCCACCGAGTCGTAGCCTTGCGCCAGCGGGTAGAGGAACTCGTGAATACCGATGGGCACGCCCTCTGTGTAGCGCTTCTTGAAGTCCTCGCGCTCGAGCATCTGCGCCACCGTCATTTGCGCGGCTATGCGAATGACCTCCTCGAAGGTGAGCCTGGAAAGCCACTCGGAGTTGTAGCGCAGTTCGAATACGTCGTCGTCTTGCAGCAAAATCTTGCGCGCCTGCTGCACGTAGCTCCGGGCGTTCTCGCGGGTCTCCTCCAGGGTGAGCGGCGGCCGCGTCTTGCTGCGCCCGCTGGGGTCGCCGATCATCCCGGTGAAGTCGCCTATCAGCAGAATGACCTTGTGCCCCAGCTCCTGGAACTGGCGCATCTTGCGCAGCACGACTGCGTGCCCCAGGTGCAGGTCGGGGCGCGTGGGGTCGACGCCCAGCTTGATCCGCAGGGGGCGTCCCGAGGCCAGCTTTTGCTTCAGGTCGTCTTCGGTGATGATCTCGGCGGTGCCGCGACGCAGCAGGGCGAGGGCTTCTTCGGGCTCCATGACCTAAAGAGTATACTCTAGCCATAACGGCTGCTTTAGCCCGTTAGGAGGCGGTATGTGGCGAAATCTACTAGTCCTGGCGGCGATCGTGGGCGGGGTCTACGTTTACGGACTCAACTACGGCCTGGCTCTGGGTGTGCCGCCGTTCACGCCGGTTTATTACCTCAACCACAGCGCCGAAAAGACTTATGGCGTACGCGTAGCCGGTGGGAGCGACGCGATCAAGATCAAACTCGAAGGCAATCTCAAGAAGGGTCGAGTCACCCTCTGGATTACGCGTGAAGGCCGTAAGGTGGGCAGGCCCAAGATCTACAAGAATAGTTTTCGTGATACTTATAAAATCAAAGTCAAGCCGGGGAACTATACGATTCACGTCAAGACCTACGAAGCCCAGGGCATGGTTCGTTACGATTGGGTTTCGACGAAGTTTCAAGGATTATAATATTTCGCTTGGCAGGCCGCCGGCCGCTGTGGTAAACTTGCGGTTGGCTTGCCCTACGGGGCCTAGAGGAGGAATATGGCGAACAGCAGCGCACGCACCCCTTCGGCGATGAAACGCCACCGCCAGTCGCTCAAGCGGCGCGCGCGGAACAAGGCGAAGAAGTCGATGATCAAAACGTTCAGCAAGAAGGCCGTGCAGGCCGCCGAGGCCGGCAACAAGGAACGCGCCCTGCGCTACCTGCGCGTGGCCGAGAGCCTGATCGACAAGGCGGCCAAGGGTTCGACCCTGCACGCCCGCACCGCCGCCCGCAAGAAGTCCCGCCTGATGAAGAAGCTGCACCAGATCCTGGGCAGCCTGCAGGCCTAGGAGGCGACGATGGGACGCGGAGACCGCAAGACCCGCAAGGGCAAGATTGCCAGGGGGACGTACGGCAAGTACCGCCCCCGCCGTAAAAAATAATTTTCTTGGAACCAAACGCGCCCGTCAAGGGCGTTTTTTCATTTTCGCTCCCAGGGCTCGATGACGATCTGGCCACCCTCGACCCGGGCGCGCTCGGGGCCGGCGGGCGCGGGGGCGTCATCGGGGGCGACGGCCACGTGGCCGGCGATGCGCAGCTGCTTGGCGGCCAGCTCGAGCGCCCAGATGGCCGCCTGCTCGTTACCCTCGGCCCCTGCGTGGGCGAGGCCGCGCAGCTTTCCCACGACGATCACGTCGCCCCCGGCCACCACCTCGGCGCCGGGGTTGACGTCGCCCAGAACCACCACCGTCCCCCCCGAAGCGACGCGCTGACCGCTGCGCAGGGTGTGATCCACCACCTTGGTGTGAAAGACCCGGCGCTCGCCGCGCGGCGGACGGAAGCGTACCTCGAGCCCGCGTGCGCTTGCTGTCTCCAGGAGCGCGTTCACGACCGTAGCGTCCACCGTACCCGCCACCTCTACCTCGATCGCCATCTCGGGGGCTTCGGCCACGGCCGCGGCCACCGCCTCGGGCGTTTCGCCGCCGTCGAGGCGCAGGGCCAGGGCTCCCAGGGTGGCGCGCAGACGCATGCTGTTCAGTATGTCACGGCGCGGGGTTTTGGGTCACCCGCCAGTAGGCCGCCATTACCTTCTTGACCGCCGGCAGGGCGACCCGGCTGCCCTCGCCGGCGTTTTCGAAGAAGGCCACGGCTACCAGCGGCGGGTAAGGGCCGCCGTCGCCTGTGGGGTAGGGCCCGTAGCCCATGTACCAGGCGTGCTCGTAGCCGGCCTTCTTCCCGGGGGTCTCGGCGGTCCCGGTCTTGCCGGCGGTGGGTACCGGAAAGTCTTTGAAGCGGAAGGATGCGGTGCCTTCGGTCACGGTCTTACGCAGGCCCGCCTGGATGGTGCGCCAGAAACGCCCTTCCACCCGCTTGGCGGCGGGCGGTCTGGCGCCGAGCACCAGGTGCGGCGGGGGCGACCGGCCGGAGCCGGCGATTACAGCCAGCATGCGGGCGATCTGGACCGGGGTGGCCAGCACCGGGCCCTGGCCAATGGCCACCGACAGCGTTTCGCCGGGGTACCAGGGCTCGCCGAAGCGCTCCTTCTTCCAGGCTCGATCGGGCACCAGCCCGCGCTTCTCGGCGATCTCCAGCCCCGTGCGCCTGCCGAGGCCCAGCGCCCGGGCGCGCGCGGCGATCGTTTCGATCACCTCCCTGGGTCCCGCCTCGATAACCGCCTGATAGAACCAGGTGTTGCAGCTGTAGGCGAGGGCTTCCTGAACCGTCATGGGGCCCATGTCGCGCGAAGACCAGTTGCGGCGCGTCTGCCCGCCAAAGCGGATCGCGGGCAGGCAGCGGTAGGTGGTCGCGGGCGTGACCTTGCGCGCCTCCAGGAGCGCGCTGGCCGTTACCGCCTTGAAGGTCGAACCCGGGGTGTAGGCCTGCACCGCGCGGTTGAGCAGAGGCAGGGCGGGGTCGTTCTGCAGGGCGCGTATCTCGCTGGCGGGCGCCGGCCGCCGGGTGAAGAGGTTGGGGTCGTAAGCGGGGGCGGTGGCCATGGCCAGCACCTCGCCGGTGGCGGGGTCGAGGGCCACCAGGGCGCCCCTGGCTACGGTCTCGGGTGGCAGCTTCTGCTTCTTGCGCCCCGCGTTGAGGTCGTCGAGCGCCTCCGCCACCGCCCGCTCGGCGGCGCGTTGCAGGTTGAGGTCGAGGGTGAGGCGTACGTCGCGGCCGGGCTCCGGTGGGGTGAGCAGCTGTTCGCGGATGACCTCGCCGCGCACGTCCACCTCGACGAGTTTAAGGCCGCGGCGGCCGCGTAAGACGTCTTCGAGCGCGGCCTCAAGCCCGGCGCGGCCCACCAGGTCGCCGCGCTCGTATCCGCGCTTCAGGTCGTCCGCGGTGGGGCCCTGGACATAGCCGATCACCGGGCCGGCGATGGGGTTGGGGTAGTAGCGCTCGATGCGTTCTTCCAGGCGCAGGTTGGGCTGGCCCGCGGTGAGCTCCGCTAGCGTGGGCACCCACTCATCGGGCAGGTTGGCCGCGAGCACCACCTCCTCCTCGCCCTCGGGCACCTCGGGCAGGCGTTCCAGCTCCAGGATCGCCAGGATCCGCGAGGCGAAGCGCACCGGCCCGCCGCGGTAGTAGAGGTCCACGGCGATGCGGTTGGCGGCGATAGGGGTGCCGTTACGGTCGAAGATGCGCCCGCGAGGCGCGGGAATCGTTTCGGTGCGCTGGTGGTTGCCGCGCGCCAGGGTGGCGTACTTGCCGTGTTCGAAGACCTGCAGCTGTACCAGGCGTCCGGCGAGTATGAGCATGAAGAAGTAGACGAAGAAAAGCAGCAGCCGTATCCGCTCAGGCATAGGCCTCGTCCTCCGGACCGAGGAACGCCTCTGCGAACCGCAGGTAGACGGGGGCGAGGAGGAGGGTCAGCAGCAGCTCCGGAGCGAAGACCTGCACCCAGGTGCTCGCGGGCAGGGTGGTGTAGCGCATCCAGTAGACCAGGATCAGGTAGCCGCCCCACTTGGCCAGGAAGGCCAGCGCCAGGATGACCATCCGTGCGGCGGGTTCCTCCCAGTGCAGCCAGCCGCGCAGGCCGTAGAAGGCGTATGCGGCGCTCACCAGCCCCAGGGCGTGGAAGCCGGGGTACCCTGCGGAGCTCAGGTCCTGCAGGAGACCCAGGCCGAAGGCCACGGCCAGACCGGCGTATGGGTTTTGCCGGCTCGCCAGCACCACCGCGAGGAGGAACCACAGGTCGGGCGGGCTGATCCGGTCGGGTAGCAGACCCGAGACCAGCGACTGCAGGACCAGGCTGAAGACGACGAGCAGAAACGCTTTCATAACTTCCCCAGCACCACCACTTCTTCGAGCAGTCCGAACTTGACGAGCGGCTCGGCGCGCACCACCTTGCGCAGCGCTCCAGGCGGACGGGGCAGGATGCGGGTCACACGCGCTACCGGAATGCCCTCGGGGAAGAGCCCCTGCAGCGAACCGGTGACTAGCAGGTCGCCGATGGCGACCTGGGTTTCCACCGGCAGCTCTACGCGCAACCCCGCGGGCGGCTCGCCCACGGCAATGCCGCGCCCGGGACCGCCTGCGGGGCGCACCCCCACGCGCGACTCGGGGTCCACGATCGTACGCACCACCGCGCGGTGGGGCGTGGTCTCGATGATCACGCCGACGAGACCGTCAGGGCTGGTGACGGGCATGCCCACGGAAAGGCCGGCGGACTCGCCCAGGCCCAGAATGAGGCGGCGGTAGAGGCCCGAAGTGTCCTCGGTGATGACCGGTGCTATGGCCACCACCCCCGGGGCCTGGGCTTCGCGTACCGCCAGCGCCCGGCGCAGGCGCTCGAGCTCTACCTTGAGCTCGAGGTTGCTCTCCTTTAGCCAGGCGATCTCCTCGGTCAGGGCCCGGTTCTCGGCGCGCAGGTTACGGCGGTCGAGAAGCGAGGTAGCCGCGGCGCGCAGGTTCTGGGCGGTGCGGCGTCCCAGGCCGAAGAGCGGGGCGATCCGCGCCGAAACCTCGCCAGGCAGCTGCGGTACGAAGCTCGCCGTGAGCGAGGAGAGCGCCAGCGCCAGCAGGACGTAGCCCAGGTAGACGAGCCTAAGCACGCCAGGCCTCCTCCAGCGGGTATCCAAGCCGGTCCAGCGCCTCCCAGAGCCGCGCCACCGGCAGCCCCATCACCGTGAAGAAGTCGCCCTCGATCGCCTCGACCAGCATCATGCCCTTTTCCTGAATGCCGTAACCGCCGGCCTTGTCGAGCCCCTCGCCGCTTCTGGCGTAGGCTTCGATCTCCCAGTCCGCGAGATCGCGAAAGCGCACCCGGGTGGTGACGACCAGGTCTTCCGCGCCGGCCGGCGAACGCACCGCCAGCCCGGTGTGCACCCGGTGGCTGCGTCCCGAGAGCAGGCGCAGGAACCGGGCGTTTTCGGCGGCGTCGCGAGGCTTGCCAAGGGCGCGCCCGTCCACTTCCACGACGGTGTCCGCGGCCACGACCCAGTCGGCGGCCACCGCTCCGGCCTTGGCCGCGGCCAGACGCGCGGCCGCCTGCCGCGGAGCCTCGCCCGCTCGCAGGCGCTCCTCCGCGGCCGCCGGGCGCACCTCGAAGGGCAGGCCCAGACGCGCCAGCAGCTCGCGCCGGCGCGGGCTGGCCGAGGCCAGCACTATCGTGGGCGGGCGCGTCGCCACCGTTCCCATACCTTTTCTTTGTACCGCCGCGCCAGCTGAGGGTGGGTGAGAACCAGCAGGTTCTCGTCGTTGCGAACGGCCGCGGAGCGGGTGAAGTTGAACGAGCCGGTGACGACGGTGCGCTCGTCGATCACGATCGTCTTGAAGTGCAGCGCCGCGGGGTTGGCGTCCTGGCGCAGTTCCACCCGCGGGTCCAGGTCTTCCTCGCGCGAGTCGGGCAGGTTACGGCGCTCGAGCAGCACTCGCACCGCGACCCCGCGCCGGGCGGCGGCGTTCAGCGCTGCCAGGATTCGGGGATGGGTGAGAACGAAGGCGGCCACCCAGACCTCGCGCTCCGCGCCGTCGAGTTCGCGCACGATGCGAGCGAGCGCTGCTTCGCCGAAACCGGGTGTGAAGTAGACGGAGATCGCGCCGTCATCGAGTTCCAGCGTCGCCGGCGCCGGAGGGCGGGGCTTGCGCCGCCACAGCGCCTCGAAGGCCGCGTGATAGAGACGCGCCGCCGGTTCGCCCGTCAGGACGAGCAGATCGTTGTCGTTTTTGTGCAGGCCGTTGTAGCTCCAGTTGGCGCTGCCGGTCCAGACCTCGCGGTCGTCGAGGACGGCGAACTTGTCGTGCATCAGACCGGGCCGGTCGTCGTAGCAGACCTCGATCTTTTCCAGGCGTTCGCAATGTTCGGAGGTGCGCCTCGCGGCGGCCCGCGCCTCGCGCGCGCCCACCCGCGGTCGGCCCGAGGCCTGTCCGCGAAAGCCGGCGAGCAGGGTGGTCAGGATGTCGCCGCGGTGCTCGCGCTCCGTGAAGAGGCGCACCCGTACGCCGCGGGCCGCCGTTTGCGCCAGCTGGTACCCGAGACCGGTGTCGTTGAGGGTGAGGAGCGCCAGGTCGGCGGTGCGCGTGGTGCGCTCCAAGGCCGCGCTGAGCTCCGCGCGCACCGCGGCCTCGTCCTCGGGCAGGAAGTAGGACGTCGCCGCGACCCGGCCCGCAGGGGGTGGGTTGGTGTAGCCGCTGCGCTGTTGCCACAGCGCCAGCGCCGCCAGCAGTACCAGCAGCGCGTACCCCAGCCACGCGGGTTTGGGCTTCGGCGGCCCTTTAATAACCCTGGCTCTCCTCACCCAGGACGAGCGCGATCCCGCTGGAGGTGCCCAGGCGGCTCGCGCCGGCCTGGATCATCTTCCAGGCGTCCTCGCGGGTGCGGATCCCGCCGGCAGCCTTGACCTTGGCCCGCCCCGCCGCCACCTCCGCGAGCAGCCGCACGTCTTCCAGCGTGGCGCCGCGGGGGCCGAAGCCGGTGGAGGTCTTTAGGTAGTCGGCCCCGCCCAAAAGCGCCGCCTCGGCGGCCTTGCGAATCTGTTCTACGTTTAAATAGCCGGTTTCGAGAATTACCTTGAGCACCGCGTTGGGGGCGGCCTCGCGCACCGCCCGCACGTCGGCGGCCACCGCCTCCCAGTCGCCCGCCAACGCCCGGCCTATGGGGATGACCATGTCCAGTTCCTCGGCGCCCTGGCCAACCGCCAGCGCCGCCTCGGCGGCCTTGATCTGCGAGGCGTTAGCGCCCAGGGGAAAGCCGATAACCGCCGCCACGCGCACGGGGCTCGCGCCCAGGGCCTTCTTGGCGGTGGGCACGAAGGCGGGGTTGACGCAGACGGCGTAAAAGTAGTATTCGTCGGCCTCGCGGCAGAGACGCTCGATGTCGGCCGGCGTGGCCGTTGGTTTCAACAGGGTGTGGTCAATGTACTTGGCGAGCTCGGTGTCCATGGTTTTCATGCTACACGGGGGCGGCCCGCACTAGCGCTGCGATGCGGCATACGATCCGTTACCCAGTATTTTCAAAATGCCTGCGGCTATGCCCTCGGCCAGCCTCTGGCGGTAGTCGGGGCGGGCCAGCAGGCGGCCTTCGGTGGGGTGGTTGGCGAAACCCACCTCCACCAGCACCGCGGGGATGCGAGCGTAGCGCAGCACGTAGAAGGGGGCGGAGTGAACACCGCGATTGATCGTGCCGGTACGTGCGATGAGCTGTTCTAGTATCTCGTTGGCCAGCCGCGCCGAGAATTGCAGATTGCCCTGGGCGATCAGGTCGGCGAGGGCCGCTTCGGCGGTGCTTTCGGCTTTTTGCGTGAGCCGCTGGCCCAGCTCGCCGCCGCCGTTTTCGGCCACGGCCAGGGCCAGGGTGCGCGGATCCAGGGTCTTGCCCAGGTAGTAAACCTCGATGCCGCGTGCCGGCCGCTCGGCCGAATTGACGTGAACGGAAACGAAGAGGTTGCGGTCGCCGTTGGTCATCTTGGCGCGCTTGTCGAGGTCGATGCGTTTGCGTTCGTCGAAGTCCTTGACGTAGCTGGGGGCCAGGTCGTAGTCGCCGTCGCGGGTGAGCACGACCTCGATGCCTTTCGATTCCAGGATCTTCTTGACCCGCAAAGCTATGTCGAGGGTGATGGCTTTTTCTTTGACGTAGCCAACCGCACCGGGGTCGGGACCGCCGTGGCCGGGGTCGACTACGACGACGGGGGCCTTGGGTTTGGATTTGGGCGGCGGAGCCGCAGCCGCCTTTCCGCCTTCGGGGTGGAGGACGTCGATCACCAGGCGGAAACGGCCCTCGGGTCCCTCGAGCACGAAAGGTTTCTTGGCCGATGCGCCGGGTTGCAGGTAAAACCGCACCAGGGTCCCCTCGGGTGCGGGCGTGAGCTCCACGCGCTCCACCGCGGCGTCGCCGGGGCGCAACGTCGCGGGCTCGGAAGTCTCCAGACCCAGGCTCACCCGCACCACGGCGCCGCCGACCTTGGTGTCGTACGACGTTCCCAAGGGCAGTTCGAAGACGAAGCGGGTGAAGCCCTCGTCCGGATGCGCGCCCCAGCGCAGCCAGTCCGGACTCGCCCAGCCGAGAACGGCCAGCAAAAGCGAAAGGAAGAAGAGCCCGCGCATCATTCGCGATTATAGCCAGATCCAAAGTGAGAACGCAGCGGTTCCAGATTGAAAGGGCGGATGGTAAACGCGTCCCTAGCCGGTCGCGCCTGAGAAGTGTAAGAATGGCGGAGTGTGCTCCGCGCGCGGAGCAGAAAGGGGGCAAGCCGTGGACTACCTAACGGAGCTGCAGGCGGGGATCACCGCGATCGCGTTCTTCCTCACCGGTCTTGCCATCGTCTTCGTGACGATCGGGATCGCCCGCTTGCTGGTCGGGGTCCGGCCCAAGCCCGCGGGCAAGCTCGACGCCTACGAGTCCGGGGAGATTCCCATCGGCGACGTGAACCTAAGGTTCAACGTCAACTACTACATCTTCGCGTTGCTCTTCCTGCTCTTCGACGTCGAGGCCGCGTTGCTCTTCCCATGGGCGGTGGCGTACGACAAACTGGGCTGGCTGGGCTTCTTCGAGGCGGTCGTCTTCATCGTCATCCTGGCGATGGGCCTCGTCTACGCCTGGCGGAGGGGGGTGCTCAAGTGGGTCTACTAGGTTCCGACGAACGGCCGCGCGACGTCATCTTGGGTACCCTGGACGACCTGATCAACATGGCGCGCAGCCGCAGCATGTGGCCGCTCACCTTCGGCATCGCCTGCTGCGCCATCGAGATGATGGCCACCTGGGATCCGAAGATCGACGCCGACCGCTTCGGGATGTTCTTCCGCAACACCCCGCGGCAGGCAGACGTGATGATCGTCTCCGGGACGGTCAATAAGAAGCTGGCGAAGCGCCTGCGCCGCCTCTACGACCAGATGGCCGAACCCAAGTGGGTCATCTCGATGGGGGCCTGCGCCAACCAGGGCGGGCCTTTCCGCCAGGGTTATTCCGTCGTCGAGGGCGTGGACAAGATCGTGCCGGTGGACGTCTACATTCCCGGCTGCCCGCCGCGTCCCGAGGCGCTGTTGCAGGCCTTGCTGCTCTTGCGCGACAAGATAGCCGACCGCGAGCTGCGCTACAAGAAGCCGCGGGAGATTCCCGCAGACTACGACGTCATGGCCGAGCCGGGCAAGGACGGCCGGCTCCCGGTGCTCTAGGAGGTGACCGTGGAAGCGAGGGTCAAACAAGAACGCCTCTTCGACGAGGACGTCTACACGGTGCACCCCGACGACTACCGGGCGCTGTGCGAGCGGCTCAAGGCCGAGGGCTACGACTTCCCCCGCGCGATCAGCGGCCTCGACATGGGTTACGGGCTGCGGGTAACGCTGCACCTGACCCGTATGAGCGACCTGGCCAAGGTGACGGTGCGCACCGACGTGCCTTACGAAAACCCCGTCGTGGCCTCGGTGACCGACCTCTGGCCCGGAGTCGAGTGGTACGAGCGCGAGGCCTACGACATGCTGGGCCTCCGCTTCCGGGGCCACCCCGACCTGCGGCGCATCCTGCTCGAGGACGAGTGGGAGCTGCACCCCCTGCAGAAGCGTTACGACACCGGCGGCTACCCCCTGCCCGACTGGCAGCCCGCCGCCTGGCCCGACCCCGAGCCCTGGGCGCCGCCCCCGCCGCCCGAGCCCGAGGAAGCGGGCGAAGCCGGCGAAGGAGGTGAGGCCTCGTGAGCACGATGAACCTGGAGCCGGTGCCCGGGCGCACGGACGAGATGATCGTCAACATGGGGCCGCAGCACCCGGCCACCCACGGGGTGCTGCGGGTGGTGCTGGGGCTCGAGGGTGAGCGCATCACCCGCGCGGTGCCCCACATCGGCTACCTGCACCGCAACCACGAGAAGATCGAGGAGGCCCGCACCTACCCGATGGTGATCGCCTACACCGACCGCATGGACTACGTCTCGGGCACCCAGAACGAGCTGCCCTTCGTGCTGGCGGTCGAGGACATGCTGGGCGTCGAGGTGCCCGACCGGGCCAAGAAGATTCGCACCATTTTCTTCGAACTCTACCGTCTCGCCAGCCACCTGGTCTGGATGGGGACGGCGATGCTCGACCTGGGCGCTATCTCGCCCTTCCTCTACACCTTCTGGGACCGCGAGATCATCCTCGGCATCGTCGAGAAGACCGCGGGCGCGCGCATGCTGCCCAACTACTACACCTTCGGCGGCGTGCGCCGCGACGTCCACCCCGACTTCTTCAAGGACGTGGCCGACTTCCTCGACCACATGGAGCGGCGAATGGTGGACTACGAGCACCTGGTGCTCGAAAGCCCGGTGGTGCACGCGCGCACCAAGGGCGTAGGCGTGCTCGACCAGGAACGCGCCGTCGCCCGCGGCGTCAGCGGCCCGGTGCTGCGCGCCAGCGGGGTGGCCTACGACGTGCGCAAGGCCTTCCCCTACGATGCCTACCCCGACGTCGAGTTCGAGATTCCCACCTCGCCCGACGGCGACACTTACGCCCGCTTCTGGGTGCGTTTCCAGGAGATGTACCAGTCGATTCGCATCCTGCGGCAGCTGCTGGAGCTCACCCCCAAGACCGGGCCCTACAAGGGCAGGGCGCCCGCCCGTCTCAAGCCCCCGGCGGGCGAGCGCTACCGCGCGGTCGAGAACAGCCGCGGCGAGCTGGGCGTGCTGGTGGTTTCCGACGGCAGCGACAAGCCCTACCGCGTCAAGCACCGCGGCGCGGCCTTCTCGAACCTGCAGATCATCCCCGACCTCTTCGTTGGCGCCAAGTTCTCCGACGCCATCGCGATCCTCTCGTCCCTCGACCCCGTCTTCGGGGAGATCGACCGTTAGGAGGTGGACCGGTGAGACCGATTCCCATTCCCGAAGACCGGCACTTCCGCCCGCGTCTGATCGGCTACGATCCCCAAAAGAGCCGGCCCTGGCTCGAGCGCACCGTCTACGCCGCCTACGTCTTCGTCTTCTGGCTGATCGTCATCGCCACCTACGCTGGCGTGCCGGCGCTCTTCGGCGCGCTGGGCTGGGACGGCGGCTGGGGCTTCGTCCTCATGCGCGTCCTGCAGGTGGTGCTGCTCTTCTTGCTCTCGGCGGTGATCGCGCTGCTGCTCATCCTGGTGCTGCGCAAGTACCTGGGCAAGGTGCAGGAGCGTTTCGGCCCCATGCACTACGGCCCCGCCGGCGGCATCCAGACCGTTTTCGACGCGCTCAAGCTGCTGGCCAAGGAGGACTTCGTCCCCGCGGCGGCCGACGCGCTCACCTTCCGGCTCGCCCCGGCGGTGACCTTCGTAGCCAGCTTCGCCATGTTCGCGGTCATCCCCTTCGCCTCCGGCTGGGTACTGGCCGACACCAACGTGGGCCTCATCTACCTGATCGCGGTCTCCACCCTCAGCGCCTACGGGGTGCTGCTGGGCGGCGTCTCCTCGGGCAACAAGTGGGCCCTCATCGGCGCGCTGCGCGCCGGCGCGCAGATGGTGAGTTACGAGATTCCGCTGGCCCTCGTCTTTCTCACGGTCGCCGTCTGGAGCGGCACCCTGCGGCTCGGGGGGATCGTGGACGCGCAGCTGGGGCTTTGGAACTTCCTGCCGCTGGCGCTGCCCTTCGTGCTCTACGTGATCGCCAGTCTGGCCGAGCTGAAGCACATCCCCTTCGACTTCCCCGAGGCCGAGTCCGAGCTGATTGCCGGCTACAACGTGGAGTACTCGGGGATGAGCTTCGCCTTCTTCTTCCTCGCCGAGTTCGTCGAGCTCTTCCTGCTGCCGGCGCTGATCGTCGTTTTCTTCTTCGGCGGCTGGCACGGGCCGCTCTTCGGAATCGAGCCCGGCAGCCTGGCGGCGGGGGCGCTCGAGAGCCTCTACTTCACGCTCAAGACCGCGGTCTGGGTCTGGATCTTCCTCTGGATCCGCGCCACCCTGCCCCGTTACCGCGACGACCAGCTCATGGAGTTCGCCTGGAAGGCGATGATACCCCTGGCCCTCTTCGGACTGGTACTGGCGGCCTACATGCGCCTGATCTGGAGGTAGGATGAGCCTTTTGCAAGAAGTCTGGCAAGCCGTAAAGGCCATCGGTACCGGGATGGCCACGGTCCACAAACGCGTCTACGAGGAAGCGCCCACCGAGTTCTACCCCTACGTCAAGCCCGAGCTGCCGCCGGTCTCGGTGCAGTCGCTGGCGCTGGTGGAGAACGAGGACGGCAGTGAGCGCTGCATCGTCTGCCTGCAGTGCGAGCGCGCCTGCCCGGCGCAGGTGATCACCATCGAGCGCCACCGCAACCCCGAAGGCAAGGGCTTCCTCATCGACCGCTTCGACATCGACCTGGTCAACTGCATGTACTGCGCCGCCTGCGTGGAGGCCTGCCCGGTCAGCTCGATCGTGACGATCCAGGACTTCGAGATGTCCACCTACGACCTGCAGACGCTCAAGGCGGACATCGACTTCCTGCACGAGCAGGCGCGGCGGGCGCGCCAGTGGTACAGCCCCAAGTTCGGCGTGGAGCTCCGCACCGACGACGGTCGCATCGAAAAGGCGCCGCCGGAGATGCAGCCCGGGGGGCTGGCCGAGATCTTGAAACCGGCCGAGGAGGTGGACTCGTGAGCCTGACCGCGTTCTACGCCCTGGCGGCCTTCGCGCTCGTCTTCGCGATCTTCGCGGTGACGACCGCCAACATGGTGCGCGCCGCCTTCAGCCTGGCGATCACCTTCTTCCTGATCGCGGGGCTCTACCTGCTTTTGGGCTCGCCGGCGCTGGCGGCCATCCAGTTCATGGTCAACGCCTCGGCGATCCCGATTATGACGTTGTTTATCATCATGATGACCCAGTCACGCAGCAGCGCGGGGCCGCGGACCTGGCAGATCGCCGCCGGCCTGCTGGCCGCCGCAGCAGCCCTCGTTTTCTTCAAAGGGGCGGTGGGGCACGGAGACGGTCAGATCACCCCGGTAAGCCCCGAGACGCTGGGCGTCAACCTGCTGCAGGCGGCGCTGCTGCTCTTCGAGGTGGCCTCGGTGCTGCTGCTGCTCGCCATGGTGGGCGCGATCGTCCTCGCCCGGAGGAGGGCCGGCTGATGGTTACGCTGGGACACTTCCTGCTGCTCTCCGGCCTCTTGATGGCCGTCGGGCTTTACGGCGTGCTCACGCGCCGCAACTTGATAGCGGTGCTGATGTCGGTCGAAATCCTGCTCAACGCCGCGGCCCTGGCCTTCGCCAGCGTGGCCGCCTTCCGCGACCCGCACCTCTTCGCGGGGCAGGTCTTCGCGCTCTTCGTCATCGTGGTGGCCGCGGCCGAGCTCTCCATCGGCTTCGCGATCCTCTTGAACGTCTACCGCACCCATGGCGCCGTCACCGACGACGCCATCAGCGAGATGCGCGGATAAGGAGGCGAACGTGAGCTACGTTGAACTAAGCTACTGGATTCCGCTGCTCCCCGCGCTGGGCTTCGTGCTGCTCGTCCTCTTCGGACACTCGCTGCCGGGGCGCGGCTCGGGCTGGATCGCCACCGCGGTAATGGCGGTCGTGGCGGTGCTCTCGCTGGGGCTGCTCTACGACGTGATCCTCGCCGCGCCGGGCTGGGACCTGGCGGCGCTGTTGGGCGGGCACCACGAAGAGGCGCTGGTCAAGGCCGGCTCGCCCGACTTCCCCTTCCGGCTCGAGTGGAGCTGGCTGGCCATCCGCGGCGAGGCCGGGATTCCCCTGGTGATCTACATAGACGCGCTGGCCGCGGTGGTGACCGCGATGGTGGCGCTGGCCTCGCTCTTCATCCACCTCTTCTCGATCGGCTACATGGACGGCGAGGAGCGTTACCCCACCTTCTTCGCCTACCTGCAGCTCTTCAGCGCCGCCATGCTGGCCTTCGTGCTGGCGGGCAACTTCTTCCACTCGCTCCTGTCCTGGGAGGTCATGGGCTTGATGAGCTACCTGCTCATCGGCTTTTTGTACAAGAAAAAGACCGCCCAGCAAGCGCAGAAGAAGGCCTTCATCACCACCAAGCTGGCCGACCTGGGCTTCATGCTCGGCCTCTTCTGGCTCTACCTGCTCATCGGCAACTTCGACCTCGCCGACCTGGCGAGCGAGCCGACCCTGGCCCTGATCGGCACCGGCGCCGCCGCGGCGGTGGGCCTGCTCGTCTTCGTGGCGGCGATGGGCAAGAGCGCCCAGTTCCCGCTGCACGTCTGGCTGCTTGACGCCATGGAGGGCCCCACGCCGGTCAGCGCCATGATCCACGCGGCGACGATGGTGGCCGCGGGCGTCTACCTGACCGCCCGCTTCTACCCGCTGCTCATCCACGGCGAGGTGCTGTGGGTGGTGGCGCTGGTGGGGGCGTTCACCGCCCTCTTCGCCGCGGTGCTGGCGCCCGCCTTCGCCGACGTCAAGAAGATCCTGGCCTGGTCCACGGTCAGCCAGCTCGGCTACATGTTTTTGGGCCTGGGCGTATTCGGCTGGGCCGCGGCGATGTTCCACCTGGTGGCCCACGCCTTCTTCAAGGCGCTCTTGTTCCTCGGCTCCGGCTCGATGATCCACGGGGCTGCGACCCAGGACATATTCGAGATGGACCAGCTGAAGAAGTACATGCCCTGGACCTACTGGACCTTCCTGATCGGCGCCTTGGCGTTGATGGGCATTCCGCCCTTCGCCGGCTTCTGGTCGAAGGACCTGATCCTCCACGCCGCCGAGGAGCACGCCACCATCCTCTGGCTGATGGGTCTCGTCGCGGCCTTTTTCACCGCCTTCTACACCACCCGCATGATCGTGATCGCCTTTCACAAGCCGGCGATGGAGAGCCCCTGGAAGGCGGCGGAGTGGACGCGCGGAGCGCCCTGGCTCAACCTGGGCCCGGACGAGGCCGAGCCCGACCCCAGCCCGCCCGAGGGGCACCACCCCCACGAGTCGGGCGTCGAGATGATCGCCGCGCTGGTGGCGCTGGCGGCGCTGAGCCTGGCCGTGGGGCTGTGGGGCAGCCCGGTCTTCGGTTACGGACTGCTGACGCTGGTCTACTGGGGTGAGATGCCCGAGATCCTGCCCGCGGCCAAGCTGATGGGCGGGTACGTGACCGGGACGCTCGTCGCCCTGGCGGGCGCGGGCCTGGCCGTCTACTGGTACGCCGCCGACCCGCTGCGTCAGCGCGCTCCGGTCTGGCTCACCGCGGCGCTGCAGCGCCGGCTCTACATAGACGAGTTCTACTACCGCGTGCTGGGTGCGCTGGCGCAGGCGCCCACCTATGCGCTCGAGCTCTTCGACCGCTACCTGGTGGACGGCCTGGTCGACCTGGTCGGCTACCTGAGCCTGGTGGCCTCGGCCTTCCTGCGCCACCTGCAAAGCGGCCGCTTCGCGGTCTATGCGCTCTACATGCTGCTGGGGGCGCTGGCGCTCTACGTGGGAGGTGTGCGGTGACCCTGATGCTTATCTTCCTTCCCATCGCGGCCGCGGCCTTCGTGGGCCTGCTCGATGACCCGCGGGCCGAGGCGGCGAAGCGCACCGCGCTGGGCGTGGCGCTCTTCACGCTGCTCGCGAGCCTGTGGGTCTACGTGGCCTACCCGGTTTCGCACGGCGGCTTCGTGAGCGAGCTGAAACTGGCCTGGCTGCCGCTGCTGGGTTCCAGCTTCCACGTGGGCCTCGACGGGCTGAGCCTGCCCTTCGTGGCGCTCACCCCGCTGCTCACCGCGGTAAGCGTGCTCGCCAGCTGGCGCAAGACCGACAAGGGTTTCTTCGCCCTGATGCTGCTCCTCCAGGGCGCGCTGGTGGGTGTCTTCGCGGCGCTCGACCTGATCGTCTTCTTCCTCTTCTTCGAGGCGGTGCTGGTGCCGATGTACTTCATGATCGCGCTGTGGGGTTACGAGCAGCGGCGCTACGCGGCGATCAAGTTCCTGATCTACTCCCTGGTGGGTTCGGTTTTCATGCTGGCGGCGATGCTGGCCACGGCCTACCTGGCCGCGCCGGCGCTGGGCCGGGTCAGCTTCGACTACCTGGAGCTGGTCAGCGTGGCCGGCTACCTGGCGCTCTTGCCGGCGGCGGGCTGGCTCTTCTGGGGCTTCGCCCTCGCCTTCCTCATCAAGCTGCCGGCGGTGCCGCTGCACACCTGGCTGCCGCACGCGCACACCCAGGCGCCCACCGCCGGTTCGATCTTCCTGGCGGGGCTGCTCCTCAAGATGGGCGGCTACGGCCTCATCCGCTTCAACCTGGCGCTCTTCCCGGGCGAGCTCGAGCGCTTCGCGAACCTGCTCGCCGTCGTCGCCCTGGTCTCCATCGTCTACGGCGCCTACGTTACCCTGGCCCAGCGCGACCTCAAGCGCCTGATCGCCAACTCCTCGGTGAACCACATGGGCTACGTGCTGCTGGGCATCGCCTCGATGACGGCGATCGGGCTGCACGGCGCGGTCTACCAGATGGTGGCCCACGGCGTGATCACCGGCCTGATGTTCCTCATGGTCGGCCTGCTCGCCGACCGCACCCACACCCGCGAGATCGCGGCGATGAAGGGCGTCTACAACGCCGCGCCCGTCCTTGGCGGAGTCCTCTGGCTGGCGCTTCTGGGCGGCCTCGGCCTCCCCGGCCTGGCCGGCTTTTTGGGCGAGTTCCAGAGCCTTTGGGGCGGCTTTTTGGCCGACGTGACCCGGCCCTACGTTTGGGTCGCGGTCTTCGGCATCGTCGTCCTCGCCGGCGCCATGCTCTGGACGATCCAGCGGGTGCTGCTGGGTAAGGCCGAAGAGGCGCTCGAGGACCTGAACCCGGTCGAGGTGGCCGCGGCGGCGCCGCTCGTATTCCTGGCGGTGCTGCTCGGCCTGCTGCCGGCGGCGCTCACGCCCTGGATCGACGCGGGGGTCCAGCCCCTGCTCGCCCTGGTGCAGGAGGTGCTGAAATGACGCTCGCGGTCATCGTTCTGCTCGCTTTCGGGGGGCTGGTGCTGGCCCTCGCGGCCCCCAACTTCGACGACCGTCCCGGGGCGCTGGGAGCGCTCAGCGGCACCGTCTTCGGGGCCGCCCTGATCCTGGGCCTGCTGGCCGCCGGTGAGGAGGGCGTCCTCTACGGAGCGGTGCAGCTGGGACCGCTCACCGCGCTGGCCATCGTGTTGCTCAGCCTGGTCGGCCTGCTCGTGGCCGCGGGCGCGACGATCCGCCCGGGCGGCTTCGCCCTCGGCAGCGGCGAGGTGCACGCGCTGGTGATGTGGGGGGTGCTCGGCGGCGTCCTGCTCGTGGGCTCGGCGCACCTGCTTATCTTCTACCTGGCGCTCGAGCTCTCCGCCTACAGCACCTACGTGCTCGTGGGCTACGACCGCGAACGCCGCTTCGGCACCGAGGCCGCCGCCAAATACATGATGCTGGGCGCGGTGGGCTCGGCGCTGCTGCTCTTCGGCATGGCCCTGGTCTACGCCGAGACCGGCAGCCTGGGCTACGGCGGCATCGCCGCCGGCCTCGCCTACCAGACCAGCGCCCTGGCCCTGGGCGGGCTGGCGCTGATGCTGGTGGGGCTGGGATTCAAGCTCGCCTGGGTGCCCTTCCACGCCTGGGCGCCCGACGCCTACCAGGGCGCCTTCCCGCTGATGGCCGGCTTCCTCAGCACCGCACCCAAGACCGCGCTGGCGCTGGGGCTGGCGGTGCTGCTGGTGCGCGCCTTCGGCGGCGCGGGCTCGGTGGTGGCCGGCTGGATCGGCGGCCTCGCCCTGGTCTCGGTGGTGCTCGGCAGCCTCTGGGCGCTATTGCAGACCGACCTGAAGCGGCTTTTGGCCTACTCCACCATCGTGCACATGGGCTTTCTGGGCTTGGCGCTCTCCACCGCCTCGCTGACCGGCTTCACCGCGGTGGGCTATTACCTGGTGGCCTACATCGTTACCAGCCTGGGCCTCTTCCTCGTGCTGGAGGCGCTCGAGGCCGGGGGGATAGCCTCTACGCTCGAGGCCTGGAAGGGGCTGGGCCGGCGTCACCCGCTGGTGGGCGTGCTGGTGGCCGTCTTCGTCCTTTCGCTGGCGGGGGTGCCGCTGCTCGCTGGCTTTCTCGCGAAGTTCTACGTCTTCGCGGCGCTGGCGCAGGCGGGGGCCTGGGCGGCGCTGGTGGTGGCGGTGGTGATGGTCGTCTTTGGCTATTACTTTTACTTCCGGATCCTGGCCGCGGTCTTCCTGGACGCTCCGGGGGAAGAGGCTCCGGCGCTGGACTTCTCGCCCACCGCGCTCAGCCTGGTGATATTGCTGGCGCTGGCCGTGGTGGCCCTGGGCGTCTGGCCGCAGCCGGTCCTCGATTGGCTGCACGTGGCGGTCGCCAGCCTTTTCTAATCCCCGTGAGCGCAGGAACAAGCCGGGCTGCGGCCCGGCTTTACCTTGGTTTCACGCCCTTCACGCGCCCGCCCGGTAGGCTGGGGCCATGAAACGCGCCGGGCTTCTTTTCTTGCTTGTCGCCCTGGCTGCTGCCAGGTTCGCCGCGCTCTCGATCGAGCCCTACGGCGACCAGGTCTTCGACCTGGCCACCGGGGTGACGACGCTGCCCCAGGGCGGCGTTATCCACGACAACGCCAACGACCTGAGCATAGACGCCGAGTACGTCGAGTACAAGGAAGACGTCTACGTGCTTGCGCGCAAGGCCAAGAGCGAGGCGGGGAAGGTACGCTTCGCGGCAGAACAGCTGCGCTACGAACTGCCTGAAGACCGGGTGCGGCTCGAGGGCGGCGTCGTCCTCGACACCCCCCAGGTCAAGGCGCTGGAGGCGCGCAGCGCCTGGATCTTCCTCAAAGACGGGGTGGCCGTGCTCGAGGGAGGGGTGCGGGCGATGAGCCCCGAGCTGGAGGCCGAGGCGATGGTCAGCGACTACCGCAGCGGCGAGGCGCTCTTGCTCGCGCCCTACCGCTACCGCGACGCGGCGCTCGGGGTGACGCTTTCGGGCAAGAACCCCGAGAAGCCGCTCTACCTCAAGTTCGACGCCGAAACCGGAGAGGTGCAGGCGAGCAGCAAGCCCGCGGCCGAGGTGAAGGCGCGGCTGCTGGCCTTCGTGGAGCGGGCCCGGGCCGCGGCTAACCCGTAAAATGGCGGCGTGAACCCGCGGCGCGCCTTCCTGGGGCTCTTCCTCGCGGCAGGCCTGGCCTGGGCGGGGCCCTGTGCGGACGCCGACGTGGTGCTCGAGCTGGAACGCCCCCCGGCGGTGCTGGGGGGCGCGCAGTTCGAGCTCGACGGCGACGTCCTGACGTTTTCGGGGGGCGCCTGCCTGCAGGCGGGCGGCGCGGTGATGACGGCGGCGCGGATCGTCTACGACCGCGCCGCGGGGGCGCTGCGCGCCGAGGCGGTTTCCGGGAGCTACGCGGGCTGGAGCTTCCGCGCTCCGCGCCTGGTGGGGGAGGGGGAGGCGCTGGCGCTCGAGGCGGCCGTCTTCGAGCGCGGCGACGCGGTGGTGCGGGCCGAGCGGGCGCGCCTAGCGGGCGGCCGGCTCGAGCTTCTGGCCCTCGACGCTCGCACCCCGCGCTACCGTTTCCGCGCCGCGCGCGGGTGGCTCGAGGGCGAGGTCTTCACAGCCGAGGAGGTGCAGAGCACCCCCTGCAAGTGCGGCGACGCACTGGAGCTCGCCGCCCGCCGCGCCGTCTTTCGCTTCCAGGACGAGGAGCTCGTCCTGCAACAGAACACGCTGCGGCTCTACGGCGTCGCTTTGGCCCGTCCCGAACGGCTGCGCCTCGAGCTGGACCGGCCCCTCGACCTGCGCTTTCCGCTGCGCCTTGGTTACGAAAGCGGCTGGAAATTCGGGGTGGAGGGGTTGCCGCTGCCCGCTCCGGGCGAGGCCTTCGGCCGCTGGAGCACGCGGCTGACGCTCCTGGCCGAGGGCGTGGGGGGCGCGCTGGCGCCCGGCAAGACCGAGGCCCTGCGCTTCGCCCTCGAACACGCCTCCGCCGGGCGCAGGCTGCGCTTCGGCCTGCGCCCGGCGCGCAGCTGGGACGGCGCGATCTGGCGGGAGCGGGTCGAGCCCGACGTGCGCCTGAGCGACGGCCCGCTCGACTTCCGCATCGGCTGGTCGCGGACGCTGGAGCGGACCGTGGCCGCGTTCACGCTTTCGCGGTCGTTCGACCTGGGCCCGCTGCAGCTGCGCCCCTTCGCGCGGCTGGCCCGCGAGGAGCAGACCGGGCTGGCCGCGGGCGCGGGCGGGCGGCTGCTGGCCGCTGATCGCCGCTTCGGAGCCTTGCGGCTGCGTCTGGAGCTGCCCTACCTGCTGGCGCTCTACCCCGACGCCACCCCCTACGCCTGGGGCGGCGGCCGTGCCGAGCTGCGCTACGGGGAGGCGGCGCGCCTCTGGGCCGAGGTCTACGGCGTGCGCGGCCGTCCGCGCTACGGCTACGAGGCGCGCACGGCGCGCGAGGGCGCGGGCTTCCAGGCGGGCCGCAGGCTGCGGGCGTCGGCGAGTTACCGCCGCGCCGTGCGTTACGACCTGGCCGCGGGCGCGGTGGCCCGCGAGTACCGCAGCTTCGCCGCCGGTCTGGACTACGCCGCCGGCTGGGGGACGCTCGCGGCCGGGTGGCGCCGCCAGCAGCGCCGCGACGGCGCGGGCGCGCCGCTCGGCGGCGACGACCGCTGGACGCTCGCGGCGGCGCGCGCGGATGGCGAGCTGGAGCTCGCCTGGTGGCGCGGCTGGGACGCCGGCTGGAGCCCCGCCTACAGCGAGCTGCGCCTCGCCTACCGCCCGGCCGCGCCCGACTGCGCCGGCGGCTGGACGCTCGCCCCCTCGCTGGGCTGGGACCTTTTGCAGGGGCGGGTGAGCCGGGCGGGGCTCGAGCTCACCCTAAACGACTGCTGCTTCGCCTGGACGCTGGGCTACCAGGGCGTATTCGCGCCCCAGCTGCCGGGGGAGGCCGCGGGGCAAAGCGTGCGCTTCGGGGTCAGGCTTCGCTAGCGGGTTTCAGGCGGTCCACCCTGGGCCGCGGGTCGAAGCTGCGGTCCTCGGGCAAAAGCCGCCGTTTCTTGGCGCGGGCGTAGGCGCGGTCCCAAAGCTTGCAATGGGCGCAGACCGCGCCGGTGGTGAC
>Ga0256835_1000738_pt1 | contig 22149 bp, 17 predicted proteins | sample PIR30metaG_FD_185972 | JGI IMG/M metagenome (GOLD analysis project Ga0256835, IMG submission 185972) | Hydrothermal vent microbial communities from East Pacific Rise, Pacific Ocean - PIR-30 | ecosystem: Environmental > Aquatic > Marine > Hydrothermal vents | place: Pacific Ocean: East Pacific...
CGGCAATAAAACAAGCTCATCAGTTCTTATCATTAAATGAACTTGAATTTTTATCTATGTTAAGAGTATTATCTAAGTACTATCCTATAGAAAACCCAAAAATAGGTATTATTACTAATGCAGGGGGTCCTGCAGTCACACTATCTGATCTTCTTGCTGAAGCAGAAATAACGCTCGGCGAATTGACTAAAAAAACTAAAGAAAAGATTGCTTCTCAGTTTCCTCCATTGGTAAAACCAAACAACCCAATGGACATTATTGCTAGTGCAAGAGAGGAAGATTATTATAAAGCCACAAAAGCATTTCTAGAAGATCCCAATATTGATATTTTAATACCGATATGTGTTGTACCTACATTCTTAGAAATGAAACCAGAAGAGCATATGAGAGGAGTACTCAGAGCAATTAAGGATACGAATACTAAAAAACCAGTTTTACCAGTATGGCTAAGTGGAGAGATCGCCAAGATCGGTAGAGAGTTGTCAGAAAAAGAGGGTATACCCTCATTTGGGACGTTACCCGAGGTTGTATACGCTGTAAAAACCTTATATCGTAAGAAATTATTTTCAAACGATGAAAAATAAACTTTTGGTGTAACTATGAAACTAACTGCCCAATGTTTTCCTTGTTTAGTCTCTAAAGCAGCATCTCAATTAGAAAAAGCGGGAATAGCTGAGGATGATGTCATTTTAGGGATTTTAAAGGTAACTCGTGTTATGCTTGACGCAATAGAAAATCCTGATTTTAAAAAAGAGTTTGGGATTAATATAATAAATCCAGCGGCTGTTGGTAGCATTAGAAATAATTTTATTCTTAAATATGTCAATAAGGACCCATATAAAGAAGAAAAAAAGCATGCTGAAGATATTGCCATCAAAGCAGTTCAAAAAATGGGAATTATTAATAATACTATGTCCCCTATCACAGTAGAAAATATTGTTTATTGGCTACGGTTGATTGCTATTGCGAACTCTTTAGAGTTTGACCTTGAACACCTGGGAAATAATCCGGTTAAAAAATTTTCCATGGAATTAGAAAAGGCTAGTAGAACTGGTCTTAATATTCAATTTGAAGAAAAAGCAATAAAAGTTGCAAGTAAAATAATTCGTAGTAATAGCATTGTATTTCTTACTGACAATGCTGGGGAACATGTTTTAGATATGCTTTTCGCACAGTTTCTTCTAAATAATGGTAAAAAGGTAATTGTTGCGGCTAAAAGATCTCCTACTCAAAATGATGCGACAATTAATGATTTAGAAAAAACAAAAGAAGAATTGCAATTATCAATAGATGTTACTCACACTGGTTCTAGCACAGTTGGTTTATTTGTAGCAAAAGTTTCTAGGGATTTTCTTAATTTACTTATACACTCAGATTTTATTATTGCAAAAGGTATGGGGCATTTTGAGTCATTTAATTCTGTAAACAACATTCCTTTTAAGGGCGTAATTGTATATAAGGCAAAATGCGAACCTGTTGCAAAAGCTTCTAAGTTAAAAAAGGGTGAATATAATATATCGCCAATTAACCTAACTTTATAGGGAATAAAAACAATGAGAATAAACAAAAAAGAAAAAGCATTAATCAAAGAGTAAGTGTTAATTTAATATGGGAATAATCCTTTATATGCCTGAACCTGTAGAAGTGTGATGATAAGTGCCACCAAAAGCAAAAGAAAATGAATTAATAAAGACTCATGTGTTCTTATTAGGACTTCCTCAGTCCGGAAAATCTGCACTAAGACAAGTAGCATTCGATGGAAAAACACTTGATAATATAAAATATAAAGAGACCAAGAAACCAGTAACTCTAAAATTAAAAAATCGGACGAATTATATTTTCCATGATTATGGTGGCAAAGAGCAAGACTTCGAAAAAGCAGTTAAAGATGCTAAAAAAATCTCTGGAAATGAAAGAAAGATAATTGCATGGATATTAGATGCTGCGAATGTAGACAGCCTCTCAAAATCCATTAAGCAGTTAAAATTAGTTCAAGAGAAATTAGGGGAAAATGATAACATAAAATATGTGTTAGGCGTTTCAAAAATAGATCTATTAAATGACTCTCAAGCTCAATTATTAAGGGAGCAATTACCACCTAAAATATCAATAATTTTTTCAGATGAATTAATTCCAATAGTGTTCTTTTCATTAAAAGACAATTCGTATAATCAATTCATAAACTTACTTTTCAATATTTTTGATGATCCTGAAATAATAAAATCATTTATTCCTAAGAAAAAGGAATCCAGTTCTGATAAAAAAGAAAAAGAAGAGAGTACAAAGAAGTCCTTGGAAAGAAATAAAACATCTCTTTCTAACAAAAAAGAAAGCATTAAACAAGCTTCTTCTAAGAAAAAGAGAAAAAAGAAAATAAAAAAAACAGGTGTCAGACTAAGTACAGAGCTGGGAATAGATAAAAAATCAGTTAATGATTTAGAATTACCTGAATTGGAAGAACTTCCTTCATTAGACGGAGCATTAACTCCTGTTAGATTAACCGCTGAAAAGCCTTCAATGACGAAATCTGATGAGATCGTATCTGAAGGGGCTGATGAAACTTCCCAAAAAATTGCTTCTTTAGAGGATCTTAGCGATTCTTTACCACAAAAATCAGAAAAAATCACAAGCGATATCTTAGATGAAATTGATAGCATTTTAGAAGAAGTAGAAAATGCTATAAAACCAACTCTGAGTGATAAAACAAAAGAAAAGGATGAGGAACTTTTACTTCCTCCAGAATTAACTATAACACCAGAACAAGAAGAAGAAATTTCTTCTTATACCAAAATTCTTGAGGAAAATATTAAAGAAGAAATATTAGAAGAAAAAGAAAAAGAAAAAGAAAACGTTTCAGAAGAAACAGAGATTGAAGAGATTATTCTTCCTAAACCGGAAGAACCAGTATTTCAAAGGCTACCTCCACCAATTTCATTAAGTAATAAAGATAAAGAAGAAGAAAAAATAGCTCCGGAAACAAAGATGCCTGAACTTCAAGTTAAAAATATTACTAAACAATTAATTAAGGAATACTGCGAAAAGAATAATATTCAATATTTCCGTGTTTTTGCTGATTTTGGAGTAATAGACATCGAATATAAGCCTAATTTAGAACATTTCAGCGAGATCTCTAATCAGTTAATAGACAGATTCCAGACCACAAAAGAAGAGGAGGTTTTAGAACAGAATTTTAATGGTTTTGTACTTTATACGATAGTCTTTCCTAAGATTATGATTATTGTAGGCATTCCTGAAGAACTTTCTGAACAATTTTACAATGAATTGCCAAAAACTAAACGTTTTGTTAATGAATTACTAAAACAAATACCTTTTTCAAAAGTAATACTTACTGAAGAGCAAATAAATAGCATTCCTCCACTACATACTCCTAAAGATTTAGATGAAGTATCAGAAGAAACAATAACCGAAGAAATCGAAACGGAAAATGAGGAAATACAGGATTATCCCGTAGTATCTCTTAAAAATATAGAAAAAGAGGGAACCATAATTATTTTCCGGAAAGGAGATGAAGATAATAAGGATAATAATGAGCTTGAATTTATTATTGCATTCTCCTCAGAGAAAGATCCAAACCATATCCTGCACGTACATTTACCCATCATAAAGACTACCATTTTAGAAACAAAAGAAACTAAGTTCTTCGACACTGAAGACCATACTATAGCCATAAGAGTAGGTAAAGAATATGTAGTAGTTATTTTAACTAAATCAAAATATGATCACAATACAGTAATCCGATATTTAGGTCAAATACTAGTTTATCTTGCTCTTTTAAGAACTAAAAGAGCAGATATTAGTTTTAATAGTTTAAGCAAAGACTCAAAGCTGTTAAACTTATCAAAAACCTTTCTAAGTAGTACTCTTAATTAAATATAGCAAATGCCCGATTTCGATATTTACGAAAAAATTTACAAATATCTGATACCTTTTATTCCAGAATCCATTGTAGAGAAAAGCGGAGGCTATTTTTTTGAAATACTTAGTAAATTTTCATCATCCCCAAAACTAAATGCGAAAAATCCTCTTTTTATTGGCGATTTAAGAATAGATCTGCCTGTTGGTCTCTCTGCAGGTTGGGCAGATACAGTACAAAAAATGGTGAATATTTACGAGTTAGGGGCTGGCTTCGTCACTAGTAAAACAATTACTTTACACCCAAGGAAAGGGAATCCACGTCCAAGAATAATAAGAGGACCAAACTATTTAATCAATTCAATGGGGTTACCTAATCCTGGGGTGTTAAGATGGAAAAAACAGTTAATAGATCATCCTCCTAATTTTCCCTGGATACAAAGTATTTATGGAGAAAACTTTGAAGAGTATGCAAAAATAATTGAGCATTTAGAATCTCATGTGCATGTTTTTGAAATAAATTTTTCATGTCCCAACTTGGCTCATGATATTCCAGACATTCCTTTAGCAGTTAAGCAAATTAAAGAAATCTCAAGCATAACCAAAAAACCAATAATTGTAAAATTATCTCCTCAAAATACTCCTAAAGGAAATCTTGAGATTATTAAAAAAACTCATGGATATATTACTGGTGTTACTCTTATTAATACAGTTCCTGTTCCCGCGCAAACGTTGGGAAATCCACGTAAAAGAGGAGGACTGAGTGGTTCCATTGTATTTAATGAATTAATTCGACATTTAGAAATAGTAAGAAAATATTTTCCTTCCCAAGAAGAACTAATTATTATTGCCACAGGGGGAATTGATAGTGAGGAAAAAGCCTATTTTATAGCAAGTAAATTTGATGTAGCAATCTCAACATTAACAGGATTTTTAATGAAAGGACCAAAGATATTCTATTTGTTATCAAAGGGATATTTAAAAGCAGAGGAGGTAAAAAATCCCTTTCGAATAAAAGTAGAAAAAAAGCAATCAATCGAAACAAGTAATTAAGAAATGGTTCTTCCCCTTTCAAAACTCATAAATAACGGTCTGCAACCATTTTTATTGAGGTTCTCTGCGGTGGTGGCAGAGCAGCTATGCAGCGGACTGCAGTGGACAATTTTCATGTCTGTAGTAATCCGCGGACCGGGGTGCAAATCCCCGCCACCGCTCCAAAGTTTTATTTATTAATATTTAGCAGGATGATCTACTGTTTTGTAATTGGCTTCTGTTTCTTAGATAGTTTATTCTGAAGCTACGTCCACGTAAAAAATGGTTTGTGTGCAGACTTTATGGAAATCTCTCCACAAATGCTATAAAATTGGATATCCTAATTCTGGTCCTAATAATACTTTTAAAGCTAAAAAATTATTAATAAAAAACAGTATTAAACAAATCTATTATTTTATTAAATTTGGATTAATTTAGCATGTTGTATCTCTATTTTCAAGTGATAAAAATAACATAGTAAACGTTCATATTATTAAATCTTATATTATATATTAAGATGACTAAGCCAAGAACTAGTAAGTTTTATGAAAATTTAGCTTATAAAATAGAAACTATTTTGGGATCCTATTTTCCTAAAATTAAATTTGAAAAAGCAGGTTCAAGAGCAAAAAACGCGTTTCGAAGAGAGAGTGACTTAGATATTCGTTTTTACTATCCTGGACATAAAAAAGAAGAGATATACCCTAAAATAATTGAGATCTTAAAAAAGAAGTTGCCTTCTCTAAACGGGGAGAGAATTAAGTATGAAATTGGAAGAGATTATAACGTTATAAAAATTCTTCCTGAGAATGGAGGTAAAATAGATCTAGTTTTAGTATCGTAAACTAGTCCTTGTGGAAGTAAGTGTTTTTCAGTCTTATTTTTTGTTTTATTAGGCCATTAATTCTGGTTTGGGCTAATGACCTTTTTTATGTATTTTACAACAAATATTAGTGGTAATATAGCGAGTATAATATAGTGAATGTGAAACCCTGTCTGAGTCATATTTCAAAGTTATCAATAATAAGGCATAACTATAAAAGAGTGTTTGTCTCGGCTTTTATCCCCTCCCTTTCGGAAGGGGACTTCCAGCCGATAAGGTTAAATTATTATTCTAAATATTATTCTAAATTTTGGAAATTAATAAATGTATAATAAAAATTACCTTCCTTATTTATTTTAGATGCAAATGTCGTACTCCACCATTGAAGGGGCGTGTAAATCTCTAATAAAAAAGCACAAAACCTTGGGAAAAGAATTAAAAAAAATCCCGTTAAATAAAAGAAAACTATATGTTAGAATCACAGAGAAAGATGGTAATATTATTGCGAAACCTAGATTTGATCCTCCAGAGTACGAGTGGAATAATGATTCTAAATTAAAGATAAAAGTTAGAAAACATTTGGCTGAAATCTACATATTATTTAACTTGACTGATTTTGAGTACGATAAAGAAGTATTATATCTAGTAGATCCCAATAATATCAACACTAAACACTCTATAATTTTTTTACTCGAAAAGGACGTATGGCGCACCGATGAGGTTTATGGAGATTACATAATTGAACGTAATAAAGAAAAAAATTGGATAAATATTTGTTATTTCCGGAGGAATGAAAAAAGAAAGTGCTTAGAACCATTAAATATCTCGGTATCTGATGATGAGATTAAAAGAATTATTGCAGAAGATGCTAAAAATCAGATAATAAAAGAATTTGAAATACGCTGGAACAAGATCTATCATGAACTAGAGTATTGTCTTATTTCGATATCTCAGAACCATTCTTTTTCTATTAAAGATGAGAATATAAAGTCATCATTTGATAAAATCTCAAACATAATTAATTGCGCTCCTGAATATGCCCTTATGGCTTTAGGAATGATTTCCGAGCGATGTGTCCTTAAATTAGCAGGCTTTAATTCATTTAACGATGCAGGTCGTAATTTTAAACGCATGTTAGATAAATTAAGAAAGGATGGTAAGATTACTGACAACCAATCAATTCGTCTCATGCAATTACGTGAGCAATATAATAAGGTAAAACATGAGTTTTTTTCAGTTTCACCAAAGACAGTGATTACGTTTTATAATGAAATGAAAAAATGGGAAATGTTCCAAGCTTAAATCTGCTTAAGCATTCAGTTTTATGTCTAAAAACTATGTACTTACAGTTTTTTTATCTATAAAATGCAACGTTTTTCCAATAAGTTCTTAATACCCCCCTAAAAATAGGTGATAGTAACTTAAGGTGGTTGAAGTTGAAAGTAATTTTACTAAGCGGAGATCAGCCAGATTACAGTAACGAATTAACAAGTTTAGCCGGAGTTCCAGTTAAGTCAAGAATACCATTACTAGGAAAACCAATGGTACAATGGGTGGCAGAGGCACTTCTACAGTCAAAATATGTAGACCACTTAATTATTGTAGGAATGAAAAAAGAAGATTCTCCCCTCCCTGAGCATTATCCTGCCACATACCTACCAATGGGGGGTTCTTTGGCAGATAAGATAATTACAGCTAGCAAATATCTTCTTGAAAACTTTCCTGAAGAAAAGAGGGCGTTGATATGTGCATCTGATATTCCTTTATTAAAACCGGAAATGGTTGACTGGTTTGTTGAAGCCTGTGGGGATCAATCTGCAGATTTCTATTTTTCAGTAATCGAAAAAGAATCTACACAAAAAAAGTTTCCCGGCTCAGGAAGGAGTTTTCAAAAAATGAGAGATGGGTATTTCGCTGGCGGAGATCTTTCTATGATAAATCCAAAAATTGCGGTTGAAAAAGAAGAGTTAGTCAGAAAACTGACAAGTAATCGTAAAAATTTTGTAAAACAAGTATGGGCTGTTGATAAGTTAGCATTAATAAAATGGATGCTTGGAAAACTTGATAGCAAACAAGCAGAAAAAATAGCTAGTAAAGCATTGGGTATCAAAGCAAGACTAGTAGTTTCTAAATATCCTGAATTAGGGATGGATGTTGACAAAGTAAATCAGTTATACATTGTAAAACAAACTCTGGAGGAACAACATTATGGCTCTTCTTCGCCAATTAACGTTACTTGACGAAGAAATAAGCACAAAAGCTTTTCATCATGCAAATCAAAAAAACTACCGAAAATACGTAAAACTTTGGGCCGCTACTTGTGATGGAGTTTTCTGGTTTACGATCCCCGGGTTTGCTTCTCTGTACTACTATTATGTAAAACATTCCTTAGAAGTTGCGCAGAAATACTGGGATTTCTGGGCTGGTGTAGTATTAACTGCATTAGTAGCAACAACTATCAAAGCATTAATTAAACGGCCAAGACCAAAGGTTAATCCAAAAGATAGAATCTTTATTGGTCCCGATATTCATTCGTTTCCTTCAGGGCATTCTGCTAGAGCTTTTTATATCTCAACGTTTGCTTTTTTTGTAAATCCATTACTAGGAATATTAGTATTTATCTGGTCTGTTGGTGTTGGGTACGCAAGAATTGCTTTAGGAAGACACTACCCTTCTGATGTTATTGGTGGGTTAATTACTGGTGCAATTATTGCACTTTTGGTAAATCTTACCCCACTCCCTACATTATGGTATGGTCCTTATCTGTTTGAAAAGATGTTTTAATTTCTCTGCGAGAAATCCCCTTTTGGAAGGGAGGGGATGAAAACCGAAAATTATATGTTTTTTTGTATATTTTTTTCTTGCAGGGCTGGGACGGCCCGTGGCGCCTGTGGAGAGAGTCTCCTCTGTGAAGCAGGAAGCCCCTAGCAAAAGAAAGGGGTAGTTCACATTTCCTTATATTATATCTTTGTATCAAAAATCATAGTACCCCCTCATAACTTTTTTATTCTTATCACTATTGCCCTCAACTTCTTCTTTCAGTATTTTGTAAAAACTTTTTTTAGGATAAAAATTAAATTTAGCCTCAATTTTAGGATGTATCTCTAAAGCATATCTCCTAATCCCTTTTTTAATCATGAATTTTTCAGCCTCAGATAAAAGCATTGATCCGATTCCTTTTCCAATATATGATGGATCTAGATATAAACGCCAAAGTCGCATTTCCTCTTCTTTAATTCCAATTTGGAGATAACCAATAATTTTGCCATTGTCTTCTGCTACCCAAAAAGAGTTGTTAGCATTATTTCCTTCTAACAAATTCTTTTCATTATAATTCCTTTCGATAAAATTCTTGATTTCTTGTTCCGTTAAAATTTCTTTGTATGTATAATAGCATGCTTTTCTAGCAACTTCAACAAGTTGGGAAGCATCTTTTCTTTCAAAAAGTCTTATTCTTATCACTCTAAGTGGTATTTTGCAAGGCGCTATATATTATTGTATGTAAAATCTATTCAACTTTTTTTACATATAATACTTATTGCTTTCAAATAATTTTTGTTGTACATATTATTTGATCTAATTTTTTCACGATTTGTTCCAATAAGAAACCAGTTTATATCTATAGTTGATAATTTTTTCACGGGATAAAAATGAAAGTAAGTCACGAAAATCACAGAGAATCGGTAATCGAAGTATCTGATTTAGGAGAAAGTCAGTTCATTAACGTAAATTTTGAAGAAAGTTTATTTGATGATGTTAATTTCGATAGTTCGACATTTACAAAAGCAAACTTTCTAAATACAACCATACAACATGCATATTTTTGGGATGCAAAAATAAAGGATGCGTCATTTCAGAGAGTAGAAATGGAAAATGTAGATCTTTCAGGCATGAAAATGAAGATCATTAATTTAGCAAACACTATTATCGAAGATGCGTATATTGAAGGTCTTGTGATAAATGGGGTCAATGTGGGAGAACTAATAAAGAAATATGGAACTAAAATAAAAGAAGACGAGGACGAATAATAAGACTTTTTTTTGCTATACTTAAATATGTGGTTTAAATATATTGAAATAAAAATAAACCACAAAACCAAACCACTTCTCGTCTAAATAAATATTCTTCAAGCAATGAATTGTGATAAAAATGTTGGATAACCGCGATAAGAATATTGGTACTGTAGTAACTGTACCTGAGCCCCCTACACAATCAAAATTTTATTTTGTTGCAGATCCTGAATGGGGCCAACACGTAATCAAGGTTGGTCTTTATGTAATTATTGAAGATGAAAATCACACAATAATGGCTACTATTGAGACTGTCCAAAAAAGTAATAGATATTTTTCCAATGCAGAATCTGTTTTTAATTATGAGAAAACAGGTATGGGAATAAACTCTCTTTTTCCAATAGATCAATGGGAATTTTTAATTTGTGAATGTAATGTGCTAGGGTCTCTTGATAGAGAAGGTCTACATCGTGCTTCTCGCCCAATTTCTCCTGGGGCAAAAGTGAAAATGGCTCCAAATTATTTATTGTCTGCATTTCTCGGTTTAAATCAGAAAACAGGTTTATATCTTGGAGATATTCCCCATCATGGACTAGAAGCTAAATTCGACATCTCAAGGTTACTCCAAAAACACCTTGCTATTTTGTCAATCTCAGGAGGAGGAAAATCATATACTACAAAAGTTTTAATTGAAGAGCTACTTAGGAGGAGCCCACAACAAGGAAGGCCCGCAGTAGTTATTTTTGACGTCCATGGAGAATATACTGAATTAAAACTCCTCAAGCAACACCCTAAATTTAAAAAAACAGAAATAATTGTCTACAAGGCAGACAAAATTGGCTTGCATACGCCTGAAATCAGTGCTGCAGATTTTGCAGATTATGTTCCAGACATGTCAGGACCACAGATTAGGGAGCTAAGCAAAATTATACACAGAAGAAAAAACCGACCGAAAAGAACTGAATACGATCTCTCAATCTTAATTAATGAAATAGAATACGACGAAGACATGAATAGTTATGTTCGGGAAGCATTAATTGGATGGTTATTACAACTCCACCGAACAGGATTATTTGGTGTAGAAGAAAGACCTAACATAAAAAACATATTAAAACCAGGAGTTGCAATAATTTTTGATCTTTCTCCAATACTAAGCCTTAAAACAAAACAGATTATTGTCTCTTACTTTTTGAAAAAAATTTTCAGATTAAGAAGAGAAAACAAAATACCTCCCACGGTTTTAATCTTAGAAGAAGCCCACCAGTTCTGCCCTGAAGGAACTGGTATAAGATCACCTGCTAAAAACATAATCGAGACAATCTCTCGAGAAGGTAGAAAATTTATGACTTCTTTAGTACTCGTCTCTCAGAGACCAGTAAATCTTTCTACTACCGCGCTCTCTCAGTGTAATACCCAACTGATTCTAAGGATCTTAAATCCTTATGATCTCGACTATGTTGGGAGAACTAGTGAGGGAATTACACGTTCAACTCTTTCTCAAATAACTTCACTGGGAGTTGGTGAATGCTTAGTTGCTGGTTCCGCTATTAATTATCCTACTTTCATAAAAATAAGAACAAGATTGGTCAAAGATAAATTAGATGAACTAACATTTGAAGCAATAATGAGAGAATACGATAAAAAAAATTTAGTTAACACCAAATAAAAATCAACCATGATTTTTGCGCTTACAGATTGTTTACTTTTTTCATATTATTGGTAGTTACTAACATAAAATAGCCCCTATCTTTTTCCAGAATCCGTTTTTGCAAAATAGCTAGATTTATGCGCAATTTTTTTCAAGGGTCTTTATAAATAAGGGGTTTTGAAATTGCGCTTTAGGCATACTAAACGCAAAACAAAGTATTCGATCTCAGATTTGCTACTCATTAGGTTAAAATTCTTAGTAAAAGATTTATTCTATTGAGAAAATTCCTCTAAAGCTTACATAAAATATCTGTTTTAGAAAAAAAACAGTATCTCACAATTATGTCTATCAAACCAAGTAATTTTTTCTCTAGATCTTTTTATCCCAAGAAATAAGCTAGATTACAATTCTTTTTAAAAAATAATTTTATACGTAAGTTAGTATGGGTTTTGAGGATCATTTTTTTAAGTATGCTTTGAAGCTCTTGCTAAGAGACGTTGAGATAATTACGGAGAGTGATGTCCCTTCTTCCAATCTTCGCATTGACTTTTTACTCCTCAAGGAAAAAAATCAATTGTTGGCCTCTCCACTAACGTTTCTAGCTCCTTATTCCGTGGTTGTTGGTGAGTACAAAAGTTTTAAGGACAGGTTAAAAAGCGAAGCATTAGTTTCTTTAGCAGTTAAAGGGCTTTTACTTTTAGACACTGTTCTTAAGGGGAAAAATTTGGAAGAACTCGTTGAGAAAAAGAACGGAGAAAAAAAAGGCCATAATTTTAAGAAAAGTCAGAAAGTAAAGTCTCGTTTTGGAAAGCAATTATCTGACTATGCCTTGCTTCTTTTTTTAGGGGGAAATAATCGGCTTGATAAAAATATATTCTCCTCTTTACACACAAATCCTGAAAAAATTGAAAGTTTAAAGAGAATAGCAGAAGGAATTTATGTTGTTCAAAGTAACTGTTTTTTGAGTATGGACTTTTTTATAGTTTCCTTGAAGGAACTACCCATAAACAAGAATACTAGAGTGCTAAAATTCTTCGCTACACCAGAAGATCGTTTTCTAATACTTGAACAAGGCATTGCTGATGGCGATGAGCTTATTTATGTTTTAGGCCTATATTATAACAAGGAGTTAGTGATTGAATTGAGTAAGAGTCTTTTTGAAGAAGTTTATCCCAGCTCAGAGGCAATCAAAGAGGCTACCGAGTTTTTGGGCATCGAGAGAGTCGTGGAAGCCGTTGGGCTCGAGAAAGTAATTGATGCGGTTGGTATTGAAAAAGTTATTGAAGCCGTTGGGCTTGAGAAAGTAATTGATGCGGTTGGTATTGAAAAAGTAGCTCTTGGTTTAAAACAAGCTTTGAAGAACGCTTCTTCTGAGGAAAAAAAGAAAGTAGTTAAAATCTTAAAGGAATTAATAGACGTCCTTGACAAATAATTATTAAGAGCTTTTTGTCAGTAAAACATGGCCCGTGATGCTCTGTACTTCTTTAGGAATACTTGGTATTTTTTAGACAAGGAAGTCCAATAAAATTAAATCTTAATTAGTTTAAAATGAAATCCCTATACTTTATAATAGGATGTCTAAATAATTCATCAAATTATAATTTGTATGTGGTCTTTTATAATGAATTTATGTCAAATATTTCCTTTGTTGATCAAAAAAAAATACTATTTTCCCCTATATTTTATGATAATTATGATAAGAAAATTCGGTTTTATATTATTATTGCTCGTATCGTCAATGTTGTTTATTGGAAATGTCCATGCAATTTGGGTGTGGCAAGATGTCAAGAGCTATACCGTTACACAAGGAATGTTCGTAAGTTCTTCTACATATATAAAGAATGTCAATTATGACGATCCTGATCGCGTATGGGTTGATGCTGATAATCCTGAAGACATTGATTTTGGACTACATATTTATTATCATTTATTATTAAATGTAGAGGCTAATGTTGAATTTATTTATGACTTAGGTAAAAACGCTTTAGGAGGAGTATATACAAATGAAGCAACTAAGTACCGTGCAATAATTTCTTGGACATTAAATGGTGTTTATGACGATAATGATTCACCAAAAACGTATCTAAAATTTTACTATGAAATCTATTATATGCAGGGATCTACTAAACACGTTCTTGGAACGACGACAGTTACTATAAACGATAAAGATTATGGGTATTCTAATAAAGATATTACCCATATTGTCCAATCTAGTTCTTCTGTGCCTTTATATGTAAACCTATATGTCTACATCAAAGTAACATTAAGTGCAGATCAAACCGTATCTGAATGGGATTTATATAGCCGTTTTTATGATTGCGTACTGCATTCTGTAATGTATCAAAAATATCACTATTATCCATGGGGATAAATCTAATAATTTCTCGGTAAAATCTGAATTATTCACCTTAATTTTAAACATTTATTTATTATTAATTTTCATTTAATATAGGGGTGGTCTCAAATAATAAAAACAAAATTAGACACAAAGAAAGACAATGCTTATGTCTGCATTGAAAATCTGAGCTTTTCATATGGATTCATAAACAAGACTCCTGTTTTTTCCAACTTCTCACTAAAAATAAATAAAAAAATCACCGGGTTAATCGGTAAAAACGGGGCAGGAAAAACGACCTTGGTAAAGCTGCTAATTGGACTATTAGTCCCTGAGGAAGGAGAAATTAAGATCTTTAACAGAAAAACCAATTTAATTACCAATACTTTTCTAAGGGGGATAGGTGTTTCTTTTGAGGATCCTGATTTTCCACCATGGGCGATTGTCTTCGACTATTTGGTTTTTGCGGGCCGTGCCCGCGGTTTGAAAAGAGAAGATGCCGAGGCCCAGGCCGTGGAACTGTTAAAATTTTTCGAGTTAGATAAAAAAGCCACGGTAAAAGCGAGTTCTTTGTCAGCAGGCCAGAAAAAAAGATATTCTGTTGTATTAGCACTCATTGGCCTACCTAAACTCTTAATTTTGGATGAGCCTACAGCTAACTTGGATGTCCAGTTCCGCATCAAGCTATTAGAATTTTTAAAGACTCTTTCTGATACTTACGAGGTTAAAATCTTGATTTTAAGCCACGTGCTTGCCGAATTAGAACGCTTCTCTGATGAAATAGTAATAATTCATAAAGGAGAATTGAAATATCAAGCTACGGTGTCAGAGATCTATCAAAAAGAGTTCCCAATATATTACGCTTTAAAAGGTCCCCTATCCGAAATATTTTCTCTAATGGAGCGTGAAAAAGAATTTTTCAACAAAAATCCTCATGTAAAGTTAGACAATAAAATTAAGAATCGTCTTTTAAATAGACCTATTTCTCAAGAATTAGTTTCAGTCCCGATCATTATTAAGACTCCAGAAGCCCTAAAACTCTTAAACCAAGCAATCAAGGAACAAGGACTTAGTGTCGCCATTGTCCAAGAAAAGTCTTTACTTGAACAAGTGTTTCTAAAAGTAATTAAAGACCGTTAGTAGCTTTCTTCAGAAAAACTAAGAGGAAGAGATTATGGTATTTACAAAAAATACAGGCAATATGTTTATTTACTCGAAGAAAGACATTCTCTTACTACTCGTACTTCTCCTGTTTTCACTGTTAATTTTAAACTTGGGGTTTATAGCCGCATATTATTACGCAGATTATTCTTCTAAGTCTTTAAGTCTTACTGATAAAGTGGACAGTAAAGATAACATGCTGTATTACAGTGAGATTCATGTTTTGCCTGGTCAAGAGTTGAGTCTTCACTTGACGCTTACTCCTTTAAATCAGACAATTAAAGTGATCTCTGACTTGTTTTTTATAATTTATAGAGTCAATCCAGAAAATAAATCGGAATTAACATTATTACTTAATAAAACCGTGACTTCTTTTGATGAAGAGTGGTTTTTTAAGCCCAAAGACTATTTTATTGTTATCTTTATGTTGTTTGATCTAGACAATCAAACATACAATCAATATTATTTCGAGTTTTCTATTTATTTTCATGGAATACCCAACTTATTATTCGACATTGCAAAAATTCTTCTTCCTCTCACGTTAGTCTTTTTTCTAACATATCTTGCTTCTGTCTATTATTCCACAATAGATCTACGCAGGAAGATAAGGCGTTCTTCAAATAACGATTCTAATTTCATCGTTGAGAACAAGACAAGTACTTCCGTGTGGAAACTTCTGTTTCTTTATTTTGAAAATATCTTCTATTCGTTACCGCTTTTTTATTACTCAGTCATTTTCGTGGTGGTAGAACTAATAAAATTAATGATTTCTGCTTTAGCTCCAAGAGGTTATACGGCGCCCTTGTTTTTAAATACAATATCTCCTTTTAATTTCGCTCTTAATTCAAAAAATCACGACTTGCTCTATAGTGTTTTTTACTTAGTTTTTGTAGGTTTTTACAACTCCCACCTCTTGTTTCAGTTTGTGATGATTTTTATATTGAGCTTTAATTTTGTGCGTGTTGAAAATCAAGCTTCTAAAAAAATTGAACACTTGGTTTTCTCCTTACCATCTACTTTAAAATACTTTGTAAAAACAACCGTCGTGACACTTGTTTTGGTGATGTACTTTGTCCCATTATGGCTATTTAATATTTATTATTATATGTTACTGGATCATGGACTGTTTACCTTAAAAGAGCTTGTTGTAAGTATTTTTCTGATATCTGGCGGTCTCTTTACTTTGACCGCTTTTATCTTGTTCTTTTATTCTTATCGTAGATGGCTCGGAAACACAATACTAATGCTTTCCTATATATCTGCTTATTTAAATTTCCCCTTAGATGGTTCATTTTCCCTCATACCATTAATCCAATACTTTTTCCTTTATAACAAATATGAAGATCTATGGTTTCATGGAGATGGTATAAGTTTTTATATGAAACTATTTCCTGAATTTGTGAATTTGCGTGTAATGTTACTTCCCCTTTTTAAGTGGATTACGTTATTGTTTGTCTTTCACTTCATTATTTATGATGTCGTTCTGAGGTCTTCTTGTTTCAAGCAACTTAGTACTCAGGTCTATGTTTTTCTACTTAACAAATTCAAAACTATTCTTGAGAAAAATAAAATTGATAAAGTGATGTCCAATGATACCTAATAATTTATTAAAAACGGCCGTTACAGTAACAATTTTTATTGCATTCTTGTTTGCTTCCTTCCCTCTATACGTCGATAATTATGACGTTGAAACAATTACTAATCCCCCTACCGAGCGATACTTCCCCTCTTTTGTCGTGAATTCTAAGGTAGACGAGCTAAAAGTTAATCCTTTTTCAGAATTACGAATCTCGATTAACACAAATTCCTCGCTAAATATTTTATTATTATACCGACCGTTCTCCCAGTCATCCCCCAAAGTTTTAATAAACGAAAGCCTTTCCTATCATGTAAACACCGAAAACACGATAAAGTATAAAACACATTTACGATCACCAGGAGTCATTTTCTTTAATATTACTACGTTTATAAATAGTTCCATGGCAAGCCCTAATATTTCCTATTTCGTTACATATAAGATTACTGTTATTAATAGTTATTTCTTTAACTTTTATAAACAATCAACATTTATTATTCCCTTATTGTTATTATTGGCCCTGACATTATTTCTGCTTTTTGTCGGAGTGCTTTCAAACTTAAAAGTCATGAAAAAAATTCAAAAAAAGTTAAGTGATGTAAGCCCCCAAGACTCTATTAAAACAGATCCAAATAATTTGAAACGAAGTGAAGCTCGAAGAGAAAATTCTAATCCGTTTTTAAAAGCCCGTTCTTTTATCGTGCTTGAAATGTTTAACAATCATTTTACCCCCACATCTGTAATTATTGCTTATATCCTCTTGTTAGTTTTTCTTTTCAATCTTATTCCTAAAATTGACGTCATTCCTATTAATTCTGTAAACGAAAGCACATACATAACTTCTGTAGAGTTCCTAAAAATTTTGTATGCCTACGTTGGTTCTATGCTTATATACCCTGTAATCCTTTATTATCCGATGCTTGTGTTTTTAATTGTTGATAAACACGTTTTAGAAGATAAATATAATATTGAAAAAGCTTTTCCAATCAGCCAATTAGAATATTTTGTGAGTTATCTTTTAATAGTTTTTACTACCTTATATGCTTCAAATTCATTATTTTTGGTCACTGCTCTATATTTTAGATACAATGTTTTTTTCATGATCTCTATGAATTTAACCATGGTCTTAACTGTTTCATTAATCTTTTCCCTCTTTCAATTAATAATATATCTTATATTAGTCATTGTAGATTTCCTTTTTATGCAAGGAAATCATGTTGCTAAATTAGGTCTTCAGCTCTTTTTCGTAGTATTTTTATTTGTAAATGATTTTCGGTATATTTATAAAAAGGATAACTTTTCCTTTTTCTCCATTGTGCACATCACAGAGATATTAAATAACTGTCAAAGATTTTCATGCCTTGTAAGCTTAGCTTTTACTTATTTTTCAGTAGTTATTCTTTTAGTTTTAATGTTCTTATTTTTATATTATTCTAAGTCTAAAGAACCATCTTACTAGTTATTTTAGTTCAAAAAAGTGTATCTGTTCAAAAAAATGTTAATGAAAAAAGTTTAACATCTTTTTTTCTTATTTACTTAATTTTAATTATAAACGCACGAATTTAAACTCAATAGTATTATCTGGATTGGTTCATAAGCCAAATATAAATATGACAATAATATAATACAAACGTGCCGGATTCTTCATATCATGCAAAGTATGTTTTCATCGTAGGCGGAGTAATGTCCGGAATAGGAAAGGGTATTGTTACTGTTTCAGTGGGTAGAAACTTAATTGAGCGTGGTTACAAAATTGATGTTTGTAAAATTGATCCCTATTTAAATATAGATGCGGGAACAATGAATCCTTTCGAACACGGAGAAGTATTTGTAACAGAAGACGGCGGTGAACTCGATGTTGATTTTGGTCATTATCAACGCTTTTTACAGATTGACGTGAAAAAGAATCAGAATATCACTACTGGTCAAGTATATTATGAAGTCATAACAAAAGAGAGAAACGGAGAATACTTGGGAAAAACGGTCCAAGTAGTACCACACATAACCGATGAAATTAAAAGAAGAATAAAAGAAATAGATTCACAATCAAAAGCTGACGTGTTATTAATAGAAATCGGTGGCACTGTTGGAGACATAGAATCACAACCGTTTCTCGAGGCAATAAGACAGATAATGAGGGAAAGAGAACCATCAGACACATGCCTAATTATGGCTACCTATGTTCCATATCCTCCACACGTTAATGAACCAAAAACAAAACCTACTCAACATGCAGTAAGAGACTTGAAAAGTGCAGGATTAAATCCCTCAATTATAGTCACTCGCTCTCCAAAAGATATTGGGAAAAGTGCTTTAGATAAAGTCGCTGTATATAGCGGGCTTTCTACAGATGCAGTATTTTCGCTACCAGACTTAGAGGAGGTCCTTGAAAGCCCAATCGTCTTAGACAAACAAGGATTTGGAAAAAAAGTCTTGTTCGTACTCAACTTAGAACCTAAAAAAGAAGCTACATGGGACTCTCTTAACAAAATCTTAGAATTGATCAAAACTCAGGAAAATGAAGTAAACATAGGACTGACAGGCAAGTACACTAAACTAAAGGATGCTTATATCTCCGTGTTTGAAGCCTTAAAACACGCAGGGATTCATCTTAAGACAAAAGTAAATGTACATTACATAGATGTTGAAGAATTCGAGAAAGACTCTTCTAAACTATCAATTCTTGAAAAATACGATGGAGTTATTCTTCCCGGTGGTTTTGGAAAACGTGGGATTGAGGGAAAAATCAAAGTCATCCAGTACTGCAGAGAAAATAATATTCCCTTTTTAGGAATCTGTTTAGGATTTCAGCTAGCAAGTATCGAGTTTGCTAGAAACGTTTGTGGCCTTAAAGATGCTCACTCAACAGAAATGGATCCTAACACTCGCTATCCAATTGTTGATCTGCAACCAGACCAAAAAAATATTCACCGGTTAGGGGGAACAATGCGACTTGGTGCCCATGAAATTGAAGTATTCCCCAATACCATGCTGTGGGAATTATATGGCCAAAAAGAAAAAATTATCGAAAGACATCGCCACAGATACGAATTAAATCCAATGTACGCTCCTCTACTCCAAGACAATGGCTTAGTATTGTCAGCTAAATCAAAATTTTATGAAGCATTAGAATTACCCGATCACCCTTTCTTCTTAGCAGTACAGTTTCACCCAGAGTTCAAAAGTACACCTTGGAATCCTAGTCCCCCCTATTATGGGCTTATAGATGCGGCCCTTAAAAAGAAAAAAGTGAAAAGTAATTAGTGTCGGTGGAAGTATTGGAAAACATAGAAAAAACATTGGAGTATCTCATTCAAAGATTATCCCTACACTTAAAAACATCCAGGATTATAGCTAATACTCTAAGAAGAATTACGTTTCCTCCTCACTCCCCACCCTCTTCAGAAGCTTTTTTCTTAGAAGAAAAATTGTTTTATCCTATTGAAAATATTAACATAGAAGGTTCAAAGATTGTAGGTGTGGATGGAGGATTACAAGTTGCTTCTCTTTCCGGTCTAGACATCATTCTTGTTCGTTCTATAGCTGTAATGTTTTATCACCGTCCAGAAAAAGTAGTGGCTAAATATTTTCCTGACAAAGTTCCAACACCTACTCTTTTATTGTTACCTTCTATTTCATCAAGAGAAGAATTAGACAAACTCGCTACTCTAAAAAGACTTCAAGCAGAATATGACGTAGCCAGAGCAGCAACAAAAGAATTCTCTCCGAACCTCTTAATGCTTGATGGCTCAGTCATGCCATTGGTCTCCGATAAAACAATTCTTCCATCCATTAGCAAAGAATACGAAGAAGTAATAAACATATTCATGGACTTAATCATTCAAACAGAGAGGAATAATACAATACTTATTGGTGTAGTTAAAGATTCAAGATCTCGAATCTTTGTAAACACTTTATCCAAAATAATTCCTTTCTTAATTAAAAACGGAATAGCAAAAGAATTACTCGAAACAGATTACAGGTCAGTATTACGGTCCTCTCCAGACATAATGTTCTTAAACGAGTTAATTCAACCCGGAGAACGATCAGTATCACTCAGGGAAATAGTCAAGATCCCGGAATATGAAGTTAGTGCCTACAGAGACATTATCTACTTGAAACCGTCGCCTTTTGATATTCCTCTAAGAATCGAGATCTTGCATAGGTCTGAAGAATTACCCATCTCTTTAAACTCAATAATCGGGATTGTCAATAAAATCTCAAGTCATAATCCAACTTTTGCCTTGCCTACAGTCCTAATTGAAGCAGATGCAAGGGTAAAAATAAGCAATGAAGAAATGGACATTATCGTCCAGTCTATTCTTTCAAAATCAGGATTATCATTCTTCAACAAAGAAAAAAGAAGAAACAGAACTCCTTTCTAAAACTCAATATCAATATCCTCATGATTTAAGCACATTCTTAAAATTACTATTTCATTTCGTGGTTTTTAGTAAAATGCTTTTTATTATCATACAATAAAAAAAATGGTATTTTTTCATTATTAAAAAGAAAAAAAAATTGTTGAGGGACGGGTAGTGAGTTACTAAGTATTCCAAAACACCTAATTATATGTTTTTCATAGAACCAAGTATGAGTGAAATTACTCCTGACATTATTTCAAGTGTTAAAACAAAGAAAAAATATAATGTAGGGGAAGTCGTAGTCTATGACCTAAAGAAGTTTGCAGAACTAACAGGAATAGAAGTCGAAAAGCTTCCCTTCTCAATTCGTGTTCTTCTTGAAAACGTCTTGAGAAACTATGATGGGAAACACATTAAATTAGAAGACGTTAAATCAATTGCAAATTGGCCTGAAGGAAGCGGTAAAACAAGTATTTCTTTTAAACCTTCTAGAGTAGTTCTACAAGATTTTACAGGCGTCCCCTTAATAGTGGATCTTGCGGCAATGAGAGATGCAGTAAAAGATCTCGGTGGCGATCCCGAAAAGATTAATCCTATTATTCCAACAGACTTGGTAATTGATCATTCAATTCAAGTTGATTATTATGGTTCAATTAAGGCGTTTCCATACAATTTAAAGAAAGATTATGAAAGAAATAAAGAGCGATATACACTAATTAAATGGGCTCAAAATTCGTTCAAGAACATGAGGGTAGTTCCACCTGCAACCGGTATTATACACCAAATTAATCTTGAATACTTAGCAAGAGTTGTAGATCTTAGAGAAAAAGATGGTGAAAACATAGCTGTAGTCGATTCAGTAGTTGGTACCGACTCACACACCACGATGATCAATGGTTTAGGTGTTTTAGGCTGGGGCGTTGGAGGAATAGAAGCAGAAGCGGTTATGCTTGGTCAGGCTTACAACATGTTATTGCCAGAAGTAATAGGTGTACGTTTAACAGGAGAACTCCCAGAAGGTGCTACAGCTACCGATTTAGTGTTAACAATTGTAGAAATGTTAAGAAAGAAAGGTGTTGTAGGAAAATTTGTTGAATTTTTTGGACCGGGTTTGTCAAAGCTTTCTATTCCTGATCGTGCTACACTTGCAAATATGGCTCCGGAATATGGTGCAACAATGGGTTTCTTCCCCATTGATGACGCAACAATAGAGTACTTACGTTTAACAAACCGCCCCGAGGAAAAAATAGAATTTATAAAATCATATGCACAGGAGAATTTATTATTTAGAAGAGATAATTCGCCAGAACCAGTATACAGTGACATA
>Ga0256835_1000739_pt1 | contig 22068 bp, 16 predicted proteins | sample PIR30metaG_FD_185972 | JGI IMG/M metagenome (GOLD analysis project Ga0256835, IMG submission 185972) | Hydrothermal vent microbial communities from East Pacific Rise, Pacific Ocean - PIR-30 | ecosystem: Environmental > Aquatic > Marine > Hydrothermal vents | place: Pacific Ocean: East Pacific...
TGATTACGCTATGAAAACCGTCGAAACGATCCTCAACCGCCTCACCGCCCAGACACCGCTGCGTTCGCTTCGGACCCACCGGTGCTACCGTCGGTTCCTCGCGATGCTGCCGCCCCGTTTCCAGAAGGCGATCGCCTTTGCCTATGTGCGCAACGGCACGCTCCACCTCGCACTGAGCCATCCGGGGTACAAAATGGAGCTGCAGTACCAGCACACGCTCTTCCTCGATCTGCTCAATGCCCTGGGAAGCCATCAGAGTGACTGCAGCCATCTGCAGGCGGAGCGGGTGGTGCTGTTTGTCAGCCGGTATGCCGCCGCCGACGATCCGGCGGCATCCGAGAAGACGGTCCCCCGCTACCCCGAGGCGGCGGAGGGAGCGTTCGAGGACCGGGCCACCTCCCCGGCGCTGCGGGAGCAGTTCGAGCGGCTGCGGGAGCAGATCCGCCGTCTGCGGTCCTCCCATGCTTGAGACCCTCCGGAACCTCCCCGAATCCCCCGGGGTCTACCAGTACTTCGACGCGCGCGGGCGGCTGCTGTATGTCGGCAAGGCCAAAAACCTCCGCCACCGGGTCAAGAGCTACTGGCGCTTCACCCCCGAACTCCGCCCCAACCCCACACTCGGTCCGCGCATCCTCAAGATGCTCCACGAAGCGGTCCGTCTCGAATACCTGCTCGCCCCCACGGAGGCCGACGCGCTGATCCTCGAGAACAGCCTCATCAAACAGCTTAAACCTCGCTACAACATTCTGCTGCGGGACGACAAAACCTATCCCTACATCTATATAGACCGCGCGGAGGATTTCCCCCGTTTTGAGCTCACCCGCAAAGTGATCCGGGGCAAAAAGATCCAGTACTGGGGCCCCTTTCCCAGCGGGGGGCGGGCGCTGCTGGAGAGCCTGTATGATCTGTTCCCCCTCGTGCAGAAAAAAAGCGGCCTGCAGGGAGGCAAAGCGTGCCTGTTCCACCAGATCGGCAAATGCCTCGCCCCCTGCGAGAGGAAAATCACCCGCGATGCGTACCACGCCCTCGTCGAGGAGGCCGCGGCGATGATCCATCGGCGCGGCGGGCTCATCGCCCGGCTGCAGGAGCGGATGATGGAACTGGCCGAGGCTGAGCGGTTTGAGGAAGCGGCCCGGCTGCGCGACCGCATCGAGCAGATCGAGGGGCTGCGGATCCACTCCGACATCGATCTGGCCACCGCCGACGATCTCGATATCTTCGCCATCGTCCCGGGGAGCGACCGGGGCGTGGTGGTGCGGATGTTCCTGCGCCACGGGCGGATCATCTCCGCTTCGCACAGTTTTTTCGGCCATACCGATCTCTACGATCCGGCATTGGCCTACCGGCAGGCGCTGCTGGACTTCTACACCGAGGAGCGTCCCATGCCTCCGGCTTCGATTCTGCTGGCCGATGCCATCGGCGATACCGAAGATCTCGAGCAGACCCTTTCCCATCGGATGGGGCGGCGCATCCGGCTGCAGACCCCGCAGCGCGGCGCCAAAAAACGGCTCATCGAGCTGGCACGCACCAACGCCCTGGAGCTGCTGCGCCGTCAGCCCGCACAAACCCCGATCGAGGAGCGGACCGCCGCCCTGCTGGGGCTGACCGAGACCCCCTGGCGCGTCGAGGTGTTCGACAACTCCCACATGATGGGCGAAGCGACCGTCGGGGCCATGGTGGTGTGGGAGCGGGGAGGATGGGACAAAAAGTCGTACCGCCGCTACACCCTCTCCGCCCGGGACGAGTACGCCCAGATGAGGGAAATGCTCACCCGCCGCATCGCCCGCTTCGACGAAGCGCCCCCACCCGATCTGTGGCTGCTCGACGGCGGCGAGACCCTGCGGAAGCTGGCCGTCACCCTGCTCGATGAGGCCGGGGTCAACCTCGAGGTGGTCGCCATCGCCAAAGAGAAGCTCGACGCCAAGGCCCACCGCGCCAAAGGGGCCGCCCGCGACATCCTCTACACCGACCACGGTCCGCTCACCCTCGATCCGGCCGATGCGCGGCTGCAGTGGTGCCAGCGACTGCGGGACGAAGCCCACCGCTACGCCGTGGCGTTCCACCGCAACCGCAAACGGCGGGACGACACCCGCATCGCCCTCCTGCAACACAAAGGGATCGGCCCCGCCACGGTCAAAAAACTGCTCGACTTTTTCGGGACGTTCGAGGCGATCGAGAAGGCCACACCGGAAGAGCTCGCCACCGTCATCGGTAAAAAAATGGCCGACAGGCTGCGAAAGTAACCTCCCCAGTTCGCTTTTCATATTAAAAAATGGAATTTTTAGGGTGGCTTAACCAAAAAAAGTATATTATGAGCCAATCGTATTCCTAAAGAACAGGGGGTTGGTCCATGTTTTTCATTCAAAACAGCGAAGGCATAATCGTCGCTGCCGACAAAGATTTTCTGGATGCAGCGGGCTTTGAGAGCCTGCTGCTGCTGGCGGAGCATTTCCGCACCGAACACATAGGGCCCGATCCGGAGCATGGCCTCCTGGAGCTGGACGATACCACCTACACTTTTGCGGTGCGCAATGTCCAGACCCTGTGGGGAGAGGGACTGCTGTTCGAACAAGACGCATCCAGCGATGTAAAAACAGCTGGACCCGAGACGTCGGATACCGTCAGCGACAGTGAGGAGGACCTTCCCCTCGTATTCGATGCGGTGGAAGAGAGAGAGGCCCTCATCGACGAGAGCGTACAGCCGGAGTCGGAAACCGCTCCCGCGGAGCCGGAGAGTTCGCAGGAGGAGACCCCGGAACTCGCTTCAAAAGAGGAGGAGACACTCGATGATGTGCTGGAGCTGATGGACCTGGAGGAGATCGAGGAGGCGACCCGGACAGCCGAAACAGACCGCCATCCCGACACGGCGGCTGAAGAAGAGCCCGACAGCCCCGGCCTCAAAGAGGCTGCACTTGGCGGTGCTGCCGGACTGGGAGCCGCTGCCGCGCTGAAAGCGGCCGAATCGTTCCTCTCTGACAAAGAAGAGCTTCCCACACAAACAGGCTCAGAAGAGTCCAAAGAGGAAGAGGACAAAGACGAACTGCTCGAACTGCTCGACCTCTCCGAAGTCGAAGAGGAAACACCCGACGAGACGACCGACACCGGCCTCCACGATGAGATCGCCCGCCTCTTCGACGAGGCAGAGAAGGAACAGGCATCGCTCGAAGCGGACGAGGCCGAAGCCGAACCGCTCGGTCTGATTAACCAGAACGAAGAGGAGAGCGCCAAAGCCGAAGCGGACGAGGAACCGCTGGAGCTGTACGACCTCGCAGAGCCCCGGACCGAAACCGACCTCCCTGACACCGAAGCCAGAGAGAAGGAAGAGGCACCCGAACTGTTCGATCTGATCGAGCCCGGTACCCCCCATGATGCTACAGACATCCATCAAAAGGAAGCGACCGAGGAGCACGCACATGACCGCGAGCCTTCCGAAGAGCTCCCCCCTGTTCAGACCGCCGGCATCGCTTATGAGCAAAACGCCCGTCTGATCGGTATTTCCACTGGCGAATACCTGACCTTTCTTGCCCAATTTGTGGATGAGTCCTACCGATTCGAGCCGGATCTGCGCGGCCGCGACCTGAGGGAGTTCCGCTCCAGCCTCACCTCGCTCAAAGACGCCTCCCAGCTGCTCCACCTGCCCCAGCTGACCGAGAAGCTGCGCAAGCTCGAAGAGGCCACATCCGATGAAAAAGAGTCGATCGTCGATGACTACTACACCCTGATCGAACAGATCAAAGAGGATCTGAAGGCCCACGAAAGCTCGGCACCCCTCGAGATCCCTGTGGTCACTGAACCCACCGTCGAGCTCTCGGACGAGAAACAACGGCACGAAGAGGATATCGACCATCCCAAACCGACCGAAGAACCTCCCCTCGAGCTCCTCTCCGATGAGCCTGCCCCAGAAGAACCAATCGACATCGAGCATAAAGAACCATCTATCTCCTCATCAGAAACCGTATCTGCTACACTGATGAGCATGCAGGAGGTCGACAGCCTTCTCGAAAAAGCCACACCGATCCCATTCGATTTCAGCACCAATGTCGCTTCCGAGGAGCTGGGGCTTCCTGAAGCACTGGTGGGTGAGTTCGTTGACGATTTCATCGAACAGGCACGGGAGAACATCCCCCTGATCCTCTCTTCTCATCAAAAGGGAGACATGGCAACGGTCCAGTCAACGGCACATCTGCTCAAAGGGGCTGCGGCCAACCTGCGGATCGACCCGCTGGCCAAAACCCTTGAAACCTTACAGCACAACGAGGATCCCGAAAAGGTTCCCGCTCTGTTTGACCGTTTTGTCGGACAGCTCAAAGCATTGAAAAACCTGCTCCATCCACACGGACTCAACTAAAACGAGGAGACACCATGCAGCCTACATCCCGCCTAAGATCCCTTCTGTTTGGGATCGGTACCCTCCTGTTTTTGGGGACGCTCTATCCCCTCTATCTTACCTACATGGATTATCTCAACGGTACGGCACCTCTGCCCGGTCACCCTGACCCTATGATACGGCTAGCCCTGTTCGGGACACTGTCCGTTCTTTCACTGGGAATGTTGGTGTTGCTTAACCGTGCACTCAAAGGGACCACCGATCGCCAGTCGATCGCCCAGCTGCGCAAGATCCTGCACAAAGGAATCGCCGCGGCAGAAGATTCGGGCGAATACACCGACGAGGAGATCCGCCGACTTGAAGAACTCGATCTGACCTCACCCGCCGGGATGCACAGTGCGTATGATTTCCTCGATGACCTGATCGAGTCAGCCCGCCTGGACAAGATGCGCGCCATCGAATCGAGCGAAGCCAAATCGCTCTTCCTCGCCAACATGTCGCATGAGATCCGCACCCCGATGAACGGGATCATCGGGTTCACCGAGCTGCTCAAGAACACCGATGCGACCGATGAGCAGAAAGAGTTCATCACCATCATCGAGAAAAGCTCCCAGAACCTGCTGGGGATCATCAACAACATCCTCGACCTCTCCAAGATCGAAAGCAACAAAATCGAGATCGAAGAGATCGCGTTCGAAAGCCGCAAAGAGTTCGAATCGGCCATCGAAACCTTCGCCGCCACCGCCGCCGAGAAGGACATCGACCTCAACTACTACTTCGATATGCGAATCGCCCCCAAACTCAAAGGGGACCCCGCCAAGATCCGGGAAGTACTGATCAACCTGCTCAACAACGCCCTCAAGTTCACCCCCAACGGCGGCGAGGTCAATCTCTCGATCGAAAAGACCGAGAGCCGGGACAGCCGGGCCTGGATCCGCTTCACCGTCAGCGACACCGGTATCGGTATGACTCCGGCCCAGATCGACAACATCTTCAAGCCCTTCTCCCAGGCCGATATCGACACCACCCGCAAATACGGCGGCACCGGACTGGGGCTGACCATCGCCAAACAGTACATCGAACTGATGGGCGGTACGATCGAGGTCAAAAGTGAAAAAGGGAAAGGGAGCACTTTCTTTTTCACTCTACCGCTTGAAGAGATCCCCGTTACCGACGGAATCCTGCAGAACAAGTTCTCCGGCACCCATGCCCTCCAGCACATCAGCCCCGACCCGCTGCCGCTCGATGAGGCGCTGGGGCGTTACCTTGATTTCCTGGGTGTTGACGTGGAGACCTTCGTCTCCATGGAGGATCTCCACACGCTCAAACAGGCCCATGCCAATGACACCACCTTCCCGCTGGTCTTTGTCGATACCCGCCATACGCCGGACGATGTCCTCACCGCCATCCGCAACCTGGACCACAACCGCCTGATCCTCATCTCCGACGTGACCCATCGTAACATTGCCCAGGAGTTCGGTGTCGATCAGGACTGCGTGATCTTCCGCCCGCTGACCCCCACCAAACTTGTGCGTACACTGGAGGCCAAACTCCACCTTCACATCACCCAGGATCAGGAACCATCCTCCGGCAGCGGCGTGGCCAAAGCGCTCTTCAACGCCAAAGCTCTGATCGCCGAGGACAACCTCATCAACCAGAAGCTGATCCAAAACATCCTCGAAAGCATGGGACTGACGACCGATCTCGCCAACAACGGGCAGGTAGCGTTCGAGAAACGGAAAGCCAACCAGTACGACATCGTTTTCATGGATATCCAGATGCCGATCATGGACGGTGTGGAGGCGACCCATGCCATCCTCCAGTACGAAAAAGAAAACGAACTCCCCCATGTGCCCATCGTTGCGCTGACCGCCAACGCCCTCAAAGGGGACCGGGAGCGGTTCCTCAACGAAGGACTCGACGAATATGTCTCCAAACCGATTGAGATGACCGAACTGCTCTATGTTCTCAACAAGTTCCTCTCCGACCGGGCCACCATCGACATCGATCAGGAGAGCACAACACCCCAAACCGATCCGGCCGAGGCACCGGCATCTTCGCGACCCGATACGCTGATCGAGCCCCCGGCCCCGCTGGAAGAGGCACCGGCTACAGCACCGAACGTCTCAGCCCAGCGGCCGGGCACCTCCTCACCGGCGCAGGTCTCCGAGTCAGCGCATCGCCCATCCGCTCCGGAGCCCTCTTCCCGTTCCGCCATTCTCGTCGCCAAACGCTCACGTCTCAGCCGTCAGATTCTTGACCGTCTCTTGACATCAATGGGCTATACTGTCGAAACCGTTTCAGACCCGGCCGAGTTCAAGGAGAAGGTCACGCATGGCGCGTACCGGGTCGTTTTCGCGGACGAAGAGTGGATCGATCCCGATGTCCGTAGACATCTGAAGCAGGCAGCCACCCAGGTGATCCTTACGGCAAATCCGGAGACACCCCGGCAACTGGAGGACCTGAATATTGTCCGGGTCGACTCTGTTCTCTCTCGGGATGCACTGGCCACTATCCTCAAAAAAACCATGGAGTAATGAACGATGAATTTGAAAGTACTTATTGTTGACGACGATTTTATCAATCGTAAACTTTTGCAGGCGCTTCTGAAGAAACACCCCGATCTGATCCGTGACGTGGTCGAAGCCGAAAACGGTGCCGAAGCCCTCTCAGCCGTCCGAGACGATCCGGAGATCAATCTGGTGCTGCTGGATATCATCATGCCGGTACTTGACGGCAAGGAGTTTCTCAAAGTCTTCCGTTCCGACAGCCGCTACAGTAACGTGCCGGTGATCGTTTTGACCACCGATGACACCCAAAAAACAGGGGTGTTCGAGCTGGGTGCCGATGACTTCCTCCTCAAGCCGATCAACGAAGAGAAGCTGATGGAAAAGATCCGCCGCTGGGGCGAAGCCCTCTGATCCTCTTCCGGTGCTCCCCTTCTCCTACCGCTCCCGCGATACCAGTGCGATCGAGAGCACCTCTTCGATCCGTTTTACCCCCACGATCTTCAGATGTGACCGTACCTCTTCGGGGATATCCTCCAGATCCCGCTCATAATTCTTCTGTGGGATGAGGGCGGTCGTGACACCTGCTTTGTAGGCGGCGATAAGCTTCTCTTTGAGCCCACCGATGGGGAGGACTTTTCCCGTGAGGGTCACCTCTCCTGTCATGGCGACCCTGTTGTCTACTTTCTGGCCGCTGAGGATCGATGCGATCACCGTCACCATCGCGATCCCGGCACTCGGACCGTCCTTGGGGGTTGCCCCTTCGGGGACGTGCAGGTGCAGGTCGAACCGCTTGTAGACCTCACTCGCCTGGGGCAGGCGCCCCTCCTCTTCCTCTTTGGGGGTCTTGGGGATCACCGAAGTGTCGATGGAGAGATCCCCCTCATCGATGAGGATCTTCACCGCGCTGTAGGCGATGCGGGCGGACTCTTTCATCACCTCCCCCAGACTCCCCGTCAGCTGCAGGGCTCCTTTGCCCTTGATCCGGATCGCCTCGATGGTGAGCACATCGCCCCCCACCGCGGTCCAGGCCAGCCCGTTGACCACCCCGATCTGCGGTGCCGGCGCCACCGGCGAGATCTCGAAGACCTTTTTATCGACGTATTTGCGCAGGTTCTTGACCGTGATACGCACCTGCTCGAGGGTGGGATCCTCAAGGATCCGCCGGGCACTTTTGCGCATGATCGCCGCGATCCGGCGGCGGAGGTTCCGTACCCCTGCTTCACGGGTGTACTCCTCGATCAGGGAGCGCAGAGCCCGGGAGGTGATCTTCACTTCGTTCTTGCGCAGGGCGTGCTTCTTGATCTCCTGGGGGATCAGGTAGCGCCGGGCGATTTCGAACTTCTCATTGGGCGTGTAGCTGCTGAGGCCTATCATCTCCATCCGGTCCCGCAGGGGTGCGGGGATCCGGCCGATGTCGTTGGCCGTGGCGATAAAAATCGCCCGGCGCAGATCGATGTGGAAATTGAGATAGTAGTCCCGGTAGTGGCTGTTCTGCTCCGGATCGAGGATCTCCAGCAGCGCGGCGGTGGGATCACCCCGATGGGAGCGCCCCACCTTGTCGATCTCGTCGAGCACGATCACCGGGTCCATCACTTTAGCCTCGATGAGCCCCTGCACAATGCGACCGGGCATGGCACCCAGATAGGTACGCCGATGACCGCGCAGTTCGTTGACATCCTCCAGCCCCCCAAGCGCAATGCGCACCAGCGGACGCCCCAATGCGGTGGCGATGGAAGTAGCCAGAGAGGTTTTACCCACCCCCGGAGGTCCCCAGAAACAGAGGATCTCCGCTTTGTTCTCGACTGCTTTTTTGCCCCGCAGCTGTGCCAGCTCCTTGACCGAAAAGAACTCCACGATCCGCTCTTTGGGTTTTTCGAGCGAGTAGTGATCTTTTTCAAGCTCCTCAGCCACCTTCTCGACCCGGAGATTGCCTTTACTGAACTGCCCGAACGGCACCTCAAAGACCCACTCCAGGTACGACTGGAGGATGTTCGCGTCCCCGCTCTCGGGGTGCATACGCGCCAGCCGTTCGAGCTGTTTCTCCACCTCCCGGAAGGCATCTTCCTCCAGATGGGGCTTGAGCGCATCGAGTTTTTCGTAGAACGCATCGATCTCCTCATCCCGCTGCGTATCGATCCCCAGTTCGTGCTGGATCTCCCGCAGCTGCTCTTTGAGAAAATACTCCCGGTTGGTCTGCTCGATCTTGTTGTGAACTTTGTTGTGTATCTCCCGCTGCACCTTGACGCTCTCGACCCGGGAGACCACCTCGTCGATCAGCCCCATGAGGCGCTTTTCGATGTCGGTCTCGGCGTAGAGTGCATAGGCCTTGCGTTTTTCCATTGTCAGCATCGAAGAGACCAGATCGGCCATCCGGTGGGGCTCTTCGTTCTCTTCGATCGTCTTGATCAGATCGGCCGGTATCGAGCTGTTGAGTGAGGAGAGCTGGCGGATCTTGTCCCGCAGGATGTTCAGCAGCGCATCGACTTTGCGCGGATCGTACGGGCTGTTCTCGACGATCTCGATCCGGGCTTTGAGGGTCGGATCGTTGCTCACCGGCTCACTGGCACGGGCACGGGCAAACCCCTGGAACAGGATCTTGATCCGCCCATCGGGCATCTGAACCCGCCGCATAATGTTTCCCACAACACCAATCGGGTAGAGCGCATCGAGGCTCCGCTCCCCTTCCCGCCCCTCCTGGGTCGTGGTGATAAACAGAAGCGAATCGTTCTCCATCGCTTCGGTGGCGGCATCGATGTCTTTCTGATCGGTCAAAAATACAGGGCTGATCATAAACGGATAAAAGAACAGATTGTCTTCGACCACGATGGGAAGCACCGCGGGAAATTTTTCATAATCGCTCAACTGCATACGGATTCCTTGGGAAAAATAGTGGGAGTAAAATAGCAGATTCTCAGCCGCTTGTCAAGCCGTCCCTTCCTCTGGCGCTTTTCCATCATGCACCGGTAAAACGATCGTAAAGCGGGCACCGGTATAAGTGATCCCCTCGTGCATTGCGGTCACATTCTCGGCCGCAATTTCTCCACCCATCGCACTGATGAGCCTGTAAGCCATATGCAACCCAAGCCCAGTTCCCTGTGAGGGATGTTTGGTCGTAAAGTACGGTTCAAAAATACGATCGAGTACGTCCGGCGCGATGCCGCCGGCATTGTCGGTAAGGGTGATCACAACCGACGCTCCGCTCCGATGCGCAGCAATGGTAAAATAACGCGTCTTGATCTTGCCCTCTTCAAAAGCATCTTTTGCATTATTGAAGAGGTTGATCATCACCTGGATCAGATCATTCCTGTATCCCCGTATGGTTACATCCGTATCGACATCCGTGATGACAGTGATCCCATACGACAGGGTTTGACTCTCCACAATATTGTGAAAGCTGGAGAGGATCTCATCGATACCAAACACCGAACGCTCCTGATCTCCCCGGATGAAATTGCGAAAATCATCAATGGTTCGAGAGAGGTACTGACTGTTGGCATTGATCTGATCGCAGGCCTGCTCCAGATCCCCCTCTTCGAGCGTTCCCAGCATCTTCTGGGTCTTCAGCCCGGTTGCCAGCGTCGAGATTACCGTGAGGGGCTGCCGCCACTGATGGGCAATGTTCCCGATCATCTCTCCCATCGATGCAAGCTTCTCGTTGAGCGTCAACCGCCGCTGGATCGCGAGGTTCTCCGCCACTTTCTCTTCAATAATCTTTTCAAGGTTTTTGTTGAGCTCTTCGAGTGATCGTGTCTTCTGACGAACCAGGTTCTCAAGGTTCCGATTCAGGTCGTTCAGTTCTTCACGACGCGCGTGGATCTGCATCTGCATGTTGTTGAAACTTTCGATCAAACTGACAAGGATCGGATAGGTATGATCCGGATCGATCGTCAACAAACTCTGGGTATCCCCTTTGGCGAAACGTTTGATCCGATCGATAAGATTCTCCACCGGCGTCATGATCTTGTCAGTGGTGATCCTGATAGCGATGAACATCAGGATCATTGTCCCCAGAATAAAAAGGATCACAATGGCCAACATTTTGTTCAGGAAAGGGTCAAGGTTCTCATAGTAGTCCCGGATCACGATCAGCCAACCTGTTTTCTGTTGCGGCGCATAGGTAAGAAAATGGTCCTCATCAAAGATTCCTTTAAAAAACGAATCCCCCTTTTGATAGTGGGCCGGAAATTCGGTCAGCTCGAACGGTCGGGTATTTTTAACCGCAACATCGTATGCTCCGGTCGCGAAAAAGTTCATCTTCTTTTTCACGGTATCAGGTTTTATGGTATTGCAGATATATTCCCCCCGTCGATTGACGAGGATTATCGACTGTTCAGGATCTTTATCCGAGAGAGAGCGGATAAAACGCAACAGCCGATCCAGCGAGATATGAAAGATAGCATATCTATCCGATCCCATACGCACAACACACGATAGAAGTACCCGATCCAGACGGGGGGAATAATAGGCATCAGACCGATACGATTTTCGCTCCCCCTTCAGCGGGGCGATAAGCGCTCGGATCTCCGGATCAATTGAATGGATTCGCCGCTGAAGATTCCGGTCAATCTCCAGAACCGTACCCTGACGAAGATCGACTCGTTCAATGGCGAACAGATTCATGTTAAACAGCAGGACATCCTCAAACAGGTCACTGTGAGCCTTTTCCCGGTCAAGCTGAAATTTCTTTTCAATCGCCTTGCACAGAAAGAGCACCTCTTCATAAAAGTTCTTAATGCGATTGTCAACAGAAATCAGCAATTGATTGTGGTTGTCAATGATGGTGTTCTCTTCGGCATTGTAGACAATTACAGAACCAAAAATTCCCAACAGAAGAATAGGCAGGATCGCAAAACGGATAAATTTGTTCCGAAGATCCTCCCGGAACGAGATCGATTTGTGTTTACCCATTGGCATACTGATCCAGCTCGCTTGCATCGATCGCTTTGGCAAAGTACCACCCCTGTGTATAGTCGATCCCCAGTTCCCGTACGACCGCATAGGTATCGGCATCACTCACCATCTCAGCCACAGTGGGGATACCGAGCTTTCCGGCGAACATCTGTATGCTCTCAACAATGAGTTTTTGCCGTTCTCTTTCGGCAATCCCCATAATCAATGATCCGTCGATCTTGATAAAGTCCACTTCCAGCTCTTCAAGCAGGCTAAAATTGGTATAGCCTGAACCAAAATCATCCACACCGATCCCACACCCATACTGGCGAATCTGATCGATAAACGCTTTGACACTCTCGTAGTCCTCAAAAATCTCACTCTCAAGAATCTCAAAATCAACAAAACACGCTTCATCCGGGTGGGAGGAGAAGACACTGTGGATGAATCGCACCGTCTCGGGGTTACTGATATCTTCGTAGGATATATTGACCGATATACGAATCTGCCACTTGCGGATCACTTCGATCACATCCTCCAATACCGTCCGGATGATGCTTGCATACATCCGGACCCGCTTGGCTATAGAGAGAAAAGTTTGCGCATCGATCGGAGAGCCATCTTCCATCCGGTAACGCAGCAGCGCTTCGAATTTCATCACCTTCTGTGTCTGCGTATCGTAGATCGGCTGATAGTAAGGCTTCAGACGATTGGTCCGGATAGCGGTTTTGATCTCATGGATCCAGCGGATATCTTCCTCATACCGTCCCCGTTCGGTCTGGTTGGGACGGAACGTGTTGAGGCGGCGATAGCTTTTTTTGGAGGCGATCATGGTCCGCTGAGCGTGGTTGAACGCCTGGGGATCCCGGTGCGCAACGGTAGCAACGGTGAGAATATAGATCCGATCATCGTCGATCGTGATTCCCGCATTTTCAACAGTATCGATAAACTCGCTCAGGCGCCGCTCGATCTGTTCGATCGGATGATCGGGATCGTTGAACAGCAGTGCGAAACTGTCCGCACCGTCCCGATAAACCGCCGCCACATCGCCAAAAGCCTCTTTTAGCTGGCGGGCATAGGCCACCAGCACCCGATCTGCGACCGATTCTCCATAGATCAGGTTGATTTCACTGAAACGATCGATATCAAGCAAAGCCACGGTATGGGGAGTGTTCGGAAGCATATCCCGCAGCAATGCCTGGCGATTGGGCAGACCGGTAAGGGCGTCTTTATAGAGATAGCGTACTTCATGGTAGAGCAATGACTGATTGATCGCCTCGATGAGTTTCGCTATGTCGACCGGTTTGAGAACATATTTGTCAACGTTGTTGTCGATCGCTTCAAGGAGAAATTCACGGTTGGAAAAGGCAGTGGTGACGATCACCGGAAGATTGGGGTGGGTCTTTTTGATGGTCCGGACCATCTCAAGCCCGCTCATCCCAGGCATACTGATATCGGTGAGGATGATATCGATCTCATCGGCGTGCTGCGCAAAAAGCTCCAGACCTTTTTCTCCATCCTCAGCGACAATCAGATGGCGAACCATCTTTCCCAATACCGAGACCATCACATCCCGGACCGGTTCTTCATCCTCACAATAGAGGATCGTCAGCTCTTTGAGTCTCTCCACGGCTGTCTGCATCTACTCCCTTTATGCATCAGTCTGACACCTTCTCCATCGTTCGCCGTATCATGACAACATATCACCCCGAAAAATGGGAGAATTCATCCCTGAGACTATAACAAAAAAGCTCATAAAAGAAATTAAAAATATCTCCGCCGGAAGGTTTACAGGCAAAAAACGTCAAAATACTCCCGAATCCGCTCATGCGAAGGATCTTTTTCAGAGGAGCGCATATGGTGAACCCGCTTGTAAAAGATATATTTTTCGATGATACCCAGTGCATGGATCTTGTCATAAATCCCAAGCAGGAACGGCCCCTCTTTTGCCAGCCGTTTGGCGTGTTCTTTGATAAAGTAGCGTTCCATATGCTCGATATCATCGATCGAACGGGCTTCAAACTTTGAGCCGATCACCTCCCGGATCTCTTCGGGGGTGAAATCAGCCTGAATGTCCCGGGCGAACCGGTCGAGCAGGACATTGATCTCCTTGCTCTGCTCGAAGTTGTAGTCGGCGTTCTGCAGGTAGCGGTAGAGGCGCGGCTTGGTCTTGCGCCAGTTGTACAGGGTATTGATCTGCACTTCGAAATTTTCAGATATCTGTCGGTTGGTCAGCATGGTTATCTATCCTTTTTTTCCAGTATTTTGGTCTCATCGATGATCGAGTAGGTCGCGGTTGCGAACGCCACGAGCGTGTTCTTGGCGAAGATCTCGATCGTCACAAACGCCGTGCGTCGGGTGCGGTTGACCACCCGGGCTTCGGCGACGAGGTGGTTCCCTTTGGCCGGTTTGAGGTAATTGATCTTAAGCTCGATCGTTACGCTGGTAAAGCCTTTTTCCAGCTGTGAGATCACCGCATACCATCCGCAGTGATCGGCCAGTGTCGCGATCGCCCCGCCGTGGACCACCCCAAGATGCTGCGTGTGGTGGGGGCGGATCTCGAACGCCAACTGCGCATGTCCGTCCCCCAGGTCCATCAGCTCTCCGCCGATGTACTCCAGAAAGCCGATGTCCTTTTTATCGAGTTCTTTAAACTGCATCGAGGAGCTTCACCCCATCCGCTTCCAGACGTTCGATGGCCCGGGCGGTCTCGGCCTGGGCGGTCTTGATCACGAACGCCCCACGGGTACCGTTGTGGACCGTGTAGGTGTAGGCGATGTCGATCCCCTCGTCGGCCAGGGCAGCCACCACACGGTTGAAGCAGCCCACCTCATCGGCGATCTCTACGGCGAACACTTCGGTGATCGTCGCGCTGATCCCCTGATCGTGCAACAGGGCATGCACCCGTTCCGGATCAGGAACGATGAGACGCAGGATACCGAAATCCCCCGCCTCCACCAGTTCCAGCGTCCGGATCGACACACCCGCATCGGCCAGTATCTTCGTGATCTCCCCCAGCCGACCGGTCTTGTTCTCCAGAAAGATCGAGAGTTGTTGGATCGTTCTCATGATGTTACTCCTTTCGTTTGTCCACCACCCGCACCGCTTTGCCCACACTGCGCTCGATGGTGCGGGGTTCGACCAGTTTGACCGCGGCGTTGATATAGAGGTTGTTGAGCAGGCTTGATTGAATCTCTTTTTTGATCCGCTCCAGCGCGCCCACATCGTCGGCCATAATATCGTCGCTCACTTCCACAAGGATCTCCAGTTTGTCCAGATGCCCTTTTTTGTCGGCAACGATCTGATAGTTGAGCGTCACCCCTTCGGTGTTGGCGATGACATGCTCCACCTGAGAAGGATAGACATTGACCCCGTTGACGATGAGCATGTCATCGGCCCGGCCGACGATGCTTTCCATCCGCGCGTGGGTCCGGCCGCAGGCGCAGGGCTCTTTGACGATCGAGGTGATGTCGCCGGTGCGGTAGCGGATGATCGGCAGCGCCTGTTTGGTGAGCGTCGTGATCACCAGCTCGCCTCTTTCCCCTTCGGGGAGTACTTCGCCCGTTTTAGGGTCAATGATCTCGGCCAGGAAATGATCCTCAAAGATGTGGAGCCGGTCGCTGTGTTTGCAGCTGCAGCTGACACCCGGTCCGATGATCTCACTCAGACCATATACCTCGTGGTAATCGATATCCCACGCTTTGGCCACCTCCTCCTTGAGCCCCTTGCTCGTCGGCTCGGCACCGAAGATCCCGGTCTTGAGCTTGTAGTCCTTGCGGAAGTCGCTACCCGCTTTGGCCGCGATCTCGGCCAGATGGAGCGCGAAGCTCGGGGTACACGCCAGCACCGTCGCACCAAAATCGCGCATCAGCATCAGCTGCCGCTCGGTGAACCCGCCGCTGGCCGGCACCACCGCCGCGCCCACCTTCTCCGCGCCGGTATGAAAGCCCAGCCCGCCGGTAAAAAGCCCATAGCCATATCCGTTGTGCACCACATCGGCCGCACTCACCCCGCTCATGGTATAGACCCGTGCCATCACCTCGTTCCACACATCCATGTCGTGAGCGTTGTAGCCTACCACCGTCGGCTTGCCCGTGGTGCCGCTGGAGCTGTGGATCCGTACCACCTCGCTCATCGGCACACAAAAGAGCCCGAAGGGGTAGTGGTCCCGCAAGTCCTGCTTGCGGGTAAAAGGGAGCTTGCGCACATCCTCGATGGTGCGGATATCCTCCGGGGTGATCCCCAGCTCATCGAATTTCCTTTTGTAGAACGGGTTGATCGCGTAGACCCGCCGTGCAGTTTCTTTCAAACGCTCCAGCTGGGTCGCTTCGATCTCCTCACGCGGCGCGCTCTCTGCCTGGTTCCATATCATTGTTTCTCCTCCTTTTTTGTGTTAGGTGTGTTATGACCTTTAACCATACAGCCATCGGCCATCAGCTATCAACTATTAGCTATCTAGCCATCGACTATCTACCCGTTATTCCGGGCTTGACCCGAAATCCCCCTGATCTCACAGGGATGATACACTTCCCCGAATTGGCAGGGGATCCTGAATCCGTCATGCTGAACTTGATTCAGTATCAGGATGACATCGGTGTGGCAGCCTGCGCGGCTTCACTTCGTTCCGACCGCTCCGGTTCCGACTCTACCAACGACAAGCAGTTGTCGTTGGCTTCACGCGTCTCACATTCCGGACAGGGGACGCGAATTCATTCGCGTCAAACGGCGATTGAAATCGCCGCCCCGGCAATCGTTCCGAACCATTTCGAATACGCGTAGGTCGGGTTCCCCGATCCCGACAACCGGCGGTGGCCACCGATCAGGCACGATCAACCACGAACGCGTCGGGATCGGGGGAACCCGACCCACATTGACAAAAGCTTTGCAAAGCAAAGCATACCACAATTCCTACTTCCTAACTCCTCATTCCTCATTCCCACGGATGTCATCGATCGCCTGGTGCAAAATGCCGATGTTCTGATCGGCCACCTTGGCGTTGATCTGCCGCAGGGCATTTTCTACCTCTTCGATCGTAAAGGGGAAATCCTTCACCGAAGCCAGCGCGACTCCCAACATGTAGACGTTGAGCCCCTGGATAGGGAACTCGCCGGCCAATGCTTTGGCGTTGCCATCGACCAGCGTGACATGGAAGGGGAGTTCGGGAAACGGTTTGTCGGAATTACTCACCACATACGCATCCTTTTTGAGCAGGTGGAGATTGCGCAGGGTCTCATTGGCGTCCAGACCGATGATCAGATCGGCCTGACCATTGTCGATCACCGGGTTGGCGAACTCCCCTACTTTGATGTCACAGCTGACCGCGCCGCCACGCTGGCTCATTCCGTGGTTCTCGGTCCCAAGAAACGGCAGGTCCCGGTTGCCCGCGCACAGGGCCAGCACCTTGACAAGGAACACCACTCCCTGGCCGCCGAACCCGGCGATGACGATCTGATAATGGACGTTATTATTCTTCAAAGAGCCCTCCTGATGACTTGAGTTTATCCAGCTGGAACGCGTCGGTGGGGCACACCACATCGAGGCATCCGCCGCATCCGGCACACAGGAACGGATCGATCTCGATCTTCCCTTCGGCGTTGTAGGCCATCGGCGGACACTTGTACACAGCGGTACACGCGTCACACGCGACACATTTTTCGGGATCGACCTCCGCAAAAAGATTGGGGATCCAGTCGTCCTTGCGCTCGTTGTCAAGGATACAGAATTGCCGCACCCGCACCACCAGCGGCCCCCGATGATCGGGTTTCTCGAACTCCGACTTGATGTGCTTCATGAAGTCGATGTTCTCCTGCATCTCGTGAGAGTAGGTATGTTCATAACATTTGATCCCCATCCCCTCAACGATCTGCGCGATGTCGATACTCTGATGGAACCGCTCCGGAGTGGTCTGCCGTCCGGTCATTGCGATGGTGGAGTTGTCCAGGATGATCAGGATAAAGCGGTGGTCCTGATAGATCGCGTTCAGTAACGGAGGGATACCGGAATGGAAGAACGTCCCGTCGCCGATAGTGGCTACCACCGTCTTGGAGGGATCGGCGATCGAAAAGCCGCTTGCCATCGCCACGCTGGCTCCCATGCAGAGGATCGAATCGATCGCCCCCTGCGAAAGGGCCAGCGTGTAGCAGCCGATGTCACTGGGGTAGATCGACTTTTTGGGCTTAAAGACCTTCATGATCGCGTAGTAGATATCCCGATGCGGACACCCCGGGCAGAGCGCGGGCGGCCGGTCGGGCACATCGAAGCCCAGATCGATCTTCGGCGCTTCATAGATATTGGGCCCTTCATAGATCCCAAGTTTTTGGAGCGCGGTGAGGATGTGCTCCTTTTTCATCTCATCGATCTGGTGCATCGTGCCGGTCTTTTTGCCGTACACTTTCGGATGGGCCAGGTCCTCTTCGATGAGCGGATAAGGCTCTTCGACCACCAGCACCTTCTCATACTTCTCAAAGTACGGTACGATCTCCTCGCGGGGCAGCGGGTACGGCATCTCTATTTTGACCACATCGGCCTCCACACCCAGATCGGCCAGTGTCTCTTTGGTGAACGCATACCCGGTCCCTCCGGCAAGGATCAGCAGTTCGCCCCCTTTTAGCGAAGCGAATCTGGGTGCAAGGTGATGCTCCCAGTTGTAGGCTTTGATCGTCTCGATACGCTCGAGCACCTCATGCCCCTGCCGCAGCCGTCCGGCGCGCGGCACCCCGGCCCAGCGGGCGACATCCCGCTGGAATTTCCCTTCGTTGGGGACAAAGTGGGTCTCGGGGTCCATCTCGATGATCTCCCGCGCATGATCGACCCGCATCACCGGACGCAGCATCACCGGCACCTGAAAGCGCTCGGAGAGCTCCACTCCGTACTTGGTCATATCGTACGCATCCTGCGGCGTGGCCGGGTCCAGGACCGGGATCCGGGCGAACTTGGCGAACACCCGGCTGTCCTGTTCGGTCTGGGAGGAGTGGAACCCCGGATCGTCCGCCGCGATCAGCAGCATCCCGCCGAGGTTGCCGATGTAGCTGGCCGACATCAGCGCGTCACTGGCGACGTTGAGCCCCACCTGTTTCATCGTCGCCGCGGTCCGCTTGCCCGCGATCGCCCCGGCATAGGCTACTTCAAAACCCACCTTCTCGTTCGTCGCCCACTCGGCATAGATCGGCAGATCAAGCTGATGTTTGATCGACTGGACCATCCCCAGGATCTCGCTTGAAGGGGTACCCGGATAGCCTGAGACCATATCGACATTGGCGTGCACCAGCCCCCATGCGATGGCATCGTTACCCATCAACGTTTTTTTCATTCGCGCTCCTCAAAAAGGTTATTGGGCCATTCTACCCTCTGCCATCTTAAAAACATAACAATAATTTTGTTTTTCCTTTTTTTTGCTCAAAACCGTTAATTATTGTACAACACAAAGAAATTGTGTAGAAACGTAAAAGCCGAAGAGAAAAATACGGGAAAAAAGTCCCACAATACCCCCGATAGATGGAAGTTCCGATATACTTATGCCTGAATCATTTCTTAAGGAGAATCACATGAACCGTACCCTTCTGCGTGTGGCGCTGAGTGCGCTGCTTGGCTTCGGCGGATTTGCCCTCGCCGCTGACACGATCAAGATCGGCGCCATCGTCGCCGCGACCGGCCCGGCCTCTTTCCTCGGTGACCCGGAGCTCAAGACCCTCAAGCATTATGTTGAGAAGATCAATGCTGCCGGCGGGGTCAAAGGCCAAAAGCTCGAACTGGTCGCCTACGACACCGGTGCCAACCCCAAGAAAGCGGTCACTTTCACCAAGCGCCTGCTCCATAAGGACAACGTCGTCGCGATCATCGGCCCCTCCACCACGGGTGAGACGATGGCGATCATTCCCATTGTTGAAAAAGCCAAAACGCCCCTGCTCTCAATGGCCGGCGGTGTGCCGATCATCGATCCGGTCAAACCCTATGTCTTCAAGATCGTCGCAACGGATCGGATGGCGTGTGAGCGGATCATGGATGACCTCAAAAAACGTGACCTCAAGAACCTCGCCCTCATCTCCGGCAGCGGTGGGTTCGGCAAATCGATGCGCAAACAGTGCAAAATGGTCGCCGAAAAAGAGGGGATCAACATCGTCGCTGACGAGACCTACGGCAAAAAAGACACCGACATGACCGCCCAGCTGCTCAAGATCAAGAACACCAAAGGGGTCGACGCGATCCTCAACCCCGGCTTCGGGCAGGGACCGGCCATCGTCGCCAAGAACTACCACCAGCTCAAAATGACCCAGCCGCTCTATGAGTCCCACGGTGTGGCCTCCAAGAAATTCATCGAGATCGCCGGTGAGGCCGCCGACGGTATCCGCCTCGTCTCTCCCCCGGTCGTTGTCGCCGACAAACTGCCCGAGGACAACCCGGTCAAAAAAGTGTGTGTGGACTACAAGAACGAGTATGAGAAGTTCTCCGGTTCCAAGGTCTCCAGCTTTGGCGGGCACGCGTACGACTCCCTCTACGCTATCGTCGAAGCGATCAAAGCCGGTGACGCCACTCCCCAGTCGATCCGTGACAACCTTGAGAAGCTCAAAGGTTTCGTCGGTGTTGACGGCGTGGTCAACATGAGCCCCACCGACCACCTCGGTCTCGATACCAAGTCCGGTATGGTCCTGCTGGATATCAAAAACGGCGACTGGGAACTGGCCGAATAAGAGTCGGCTTACGCCGAGTTGAGAATGGAGAATGGAGAGTTGAGAATGAAAGGGGTTAGGTTTGAGTGAGCTTTTCGCATTCCTTCTCTCCGGGCTGACCGTCGGGTTCGTCTATGCCCTGGTGGGGATGGGATTTACCGTCATCTACAACTCCAGCGGCATCATCAACTTCGCCCAGGGTGAGTTCGTGATGGCCGGAGGGATGATCATGGTCTTCCTGCTCGCATCCGGCATCCCGATGCTGATGGCATTCGCTCTGGCAGTACTGGCCACGGCATTACTGGGTGTTCTGCTGTGGAAACTCACCGACCTCTCCCGTGAGAGCTCGCAGGTCTCGCTCATTATCCTGACACTGGGATACGCGATCTTCCTGCGGGGTCTGACCGAAGTGGTCCTGGACAAAGAGCTCCACACCCTCCCCCCTTTCGTCGGTAACGGAGCGTTCGAGATCTTCGGCGCGATCCTCAGCTATCAGGCGCTGCTGATCATTATCATTTCGCTGCTGATCGTGGTCGGGCTCTACCTTTTCTTCCGTAAGACCCGCACCGGCAAAGCGATGATCGCCGTCTCGGACAACCCCGACTCCGCCCGCCTGATGGGGATCAACATCCGTACCATTCTGATGATCAACTTCGCCCTCTCTGCCGCCATCGCCGCGGTGGGCGGTATTTTGCTCACCCCCATCGCCTCGACCAACTACGAGATCGGCATCATGCTCGGCCTCAAAGGCTTCGCCGCCGCGATCATCGGCGGTCTTTCCAACCCCTTCGGCGCGGTGCTGGGCGGTCTGATCCTGGGCCTGATCGAAGCACTGGTGGCGGGCTACCTCTCGAGCGAATACAAAGACGCAGTAGCCTTCATCATCATGCTGCTGATCCTCTTCGTCCGCCCCGGCGGGATCTTCAGCAATCTTAATGCGCAGCGTGTATGATGGAAATGAGGAATGAACCCATGATAACATCCTCCCAATCGTTCCAATCAACATCGACTTCGCGTAGGGTGTTGTGCCCTCACAACACCTTACCATTGGAAACAATAATGAGATACAACCACCTCCGGAACGGTGTTGTCGGGGGACAACACCCTACATTGGAAACAAAAACGTTGCCCCGCAACGCACACCATCATTCATCATCCATCATCCATCATCCATCCCAACCTCCCAAAGGAGATTGGTGATGTCCCGCTCCCTCCTCGTCCTCGCCGTCATCCTCGCGCTCGTTCCGCTGGCGTTGACCAATGACTTCTACTACGAGGTGGCGATCATCGCGCTGTTCAACGCCATGATCGCCGCCGGGCTCAATCTTTTGATGGGCTACGCCGGGCAGATCAGCCTCGCCCATGGCGCGTTCGCCGGGCTGGGCGGGTATATCTCGGCCATACTGGTGGGGCATTATGGCCTCTCGCCCCTTTTTGCCATCGCCATCTCGCTGGTCTTTATGGCGATCTTCGCTTACGCTATCTCACGCCCCATCCTCAAGCTCTCGGGCCACTACCTCGCCATGGCGACGCTGGGGATCGGGGTGATCGTCTCGATCGCGCTCAACAACGAAGAAGAGCTCACCGGAGGCACCGACGGGATGAGCGTGGAGAGCTTCTCGGTGTTCGGCTTTGAGTTTACCGAAGGGTGGCAGTGGTATCTGCTCGCATCACT
>Ga0256835_1000740_pt1 | contig 22024 bp, 17 predicted proteins | sample PIR30metaG_FD_185972 | JGI IMG/M metagenome (GOLD analysis project Ga0256835, IMG submission 185972) | Hydrothermal vent microbial communities from East Pacific Rise, Pacific Ocean - PIR-30 | ecosystem: Environmental > Aquatic > Marine > Hydrothermal vents | place: Pacific Ocean: East Pacific...
TGGTTCGTCAGCAAGTATTATCTCTGGATCACCTACGAGAGCTCTCGCTATCGCGACTCTCTGTTGTTGCCCGCCGCTGAGCTGTATAGGTCTCTTCGGCAACCATGATAAATCGCCGCCAGCCATCAGTAATGCTTTCTTGGCCTTCTCGATCCTTATCCTGCGGGGGATACTTCTAACGATGAGGGGTAATTCTATGTTCTCGAGCACTGTATAACGATTTATCAGGTTGAAAGACTGGAATACAAATCCTATTTTCCTATTTCTTAGATAAGCTAGTTCCTTGGATGATAGCTCAGCTGCATTACGACCATCTATTATTATTTTACCCTCCGTCGGCTTATCTAAGAGTCCCATCATGTTCAGAAGGGTTGATTTACCGCTACCGCTCGGCCCCATAATTGATATAAATTCACCCTTGTATACTTCTAGATCTACTCCTCTAAGCCCCCATGTCTTCACAGTGCCTGTGACGTAAACCTTTTTCACACCCACTAGTTTGATCACTACATCCCCTATCACGGGCACCACGGGTCCCTGCTTCTTTCTGCCTTGTTCTTGTAAGATGTATGGTTTTATCCTTCTAAACGTGTTTCCCAGATAATTACATGTTACTACTAACACATAAGTGGGTTTCATATATGTGTATACACAGATTATAAAGATTTATAATACTCCATAAAATCTATGGGTTCTCCATAATAATTTATAAGGAGCTATAACAGGCTAAACAGTTTTAAAAATTGTCTGCAATTGAAAGAAATTATTCATTTCTGAAATAAACTATTTATCTTTCAACAACAATAATTATGGAAATAGATTTAGAAACTGGAAAACTGTGAGGCACGGTGATCAGAGATGGCTGAGAAAGAGAAACTACTGTTATCACCCGAAGAAGTAAAGAAGCTCCCGCCCGAAGAAGTACTTAAGAGACTAGGAGTGGATCCTAAGAAAGGATTATCTACAGAAGAAGCAAAGCGCAGACTAAAGATCGTGGGCCCCAACGAGATACCAGAGAAAAAAGTACACCCAATAATTAAGTTTCTCAGCTATTTCTGGGGACCAATACCATGGATGATCGAGGCCGCAGCCATACTATCAGCGCTCATCCACCACTGGGAGGACTTCTGGATAATTATCGCGATGCTACTGATAAACGGTATCATTGGGTTCTGGCAGGAGCACAAAGCAGAGAACATTCTCGAGTATTTGAAACAGAAGCTTAGCCAGACAGCAAGAGTTCTGAGAGACGGTGAGTGGAAGATCATACCTGCGAGAGAACTAGTACCGGGAGACATTATCAGGGTTAGGATCGGAGACATTATACCTGCAGACATTAAGCTCATCGAGGGAGACTACCTACTAGTAGACGAATCTGTTCTGACGGGAGAATCTCTGCCAGTAGAGAAACATGTAGGAGACGTTGCGTTCTCGGGAAGCCTTGTAAAGCGTGGTGAAATGACTGGCGTAGTAGTAGCTACTGGATTGCACACGTATTTCGGCAGAACTGTGCAGCTTGTTCAGAGAGCCAAGACTGTCAGCAGATATCAGAAACTCATCATTAGGATCGGTGACTTCTTGATAATACTGACGATATTCCTAGCAGCGATAATGGTTATCGTAGAACTCCACCGTGGAGCAAACATCTTAGAACTAATAAGATTCGCACTAGTGTTAGTCGTTGCCGCTATACCCGCCGCAATGCCAGCAGTGCTATCAATCACAATGGCTATCGGAGCATACGAGCTAGCCAAGAGACAAGCCATAGTTAGAAAACTAGTAGCCATTGAGGAGATGGCTGGCGTGGACATCCTATGTGCAGACAAAACTGGAACACTAACTAAGAACGAGCTCACCGTAGCAGATCCTGTGCCGGTGCAGCCCAAGTATACTCCCGCCGACGTAGTACTATACGCTGCACTCGCATCAAGAGAGGAAGACAAGGACCCGATCGACCTAGCAGTACTCCACGCCCTTGAAAGATTCAAGCTAAAGGACGAGATAAAGAAGTATAAACAGGTCAAGTTCACGCCCTTCGACCCAGTGATCAAGAGGACAGAGGCGGTCGTAGAAGGCCCTGACGGCAAACAGTTCAGGGTAGCGAAGGGAGCACCGCAAGTAATATTGAACCTCGTAGGCGCTGATGAGGAGCTACGCAAGAAAGTAATGGAGATAGTCGACGAGCATGCTAAGAGAGGTTACCGTATGATCGGTGTTGCCAAGACAGAGGAGGGAACCCTAGACAAGTGGGAGTACGTTGGACTAATACCATTGTTCGACCCGCCAAGAGAAGATTCCGCCGAGACAATCAAGTTCTTGAAAAAGATGGGTGTAAGAGTCAAGATGATCACCGGAGACCACATAGCGATTGCCAGACAGATAGCTAGGATGCTAGGAATCGGTACCAGAATATACACTATTGATGAGCTGAAGAAGGCTCATCCGAGCGAAGCCGAGAAGATGATCGAAGAAGCAGACGGTTTCGCACAAGTATTCCCAGAGCACAAGTACATGATCGTAGACGCTCTCCAGAAGCGCGGCCACGTAGTCGCAATGACCGGAGATGGTGTTAACGATGCACCTGCACTCAAGAAGGCAGATGTAGGTATTGCAGTGGCGAACGCGACTGATGCAGCCAGAGCGGCTGCAGACATAGTGATGCTAGCACCAGGTATCTCAGTGATCAAAGATGCGCTTGTCGAAGCAAGAAAGATATTCAGAAGAATGTACAGCTACGTAGTATACAGGATCACAGAGACGTTCCGTGTACTGTTCTTCATCACGCTATCAATCATAGCATTCAGCTTCTACCCAGTAACAGCTATACAGATCATCCTACTAGCACTGCTGAACGACCTACCGATCCTGACCATAGCGTACGACAATGTGAGGATTGGTAATAAGCCCGAGAAGTGGAACATACCGTTGATACTAGCACTATCATCATCGCTCGGTACAGTGGGTGTTATCGAATCATTCCTACTGCTATGGATCGGTATCTACTACTTCCACATGAACCCAGTGACACAGCTAGCGATGATACAGACATTCATATTCCTAAAACTAGCAGTAGCGGGACACCTAACAATATTCGTGACGAGAACCCACAAGCCGTTCTACTCGATAATGCCGGGTAAATGGCTATTAATAACAGCTGTAGCAACGAAGCTCGCAGCAACCATCGTCGCGATCTACGGATTCGGACTAATAGCACCAATACCAGCATGGCTAGCAGGATTTGTATGGCTATACTGTATACTCTGGTTCTTCGTTGAGGACGGGACGAAGCTAGTGATATACAAGATGGCTAGTGAGCACCCGCTACACATCAAGCGCAGACACTACAGGAAGCATTTCTAAACCCAATATAGTTTTTAACTTAAATAAAAAATTCCATTTCTAAAGTATTCTCATAATGTATTTAATAGATCTGTTCAGCTTGTCTAAAGCCTTTTTCTTCACTGTTTCGATTTCCTCACTACTTGCCTCCGTGAGTTCGATATAGCCCTCTATAGTAGCATTCCTAATAATACTATCAGCAAACCTGTTCCTCGTCAAGAGTAATGTATATCCTTCTCTAGACGATTTGCCAGCAGAGATATCCGCAAAGACCCCAGTGTAGTCGGGGCATAGAATACAGCCGTGCTGTATATGGTATATAATTGAATCTATAGGTAGTTTGAGTACGTTTCCTGGATAAACGATCACGAGGTAATCTCCCTCGATATCAATACGTTCTATCTTCTCCAACGGTACTCTATAGTTTCTTTCAAGATAATCTGCAAAGCTCTCAACAGCAAATGTCCCCATACAGAACAAGCTTATGATAACGTATATCTTGTTGGCGAAATCGCTTTCTACGAGGGGAAACATTTTCATTTGACGGAGGAATTGTGCCTGACATGGCAAGCCTACGAAGGCAACACGTTTTATGTCGGCCGACATAAGTGTTTCTTTAAGCTTCATTGTATATGGTACTATGCTCCACCTATTCCCTGCTGCTCTTAGGATTTCCTCCTTGGTTCTCGCTAGGACGACTTCTCCCGTTATTCCTTTAGTCTTTTTAGCCGCCACAACTCCATCGATCTTCTTTTTCTCGATAAGATAGAGGAGTATCGCGGTTACGGTGCCCCCTCCCTTAATCCTGATCTCTTTATCCGTAGGCCTAGCTAGATATGCTCCAACGTATGAACCTATGGGATTTGATGGATCTATTGTTGTGGGTTGAAAAGCCATTACTCACCACCTACCAGGGAAGCAAGCATTTTAGCTTTCTCCTGTAACTTGTATCTCTGGATGAGTATCTGCGTGAATCTAGGGCATCTAACAGTGCACGTGCCACATCTAATGCATTTCTCTACTATAAGGTCTGGCCTCCCCTCGATCATGTGGAGAGCGTTTGTAGGGCATGATAAGACGCACGCTCCGCATCCAACACATATGCCTGTAAGGACCACTTCGTCCATAAGGTCAAAGCCGCTCAGCTTAGGATAAGCGCTGACGGCTTTGAACAGATCCAGGAAGTAGCCGCGCCCCATACGTATACAGTTAAGCAGACTTATGAGCATTTGTGGTGCTGGTGGACAACCTGGTATAGAATAATCTACTTTTACAATTTTAGATATAGGTGCGTAAACACGGTGATCAGGCCTTGGCTCCTGGCCTCCCCTAGCATATAGTATTATGCCGCCAACACTAGCACATGAGCCGTAAGCTACGAGGATCTTCGAGTTACCCCTTATCTTCTTTAGTTCCTCGATATTCCGCTGACTATTGAGACATATAGGACCTGTTATTATCGCATAATCATATTTCCTATCTATATCGGCGTTCCCAATACATTTAGCATGTACATCGTATATTCTAGCCAGACGAGGATAGTCCCTCATTATCGATAATGGACATCCCTCGCAGCCGCCAAGATCATATATTAATATACTTGGTTTTCCACTCAATTCTCACACCTCTCTTTCAGTTTTACAATGTGTGTTGAGCAGGGTATGCATGGATCATATATTCTAGGGATCACGTCGACGTACTTGGTTGGGAAACCCTTAGATGCGTCCTCTATCAATGGTATGTTGAACATTGTCGGTACAATGATCCTATAACTCTCTATTCTACCATCATCGTCGAGTTCAACCATATGTATGAGCGTGCCTCTAGGTGCTTCGAATACTCCAACACCTTTACCTGAACGATATACTAGTACTTTTGAATAACCCGGTTCTCCGATCTCGATCTTCTCAAGCAATTCTCTGACGCGCTTAAGAAATAATTCTATCTCTATCAAGCGTGCCTCCTGGATGCCCCATAGGCTATCATTATGGTAATCATAGTACTTGTATAGTCTTGCCCGTGGACCTGCTTCAACTATTTGGTTATCGTATAATGCGATCATTGATGTGTTCTCACGTGCTTCCTCGGGTCTATTCTCATGTAGGTCCTCGTACCTGATAACCTTGATCTGGTCTACCCTTATACTGTATTTATCGCCGTAAAAGAGATGCGATGCAAGATACTTCTTTGGCTCGTACTTCTTCGATTTCAGTAAATCTAGTACTTCGCTACTACTTATGCTCTCTATGAAGTGTTTTTTATAAGAAATATACTCATCAATAAGCTTTTCCGTTTCTTCTAAAAGCTTTGATAACGTTTTATCATCGGGTACTTTGCTGACACCGCCTATTACGAGATAAGGAGGATGAGTCGGTGCGCCCCCTATTTTGGTCAGTATATTATTAATCTTGTTCAAAACGTTTAGTGTTGAAACTATATGGTTTAATCTCTCGTTCTCGCCTAGGAAATCAGGTATTATCATGACTAAGTGCATGAGATGGCTCTGGATCTTGTTTAGTAGGCCGATCACTTCTCTGAGATACCTACCATTAGCTGGTGGCGATACACCCATTGCATCCTCTATTGCTTCTGCCGAGGCTATTCCATGTGCCGCATGGCAGATTCCACATATTCTCATTACGGCATTGACGGCGAAAACCGGGTTCTTACCCTTAACTATCTTCTCGAATCCTCTCACGGGAGCTACCGTGATGAAATATGCTTGTTGGACAACACCGTCATTATCATAGACTATTAGTTCTGCTTCACCGCCGACTCTTTGCAGATCAATAGTTCTCGTCATCATGATTACCAGGTAAAACTATCATTTTTCATACTTATAATTCCTGCCGGGAGCACTGTGGGATTCTACTTCATTCTAACTCAGTCTATCTCGAGACATGCTCCTCGTCTGTTCTCTTGTGTTATGTGACGGAATACGTGTGTGAACCCATATTCACTATAGACGATCACAGAATAGCGGAAATCTCTGACGATTATACGGGAAAGGTGAGAATAGATGCGTGGATGGATAACGTGGTATTTCAGCCTCAGAGAGGGCTTTACAACTAACGCTGTGGCACCCCATAATTTCTCAGCGGCCTGTCGTACATTTCCTTTACTAAGCTCTTCTCGAGCCTCTCTCAACAGCTCCTCGGCCGCGTCAATATATTATACTGCCCTTTCCCTAAGATCCAAGCCCTGACTTAATAGCTCGACGATAGACTCGTCGACACTAATTCCTAGCTTTCCAGCCTCCTCCGGATCCGTCTGGCTAAACGGTCACGTACAACATTGATAGGTTGACACAACCTATACTCACCGTTTAAAATATAGCTTTATAAAGAAATAAATCATCCCTTAATGGGAAAGGAAATCCCTTATCATAGGGGAGATGGTGGACCGGCCGGGATTTGAACCCGGGACCTCCGCCTTTCCCAGACCCCTTCCGCCGCCGCCACCCCGATACGGGGGCCGTGCGAGGGCGGCGCTCTTCCAGGCTGAGCTACCGGCCCGCTATCACTAATTGATAGTTACTGATAGTTATCGCGCTAATAAGTTTTTATCAACTATTCAATCCTAGATAAAATTAATCATACGAGATAATGGAAAATTAAAGCATAGCTAAGGATATAAGAGACAGAAAAGTTATTGTCGAAAGAATAGCGTGAATCGATAGAATATATCCTTTAACAATATAATACTGGTATAGCCTTCCGGCTAAACCAAGCATAGTAATCAAACTATAAACTAGTATCTTTCCTCCTACATCATATAATCTAGTCCTCGGCGCTACACCTATAACCGTTACCGATACGAGTGGAATTAGGTATTCGGGATAAAGTAGAGGCAGGAACGCAAATAGAGAGGCCAGCACCCGTCGAATACCAAGAATAGGATGATCAGGTATTTTTCTCCTTACATATAAGAATGCCAGTAAAGCCGTGAACAATAATACATCAATGATATCTATATAAGATCTAGGAATACCAATACTATAAAGAAGCGAAGAAAGAGATACACCAACCATTCTTGATGCATGCTCTAGATACGCATGAAATAAGAACGCCTTCCCATAAAATAGGTAAAATAGTATATTAAGGCCTAAAAAACAAGCTATTGTCGAAGAAAAGTATACTGCAGCAGATCTAAACCTCCTTTTCTTTAAGTATTTAAGAAGTATAGGCAATCCGGTAATAGATAGATAAATTTTTACAGATGCAGCAAAACCAGTGATTAGGCCTGAAACAAAAGAAGTAATTACTGAATTCATATTATTTTCATGCCTTATCAGAAAAGACAACAGGACAGTAACCATGATGGCGCACAGGAGATCATCTATTTGTACCAGACCAACACTCCAATAGTTTAGCATAGGATTAATGCCTAGAAGTAAACATGTAAAGAAGGCATATACACGTGGAATATGCATCGCCCGCAATATATAATAGCATATTACTAGCAGAACCAGCAGGTACAACTCCATAATTACAACTAGTAATTTTCCTGTACTGAAAACACTTAATGGTATAACGAGTATAGGCAGAGCAGGACCATATGCACAGAAATATCTCCCAATATATGGATTCTGCAGATGAACAAATTTCCTAGCAGTACTAACAAAATACGGTGTATCACTTCTTGATTCAATAATATCATATCGGGAGACGTAAACAAACATTATTCCTAAAAAGACTATAAGCATAATAATTGTTAATATTTTAATATATTTCGTATTATTCATCTTTAAAGCTCCAATATACAGGATATACGTTATCAATAGTAAAGCAATAAACTCTAGCATTGCTGTAAAGATTGCCATGATATTTATCCCCTAGTCTTTAATGATAAGTCAATATAGAAATAATTGCGAAGATACTAAACAAAAATTTTTTCATCAAAGAATTAGAGAGATAAAAGGCTAAACCTTATAATTGGAGCTGAGTATTTGGAACATTTTTATGTATTGTAATAACTGGTGCATTACTTCCTTTTAGATATCTCATGACCAATCGTACTTGGCCCCTAGAGCCCTTGATCGTTACTGGTGCGAACAGGCTTGCCACGTAGGCAAGTAGGCTGGCGGATATGCTGACGTAGAACTTGCCGTAGATACTGTCCGTGTCTAATGGTTTGTCGCTGTGCCCTATGTATGCGCAGGCGACTTTGCCGCGGCACACGTTCAGGGTCTGCCATGCAGTGTAGGCTTTCCTATCAGCCGTTATTAACAGTATTCTGGGCTCGTTGAGATTCGGTGCTTCAACAGCTATGGCTGCTTCGCATGGCTGTGCTGTCGCAGCCAAGCATTTCGCGTCATAGTAGTACTTGGTCTCAAGCAGGCACCTGTTAGCGAGAAGGGCTAGTGTGTATGGGATCCTCTGCTGTATCCCGGCATCGGGATCGGTTTCAGCCACCTTACCGTTTATCTCTGCCTCGGCGCACCGCGGTATATAGATAGCTAAACCCCTTATAGGAGCCCATGGGTTGCCGGAGCGTATACTTGCTTTAAGCAACGCCATATTGAGGCCCTGGTAGAAGAGATTCGTATCCGGTATCAATGCTAGTCTGCCAGTCTTATCGTTAGCATATTGAAGGAGGACTCTATGGAGCTTCTCGCCGACATGGTCAAACCACCCGCTACTAGCTGATTCCTTAATGATTAGATCCGCCGCGCCAACATATCTCTGCAACTGCATAAGCATTCTATCAAGACTCTGCCTATCCTGGTAGATCGGCTCGAGAACATCGGCTATCTTCTTCCAAGCACTATAGATCATGCTCGCAGTATCCTCGTCCGGACCTCCAAGCTCGTCTATGCTGAAAAGTTTGACCCGCTTAGAACTACTCGTTAATGAGCCTATCCACGCATCTAGCCTACAGCCTTTTGAGACGTGTTTACGGACACCCATACTTATTGTTTCACGGCAGCCACAGCTTGTGAGGCTGTTGAATATCTTCGCCATACCGATATAGATTCCCCTGGTACCTCTCCACTCAATATTCCTGGGGTATTCCTCTACCAATGGCTTCTCGTAGCCACTAGTGTCTTCACCCATAACATAGACTCTGTGGAGCCAGCGGGGACTGCCGGGGTAAGCAGGTATGCCGTACATCGGTATAGTATTGACGACCGTGTAGAATGTTCTCCCGCGTAGTTCTTGGTACGAGACATATATTATCGAAGCTGCAGTACTGCCGCTAGCACCTGTTAAATCTATGATTATCTTTTTGTCCTCGAGAGAATCTATGAGCCGTTTAAACCTTATCGCGGTATCGAAAACATTATCGTCGATCACGTGGCCACCATAATGATAATCCACAATGATGTGCAAATCCATGCTTCTAACATGACTGATACCGTCGTCAATGTAGGGCCGGGCATGCATATCTGTTATTAAGACAAAATCTCTAATTCCAAGCTCCTCGCTTATCCTGCCGAGAATAGTTGGTGCGAGCCAAGGATGTTTGTCGAGAACAACTATTCCGACCCGATCTCCTTTTATCGATTCCCTTATTTTCTCGAGAAGCTCTTCGCTCACCAAAACAAAACACCAAAACAAATACTTCATCGCAGTTCTTTATTCGAGTCATTATAATTAGTATAGAACATTATAAAATGGATGTCGCTTAGAAGCTGTTTTCTCCCCTATAGTTTTTCTACATTACCTATAAAAATCATTAGACAAAACCTTGGATTTAAGGGTGCTTTAAATATTGGAAACCATAAACTCGAGCATAACTGGTAATGAGACCGAAACAAGACTAGTTGAACTATATCGTGTGATGAACTGCACTATATGGCTAATGGATTCCAGCAGTAGGATCTACGGTCGATTGTCCGATGATATCCCCCCACCGTACAATAGAACATTAAGAGTAGTCTCCGAGGAGACCAAGAATAGTGCTGAGCTCCTCAAGATACTACTTGACGACATTCTCCATATGCAATATGATGGCTCTTCATGCCGAGATATACTAGAGGATAAAGGCCTCGTCACAGCTACTCTAATCCTGCTAGACAGAATAATCGATCCTGAGAATATTAGTGATGAAGAAGCTCTATGGATGCTTCAACAAATGCTTGGCCTAGAGGGGAATATAGGTGTTGACAGATATGTTTCGGAGATAATTCCGAGCATTAAAGTATCTCTTAGACTACTTAATAGTAGCCGTACAGTCTACTGGGAAGCCGTACTAGACTATATTGGGGCGAAGCATGAAAACCATTTATCGATGCTTGCAGAGACCTACAGACTATACATGGATCACCTATTATCATCCAGACCGCATCCTAGCCTATAATGCTTATCTTGATCTCATCGCCTCCCCAGAGAAGCATGGGCTGCCCGGTCTCATGTATGATCTCGCCGCCAGGGCTCAGTACACGGATAACTGCTTTTAACGGCATTTCGTCGAAGCCTGTCTTAACACTGCATATTCCGTGTACGGAGACGCATCTCTTCCTTGGAAGCTCTGCGGGGAGTACTTCGACTATATACCCGTTGGGCACATCTGTGAATATTATGGTGTCTCCTATAGGGTAGTAGTATGCTTCCTTCGGGATAACGCCTGCCTGTCCCTTGGGCGGTATCCAGCCCAGTATTGCCTCTGCGAACTTATACCTGTTGTAGAAATAGTATTTCAGCCTATGATAACCCTCTTCAAGCATGACGGGCTCACTAATATATGTTGTCGGACTCTGATCCTTCCAGGCGTCGATGATTAGTCTCCCATCAATCCATACCCTACTACCATCATCTGTCGTTACATAGAATCTATAGAGCCCGGTATGAGGTATCTTTATGAAGCCCTTCCATGCGATCGCAAAGAACTCTGCCGGCACACCCTCTGCTGGTTTGTCCCACCAAGTATAGTTTATCCATGGAAGAATGTCTTCGCGTAAAGGCTTTAGCTTCTCAAGATCATCCGGAGGCATGTCGCCGCTCCACTTATAGTACAGCGTCCTAATCCCCGGCATAAGGCCTTCTTTAACCTTGATGATAACTGCTCTAGGCACGGACAAGGACCACAGACCTCCAAATACCCGTTACTAACCTAGATATTATAGGGCCCTAGGTTTTTAACAGGTAGGATAAATCGTGTCATGCACCATAATCATTATATCCCCGTATAACAACCATTACTCTTTAAAATAGTTTTTAATGAGGTGGAAAGGAAATGCCAACGGTATCGCCGAAACTCCTTGAGGAAATATTGAGCAATAACACATTCCTCAGAACAGCCTATAGAGTGCTCGTGAGAGACCCTGAAGTAAGGACGCTCTGGGAAATGAGTAACGTCATGGCTGTCAAGAGGCTGAAATACAATGACCATGGCCCCGTACACGCTATAATAGCGGCTGGAGCAGCCGTCTACCTATACAAATTGCTTAGAGAAGCCAGTGTTGAGTCAAGCCTAGTGAAAGACAGGGTCGTCAACGACCCGGAGCTGGCATGGATAGTGCCTCTCTACGGCGCCCTACTGCACGATATAGGGAACGCGATCCATAGAGACCTACATGAGAAACTCGGTAGCCTACTAGCTAAGCCGATTATAGACAGGGCGCTCTCCAAGATCATAACGGATTACGAGACAAGGATAAGGCTCAGACAAGAAATCATGCACAGCATCCACTGCACAGCCTATGATGCCGAGTGCCTGACTGTTGAAGCAGGATGTGTCGCGGTAGGCGATGGGCTAGACATGGCTGAAGGCAGAGCGAGAGTACCCTACAGGCTCGGCGGGTTATCAATACACCATATATCAGCCCTAAGTATACGGAAGGTTGAGATACAGAAAGGTGATGAAGCGCCGATAAAGATACTAGTACATATGACTGAGAGGGCAGGAATATTCCAGGTAGACGAAGTACTAATGCCGAAGCTAAAGACAACACCATTGAAAGACCTAGTAGAGATCTACGCGATTGTAGATGGAGAAACGCTCAAAACATATACACCCCGAACAAAACAGTTTTAGCTCCTCCTAAACAAATACCTTAACCCTTCACGTACAAAATCCCTCGTCCATCTAGACAACCACAGAAGAACAACCGTAAATACTCCCAGCCAGAGCACGCCATACCTGATCAAAACAAATGCTTCAGCCCAGAAATTCTTGATAATAATGCCAGTGCCTCCCAAGAAATAAACAGGTATTGATGCAACAACACCAGCAATGACAGTGGCCAGTACCTCACGCCAAGGAATAATGAATGCCAGTTTCTGTTTCGCACTTCTATAAGTGTAGAATAAGTAGGGGATTGCTGAAAGCATCCACATCAGCGGATACGGCAACGCGATCAAGACGGGGTTCTCGATTCCTGTGAGGATAATGGCATACGATGATAATGCCCCAATAAATAATGCTGCTGCACATCTGATTAAGTATGCAATGCTAAGCTTGAACAACGGTGTGGATTTTAGCTCGGCGCCAAAACTATAAAGATCCTTAGTCTCAGATGAAGAGGCTATGGTTCTAAAGACATTAGCATATGTTATAAGTATGGCTTCGATCGAGTAGAGAGCGAATAATAGATAGGCTGATGTGTACTCTACTCGGAACAGGCTAAGTATGCTGATCCCGAATACAAGCATTAGTATAGTCATTCCTATCGATATAATACTCGTTATCCTAAGGACATCCTCCGTATCCTTACGGGAAGGTGTACGCAGTAATTTCGCGCTCAATCCGACCGTTAGGCCCCCGCTCGCCTGCATTATAACGCTACGCGGGATATATGATACTCCGAAGTAAGCCGCGATAACAGTTGTCCGAGTTATAAGTGTGACCAGCGGTCTCTCGAAAACCATCATTATATTACTTATCATGTTCACGAGAGGTATGTAGCTATTAAAGAGTATTCGGCGGATATGCTCCCAGATCAGCCTTGGGCGGGGGATCTTGAACCTGTACTTCCTAATGTAATAGGCGCTCATGATCAAAGCTATGAAGACAGATGCGAGGACAGCTGATAACGCGCCTAGAACCCTATATGCGAGTATAACGACCAGTACATAGGCTGTAATGAATCTCGCGGTCTCCTGGAAAATCCTTATCTTCCCGTCGAGGAAAGGCTTGGTGGATACGAGTATTGATGCTATGGAAAGCCAGATGATACTTGCGGCAACGATTATTCCAGCCATTATGAAAAACGCTATGTTGGCGCCACTGATCCCTATGAAGAGGTATCCAGCGATCACTGAAAGCACGAAGCCCAGTGGCACATAGAGGAGTGAAAGGGCTAGCGCAGCTGCTACTATACTGTATCTTTTCCTAGCATAGAATCTACTTATCCACATATTCGTGAAAATAGTAGGTGTAGTGAATATGGAGGTAAGCGCCATTATCGTTGTGAAGAGACCATATTCTTGCACTGTGAGCTTACGGGTTATGAATAACGTGAATCCTATAGATATTACTAGTTTGTAGAGTCTGCTCAGGAAATTTATTATCGTAGAATATCTTACCCTGATCCCCTTGAGTTCTTCCTCAGTATACGTTATTGTATCGTCATTACCGCTCATTCTCGGCGACCATCTCTCCCCTCGTCCCTGTATGTTTTATGCAGTGCTTCTTGTTCAAAAACTAATTGATACCAGTATATCAGCTATGTTCTTAGCCCCGTTAGGATAGCGGTGGGGCTTGAACCAATCGTCAACACTCTTTATATCGTTCAGGAGTTTCTCCTTGTCTGGATGCAGGTAGAATTTCGCGCCTATCTTCTTGGCGAGGAGATATGTGTCTTGGACTGTCTGGGCACGAGTCCATCTTGGATTATTAACTATTATCACTGGTTTCTCATATGTCAGGGCAGCATCTACAGCTGTTCTTCCCTGATGACATATCACGAGGTCTGCTCCGGCTATCCATCGTGCTATGTCGGGGTCGAAATCGAATATTGTCAGGTCCGGGCGTCTAGCCCTGTATTTCTCGGGGTCGTCGCGCCCCGTCTGTATGACTAGGTTGTCCAGCCCTGTTCTGAGCATTGTCTCGACGAGCTCGGGGTAGCCGTATGTCCCCGTGACTACGAGGATATATCCTTTGTTCTCTGGCTCGTAGACTCTGTTTTCGTATAGGGGCCCCACGTATACTCCGCGTGGGTAGATCTTTTTCTGCTCGGGCCAGGAGAGGAATATGTGTTCCGATACATGGGAGAGGAGTCTACTGCGCGGCTAGGGGTAACTATTCTCATTACATCCTCGACGACAGCGCCTATGAGGCCGTGGAGCTTTGCCATGAGGAACGGGGCGATACAGTGGTTGCTGCCGAAGCATACAATTGTGTTGTATTCGTGGAATGGTATTTTGCGTGATTCCATGAACGCTTTTATGAATCCCGGGATAGCCTTTATGAAAGGTGTTTTAGGCTCTAAAGGTTTCAAAACAGGGTATAGTCTACCGAGTCCTTCTAGCTTCTTGAATGTGAAGGGATCGTTTTCGGGGATTATGAAGTCCGCCTTGATCCTATTATTTATGAACTGGTACACTGTGTAGGCGTGCCCTGTATGGCCTCCACCGCTAGCGATAAGGAGGACGCCCTTCAAAGCATTTGCCTCCGCGTCGGGTAACTGGGGTACTCCTCATCGCCTCCCCGCTGGGCTCAGCTGTCCTGGCCTTCCCCATTACTAGTAAATCTAGTTGTGTCTATGGGGTTAATTCCTTTGCCGGTATTAGCCTCTCACTATGCCTGCCAGCAGTAGTCCCTTGAGGACTCTGCCGTTCAGAAACTTGTTCTCGACGCCGCGCTCTTCGAGTATCTTGTCGATCTTCTCGGGCTCCAAGCTGTAGGGATCATATTTCTTGCTTGCTAATACGAAGTTGCATGTATATGCGAAGCTAGGCACGTAGTTCCAGTACTCAGCTACGTGGAGGAATACTTTCTTGACGTTATTGTAGACATACTCGTAGGCTTCGCGGTAGAAGAAGCTATTGCCTGCTTGTGTAACCATTACTCCGTCGTCCACTAGTATCCTGTACACATCCCTGTAAAACTCCTCACTATAGAGCGGCTTGGCCGCCGGGCCTGCGTAGGGATCGGTGAGGTCTAGAATTACCACATCGAAGCTCTTCTCAGCCGCGTTCTTGACGTATTTTAGACCATCCATTATCACTACTTCCGAGCGTGGATCATCAAAGCTTCCCCGGTGCATGAAGCCAAGGTATTCCTTGGCGAACTCCAATACTTTCTCATCGATATCAACCATTACTGCTTTCTCAACCGTTTTATGCTTCAATACCTCTCTGAGTGTGGCTCCTTCTCCACCACCAATGATCAGTACGCGTTTAGGGTTTGGATGAAGCACCATTGCCGGATGTACGAGTACTTCGTGGTATAGGAACTCGTCTCTCTCAGTACTCTGTATTAGGCTGTCGATCACTAGTGCGCGGCCGAATTCTTCAAGGTCTACCAGGAGAACTTCTTGGTAGGGTGTTCTAGCCTGTGCGAGGATCCCCTTGATCTTGAATAGTGAGGCCATGTTAGGGCTTGTTGGCTCCGAAAGTATTAGCCCGTCTCTCATTATTATCACCTTGAATACTATTTATGTAGGGATGGCTTAATCATATTTGTTACGGAGAAGACTAGCTAGTAGGTGTTGATGTGAATGACTGCATGTATCCGCTCATAAAGCCTGATAGTAATGCATTCATGAAGTACTGGCCTAGATAATAAGAGACTCCTCCGACTATCATCAATATTGATGCATAGAGGAACACCATGTATTTGGAGCCAGGATTTGCCGCCATAAGAGCTATTGCATTAGCAGTTGTCATTATGAAGGTAGCTATCGCTATAAGAAATGCTATTTCCTGCGGAGACATAGAAACCATGAAGAAGAGGCCTGCGAACTCGGGCGGTATTGACTTAACGAATGTTGAAAGTATCTTAGAGAATAACACTATTAGCTTAGTTATGAACGTTAGGAGAAGTATTGATGAAGAATGCATTAGATAAACAGTTGTCTCGAAAGTCTTGAATACTTGTAACATATTCCTCCTGAGCCTGATGATCTCGTTCGAGTGATCGGATAATAATATACCGGCTTGTTTAACATCTCCACCATATTCAACGGTGTCGATAAAAATATGTGTACAACGACGTATCAGTTCACTTCCGGATTCCCCAGCGAAGTATTTCCAGACAATTCTTGGGTCGATATAGTTCACGAGACGTGCAAATGCTTTTTCAATCAATTTCTTGAGCTTACCAAGCTGTGCTACAAGTATAGGTTTTAGGCTTTCAGCCATATTTGGCACTATTGATAAGTGCTCTCCAAATGCACGTATGAAGACAGGGAAGTAATCGTCGAGTTCAAAAATGGTGTTTTCATGCCTCTTAGCAAGTATTCCTGCTGGGAGAAATGTTAGCCCTATAAATACCATGACTATCGGGGCTAGTTGCAGACTTGAGAGAAAAGGCTTGCCTAGGATTACCAAGAACGGAATACATGCTGCAGCTCCTCCTATGGCTGCTATTTTTATGTTTCTAACTCTTGATGGCTGGATCTTCATATTATGCTCGAATCTGCTCTTTTTTATGGCAAAGAATAACAGTATTGCCACCGCTAGCTCAGCTAGTGATACTCCAAGTATACCAGTTCTTATGATCTCTACTTCGCCTCCGAAGAATAGTGCTAATAGGATAAAGTTGGCTAGCATAAATATGAACGCGCCTATCAGTGTTGAGTATACTCCGAGTATTACTCTTAATCCTTCAATTTTTCGGAGATAACCAGTTCTGTACTCGCTGAACAATGTATTGTATTCTATTCTGAGATACTCCCCTACATCGGCTCCTAAGGACAGTACTGCAGATAATCGCTGGAGAAACATCTCGACAACACGGTTCGGGGCTTCCTTGGATACTAGTCTTAGCGCATCAGGTGATGCATAGCTCCAGTGTTTTATCAATACGTAGATCTTCTTGAACAGATTTCTATAGGTTTTCGAATAACACTCGGAATCGCCTACCAGTTTGAATAGGAGATTAATGGGTGGATTGCCTGTGACTACTGTACGCATATGTACGAGGATGTATATCAGATCTTCATCTATATAAACTGGCTTTAGCCTCTTGATAACATCGAAGAACACTATTATCATAAATGCTCCAACAATAGTTACTATATTAGCAAGAATATTGATCGGATATATTAGGAACTTGTTCTCAAGAAAAACAAGTATCGTTACGAGAACAACGAGTATGAATATAGTCTGTTTACTGGCCCTGATACGCCCCGATAGTCCGCCGATCACCTTTTTGCCTAAACCCTTACCTTTTAGACCTTTAAGTTTAGGCTTACCTCCACGGGGCATATCAGGGCCACCCAGTAATGTCTGTGTTATAGCATGAGATCACCGCGTAGAAGCTTCTTGTAAGCCTCCTCAACACCTAGCTGGTAGGCTTTCACAATCGCCTTGAACACCTTGAAGTAATCCACGATATTCCTATCAACCAGTAGTCTCAGGTACTTAGCTCTAAGATCAAGCTCTTCGTAGATCAGCTTGATATCCCTCCTACTAATACCCTTCATAACAGCGATCTTCTCTTCCAACAGATAGCTAGAACCTCTACCAGCGAACCTGAACTGGTCAGTAGCAGGATCCCATGTGAAAACAGGTATAGCCGATATAGCATCGCTCTCAGGATCATACCCGACGATCTCATTAACAGTGATAACACGGCGAACAAGCAACCCCGTCTTACTATAGACAGCGCTCTGGAACCAAGCAATATTAAGGCTATCCATGTTAGTCTTCGGCACATTAATCGGCAGATTCGTAAGCCTCTGAATCAACCTCTCAAGATTCGCCGCGTGAAAAGTAGCCATAACAGGGTGACCAGTATTGTGAAGCGCTACTGGTATCTCGCCGCCTATGAACAGTTCTGTTTCAGGCACTGATAAGTCATATACGTATCCATCGTATTTCTCCTTATGAACGTCTAATACTTCGAGAAATGATAGATCGCTATCTATGATAAGCTTTAGTCTTTCGAGGAGCGTGATCGATTCTTCGTCGAGCTTATCTATATGTTTCTCTATAAACTCAACTAGCTTTCTAGCCGTCTTTCTAAGGACGTATTTCTGCCTATTCTCACGCCATCTCTTCACAATATATGTTAGCTCTAAAGGTAATTTGGATATCAAATTGTTCTTCTCAAGGATTCTGATAATCGGTTTTAACGGGATTCTGTCGCTCCATGGCCTGATTTTTCCTTTTCCGAATAATCTGATATGGACATCATAGTATTTTCCATACCTATTATCGTTTATAGTGAACATCTTGGATTCGAGACCTGCTAGCCTAGCAAGCCATACAAGTTGGATAGCTAGTTCTTTCTTCTTAGTAGTGTATACAACTATTCCTCCACGGATACTTGTTCTTCTAGCATCAGCCATGTATCCTTTGAAGAACTCCTTGATAACTGGGCTTGGTGAGCCCCACAGTACTGATGGTACATGTTCGTCTTCTAGCTTTGATCCTATGATAGATCTAACCGTATATGCTAGGGGGGCATTATAGATCCGTATAATGTCATAGCTCTTTCTATCTCTGATTGAAATACCTGCTCCTGCCTTTTCAGCTATGCGGAGAACCCTTTCTTTAATAGTGTTCTCGTTCTTACCCATAGAGAACGCTACATTGGGGTTCCTATTTTCTTTATGTTCAATGCATTCGTCCGCTAGGTAAGCACCTAGGAAATAGGCGAGATCATTATCGATAATTAGTTTCCTTGGCAAGATCTTGCTTGTTCCAATCTTGATGGATTGTTCTTCTGTCAAAAGCTTTACTTTTAATCCTTGTTTGGAGAGTAATTCATATGTGTCAATAACCTTAAGATTATTGATGAAGCTCTTTCTCCTAACAAACGATGCCAGTATATCGCCCTTCTTTAACTCGCTGACAAGCTTTGGCCTAACTTCCAGTGTCTCAGGATCTAGGATGAATACGCTGTGCGAGCCTGTTGCTCTTAGAGTTCCTTTGCCTTCATAAGTTATAACATATATTTCCGGTGCTTTGTGTCTAAGCACATATCTTATGTCGGACCATTTAATCCTTCCATACTTGTCCATGGATAGTACTTGGAGGCCTTCAATGTATTTCGGTACGCGTTCTTCGTCTTCACGATAGAATTTATCGACAAACTCTCCTATTCTTATTAGCTTGGTTTCGCCCGTCTTCTTATTTCTGATGAGTACTGGTGTGTCCCAGGAAACACTCTGCATGGCTTGGAATGCTATGTTGCCTTCGGCTCCTCTTATTTCTCCTACGATTATGTAGTTTGGTCTTTGTCTTAGGGCTGCTCTTAGTAGGTCGAACATTGTTACGCTGCTTTCGGGTTTGCCTGTGTCTCTAGTTAGTTCTCTTACCCAGTTGGGGTGTGGGAGTACGACTTCTGCGGTGTCTTCTATTGTGACGATCTTATAGTTTGGCCTGATGAATGCTGAGATCGCGTTAAGCGATGTTGTTTTTCCTGATGCTGTTTCTCCACATATGAATACGCTCATTCCTTCGCTGAGCATCATCCACATGTAGGCTGCTATGTATTCGTTGAACGTGCCCCATTTGATCAGCTGTGTCACGCTTATCGGTATCTTCGCTACACGTCTGATCGTGAAGTTGCTTCCGTGTAGGCTCACGTCTTTGCCGTATACTATGTTTATACGGCTTCCATCGGGCAGGGTTGCGTCTACTACTGGTCTTGCGTGTGTTATTGGTTTGCCTATTTTCTCGCCGAGCTTGATGATGAACTCGTCTAGTTCTGCCTCGCTCTTGAATCCTAGATTGCTCTCCATCGAGCCGAAGATCTTGTGTACTATGTAGATGTTTCCTACTCCGCGGCAGCTGATATCCTCGATGTAGGGGTCGCGGAGGAATGGCTCGAGAATACCTACGCCTATCTTGTCCCTGATCATATGGTATTTGACATAGTCGATGTCATCTTTGTAGACGGGTACTATGTTATTCTTAAGCTCCAGTTCTTCATAATTCACAGGCTCATCGACTACCTCTATGACGTCGTCGAGCAGTATTAGTAGGAGCTTTTTCTTCTCCTCAGCAGATTCCGCGACATGGTAGGGCTGTATTCTAGCGGCGAGTGCGATCTCGATGAGCCTGAACAGCTTCGTCGGTGGGCGGGGAGGCTCTATGATGATGTACTTGGCGTAACCGGTCTCAGTTCCTTCTCTAGGCATGTACGCATGTATGAATACGCCACCACCTATAGGGTATATGACACTGTAGAACCTCCATTTCTTCATCTCGCCAGTAGGCTTATCGACGAGGAGCGGTTCTTCGCCTGTCTCCTTCTTGATCTTCTCTATATATTCGAGCAGATAGGGCGGCCTTTCACCAAACTCTGACATCTTAACTTCTTTCTCAAGCAGTACAGGGCCCTTTTTCCTGATTCGGAAAGCAGGTTTGAGTTTAAGCTTAAACCTAGGCCTAGGCATACGTGGTCACCTCCAGACTAGGCCTTTGCCAGCGCGATTGGCACTAGTTTCACTCCGAAAGCAGGGTCTACGTCAAATGTTATGTTTGAGTCAAAGATGGTCGGTGCTCCTTTGAGCTTGACAACGGTCATGATCTTAACAGCTCTACCTCCTACGACGGCGTTTCTTAGCTTGAAGTAGCCGTCAGCCATAGCTCTTATCCTAGTCGAGAGGGATTCTGGTATAGTGCCTGGATGCAGTGTTATTATGATAAGCTTGCCCTGATCAACTATTTGGCGGGCGATCGTGAAGAACCCGAGTATCTCATTACTGGTAGCATAGGTTGCGAGATGACTAAGGCTATCGACGAGGAATACATCGTATTTCTTGATGAGACTAAGCATTATCCTGGATGTTATGAGGAGAAGCTTGGAAGCATATTTCTTCTCCCAGCTAATACCTGGGATCTGTGTCGAGAAAATCGTTAGCTTGCCCTTAATGAAATAATCGAGAACAGGAAATCCAGCCGTAACCATGCGTTTTACATAACCCTTAGTAGTAGCTTCTGTGACAACAGCTATCACACGCAGACATGATTTGAGGGCACCATAAATGAACTGCTGGGCCACAACACTCTTACCAGTACCGTGTTCGCCCTCAATAATGATAAGGCTGGGGAACGGGAGACCTCCGGCTAGCTTCAGGTCCAGCTCCTCGTTACCCGTCGAGATAACTTCTCTCCGCTGCTCACTCATAGTATCACCCCAGCGACACCCACACAGCCGATCTAGAGCCATACTGCGAGACGAATGTCACTCTTATCGGGTACGTCGTGTTTATGGGGGCGTAGAACACCATGTTGATGACTCCGGTTTCACCCTGATCTATCAATGGATGCTTCGTGAAGGGCACACTATAGTTACCGGTAAGTATGATCGAGTCAACAGTCCAGTTAACACTATAGATTAGTCTTACTGATCTTATATTGCCCGTGCCGTTCTCGAGGTAGGTTACATAGATATCTGTAGAATTCATATTCCAGAGCGGATCCTGTCCCTTGTTCAAGACATATATTGTCATGTTAACCACGAGGTTCGTTCCGACCCATTTAAGCTGATTGACTGTATAGTTAACTATGGATACCTGATCGTAGATCATCTTAAGGGCTAATGCATTATTGCTTTTGATCTCCTTGGCGAGATCTATGACTTTATAGAATAGACTCCCAATTACCGCGACACTCGCGAACAA
>Ga0256835_1000741_pt1 | contig 22000 bp, 20 predicted proteins | sample PIR30metaG_FD_185972 | JGI IMG/M metagenome (GOLD analysis project Ga0256835, IMG submission 185972) | Hydrothermal vent microbial communities from East Pacific Rise, Pacific Ocean - PIR-30 | ecosystem: Environmental > Aquatic > Marine > Hydrothermal vents | place: Pacific Ocean: East Pacific...
CTCATGGATTACCACCCCAACCCGCCCGATGGTGGTTACAAGCGCTATGAGTGGGTCATGACCCGCTAGGTACACCGCGACTAAACGCCACTTGCAACGGTCCACTTCGGTGGGCCGTTTTTTTTTGAAGTCCGGGGAGTGATCGGCTCCAACGCTCGGGCGAGACCACCCTGGCCAACGCCATCACCGGCTTCATCCGCTGCAATCAGGGCACAGTCTGCCGGCCTTGAAAAACCGCATAGTGCGCCTCACATATCTCTTGGGCCTGCCACGGCGCGAGGAGTCAATCCTTGTAGGCGCAGACCACCATGGTGTCTCCGCGGTGCGGGTGGTAGCGTCCGGCGCGGAACCCGGGGTAAAGGAGCACCCGGTCAAAGTCGGCCAGCCAGGTGGCCAGGTCGGTGGGGTCAAAGACGTGGATCAGGGTCGTCAGGTCGGCCCGGTGGTCCAGGCGCAGCTCTTCGGTGCGCCGGCCCAGGCGGCGGCAGCTAATGCCTGGGCTGAAGGTGCGCCAGGCCCCGGCCGGTTGGTCCGGGGGAAAGGAGGCGGGATGCGGCAGTTCCAGCACCATGGCCCCGCCGGGGCGCAGCACCCGCAGGGCCTCGCCGGCCAGGCGGCGGCGCTCATCGGCGTCGGTGAGGTGGCTCAAGGTGGCATGCAGGGAGATGATCAGGTCGAAGCAGTGGTCCTCAAAGGGCAGGCCCTGACCGGCGTCGGCCAGGACCAGGCGGGGCCCGCGGTGGCGACGGCGGGCGGTGGCCAGCATGGCCGCGCAGTGGTCCAGGCCCACCGGGTCAAAGCCCGCCTGGGCCAAGGGCCCCAGCATGCGGCCGGTGCCGCAGCCCAAGTCCAGTATCCGGCCTGGCCGAAACTTGCGGGCCAGCCAGGCGGTTTGCCGGGCGGTGACGCTGGCCGGGTAGGCCCAACGACGGTCGTACTCCTCGGCCACTTGGTGGTAGAACTGGGCGGCCGAGCGCATCGGGGCGTCCTATAGGGAGGGGTGTTGTTGGTGGTGGTCAGTGGCCCGCTCAAAGGCGTGGCCCACGGCCAGCACCGTCTCCTCGGCAAAGTGCGGGCCGATGATCTGCAGGCCGATGGGTCGCCCCTGCTGCGAGAGCCCGGCCGGCAGGCTCATGCCCGGCAGGCCGGCCAGGTTGCAGGCCAGGGTGAGCACGTCCGACAGGTACATCTGCAAGGGGTCGTCCACCTTTTGCCCCAGGTCAAAGGCCGGGGTGGGCGAGACCGGGCTGACGATGGCGTCGACCTGCTCAAAGGCCTCGGCAAAGTCGCGGGCCAGCAGGGTGCGCACCGCCGAGGCCTTGCCATAGTAGGCGTCGTAGTAGCCGGCGCTGAGGGCGTAGGTGCCGAGCATGATGCGCCGCACTACCTCGGGGCCAAAGCCCTGGGAGCGGGTGGCGTAGTACATGTCCAGCAGGTCGCCGTCCTCCGGCCGCACCGATAGACCGTATTTCACCCCGTCGTAGCGGGCCAGGTTGGAGCTGGCCTCGGCCGGGGCGATGATGTAGTAGACCGCCAGGCCGTAGTCGGTGTGGGGCAGGCTCACCTCCACCAGCTCGGCGCCCAGCTCCTCCAGCACCGCAAAGGCGCGGCGCACGGTCTGCTCCACCTCCGGGTCCATACCCTCGACAAAGTATTCCCGGGGCACTCCCAGCTTGAGCCCCTTGACCCCCCGGGCCAAGGCGGCGCGGTAGTCGGGCACCTGGTTGGGAGCGCTGGTGGAGTCGGCTGGGTCGTGCCCGGCGATGGCCTGCAGAACCATCGCGGCGTCGGCCACGCTGCGGGTGATGGGGCCGGCCTGATCCAGGGACGAGGCAAAGGCCACCAGGCCGTAGCGGCTCACCCGGCCATAGGTGGGCTTGAGACCCACCACGCCGCAGTGGCTGGCCGGCTGGCGGATGGAGCCGCCGGTGTCGGTGCCCACGGCGTAGAGGCAGGAGCCGGCCGCCACCGAGGCGGTGGAACCGCCCGAGGAACCGCCGGGTATGGCCGCCAGGTCCCAAGGGTTATGGGTGGCTCCGTATGCCGAGTTCTCGGTGGAGCTGCCCATGGCGAACTCGTCCATGTTGTGCTTGCCCAGCATCACCATGCCGGCGTCGCGCAGGCGGGCCACCAGGGTGGCGTCGTAGGGGGGCACGAATCTCTCGAGGATTTTACTGCCGCAGGTGGTGCGCACCCCCCGGGTGCATAGCACGTCCTTGATACCGGCCGGGATGCCGGTGAGCGGGCCGGCCTCGCCCGCGGCGATGCGCTGGTCAGCCGCCTCGGCCTGGGCCAGGGCCTGCTCCGCGGTGATGGTGAGATAGGCGTGCACCCGCTCTTCGGTGGCTTCGATGCGCTGCAGCAGGGCCCGGGTGAGCTCCACCGAGGAGATTTCGCGCCGGGCCAACAGGTCGCTGGCTTGGGTGATGGTGAGGTAGTGCAAATCCATGGCGGCTCGCTTAGATGACCCGGGGTACCTTGAAATACTGGCCGTCGGTGTCCGCCGCGTTGGCCAGCCCCTGCTGGCGCTCCAGGGAGGGCCGGGCCTGGTCGGGGCGCATGGCGCCGGTGAGCTCCAGGGCGTGGTTGGTGGGCGGCACCCCGCTGGTGTCGAGTTGGGTGAGCTTGTCCATGTAAGTAAGGATGTCGTTCATCTGGCCGGTGAGCAGCTCGGCCATCTCCGGATCGAGCTTGAGCCGGGCCAGCCGGGCTACGCGGTCGACCTCTTGGCGCGATATCTTCATGGGCCTTCCCCTGCGGCAGTAAGCCTAAATAATTAACACGCGGCCGGGGATGTGGCAAGCGCGGCGCCGGGGCGGCGCGGCCAGCTGGGGGTCGATGAGAGTGACGCCCGCCGGCAGGGCGTCGAGGATATCGCCCAGGCCGTCGGGTAGGGGGGCGGGGCGGCTCATGGTTTGCTCTTGGGCTTGGTCCGCCGGCTGGGGGGTTTGCCGCGCCGGGTTTTGCGGAAGATGGTGCTGCGGTCCACCTGCAGTATCTCGGCCACCTTGGCCACCGATCCGTATACCGCCAGGGCTTCGTTGATCAGGTCTTTTTCAATGGTAGCCACGATTTCCTTTAGGGGCTTGCTACCAATATCATACGAGGAAAAATCCGAGCTGATGCTGGCGCAGCTCGATTTGGAAGACAGGCCGCGTGGTAGGTCATTGCAAGACAGACGCGAGGTAGTGGCGTTGACCACCAGTCCGTGGATCATGTTTTCCAACTCGCGAACATTGCCGGGCCAATCGTACTCTAATAATGCGCGTTCCGAATTACTGCTCAAGACAACATGTTTACCGTATTTATTGTTAAACCTTTGGATGAATACGCGCAGCAGGGGGAGTATGTCGTCCTTTCTTTGATTGAGCGGCGGGATATTGATCACCGCCACCTTTAAGCGATAAAATAGGTCGTCCCTGAATTTACCCTTGGATACCGCGTCCTCTAGGTTGCGGTTGGTGGCGGCGATAATGCGTACGTCGACCCGGGTGACCTCGGTGGAGCCCACCCGGATGATCTCCTGGTCGTGGATGGCCCGCAGCAGCTTGGTCTGCATCGATAGCGACAGCTCGCCGACCTCGTCGAGAAACAGGGTGCCGCGATGGGCCCGCTCGAAAAACCCCTGTTTGCCCTTGGACCGCGCACCGGAAAAAGCCCCGGGGGCATACCCGAAAAGTTCTGATTCAACCAGGCTTTCCGGGATCGCCGAACAATCTACTTTAAGATATTGCCGGCTAGCCCGCAGGCTCTTGTTATGGATCCTTTGGGCCACCAGGTCCTTGCCCACCCCGGTCTCGCCCAGGATCAATACCGTGGCGTCGGTAGGCGCCAGGTTGTCTATGGCCTTGAGCATGTTCTTGGTCTTGCGGCTGACGGCCACCATGCCATCGTCCATGAAGACCTCTTCCGGATCAATGGTGGATACCTGGCGCTGGTAGTAATCCACCAAGGAGCGTTGTTCGGCTATCTCTTCTTTTAGGCGGCTGAAAACCGTAATATCTCGGACAAAGGTAACTACCAGATCTACATGGCCCTGCTCGTCTAAGATGGGCTGGCCGTGCAAAACAACCTTGCGGCCGTTGACCTCTTGCACCAGGGTAACCGAATCCCCGGTGGCCACAACCTCGGGGTTTACGATAACGCTAAACACGCCTTTTTGGTTTAATTCGATGACGTTTTTGCCCATCACCTGGGAGGCGCTGATGCCGGTTAGATGCTGGTACGGGTCGTTAACCATTAGGGTATTGCCATGACGATCGGTAATATAGATACCGTCATGCAGCAGGTTGAGTATGTTGCACAAATGTTTGTTTAACAACTCATGGGTTTTGTGGTGGGATTCACCCATTGGCTACCTATATTTAACGTCATCTAAACGTTTGATCATGGACAAAGGCTATTATACACTTAGGCGCTCACCAACCGGCTGCCGCCGCGGGCCTCGGATATTTCATGGCAACAGCGACCTGGCCTGCCCGGCCATTTCCTTTTCCTCGTTGGTGGGCACCACCAGCAGGCTGACCAGGCTGGACGCGGCGTGGATGGCGCGGGCGCCGGTGGCGGGCGCCTGGTTCGGCTCGTGATCCAGGACGATCCCCAGGCCGGCGAGACCCTCCAGGGCCATCTGGCGCACCAGGGGCGAGTTTTCCCCGATGCCGCCGGTGAAGACCACCGCGTCCACCGAACCCATGGCCGCGGCATAGGCCCCGAGGTATTTCTTTATGCGGTAGCAAAAGACCTCCAAGGCGCCTTGGGCGGTGGCGTCGCCTTGCTGGCAGGCGGCGGCGATATCGCGCATGTCGCTGGAGCGTCCGCCGGAGAGCCCCAGGAGACCGCTTTGCTTGTTGAGCAGATCCTTCACCTGGTCCAGGGACATACCGTGGTGATCCATGAGGTGGATCACGATGGCCGGGTCCAGGTCACCGGTGCGGGTGCCCATGACCAGGCCCTCCAGGGGGGTGAAGCCCATGGAGGTATCCACGCTGCGTCCACCCTGCACCGCGGTGATACTGCAACCGTTGCCCAGGTGGCAGGTGACGAGGTTCACCTCTGCGGGCTGGCGCCCCAGCATTTCAGCGGCGATGCGCGAGACGTACTGGTGGCTGATGCCGTGAAAGCCGTAGCGGCGGATTCGGTAGTCTTCGTACAGGCGCCGGGGCAGGGCGTAGAGATAGGCCTTGGCCGGCAGGGTGCGGTGAAAGGCGGTGTCAAAGACGCCCACCTGCACCGCGCCCGGGAACACCTCCTGGGCCGCCTCGATGCCGGCCAGGTTGGGCGGGTTGTGCAGGGGGGCCAGGGCGAAATGCTCGCGGATCACCGCCTTGACCGCCTCGTCGATGATGACCGGCTGGTTGATCTTTTCTCCGCCGTGCACCACCCGGTGGGCCACCACCGCCACCTGGTCCGGTGAGTCCAGGCTCCCGTGCCGAGTATCGGTAAGGCGCTCCACCAGGGCCCGCAGGGCCTGGCCGGTGTGGTTGGTATCCACCGGCTGGTGCAGGGCCTCCCCCACCCGGGGCTGGTAGTGCAGCGTAGTCCCGTCCAGGCCGATGCGCTCCACCATGCCCTGGGCCAGGACCTCGTCCGGGCCGGGTCCGAAACAGGTGAACTTGACCGAAGAACTGCCCGCGTTAACCACTAGGGTATGCATTGTCACTCGCGTTGTTTCTTTCTTACTGCCGGGCCCGGGAGCTCGTGGACCACCTGGTGCGTGCACCCCGCCGCCGGGACGGCAGGTTAAACCGGGTGTACGGTCATCACCGGCACCCGGGAGCTTTGCACCACCCGCTGGGCCACGCTGCCGAAAAACAACCGGCCCACTCCGCTGCGGCCGTGGGTGCCCATGATGATTAGGGAGATATCGTTCTGGGCCGCGTAGTTCAATAACTGGCGGCCGGTGTGTCCCACCAGAACCCGGGTCTTTAGCTGTTTCACTTCCTGGAGATGTTCGGCCGTGAATTCATCCATGGTTTGGGTGGCGGTCTGCTTGATCTCGTCCATCACCCTTTCGTAGGAGGCGAAGGTGGGGCCTTCGTAAAAAGGCACCACGTGGACCACGTGCACATCGGCTGCGAACTTGGCGGCCATGATGGCCACGTGCCGGGCCACCGCCGGGGCGGCGGGGGAAAGGTCCAGGGGGAACATTATGCGTCGATAGCCGACCATGGAACTCCTCCCATGCACAAGCATTAGGTTGGGGCGAGGCCGGCCGCTGCCAGGCTACGCGCCCCCCAGGTTAAAGGCGTATTGCAGCACCAGGTACACTAGGTAAATACCTAATATCCACGCGCCTTGCCAGCGCTTGAACCACCCATCGCGGTTCATGAAGATGAAGACTCGGAAGGAGTACAGGATTATCAGCATGGCCGGGAAGTGGAAGGTGAAGAAGTTGGGCGGCACCACCAGGGGACGGGCCGCGGCCGCCGCCCCGATGACAAACAGGCAGTTGAGCACGTCGGCGCCCACCACGTTGCCCACCATGATCTGGGGATGGCCCTTGCGTACCGAGGTGATGGCGGTCATCAGCTCGGGCAGCGAGGTGCCAAAGGCCACCAGGGTGGCCGCGATGATGTCCTGGGGCACCCCCAGGCGGCGGGCGCCTTCGGCCGCGCAAGGCACCAGCACCCGGCTGCTGGCAATTACCCCCACCAGTCCCACCAGGGTGTAGACCAGCGACTTGCCGGTGCCCCAGGGCAGTGGTTCCGAGTCCTCGTCCGAGCTGCGGCGGTCACGCTGGGCCCAGCGGTAGGCGGTGTAGAGATAGCCCACCAAGAGGACCAGCAGTAGCAGGCCCACCCAGCGCTGCAGCACCGGGTGGCCGTCGCTGGTGAAGTAGGCCAGGACCGACAGCAGTACCAACAGGGTGGCCGACCCCACCTGCACCCAGCCGGTGCGGTTGAGGATGTAGCGTTTTACGGGGATGCGGCTGATGATGCACATCAGGCCGAAGATCAGCCCGGTGTCGCAGATGATCGAGCCCACCCCGTTACCCAGGGCCAGGCCCGGGTTGCCGGTCCAGGCGGCCAGCACGCTGACGAACATCTCGGGCATGGTGGTGCCCAGGCTGATGATGGTGGCTCCCACCACCATGCGGGGCATGCCGGTGCGCTGGGCCAAGGAGGCCGCGCCGTCGATCATGTAGTCGGCCGCCTTGGCCAGAACGTATATGCACACCACCAGGGTGAGCGCCAGCCCCCAAGTGGGGAAACCGGCTACCAACTGGTTGAGCAACTCCTCGTTGCCGATCCACTCGAGCACTGAACTATGCATTGCCTAGGGGAGCTCCAACTCGCTGTTGTATCTGCGGCGGCAAACAACCCGCCGGGTGGCGTACCCTAACATACCAGAAACCCCGGCAGCCGGGGTTATGGGTCAACAACCCCGGCTGCCGGGCCCCCGCCTGCGGCGCGCTGGCCGCCGGCGGAGGCCGGTGTCTCCTATTTCCATACCGTGGGCAGCCAGGTGGCGATGGCCGGGAAGAAGAGTATCAGCAGGGCGCCGATACACTGCAATCCCATGAACTGCATCATACCCGCGTAAATATCACGCAGGTCCCACTCCGGCACTACCCCTTTGAGGAAGTAGGCCGACAGGGCCACCGGCGGTGATAGCCAGGCCGTCTGCAGGGTGACCGCCACCAGGATGCTGAACCAGGTGAGGTTGATGCCGGCCTCGGTGACCACCGGTAAAAGCACCGGCAAAATGATCAGCACGATGGGCACCCACTCCAAGGGCCAGCCCAGGACGAAGATCAGGGCCAGGATCATCACCAGCAGCACGGTGGGCGAAAGATGGGTGCCCAGCAGCAGCTCGGTGAGCAAGGTGGCCGACCCCAGGCGGGAGAAGACCGCGCCAAAGAAGTTGGAGGCCGCCACCAACAGCAGGATCATGGCCGATATCTCGAGGGTGCGGTACATGGAGCGCTTGAAGCCCTCGAAGGTCAGGCGCCGGTAGACCGAGGTGAGGATAAGGGCCCCGGCCGCCCCGGCGGCCGCCCCCTCGGTGGGGGTGGCCAACCCGGCCATGATGGAGCCCAGGGTGGCCAGGATCAACACCGATACCGGGATGACGCCCAGGACCATTTCCTTGAGGATGACCATCATCGAGGTGGCCCGCAGGTGCTCCGGTAGGGCGGGTCCCAACGAAGGATTCAACCAGGAGCGGATCATGGCGTAGGTCATGTACAGCCCGGCCAACAACACCCCCGGCAGGATCGCCGCGGCAAAAAGCTCGGTCACCGGCACCCCCACCACCGGGCCCATCACCACCAGCATGATGCTGGGGGGGATCAGGATGCCCAGGGTGCCGCCGGCGGTGATGCAGCCGGCCGACAGGCGGGTGTCGTACTTGCTCTCGCGCATGGTGGGAGCGGCCATGACCCCCAGCAGGGTGATGGAAGAGCCCACGATACCGGTGGCCGCGGCAAAGATGGTCGCGGTGGAAGTAACCGCCAGGTACAGCGAACCGTTGACCCGGGCCAGCAGCAACTGGATGGCCTTGAACAACCGGTTCATCAACCCGGAATCTTCCAGGATGTAGCCCATGAACAAAAAGAAGGGCACCGCGGCCAACACCGTGTCGGTCATCACTCCGAAGAATTGCAGGGTCATGAGGTGGAACACCACCTGGCCAAACCCGATCCACCCCAACACCAGCGACAGGAAGATGAGGGTGAACGAGATGGGGAACCCGACGCAGATAAAGCCGAACAGGCTCATCAACCCTAATAGACCCAAGACATCCGGGCTCATGTTTCCACCCCCTCTACTTCCTCGCGTAGCTCCAATCCGGTGCGCGCGGCGTATAGACTTTTGATTAGTTCCGACACCCCTTGGATCATGAGCAGGAGCACCGCCGCTGGGATGCACAGTTTCAGCGGCCAGATGTAGGGCATCCAGGGACTGCTGATGATTCGTTCCTGCAACATGGTTGATCTAAGGGCGTAGGTCCAAGACAACCACAGGAATATCCCCATGCCGGGGAAGTACAACGTGATGTAGAGAACCGAGTCGACTATGCCCTTGGTCCGGGTGGACCAGTTGGCGTAGAGGAAGTCGGTCCTGATGTGCTGCTGCCGTTGCAGGGTATAGGCCGAGCCGAGCATGAAGAAGGCGCCATACAAAATGGTGCTGAAGTCGCTGGCCCATACCGTGGGAGCGTTGAAGAAATAGCGGCAGATCACCTCGTAGACCAGGCTGGCCACCATGGGCAGGATGGTCCAGGCCACTATCTTGCCGCTCCAGATGCTGATGGAGTCAATGATCTCAATGGTCCGCATCAGACCCGGGGGCGGCGCCAGCGCAAGCTCGCTCTGTCCTCTGACCTCCCGGACCTGGCTGGCGTCCGTTTGTTCAGTCATGGGCACCCCATTTACCGGTAAAGGGTTAATGACATGCCGACCGCCCATTGTGCCGCGGTCGGCCAGGATTTACGAATCTCCGGCCGGGAACCCCGGGGCTCCCGGCCGGAGATTGCGATTAACCTACTTCTTTTTCTGGAACCCTACCGCCCCGGCGTCCAGGGCGGCTTTGCCCATCTTGTAGTAGACACCGTTGGCCTTGGCCTCGTAGGGCACGGTCAAACGGGCCCATTCCTGCATGGACATCAGCACTTTCTTGAAGAAGGGGTCCTTCTTGGCGTACTTGTCCAAAACCGCCTGGGCGGCCTTCATGTAGGCCTTGATGTAGGCCTCGGAGGTCTCGTGCAGGATTACACCCTGCTTGGTTACCATCTCCTTGAGGGCGCGGCTGTTCTGGCTGACGTTCCAATTGTAGGTGTCGGCCACACAGCTCAAGATGGCGGTTTCAAAGATGGCCTGCAGGTCCTTGGGAAGCTTGTTCCACCAGTCCAGGTTGACGTAGATGTCACCGATGGAGATGGCCTGGTGCAGGCCCTGCAGGTAGTAGTGCTTCCACACCGAGCTGAGGCCCAGGTTGCGGTCGTCGGCCGGGCTGATCCACTCGGCCGCGTCGATGACGCCGCGCTGGGCCGAGGGCACGATCTCGCCGCCGGGCATGGACACCGCCGGGATGCCCAGCAGCTTGAAGGACTCCGAGGGGATGCCCGGAGGCGAGCGGAACTTCATCTGCTTGAGGTCTTCCAGGCTGGTGAAGGGCTTCTTGAACCAACCAAAGGGCTCCGGTCCCATGGGCATGCACATGAAGCCCCGGATCTTGTAGCCCAGGATATCGGTGAAGTACTTCTGGTACAGTTCGTTGCCGCCGCCGTCATAGAGCCAGGACATGGTGCTGAGCTGGTCCAGGCCGAAGCCCAGGCCGGCGGTGGGAGCCGAGAACAAAATGCCGGCCGGATGTTTGCCGGACCAATAGTGGGTCCAGGCCTGGCCGCCGTTGATGATGCCCTTGTCCACGGCGTCGAGAATCTCAAACACCGGCACCACCGCGCCGGCCGGCAGGACTTCCACCTTCAGGCGCCCGGCCGACATGGCGTCGACCCGTTTGGCCATGCGCTTGATGAGCTTGAAATAGATGCTGGCGTTGGGCACCGCGGTCTGGATCTGCAGCCGGTAGCTCTTGGCCATCGCCGCCTGGCCGCCAAAGGCCAGCATCATTCCCACTGCGATGACCAGCACCACGGCCCATCTTATCTTTTTAGCCATTTTCATCAAACTTACCTCCTGTGTTTCTCTGTTTCCTTTTATAATTCGTATCCCCCTAGGTCGTCACCCTGCCACCCTGGTTCAAGGGCTTACCTGCCCGGAGTAGAAAAAGTGCGCGGCAATCACAGTCGAAGTCATCAAGCAGCAGGACATTGGCAATGTCGCTGGTTATCACCTCCCTCCGGGCCTTTTTTGAGCGACTGACTCGATTCCCCGGGTAACCGGTTAAAAATTGGCTTCCAGGATAGTGACCACGTCATCCACGTTCACCTTCCTGGGGTTGTTGCTTACTAAGCGTTGCTGGGTGCCCACGGCCTCGTGGGCCAGGGTGGGTATTTCGTGCCGCGGCACGTCGTAGTCGCTGAGGCGGCAGGAGATGCCCAGGTCGCCCAATAGGCCGCGGATGCCCTTTACCGCCAGTCGGGCGGCCTCCATGCGGGGCAGGCCATCGGTGTTTTCGCCCAGGGCCCGGGCGATGTTCACGAACTTGTCCGGGTCGGCCAGGAGGTTGTATTCCATCACCCAGGGCATGATAAAGGCGCACAAAAGCCCGTGAGGCAAGTGGTAGCGGCCGCCGATGGTCATGGCCAGGGCGTGGGCCAGGGCGTTTTGGGTGTTGGTGAAGGCCATGCCGGCCATGCAACTGGCGTTGAGCAGGTTCTGGCGAGCGGCCAGGTTTTCCCCGTTGGCAAAGGCTTGGCGCAGGTTGGCCGCGATGAGCTCGATGGCCTTGAGGCACAGAGTGTCGGTGAACACGCTGCCCCGCGAACCGGTGTAGGACTCCAGGGCGTGGCTCATGGCGTCCATGCCGGTGGTGGCGGTGAGCAGCGGGGGCATGCCCATGGTGAGTGTGGGGTCCAAGATAGCGCATCGGGCCAGTAGGTGGTCCGAGACGATGCCGACCTTCACCCGGCGTTTGGGGTCGGTGAGCACACAGATGTTGGTGACCTCGCTGCCGGTGCCCGCCGTAGTGGGGATGAGCACCACCGGGACCCCGGGGGCGGGGATGCGGTCGATGCCAAAATAATCGGTCAGGGGGCCGGGGTTGGCCAGCAGCACGGCGGTGACCTTGGCCACGTCCATGGCGCTGCCGCCGCCCAGGCCGATGACCACCTCGGGCTTGGCCTTGTCGGCGGCCTCCAGGCAGGCCTGCACCACCCCGGTCTCGGGGTTGGGCTCGATGCCGTCGAACACCCTGACCCGCAGGTCCGAGGCCCGCAGCACCGCGGTCACTGTCTCCAGCAGGCCGGCGGACTTGATGCCCCGGTCGGTGATGACCAGCACCTTGCGGCCGCCGAGGCGCCGGGCCTCGCGGCCCACTGTCTCTACTGAGCCCACGCCGCTGATCACGCCGCCGGCTGATTTGAAAATCTCGGTGGTCATCAACAACCCGCCCCCTCTCTAGCGGAGTTGCAAATGCAACCAGGTAATAGGTTTTATTGGCCGGCTCGGCCCGGGGCCGAGTCGGCGTCAGGTCGCGCGGCTCAACGGCCCAGGCGGGCCAGCACCTCGCGCACGATTTCGCCCACCAGGTCCCCGGCCCCGGCGGCCGGCTGAGACGCGGCCGTAGTGTCTAGACCCAATAGCTTGGCCGCGTTGTCGTGCATGATCTTTTGGCGCACCTCCGGCTTGAGCGGCAGTTTCTCGTACTTGGCCAGGGCCTGTTTGAAATCCACGAAGGGATGGGCGCTGGCGTAGAGCACCTTGTCGGGGATCATGGTGTTGGCCGCCTGCACGTAGGCCTCGGCCATGGGCGCGTGCTCGTATTCCGACCACTCCAGGTAGACGTTTTTGTTGCGCTCGGCCACAGTGATGGCCTCGTTGACCCAGGGATAGCCCCCGTGGCTGATGATCACCTTCAGCTCGGGAAAATCGCGGGCCACCACGTCGATGTAGCGCGGGGCCACGTGGTCGATGATGGCTCCCTGCACCAGGGTGGCCGGGCCGGTGGTGAAGACGATGGGCACGTCCAGTTCGCAGCACTTGGCGTAGATGGGGTAGTACTTGGCGTCGTTGGCGTATATCTGGGCCAGGTAGGGGTCCACCGCCGCCCCGCGCATGCCTAGCTCTTCCACCGAGGCCTTGAGCTCGGCGATGGCCGCCATGCCCTTGTGGGGATCGAGCCCCACGAAGCCGATGAACTTGTGGGGATAGGCCTGGACGAATTCGATTACGCTGTCGTTGTTGGACTTGGCCCCGTAGGTGGTCTCGCAATCCCGTCCGGTGATCACCGCGCGCACCACCTGGTAACGATCCATGTCCGCCACCACCTCGGCCAGGGACTGCGGCTGCATCTTGCCGAAGTCGATGTATTCGCACAGCTCTTTCCACATCTTGCTGTTTTGGATGCCGGTAACGGTTTCAGGCGTGTTGGGCCGGAAGCGGAAATCGATTACCTTCATTGCTGAATCCCCTTTGTTCTTGCGTGTCCCTTGCATCCCGTCGCCGGCCGTAGTCACCCGCCGCCGGGTTTTAGTTTTCGCCCCGCGCCTGCTCCAAGCGGGAGCCGGCAAAGGCGCGCAACTGGTCGATGCGTTGCTGGCTGATGGTTTCGATGTCGGCCAGGGGGTAGTCCCGTCCCAGGTAGGCGTACTTGGGCATGCCCATGCGATGGTAGGCCAAGAGCTCGTACTCGGTGTTGGGAAAGTCCTTGATAAAATCCACTATGGCGGCGATGGCCTCTTGGTTGTCGTTGAAGCCCGGCACCACCGGGGTGCGCACCACCACCGGCAGCTCGGGAAACTCGTCTTCGAGCTTGGCCAGGTTTTTTAATATGAGCTGGTTGGAAGCGCCGGTGGCCACCTCGTGGGTCGCCGGGTCCATGCTTTTGAGGTCGAAATAGATGCAGTCCAGGTGCCGGGCCGCCTCTTGCAGCACCGGCCAGGGCACGTTGCCGCAGGTCTCGATACAGGTATCCACGTGGCGCTGCTTGGCCTGGCTCAAGAGGGCGATGGCGAACTCGGATTGGAACAGGGGTTCGCCGCCGCTTAGGGTAACCCCGCCGCCGGAGCGGGCGTAGAAGGCCTCGTCTTCTTCCACCCGCCCCAGGGCCTGGTCCACGGTTACCTGGTAGCCGTAGATGTTCAGGGCGTGGGTGGGGCAGGCCTCGGCGCAGAGCAGGCAATCGTCACAGGCGGCTACGTCGCGCACTATCTTGCGGTCATCCCCGGTGGTGATGGCGTCTTGGGGACACAGGCCCTGGCACCGTTGGCAATCGTCGATACCCAGGCACTTGGCCGGGTTGTAGGCCAGTTGCAGGCGGGGACTTTGGGACTCCGGGTTGCTGCACCAGTCGCAGCGCAGGCTGCACCCTTTGAGAAAAATAATAGTGCGAATTCCCGGTCCGTCGTGGACCGAGAATTTCTGGATGTTGAACACTATCCCGGTTTGGTTTTTCTCGGTTGGTGGATTCAAATTGTTTTCCGCCGCGTTCAGTTTTGGTTAGTCCCGGCCCGAGCGGCGCCGTAGCGCCGCCCGGACCAGGGAGGGGCCTAGATATAGGTATGTTCCGTGCGTGCGATGAGGTCGTCTTGCAAGTCCTTGGACAAGTCGCAGAAGTAGGCGCTGTAGCCAGCGATGCGCACGATGAGGTTACGGTACTTGTCCGGGTCCTTTTGGGCGGCCACCAGGGTGTCGCGGTTGATTATGTTGAACTGGATGTGCCATAGCCTGAGGTCGCACCAGGTTTTGATGAACGAGACCAGCTTCTCGGTGCCTTGATCGCCGGTCACGCAGCCCGGGGTGAGTTTCACGTTGAGCAACCGGGCGGCGCGCTCCTTGTAGTCGTAGTTCTTGGAGGCGAAGTTGGACAGCAGCACCGCGGTGGGGCCGTTGATATCCGCGCCGTGGGAGGCCGAGGAGCCGTCCGACAGCGGGGTATAGGCGTAGCGGCCGTTGGGGGTGGCGCTGATGACCTTGCCAAAGGGCACGTGGCTGGTGAAGGGCACCAGGCGCAGGTCCAGGTTCACCCCCAGCTCGCTGGCGTATTTCTTGGTGAACTCCAGCGAGGTGCGGTCGATCTCCTTGGCGATGCTGTCAGGGTAGGGGTCGTTGTTGCCATAGCACGGGGCGTTCCTAAGCATGGCCCGCACGTCTTCGCGGCCCTGGAAGTTGTCCTGCAGGGCCTCGATGATCTCGGCCATGGTGAGCTTCTTTTCTTCGAAGACCAGCTTCTTGATGGCCGCCAGGGAGTCCACCACCGTGCCGTAACCGATGCACTCGAAGTAGCCCAGGTCGATGCCGCCCTCGATGTGGGGGGCGTGCAGGTCGGTGTAACTGGCCATGCACAGGTCGTGCAGGGCCGAGGACATAGGCACCGCGAAGTGGTGGGGCCGCAGGTTGATGATGATGTGCTGCTGGACAAAGGCGTGCTTGAGGAAGTTGAGCTGCTGGGCCAGGTAGGCGTCCCAGAACTGCTCCCACTCGGTGAACTTGGTGGGATCGCCGGTCTCCAGGCCGATGAGCTCGTCACCGTGGCGCTGCATGCGGCCGTTGTACAGGGCCATCTCCAGGGCGGCGGCGTAGTTGATATAGGCGCAGCCGCTGGTGTAGGTGTCGCGGTTGGGCATGCGTATCTCGGCGCAGCCGGACACGGCGTAGTCGTATATCTCCTCAAAGGTAGCGCCCTTGGACAGGTGCAGGGGGATCACTTCCTCGTCGTTGATCAGCTTGGGGAAGCCGGAGCCCTCCTTGATGGTCTCGGCCACTTCCCACAGGTAGCGCTTGGGCGACCGGGCGTGGATGCGCGCGGCCAGATCGGGGTAGTGCAGGGGGAACTCGCGCTTGGAGCGCAGGATGAGGTAGGTGAGGTCGTTGGTGGCGTCGCGGCCGTCGGGGGTCTGTCCGCCCACGGTGACCGCCTCCCAGTGGGCGTAGCCCTCGTTGAAAGCGCCGCCGGTGGGTGAGATGTACAGGTCGATGAACTGGGCCATGCCCACCCACATGCATTCGAAGAGCTCGACCGCCTGGTCCTCGTCGATGCGCCCGGCCTCCAGGTCGGCCTGGTAATAGGGGTAGAGGTACTGGTCCATGCGGCCGTTGGAGATGATGGTCCCGGTCTTCTGCTCGATGCGGGAGAACATCTGGGTAAACCACTGGGACTGCATGGCCTCGTAGAAGTTGCGGGCCGGATGCTCCGGCACCCGGGCGCAGGTTTCGGCGATCAGCTCCAGCTCCTGCTTGCGCTGGGGGTCAGTCTCGGCCTCGGCCATCTGCCGGGCCAGCGCGGCGTGCCGGTTGGCCCACAGGATGATGGCGTCGCACACGGTCACCACCGCTTCCAGGAAGGGCTTTTTGCGGCAGTTGTCATCCGGGCTGAAGGGGTCCAGGGCGGCCAACTTTTCGGCGGCCTCCTGCCGGATGCCCCCAAAGCCGCGCCGCAGCACCCGCTCGTAGTCGTGCACCCACTGCAGGGAGGAACGGAACGAGGCGGTCTCATTGACAATGAAACGCGACAGCAGCGGGTTGTCGGGCTCATAGGTGAGCTTGAGGGTGTCCGGGGGCAGGGCCTGGGCGAGGTTCTCGTGGAAGGTCTTGCCCTTCCAGTAGGGCGCGATCTCCTCGGTGATCATCTTGCCGTCTTGCGGCTCGATGATAAAGGGGGAGACGTCGCGCTTGTCCAGCTCGGCGATGGCCAAGTCCAGGAAGTCGCCGTCGAGCTCGGGGTACAGGATGCCATAACGTCCCTGGCAACCGGCCCGGCCGACCAGCAGTTGGTCATCATCAATATAAACGGTGATCTTTTCAGCAATGTTGTACAGGGCCTTGGCCCAGCGCAGGATCAAGGCCTCGCCCTCGGTCTGGCGCATGGACTCGGTGAAGTACTTGCCGCGCTCCACGTCGACCTTGGGGGTGAGGTTTTGGACACGGTCTAAAATTTTGAAGGCCCTGGCATGCGCCCGGGAGGTACGGAACTTGTTCTCGCGGCCCGCAAACTGGTCCTCCAGTAGTTGTTCTTGCGGAGACAGACAACATTCCATGCTTATTTCTCCTTCTTGGCTAGGGTTTGGCTTTGCGATTTATGGAATATCAAATTCCGTACCACTGGCCTGTTTCCTGGGACGCTAAAATCCCTAGCAAGAGAAATTGGTTATAATTATCAACTAGCTACGCTGTGGGCCCACCAGCCGCGGCAGGTGGATTGCACCTGCGGATTGCCGGCCGGCAAGGCCTCCACCCGCCTGGCAGGTTGCATGGTTGCAATATCAGGGCCGGCGTTGTGCAGTTGTGCATCAAATGGGCCGCTAAAGTGCCTCGGCGGCTGATTTGAGGTTGCATATCGGCAATACCGGCCCTGATCCAACATGAGTTAAGATGCGCTCCTTGTCTGTTTTCGTCCGCTTCCCGCTCAGGGGCCAGGCGCGATGAAAACCGTGATCCATTCCCGAGTTGCAAACACAATGCCATATTGGATGGGATTGGTCGTTTTCTTTGCATAATACTATGATCCCGGCCCTCCGTCCGAAAGCCTTTAATAAAACAGGATAAAATGTATTTGGCCAACGGCCGAACCCCGAGCGTAACCCGGCTGGCCTGGAACCTGGGGCCGCGGGCTACATCCGCCCTTCGGCTGTGTTGCAGTTATGCAACGCAGGCACACAAGTCGTTTGAATTGCACAAGTATCGTCTGGCTGGCCTGTGGGGCAGTCGCAAAGCTGCAACAATCTCCGGGGAGAGACAGGAATATCAGGAAAAGTACCGTGATTGCCGCTGGTTCAAAAAACCGGACCCTTAGGCCGCCAAGACCGTACCTTATGTGCGATGCGAGAATGCAACCAAAATACGGCTTATCAGTAAATAGGAATGATTCCTTATAGATAGAGCCGCCTTCCCCGCCACGGCGCCAGCGCCTGGCAAGCGCGACCGGCGGTTGGCAGCCTTCACGCGTTACCGGAGCACCAGCCAAGAGCTTAGGGCGGGTCCGCCGCAGCCATCCCGCCGTAGCCGGCCAGCCTGAAAACCTCCCTGGTTTGCGTTAGTTTGGCCGCCTGACCCCCTGGCGCGCCGCTGGCCCAGGGCTCCGCCACGGGCTGGCCCGCCAGGGTCCCAGCCCGGGCCCGCTGAAGTGACTCGGACAATAGGTTTTGTACTAACAAGCCCTTAGGTTGCAAACTTGCCCCTGGACCGGGCCGGCGGGCGCCCATGGCTTGGCATGGTTGTTGCCTATGTCTTGGTGTGTTTGGGCGCTGGTCGCCGATCGGCTCATGGACCAACTCGGCCTTCGTAGTAACCACTATGTTAGGGCTTCGGTGGGGCGTGGAGCCCACGGCGACCGGGCGACCTTGGCGGCAAGGGGCGCTGGCGGGTAAGGCCCGCGGCGCCATGGCAGGAGGAAGACATGGCTAAAAGCTTGATCACAGTGGCCGACGTGGTGCAGGCGGCCCGGGCGGGAAACAAAGAAATTCCCGTTTGCCCCGGCGGATGCATCATTACTCCCGGAGCGGCGGACAAGGCCGAGGAACTCGGCGTCGCCTTGCCCGGGGTAGAGGATTCGGGGCCTGTTGATCAAAGCGCGGCCTGCGCCTTTGAGCAGCCCGGGGCCGGCTCGGTGGTGCGCCAGGTCTGCGCCATGGTGGAAAAACGCCTGCCCCACGACCTGGAGCCCGCCGAGCTGGAGCACCTGGTGCGCCAGGTGGTGGAGTCCAAGATGGCCCCCCCGGAGGTCCCGGACGACGAGGATACCGCAACCGCCCTCACCCGGGTGGGCGAGGTCTGTTTTGTGCGGGGCCGGCGGCTGATGGACCAGGGGGCCGGCCCGGTGCCGGTGGCGGAAAAGGCCCTGGTGGCCAACGCCTTCAAGGGGGCCGAGGGTTCCCGCCTGGCCGGGGGCTACATGGAGTGGGAAAAGGCCTCTTTCCGCCGCACGGTGGAACACCCCGAGATCGGAGTGGTGGTCTCCGGAGAGTTGCACCTAACGGTGGGCGGCAAGACCATGACCGCCGCCGCCGGCGACATGGTGTATTTCCCCCAGGGCGTGAAGGTCATCTACAGCACCCCCTCCCGGGTCAAGTTGGCCTGTATCAACTGTGTTTAAGCCGGACGGCATCAACCGGCTCTTGGGCCGCTGAAGCGAGGATCGAGGCGTGGATATCCTTCAAAGCTGCATGGACGCCTGCCGGGAGCAGCCGGGGACCGTGGTGTTTCCCGATTGTCTGGACAGCCGGGTCCTGCAAGCGGCCAGCATCATCAAGCAAGAGGGGCTGGCCGAGCCGGTGTTGGTGCAGTCGCCCTTTGCGGTGCGCGCCAAGATGAGCCGCTCGGAGGTGGCCGCCGCCGGGTTCACCGTGGTGGACCACACCAGCCCCACCTTGCTGGAAAAGAACACCGAGGCCTACCGGTCCATCCTGCGGGAGAAAGGCAAGGAGATATCCGGCGATGACGCCCGGCGGGCCATGAATTGCCCCCTGGGTGCCGCGGCCATGATGGTGCGGCGGGGCGAGGTGGAGGTTGGGGTGGCCGGCAACCTTTCTTCCACCGCCGCGGTGCTGCGCGCCGGGTTGAGCCTCATTCCCAGGAAGGCCGGCATTGACCATATCTCCAGCTTCTTTCTGATGGTCTCGCCCGATGGCCGGCGTCGCTATCTCTTTGCCGATTGCGCCGTGGTGCCCGAGCCCTCGTCCGAGGTGTTGGCCGACATAGCCATATCCTCGGCCCAGATGGCCCGCGGCCTGCTGGCCGAAGAGCCCCGGGTGGCCCTGCTGTCATTTTCCACCAAGGGCAGCTCCAACCATCCCCGGGCCGCGGCGGTGCGCGCGGCGGTGGGTAAAATCCGCGAGCGCGCCCCGGACATCATGGTCGACGGCGAGTTGCAGTTCGACGCCGCCGCGGTGCCCGGCGTGGCCGCCCTCAAGGTGCCGGGCAGCATCCTGGAGGGCAAGGCCAACGTCTTTATCTTCCCCTCGCTGGAGGCGGGCAACATCGCCTACAAGATGGTCCAGCGCCTGGCCGACTACACCGCCCTGGGGCCCTTTCTACAGGGGTTTAACGGCGGGTGGCACGACCTGTCACGGGGATGCAGCGCCAAGGATATCGTCAAGGTGGCCGTAGTGGGGCTCTGCCTGCAACGCGGCAACCTGCTTAACTAGTCAGCTCAATTTTGCGAAGGAAGGTGAACATGGACGCCCTGGGTATGATCGAAACCAAAGGTCTGACAGCACTTATCGAGGCCACCGACGCCATGGTCAAGGCGGCCCGCGTGCAACTGGTGGGCTACAAGCAGATCGGGGCCGGCCTGGTGACCGCTCTGGTGCGCGGTGACGTAGCCGCCTGCAAGGCCGCCACCGACGCCGGGGCCGCGGCGGCCAAGCGGGTGGGCGAAGTGGTGGCGGTGCACGTGATACCGCGGCCGCACAACGACCTGGAAGATGTCTTCCCCCTGGGCAAGTAGGCCCCGCGCCGACGGCGCATCGGGACAGGCGATGCAGTTAACCCAGGATAGAGGCGCATGGACCCGCAAGAGTTCATAGGTCTGGTTCGCAAGGCCGGCGTGGTGGGCCAAGGCGGCGCCGGTTTTCCGGCCCACGTCAAGTATGACCAGCCGGTGGAGACGGTTATCGCCAACGGCTGCGAGTGCGAGCCGCTGTTGTATACCGACCAGTACCTGATGCTCACCCAGGCCGATCGCGTGGTGGCGGCCCTGCGGGCGCTGATGACGGCCACCGGGGCCGGGCGCGGGGTGGTGGCCATCAAGCGCAAGTACCGCCAAGTGGCCGAGGTGCTGCGCCGGGCCATGGGCGGTGCCGGGCTGGAGTTGGCCGAGCTGGACAACTTCTATCCCGCCGGCGACGAGCACATCCTGGTGCGCGAGGTCACCGGCCACACCATACCTCCCTTGGGCCTGCCCAAGGAAGTAGGCGCCCTGGTGGCCAACGTGGGCACTCTGGAGAGCGTTGCCCAGGCCGTCGAGGGTCGGCCGGTGACCCACAAAGTGGTGACGGTCACCGGCGAGGTGGCCCGGCCGTGCCTGGTGCGGGTGCCCATCGGCGCCCAGGTGGCCGGCATCATCGAGCACTGCGGCGGGCCGGTGGTGGACGACCCGGTCTACGTCATGGGCGGTCCCATGATGGGGCGCTTCATCGACCAGGCCGACGAGTTGGCGCGGGCGGTGATCACCAAGACCAGCGGGGGGATCATCGTACTGCCCCGCGGCCACCACCTGCACCGGGCGGCCACCTTGCCGCTTACGGTAATGCAAAAGCGGGCCGCGGCCGCCTGCATCCAGTGCCGTTTCTGCACTGACCTGTGCCCCCGTTTCCTGGTGGGCCACGGCTTTGAGACCCACAAGGTGATGCGGGCCTTTGCCGGCGGGAGCGACAGCGCCATGGGTGCGCTGGCCGCCCTGCTGTGCTGCGAGTGCGGGGTATGTGAGCTGTTTAGTTGCCCCATGGGCCTGTCGCCGCGGCGCATCAACGCCGCGCTCAAGGCCCGCCTGGCCGCCGCCGGCGTGGCCTACGACGGGCCGCGGGAGGTTCACCCCGAGCAGGCGGCCCTGCGCGATATGCGCAAGGTACCCACCGGCCGCCTGGCCCTGAAAACCGGCATCGCCGATTACCTGGAGATTCACCCCGAGTTCGCCGGCGAGTTCACCCCGGGCTCGGTGCGCATCCCCCTGCGCCAGCATATCGGCGCGCCAGCCGAGCCCCGGGTGGGGGTGGGCGACTCAGTGGCCGTGGGCGACTGCATCGGGGACATACCCGCCGGTGCGCTGGGGGCGCGGGTGCACGCCTCGCTGGCCGGGGTGGTAACCGAAGTGGGCGACGCGGTCGCCATAAGCGGGACGTGAGATGGCGCTCATGCTGCAAGCAGTGGGAATGGTGGAGTTTAACAGCATCGCCGCGGGCATCGAGACGGCGGACTTCATGGTCAAGGCGGCCCAGGTGGAACCCTTGATGATGAAGACCACCTGTCCCGGCAAGTTCGTAGTGGCGGTGCACGCCGAGGTGGCCTCGGTGCAGGCCTCGGTGGAGACCGGGTTGGCTCGCGGCGGCCCCGCGGTGGTGGACCATTTCGTCATACCCAACATCAACCCCGAGGTCATCAAGGCCCTGTCCGGCGCGGTGGAGCCGGCCGGCGACGCGGCCCTGGGGGTGATCGAGACCTTTTCGGTGGCCGCCTGCGTGATGGCCGCCGACCAGGCCAGCAAGGCCGCCGAGGTATTGGTGCTGGAGGTGCGCATGGCCATGGGGCTCGGGGGCAAGGCCTTTTGCCTGTTGGCCGGCGATGTGGGAGCGGTGAGGGCCGCGGTCCAGGCCGGGGCGGTCGGCGCCGGGGAGCGGGGGCTCCTGGTGCGCCGGGTGGTGATCCCCAGCGTGGCCCCGGAGGTGCTGCGACAAATTTTGTGAGGTGGCGGCCGGTCGGGGGGATGGAAGCCCGGTCGTGGGA
>Ga0256835_1000742_pt1 | contig 21977 bp, 15 predicted proteins | sample PIR30metaG_FD_185972 | JGI IMG/M metagenome (GOLD analysis project Ga0256835, IMG submission 185972) | Hydrothermal vent microbial communities from East Pacific Rise, Pacific Ocean - PIR-30 | ecosystem: Environmental > Aquatic > Marine > Hydrothermal vents | place: Pacific Ocean: East Pacific...
TCATCGTGGATACCTCCAACGAGATCGGCGGCGACGGCGACATTCCCCACCCGGCGGTGGGACGGGCGCGGCGGATGCAGGTCGCCACGCCCAGCCTCCAGCACGAGGTGATGATCGAGGCGGTGGAGAACCACAACCCGGAGGTGATCGTCATCGACGAGATCGGACGCGAGCTGGAGGCGGAGGCGGCGCGGACGATTGCCGAGCGCGGCGTCCAGCTCATCGCCACGGCGCACGGCAACACCCTGGGCAACCTCCTGCTCAACCCGACGCTCTCCGACCTCATCGGCGGCATCGAAAGCGTAACGCTTTCCGACGAGGAGGCGCGGCGGCGCGGGACGCAGAAGACGGTGCTGGAGCGACGCGCTCCGCCCACTTTCGACATCCTGGTCGAAATCCAGGAGCGGCAGCGGCTCCTCATCCACCCCGACGTGGCCGATTCGGTGGATACGCTCCTGCGCGGAGGCCGCCCCCGCGTCCAGTTCCGCTACCGCGACGAGGAGGGCAACCTCCGCCGCGAGGAGAAGGCCCCGACGGGCGAGGAGGATGAGGTCGCCCCGCTGCCCCTCCAGCGGCAGCCGAGCCGTCATCGCCGCATGGAGGAGGTGGCGATCTACCCCTTCGCCGTGGCGCGGAACCGGCTCCTCAACGCCGCCCGCACGCTGGGCGTGCCGGTGCGCATCGTCGATTCGTTGCGCGAGGCGCAGGTGGTGCTGACGACGAAGTCGGCCTATCGCCGTCGCCCCAAGGTCATCGGTGATGCGGAGCGGCGGCGCATTCCCGTCTACGTCCTGCGCTCGAACACGATGGCGCAGATGGAGGCCTTCCTCACCGATCTCTTCGGGCTGGGTCAGGACGACGCCGACGCCGCCTTCGAGCGGGCGATGCGTGAGACGGAGGAGGCGATCCGCCGCGTTCTCCAGGGCGCGGGCGCGATCGACCTCTCGCCGCAGAACGCCTACATCCGCCGCTACCAGCACGAGATGGCGCGGGAGGCCGACCTGCTCTCGCGCTCCTTCGGCAAGGAGCCGTATCGCCACGTGCGCATCTACCGGAGCGAGGGATGACGAAGCGGCGGGGGCTGTTCATCACCTTCGAGGGGCCGGAGGGGAGCGGCAAGAGCACCCAACTGGCGCTCCTGGCCGACTGGCTGCGCGGGCAGGGCTACGAGGTGCTGACGACGCGCGAGCCGGGCGGGACGCGCATCGGGGAGACGATCCGCTCCCTGCTCCACGACGTCCGCTTCACCGAGATGCGCCCCCGCGCCGAAATCCTGCTCTACTCCGCCTCCCGCGCCCAGCTGGTGGATGAGGTCATCCGCCCGGCGCTGGCGACGGGGCAGGTGGTGCTCTGCGACCGCTACGCCGACAGCACCTACGCCTATCAGGGCTACGGGCGCGGTCTGCCGCTCGACTGGCTGCGCGAGATCACCGACTTCGCCACCGATGGCCTGCGACCCGACCTGACGATCTACCTCGACCTGGAGCCTTCCATCGGGCTGGCGCGGAAGGTGGCGGGGAGGGCGGAGATGAACCGCCTGGATCGGGAGCAGCTCGACTTCCATCGGCGTGTGAGGGCGGGCTATCTGGAGCTGGCGGGTGCGGAGCCGGAGCGGTGGCGCGTCGTCGCCGCCGATGAGCCGCTGGAGGCGGTGCAGGCCGCCATCCGCGCCCTGGTGGCGGAGAAGCTGGATCGGTCTGGAGGGAACGATGGATGATGATAAGGGCGGACGGCGGGTGGTCTCGTCGGAGGAGGGGGGCGCACCCTCCCTGCTGGAGTGCGCGCACACCGTCATCGAAATCCTCCCACGGCTTTCGCGCACGATGCGGCGCGACCTGCGCATCCACAGCGCCGGTCTCTTCACCGAGCCGCAGTTCCGCGTGATGGCCTCGCTCTACCGCGAGGAGGAGCGCTGCCTTTCGGGGCTGGCAACCTCCCTCGGCGTCTCCCTGCCGACGATGTCGCGGCTGGTGCAGGGGCTGGAGTCGCGCGGCCTCGTCTGCCGCCATCGCAGCGAGGAGGATCGCCGCCGCGTCGTCCTCTCCCTCACCCCGGAGGGCGTCGCCGCCTACGAGGCGCTCCTGCGCCGCACGGAGCGCCACCTCGTGGACTGGCTCAGCCCGCTCACCCCCGAAGAGCGTGCCGAGGTGGTGCGCGTCTTCAGCCGGCTGGATCAGCTCATCTCCACCGTGGATTTGGAGGCTTACTACCTCAAGGGCGAGACGTAAGGGCTTCTTGAAGCGAGGGTAACCCACAGGAAAACGGGGGAGGGCCATCGAGGCCCTCCCCCGTCGTGTGTCGGGGTGGCGTTAGTGGTTCTTGAGGACGAGCGGGAGGTAGACGGTGGACTTGACGCTGATGACGGCGGCCTTGCTCACGGTGAAGTCGGAGGAGTCGATGGTGGCGCAGGTGCGGGCGCTGTTGGGGTTGCCCGTGCCCCAGTTGCCGTTGATGCAGACGGTGTAGCTGTAGACGCCGCCCTGGGTCGGGGTGAAGATGCCGGTGTAGTAGTCGTTGTTGCCGTTGTCCCCGGCGTAGGTGGCGGTCATCCACGTCCAGGCGGTGATGTCGCTGCCGGTGCCGTAGCCGAACTCGGCCTTGAGCTTGAGGCCCTCACCGGGGTCGGCGTAGTTGGTTACGTTGGCGATGTAGAACTCGCCGGTGAAGACGCCCGTGCTCTCGCCAAGCTCGATGGTGTCGGCGGTGGCGCTGTAGAGCTTCTGCCAGCCGACCTCGACGTTGCGGTAGTCATCCACCGTGTAGGTAACGACTTCGACGCCGCTGCTGTTGGGCACGGTGTAGGTGCGGTTGTGGGTGTTGACCCAGTCCCAGTTGCCGGAGCCGACGACGTACTTGTACTCGATGGCCTCACCCTCGGTGATCTGCACCGTGGCGGTGAAGGTCTCGTAGGCCGCGTCGTGCGTCATCACCAGCGCGGAGGCGTTCCAGCTGTTGAAGGTGCCCGACAGGTAGACGTCGGTGCCGCTGGGGACCACGTCCTCGGCGTCGTGATAGACGAAGACGATGTTGGCGGGCAGGATCTGGTCGAGGTCGGGATCGTAGCGCGGCTCGATCTTGTAGTTGCCGTAGGTGTAGAAGAGGATGCCGCGCACGAAGTTGAACTGATCGCCGTTGGTGGGCGTGTAGGTGAGGTTGCCGTCGTGATCGCCGTCGTCGTCCACGCGGATGTCGCCGCTGCCGTCGTTGATCTGCCACTCGCCGTAGCCGAGGTTGTCGTCGGTTACGGTCGCGTTCTGCACCTCGACGAGGACGCTCTCGTAAGGCTCGGCGTCCGCCGCGCTGGCGGCGATGGAGGCGCTGATGACCTCAGGCGCGGGCAGCGTGTTGCCGTGGCTGATGACCTCGGTGTGCGTGTAGGTCGCACCGGCGAGGCTCATCTCCGTCATGTTGTAGTACTCCTTGATCGGGCCGAGCAGGCGGACGTAGTCGCCTTCCTCGGTGGCGAAGCCTTCCGCACCGTAGATGAGGAGGCCGCTCCACTGGCCGCCGTTGGGGTCCTCGATGACCAGCTTGCCCTGGTTGGCGTAGCCAAGCTCGCCCGTCTTGGCGACGACCACACCCTCGACCCAGACGGTCTGCCCGTCGTAGGGGGAGGCGTCGTCGGAGGCGGGATCGGAGACGTACTGGATGTCGTGGATGGAGACTTCGGGGAAGACGGTGGTCGTAACGACGGCGGTGTTGTTGGTCGCCTCGCTGTCGCCGCCGGGCAGATCGGAGGAGACCTCCATCGTGTTGGTAACCACGCTGCCACCGGCGACGGTGTCGGAGACCTGCGCGGTAACCTGGAAGCTCATCTCGCCCATCGCGTCGATGCCGGCGAAGGTCCAGACGACCTGCGAGCCGTTGACGGTCGGCGTAACGCCGCTCGTGTCGCTGACGTAGGTCAGGCCGGGGGAGAGGGTGTCGGTGAGTGTAACGGTCGCCGTCTGCGCGGTGGAGGACTGGATGGTTACCTCGACGTCGTAGGTGATCGGCTCGCCGACGACGCCAAACTCAGGCCCTTCCTTGGTTACGCCCACATCGTCGCTGAAGACGATGGGATAGCCGTAGGCCTGGCCCTCGCCCGGCTTGCCGTTGTAGTCCACCACCATCAGGCCGATCGGCTTGCAGGCGGCGAAGTAGTCCATGCTGGAGATCACGCCGCTGGCCTTGCTGAGGTAGTCGGTGTCCAGCTCGAAGGGCGACTGGGTGTAGTCGAAGGGAGCGGGCGCGAGGACGATATCGCTGTGTCCCTCGTAGTCGTAGGACTTCAGCGCGTAGAAGAAGGGGCCGGTGATGCCGTTCCAGGCGGTCGGCAGGTACCATTCCATGAAGCCGGCGTTGTAGTCGGTGTAGATGAGGTAGGGCGCGCCGAGCGAGATATCGCCGGTGCTCATGTCGTACTGGATGACGACCCAGACGTCGGTGTCCTTGCCGCCCGTGGCCGCGCCGTAGTTCCAGTTGAAGTCCACGACGTCGAAGCTGCCGTCGTTGTCGCCGTCAATGTAGAGATCGAACTCGGCGAAGTAGGGCTGCGGCGTGTGCCACTTCCCCCAGACGTTGATGGCGGGGACGACGATGGGGCCGTAGGAGCCGGACGTCCAGCCGTAGTCCATACCCACGTAGCGGATGTCCGCCTCGTTGCCGACGGTGGTGGTCATCGTATCGCTGATGAAGAGCGGGTAGGGCCAGAGGGAGGCATCGTCGGTGCCGTTGTTGTTGTAGCTGACGCTGAAGTCATCGCCGATGCTGTCCACCGTCATGTCCACGTAGGACTCGCTCAGGTCGCTGTAGGGGCGCGGGACGATGAAGAAGGGGACGCGCAGTTCGTCGCTGGAGGTCGTCTCGTGGAGGGTAACGTAGCCGAAGCTCTCGATCTGCTCGAAGTCATAGCCGACGGCATCGCCATCCACCGTCATCGTCACGACGACGGTGGCCTGTCCCACCGTCGGGCCGACGGCAGCAGGGACGACCACACCGGGCTGCGCTTCGATCTGCAGACCGGCGGTATCGGCGCCGGCCTGGAAGGCGGCGGTGGTGGTGAAGATGTGGGGGGTCGTGTCGTAGTTGTAAACGGTGATCGTCTTGGTCATGACCTGCGGGTTGGTTACGATCTCGGTGTAGCCCCAGCTCAGGCTGACGAGGTCGGGATCACCCACGGCCACGACGGGCGAAGCCACGGCGGGCGGAACCTCCACCCGTCCGGCCCCGCCGCGCGGGATAGTGGTGCCGTCGCTGAAGTCCACAGCGGTGTTCATCATCACCGCCTTGATCTGCTCCGGCGTCCAGGTGGGATGGGCCTGGCGGATCAGCGCGGCAGCGCCCGCAACGTGCGGCGCGGCCATCGAAGTCCCGCTCATGCTCACACCGCCGCTGCCGCTGCCCATCTTCGCCGCGAAGATGGCGACGCCGGGGCCGCCGATCTCCGGCTTCAGCTTGGAATCGAAGCCGCGCGGGCCGCTGGAGGAGAAGGAGCCGAGGGAATCGGCAGGGGTCTTGCTCGCCACGGTCTTGACCTCATCCTCGGCGTGGACGACGATCTGCTGACCGTCCGCCTGGCTGAGGTTGACGCCATCGGTGTGGCCGATGAAGCCCGCCGGGATGGTAACCGCGCTCCCGACCATCGTGGCGAGGCTGTCGCCGCCCGAAGCGTGGTTGAAGATGATCGCGCCGACCGCGCCGAGCTGGGCGGCGTTGTTGACCTTGGTCGAGAAGTAGCAGCTTCCGCGCTGGATGAGGGCGATCTTCCCCGCCAGCGCATCGGCGGCGATGCCGTCGGTGGAACAGAGCGTGTCATTGGTCGCACCGGCCAGGTTGCCGACGTAGGCCAGCGTCGCCGTTACGCTCTGCGTGTAGTGGCCGGTGTCGTTGTCGAAGGCGGGCGGCTGGTAGAGGATGTTGGTCTGCGTAACGTTGGTCGTGCCGATGACGTCGATCGTCGGGCCGGTGGCGAAGCCGGTGGTGCTGGCGGCCACGGAAAGCGCCGCATCGGCCACCGAGGGCGTGCCGACGATGTATTCCGTATCGCCGGAGTTGCCCGCCGAGGCGACGACGACCACGCCGCTGTGGACGAGGTTGTTGACCGTGATGATCTCCGGGTCGGTGGTGTCGTTCGGCCCGAAGTCGGCACCGAGCGACATGTTGACCACGTCGATCGGGTCGCTGGGGTTGTTGGCGTTGTAGGTGGCGACCCACTCCAGCGCGGGCACCACGAGATCGGTGCTGCCGTCCGCGCCGAAGACCTTGAGGGCGACCAGTTCCGCCGCCGGGGCGACGCCGGTCATCACGTCCCCGGCCTTGATGCCGGCGATGGTGGAGGCGACGTGCGTCCCGTGGCCGTGCTCATCGATCGGGTCGGGGTCGGGGTGGGGCGTGCTGTGGTTGGGATCGCCCGCATCGTAATCCGTCCCTGCGAAGTCGGTGCCCGTGATGACCTTGGTGGTGGGGAAGGGGGAGAGGGTGTCGGTGATGACGGTGTGGTCATCCGCCTCATAGACGGCGGGATCGCCGGGGCCGCCGAAGACGGCGTGCGTGTAGTCGATGCCGGTATCGATGACGGCGACCTTCATCCCCGTGCCGTCGAAGCCCGCTGCCCACGCCGTTGGTGCGCCGATGAGCGGCACGCTCGCCCCCAGGTCGATCGTGTGGATGTGGACGGGATGGACGGCCTTGACGTAGGGGATGCTCATCAGCTCGGCGACCTTGTCGGCGGGGATGGCGATCTGGAAGCCGTTGTAGGCGCGGTACATCTCGAAGAGTACCTGCCCGCCCAGCTTCTGGATGCGCGGGGCAACCAGCGCGTGCATGCTCTGCAGCCGTGCGAGGTAGGCCTCGACATCGACCGGCGCTTTGCCCTCCATGGAATTCTGGTAGGCGATCACCGGGGCCTGATCCATCTCCACGATGACGTGGACGGTGGGGGCCTCCTTGACCACGCCTTCCAGAGCGTGGGGGACCTGGCCGCCGTTCAGCTCGATGAACTCCTCGACGGACATCCCGCCCTCGAAGAGGTCGCGGATTTCCATCGGGACCTCTTGAGCGCGCGCCATCGGGCCGTTCGCAGGCGGCTCACCCGCTGCGGCAACGCTCTGGACGCCGCCGAAGGGCGTCAGGAGCATCCCTGCGATCAGCAGCAGGCTAACGAGAGAGAATACTTTGCGAGTCATAGATTCCTCCTCAGATGGACTCAACCTAAAGGTTCTGTAAAGAAGGGGCCATTTTCTCCTGAGCTTTCGTGGACTTACACTTTCATCGGTCGCTTGACATCACCCCCTTTCCGGGCTTGGGAAGTTTGTGGGGTTAGAGGAAGGTCGGCTTCCTCTAAGGCTGGCTTGACCATTGCCGTTGGCTATTTTGGCATAGATAGGGCAAGGTGTCAAGCTCGCGCCGCCGCGCACTCGATCGGGCCTCCCGAAGGGCTGGGATGGGGCGTTGGTGGGGGAATCTACCTCAGTCGAGGGCCTTGCGGAGGGAGAAAGAGCCTGAGCAAGTCGGACGCCAGCCCCGGTCGCCGCCTGGGTTGGCGGGGATGCAGCCTTGGTTCAGACTTTGTTCTAACCGCTTGCTCGCTCATCTCTCCTCCGCGATGGGATGCTACTTCCCGCTGTCGAAGTAATAGCCCTCGCCCCAGGCCGTGTGCAGGTAGCGGGGATTGTTGGGATCCTCTTCGATCTTCTTCCGCAGGCGATAGATGTACTGCTTGACCAGCTCGTGGTCGCCGATGCGCTCGCTGCCCCAGACCCGCGCCAGGATGGCATCGTGGCTGAGGATCTTCCCGTAGTGGCTGATGAGGTAGCGCAGAATCTCGAACTCCTTGGGCGTGAGCGTAACGGTGCCGTGGGGCAGCGTCAGTTCGTGGCGGTTGCAATCCAGCGTAACGTCGTCGGCGGGGAAGAGGATGGCGTTGTCCAGCCCGGTGGAGCGCTCGGCGCGGCGGAGCAAGGCCCGCAGGCGGCAGAGCAGCTCCGGAATCTCGTAGGGCTTGACGATGTAATCATCGCCGCCCACGGAAAAGCCCTTGACGATATCTTCGATGTCGCTCTTGGCGGTGAGGAAGAGCACCGGCACGTCGCTCATCTCCCGCAGGCGGCGGCAGACCTCGTAGCCGTTCATCCCCGGCATCATCACGTCGAGGATGACGGCGTCGGGGTGCATGCGGTAGGCCGTCCGCAGCCCCTCGCGCGGATTGGAGACGACGACGACGTCGAAGCCATCCGCCGAAAGTCCCATGCGCAGCAGGCGCAGGGCATCCATCTCGTCATCGATTGCCAGGATACGCCATCGTTTCGGCATCTTCTCGTCCTCTTTCTTCTCCCGCTATGCTGATCAATGGAATCTCCTTCCTCGGATACCGGCGCGGAGGTCTGTCAACGCTATCGTGCCTCCTTGTCCGGCCCTCGCCTCTACCTATAATGTCGGCTTATGATGGCTTTCGCCTTCACGGGGGGATTTTTAATCTTTCTTGACCTTTTGTTAACCCCTTGCTGACATCGCTATGCTAAAATATTCTTTAAGGATCGCTACAGGGAGGGTGCGATGAAGAAGAAGATTTTGGTCATAGATGATGACCCCGGTCTGTCGCAGCTTCTGCGTATCAGCCTGGAACGGGAGGGCTTTCAGGTCCTCACCGCAGGCGGTGGGCAGGAGGGCTTGCGCATGGCATACGAGCACCAGCCCGATCTCATCATTCTCGACATCATGATGCCAGAAATGGACGGTTGGGCAACCTGCCAGCGGCTGCGCAGTGTCAGCGATACGCCCATCCTCATCCTCAGCGCCCGCGAGGATCAGGAGGCGGTGGTACGCGGCCTTTCGCTCGGTGCCGATGACTACGTCATCAAGCCGTGCAGCTTCGAGGAGCTGAAGGCCCGCATCCACGCGCTGCTGCGCCGCAGCCAGCGGCAGAGCGCCAAGGAGTGGCGGATGGTCTATGACGACGGCTACCTCTCCATCGACCTGGCCGATGGCTCGGTGCGCAAGGAGGGGGAGTTGATCTCGCTCACGCCGACGGAAAGCCGCCTGTTGCTCTACCTCGTCGGCCAGGAGGGGCGCGTCGTCCCGCGCGAGGAGCTTTTGCAGCAGATCTGGGGGCCGGAGTACGAGCGGGCCAGGGGCTACCTCAGCGTCTACATCCGCTACCTGCGGCGCAAGATCGAGCCGGACCCCTCCAATCCCCGCTACATCCGCACACACTGGAGGCGGGGATACTCCTTCGAGGGGAAGAGCGACGTCCATCTCGACCGAGGTCAGGACCATGAATGAGCCACGGCACTGGGCGCTGGATTTCCTGCGTCGCTGGTGGTGGCTGATGCTGCTCGGCATCATCCTGCCGATGCCCGTTTCGATCTACCTCGTCTCCCGCCAGACGGACTACTACCGTGCCAGGGCGACGCTGATGGTCGGGACGAGCTTGCAGAACCCCGATCCCGACACGCGGGTGATCAACCTTTCCAACTACCTGGCGACCGCCTATGCCCGCCTCGCCACCGAGGGGCCGGTGCTGGAGGAGGTCATCGAGGAGCTGGACCTGCCCTACTCGCCCTCCCAGCTCAAGGGGGCGATCAGCACCCAGGTCTATCGGGATGCGGGGCTGCTGGAGATCACCGTGGTGGATACCGACCCGCAGCGGGCTGCCGACATCGCCAACGCCATCGCAAGGGCGCTCATCGCCCGCACGCCCGGCTCGCGGGAGGAGTACCAGCAGCAACAGCAGTTCATCGAGCAGCAGCTGGCCAAGCTGGAGCAGCGTATCCGCGAGACGGAGGAGGAGATCAACGCCCTGCGGGATCGCCTGCCGGAGATCACCTCCGCTGCCGAGCTGGCGGAGGCGCAGGAGCGGCTCAAGGAGCTGGAGGCCATCCGCTCGACCGACCGCTCCAACTACGCCTCGCTGCTGGAGCTTTACCGCACGGAGATGCCGAACACGCTCTCGCTCTTCGAACCGGCGACGCCGCCCGCCCGTCCCATCCCCAAGCACAGCTGGCAGATCGTCCTCGCCGCCTCGGTGCTCGGCCTGGGGCTGACGGCGGGGGCGGCCTACGTCGTCGATCTGCTGGACGACAGCCTGCGCTGGACGCCGGCGGGGATGAGCCGGCTCGGCGGGATGCCTGTCTTCGGCGTCGTCAGCCACCTGCCGATCAAGGCGGGGGAGGGGCTGGAGCCGCCCGATCCGCTCTCGCCCGCCGCCGAGGCGCTGCGCTCGCTGCGGGCGCACATCCTGCTCCATTGCGGGGCCGTCCATCCGCAGGTCGTGCTCGTAACGAGTGCCTCGCCGCGTGCCGGGAAGAGCGTCGTCTCCCATCTGCTGGCCTGGGCCTTCGCCACGGGCGGCAAGCGCGTCGTGCTGGTGGATGCCGACCTGCGCCATCCCGGCCTGCACGAGCATTTCCAGATGCCCAACCTCTTCGGCCTCTCCGACTTCCTGCAGCAGCCGAAGGCGGCGGACGGGCGCTTCTGGGAGAGGGCGCTGGTGGCGACGGACGAACCCAACCTCCTCTTCCTTCCGGCGGGGCGTCCGCCCATTGACCCGACGCTCTGGCTGACGCGCCCCGCCATCCGCGAGCTGATCACGGCGCTGCTGGCCCAGGCGGAGATGATCATCTTCGACAGCCCACCGGAGCGGATGGCCCCGGAGGTTACGGAGCTGGCCTCGCTGGCCGATGTCATCGTGATGGTGGGGCGACAGGGACGGACGAGCCGCCATCGCCTGCTGGAAAGCAGCGAGCGGCTGCGCCTCCACCGCGCCGAGGGCATCTTCGGCGTCGTCGTCAACGACGTGCGCCTGCGTGGACGCACCTACACCTACTACACCGCCTACCGGCGGGAGACGCGGCGGCGCTTCTTCAAGCCGGTGATGACCGCCGAGGGCAAGACGGTCGTCGGCGTGGCGGAGATGGCCGAGGTGCTCGGCGTCAGCCGCTCGACGGTGCGCCGCTGGTGCCGCGACGGACGTCTCCCCGCCTTCCGACGCCGCATGCGCTGGTGGTGCGGCGAGGAGGAGTTCCGCGCCCTGCTGGAGCGGTGGCAGGAGGGCGTCGCCGCCTGGCCGCTGGCCGGGGCCAAGACGCACCCGGCTTCCCCATCCCACGCTGAGGACGAGGCAGACCACGATGATCAACCATCTGCGTGAACTCTGGCGCTACCGCGAATTGCTCTGGAGCTGGACCGGGCGCGAGATCAAGGTGCGCTACAAGCAGTCGCTCCTCGGCGCGGCCTGGGCCATCGTCCAGCCGCTGGGGACGGCGCTCATCTTCACCGTCGTCTTCGCCCGCTTCATCCACGTCCCCACCGACGGCATCCCCTATCCCATCTTCTCCTACGCCGCCCTGCTGCCGTGGACTTTCTTCGCCACCTCCGTCAGCCTGGCGACCGACAGCCTGGTGCGCAATATGAACCTGGTGACGAAGATCTACTTCCCGCGCGAAATCCTCCCCTTCGCCTCGGTGCTCGCCGGGCTGCTCGACTTCGCCATCGCCGCCGTCGTCTTCGTGGGGATGGCGATCTACTACCGCGTGGCCTTCTCGTGGAGCGTGGCGCTCGTGCCGCTGCTGCTGCTCATCCAGGTCGTCCTCACGCTCGGCGTCGTCCTCCTCGCCTCCGCGCTCAACGTCTTCTACCGCGACGTGCGCTTCATCATCCCGCTGGGGCTGCAACTGTGGATGTACCTCACGCCGATCATCTACCCGCTCTCGCTCGTCCCCGAACGCTACCGCACGCTCTACCTCCTCAACCCGATGGCCGGGCTGATCGAATCGTACCGCCGCATCATCGTCCAGGGGGAGATGCCGGTCCTGGCGCAGATTGCGCCCGCCGCGCTCGTCTCCTTCCTCCTCTTCCTGCTCGCCTATGCCTACTTCAAGCAGGCCGAGCAGGTCTTCGCCGACATCATCTGAGAGCGAGGCAAGTCTATGGCCGTCATCGAATTCGAGCACGTGAGCAAAGCCTATCGTCGCCATTGGGGACGCGGCAGCCTGCGCGAGGCGCTGCCGCAGCTCTTCGGCCAGGTGGTGGGACGCCGCCACGCCGACGATGCCGATCTCCTCTGGGCCTTGCGCGACCTCTCCTTCACCGTCGAGGAAGGGGAGACGCTCGGCCTCATCGGCCCCAACGGCGCGGGGAAGACGACCACCCTCAAGCTCCTCTCGCGCGTTACCCGCCCCACCTCCGGTCGGATCGCGGTGCACGGGCGGCTCTCGGCGCTCATCGAGCTGGGCGCGGGCTTCCACCCCGACCTGACCGGGCGGGAGAACGTCTATCTCAACGGCACGATAATGGGCCTCAGCCGCCGCGAGATCGACCGCAAGTTCGACGAGATCGTCGCCTTCGCCGAGCTGGAGGAGTTCATCGACATGCCCGTCAAGCGCTACTCCTCCGGGATGTTCGTCCGCCTCGGCTTCGCCGTCGCCGTCCACGTCGATCCCGACGTGCTCCTGGTGGACGAGGTGCTGGCCGTCGGCGACTACCGCTTCCGCGACAAGTGCATCGAGAAGATCAACGACTTCCGCCGCCGTGGCAAGACGATGGTCGTCGTCTCCCACAGCAAGGAGATGATCCAGCGCCTCTGCAACCGCGTCCTCCTCATCAACCACGGGCAGGCCGTCTTCCTCGGCGAGACGCGGCGGGCGCTGGAACTCTACCACAGCGGCTTCGTCAGCGAGGAGCTGCGCAAGCGCGGCGATCTGGGCAGCACGGAGGGCAAGCCGATCGCCATCGTCGGCGTGGAGATGCTCGACGCGGAGGGGAAGCCCACCCGCTCCTTCCGCAGCGGCGAACCGGCCACCGTCCGCCTGCGCTACCGCGCCCAGGAGAGGGTCGAAGCGCCGATGTTCTACTGCCGCGTGCGTCGCGGCTACCAGGTGCTCCACAGCGCGACGACGGCGCGGGCCGGGATCGAGCGCACCTTCCGCGCGGGCGAGGAGGGCGTCGTCGAGGTGCGCTACGAGGCGCTCAACCTGCTGGAGGGGGAGTACAACCTCAACGTCGGCATCGCCCGCGACCAGTTCTCCCCCATCCTCTACGACAGCCACGACGACGTGCTCCGCTTCGAGGTGCATTCCTTCCTCCAGGAGGGCGGCGGCTTCGTCCGCCTGCCGCACGCCTGGCACTTCGCCGAGGAGGGAGGATGAGCCGTTCGTTGCTCCTCGTCGGGCGACGGCTGCGCCCCGACGCCCCCGACTCCGAGGCCATCCTCGGTGCGACGCGCCTGCTGGCCCGTACGCTGGCCGAGCGGGAGGGGGTGCGCGTCGCCCTCCTGGGGCTGGTGGATGAGGGGCCTCGGCTGCGGCGCGTGCGCCGCGACCGGCTCACCTACTACCTCGTCAACCGGCACCGCTGGGGGCGGGGGAGACGCTACCATCGGGCGATGCGCCTCCTCGTCAGCGGGACGATGCTCCTCCAGGGGGGAGCGCACCTCTGCGCCATCAACCGCTTCTTCCCGCCGCTCCGCCCCCTGCGCCGGGATGGAGGGATGACCCTCCTCATCTCCGCCCCCAACTTCTTCGCCCATCCGCCGGGCCTGCCCGCCGGGACGCGCATCCTGGCCGAAAATCAGCCCCTCGCCGAGGCGGCCAGGCGGCACTACCCCGGCCACCGCGTGGAGACCTTCTACCCCGGCGTGGAGCTGGATCGCTTCCTGCCGCGTCCCGCCGAAGTGGGGCAGCCCGTCCGCTTCCTCTTCGCCAGCTCGCCGCTGCCCGAACACGACACGCCCCGGCGCGAGCAGGCCATCCTGGAGGTGCGCGGCGTGCCGCTCATCGTGGAGCTGACCCGCCGCCTCGCCCCCCGTCTCCCGATGGAGACGCTCCTGCTCTGGCGCAAGTCGCCCGACTACGTCCGCACCCTCCTCCCGCCGCAGCTTCCCATCCGCGTGGAGGCGCGGGAGGTGGCGGAGATGCCGACTTTCTGGGATCGTTTCGATTTCTACTGGGCGCTCTTCCGCGATGCACCCGATGTGAAGGGGATGCCGCAGAGCCTGCTGGAGGCCCTGGCGAAGGGCATCCCGCCCGTCGTGCGGCGGGGCAGCTCCTGGGCGGCGCTGCTCGTGCCGCGCGGGGCAGCCCTCGCCGTGAGCGACCCGCCGCAGCCCGCCGAGCTTGAGGCGCTGATCGAGGCGGCGACCCTTCCGCATCGGTATCGGCAGCTCTCACGCGCCGCGCGTCGTACCGCTGAAGACCTCTTCGACGTCAGGGAACGGGCACACCACTTCTGCCGCTTGCTCTTTGGAGGTTGCGATGCCTGAGCGTGCGCTTCTCCTGGCCTACACCTTCCCGCCCCGCATCGGCGGACGGGAGACCTATCTCTACGAACTCTTCTCCCGCCTCGACCCGCTGGAGGTCGCCGTCCTCACGCCGCAGGAGGAGGGCGCGGCCCGCTTCGACCGGAACGCGCCCTTCCCCATCGTCCGAGAGCCGCGCCGACGCTGGTTCTGGTTTATGGAGGGGCGTCGCGCCCGCGCCCGCTGGATGGTGGACGTGGTGCGCCAGCTCCGCCTGCGCCGCTCCGACCTGCTCTACTGCGGCGTCGCCATCCCCGACGGGCTGACCGGCTGGCTGCTGGCCCGCACGCTGGGGATGCCCTACCTCGTCTTCACCTACGCCAAGGAGATCATCGAGCCGCTCAGTTCGCCGCGCCTGACCCTCTGGCGCAAGCGGGTGCTGCGGGAGGCGGAGACGGTCATCACCATCAGCCGCTACGCGCGGCAGTTGCTCCGCGATCAGGGCGTGGCGGCGGAGCGGATCGTCATCGTCCCGCCGGGGGTGGATGTCCACCGCTTCCGCCCCGACGAGGCGGCGGGCGAGGCCATTCGCCGCCGCTACCACCTGGGCGACGGGCCGCTCATCCTGACCGTCGCCCGCCTGACGCCGCGCAAGGGGCACGATCTCGTCCTGCGGGCCTTGCCGGCGCTGCTCAAGCAGTTCCCCGACCTGCGCTACGCCATCGTCGGGGTGGGGCAGGATGCGGCACGGCTCCACCGGCTGGCGCAGGAGCAGGGCGTCGCGCAGGCCGTCCTCTTCATCGGCGCGGTGAACGATGCCGACCTGCCCGGCTGGTACAACGCCGCCGATCTGCTGGTGATGCCCAACCGGATGGAGGGGGAGGACGTGGAGGGCTTCGGCATCGTCTTCCTGGAGGCGGCGGCCTGCGGGAAACCGGCCATCGGCGGGCGCAGCGGCGGGGTGGAGGATGCCATCGTGGACGGGAAGACCGGCTACCTGGTGGAACCTTCCTCCGTCGGTGATCTGATCGCCGCCGTGGCGCGGCTCCTGGCCGATCCGCAGCTGGCACGGTCGATGGGGGAGGCCGGTCGCGTTCGTGTGGAGCGCGAGTTCACCTGGGAGCGGAGCGCCGAGCGGCTGCTGGCCCTGCACCGCCGCCTCGCCGCCCGCCGCAGGCTGCGCTCCCCCGACCCGACGCTGCTCCTGCGTCGTCTCGATCTGCTCTGAGGAGGTGGCGATGGTCGAACTCGTCCTCATCGCCGGGCCGATGGAGCCTGCTCGTCGGCGCGAACTGCTGGAACGGATGGCGGCGGCCTCGCCGCTCGACCGTCCCACGCGCCTCGTCTATGCCGATGAGGCGATCGGCTTCGCCGTGGTCGCGCCCGCCGACCATCCGCTCGACCCCGTCCTCGCCTGGGACGAGGAGGGGCGGGCGTTCGCCCTCCTGCGCGGGGAGCTGCTCATCGAGGGCGGGGAGGCCGCCCATCTGCTGGCGCTGGCGCGACGCTACGGCGGCAGCTTCACCCAGCGGCTGAACGGCGACTTCGCCGCCGCGCTCTGGGATGGGGAGGATGCGCGGCTGACGCTGCTCACCGATCACCTGGGGATGCATCCGCTCTACTACCACCTGCGCGGACGGCACCTCTTCGTCGGCACGCGGCTGGCCCATCTGCTGGCGCTGCCCGACCTGCATCCCACGCTCGACCGGCGGGCGCTGGCCGCCTTCCTCGCGGTGGAATATCCCGTCGGCGAGGCGACGCTCGTCGAGCAGGTGGCGCTCGTCCCGCCCGCCACCCGCCTTTCCTGGAAGGACGGCGTGATGCGGCTGGAGGGCTACTGGCATCCGTGGGCGCTTTCGCCCTCGCCGATGCAGGGACGCGAGCGGTGGCTGGAGGGGTTGCTGCACTACCTGCGGGAGGCGGTCGCGCGGCAGCGGCGCAGGCTGGGGGAGCAGGGGGGGCTTCTGCTCAGCGGCGGGCTGGATTCGCGGTTGCTGCTGGCGCTGCTGGCCGAGGAGGGCGTGCGCCCCGCCACCTACACCTTCGGACTGCGCGGCAGCGATGACGTCCGCTGGGGGCGCGAGGTCGCCCGCCGGATGGGATTGCCTCATCAGGTGGCCGTCCTCCATCCCTCACACCTGCCGCGCCTGGCCGAGCGGGCGGTCGAGCTGACGGACGGGATGACGGGCGCGATCCACTTCCACCTGCTCTGGGGCCGCGAGGAGGATGGCCGCTGGCCGCCGCTGCTCTACCTCGGCTTCCTGGGGGATGCGCTCTTCGGGAACCACCTTTCGCCGCTGCTCTGGGGGCGCTACAGCACGACGGAGATCCGCCGCTACCTCTTCCGCCGTGCCAACGTCGCCTTCCGCCGCGAGGACCTGGAGCGGCTGCTGACGCCGCGCTGGTACGGTTCGCTGCGCGAGGGGGCGTGGGAAGCCTTCCGCGATGCGGTGGCCGTGCCGCAGGGGGACGCGGCACAGGTGGCGGTCGCCTTCGATCTCTGGCAGCGGCAGCGGCGCTTCATCGCGTCGGGGCACCGCCTGCTGCGTCCCTGGCACCGGCTGGCGCTGCCCTTCGCCGACCGCGAGCTGGTCGCCTACGTCCTGCGCATCCCGCCGGGACTGCTGCTGAACCGCGAGCTGATGATCGAGGCGCTGCTGCGCATCGCGCCGGAGCTGGGGCACGTGCCCTACACCGGCACGCGGCTGCCGCTCATCTCCTCGCTGCGCAGCGTGGCGATGCGGGCCGACCGTCAGCTCCGCTGGCGGCTGCGCTCGCTGGGGCTGGAGGTCCCGCCGCCGAAGGCGCGTCCCTACGCCGAATACGACCGCTGGTTCGCCGTCGGCGGGGCCTTGCACCGCTGGGCGCGGTCGCTTCTGCTGGCCCCCGATGCTCGGCTGCACGCCATCTTCGACGCGGACGCCCTGGAGCCGTGGCTGGACGGGGCGAGGGGGGATCACCGCACGACGCGGCAGATCGGCGTGCTCCTTTCGCTGGAGATGTGGATGCGGCGGCAATCCTGGCTGTGAGGCTTTCGCGGCAGATTTCGACGAACAGAAGGAGGGTACGATGATCATCTCACGCACACCGTTGCGCATCAGCTTCGTCGGCGGGGGCACCGACCTGCCCGCCTTCTACGAGCAGGAACCGGGGGCGGTGCTCGGCACGACGATCAACAAGTACATCTACATCACCGTCAATCCCAAATTCGACCACAAGATCCGTGCCAGCTACTCGCGCACGGAGATCGTGGATCGGCTGGAGGACCTGCGCCACGAGCTGATCCGCGAGTCGCTGAAGATGGTCGGCATCCAGGGGGCGATCGAGATCACCTCCATCTCCGACATCCCCTCGCAGGGGACGGGGCTGGGGTCGTCGAGCACCTACACCGTCGGCCTGCTGAATGCGCTCTACGCCTACACCGGCCATCGTGCCGGGGCGGAGCGGCTGGCGCGTGAGGCCTACCTCATCGAACGGGAGCGGTGCGGTCGCCACGGCGGGAAGCAGGATCAGTACTTCGCCGCCTACGGGGGCTGGACCTTCTTCCGCTTCCATCCCGACGGCAGCGTCTTCGTCGAGCCGGTCATCTGCCCGCCGGAGACACGGCGCGAGGTGCAGCGGCGCTTCCTCCTGCTCTACACCGGCCTGACGCGCCGCGCGGATGACATCCTCGCCGAGCAGGAGCGCAACCTGGACGACGAGGAGAAGCGGGCCGCGCTGCGGCGGATGGCGCAACTGGCCGAGGAGATGCGCGAGGCGCTGAACCGCAACTCGATTGACGACTTCGGCGAAATCCTGCACGCCAACTGGATGGAGAAGCGCCGCCTGGCGCGGAGGATCAGCTCGCCGCAGATCGACCGCTGGTATGCTCTCGCCCGCCAGCACGGGGCGATCGGCGGCAAGATTCTGGGGGCCGGGGGCGGCGGCTTCCTCCTCCTCTACGCGCCGCCGGAGCGCCATCGGGAGATCGTCCAGGCGCTGCCGGAGCTGCGCCCCGTTCCCTTCCGCTTCGAGCCGCACGGCAGCCGCATCATCTACATCGAGGAAAGCGGCTATGGCTGCTAAGCCCCTGCGCTTCCTCTACTTTTCCACCTACGAGTGGGACGACCGCTGGCGGCGCAAGCAGCGGCTGGCGCACGAACTGGCCCGCCACGAGGAGGTGAGCCTGCTCTACGTCGAGCCGCCGACGGCGGACAGCCTGCTCGACTGGGCGCGGGGGAGCTTTTCGCCCTCCCACCTGCCGCCCCAGCGTCCCGACCGTGGTCAGGCGCTGCTCGGCGAGCCGCGCCGCGTGGGGGAACGGGTCTGGGCGATGACGGTAACGGAGAAGGTGCTGCCGCTGGGACGCTGGTCGAAGCTGCGGCAGATGCCGCTGCTGCGCCGCTTCAACCGCGCCTACCAGATCGCCCGCCTCCGCGCCGCGCTGAGGCGGCTCCCGCCCGGCGATCTCGTCCTCTGGCTCACCCATCCCCTCCAGCGGTGGGCGCTGGCCGCCTTCCCGGAGCGCCGCCTGGCCTGCTACGACTGGACGGATGACTGGACGGCCTTCGAGGTGCTGCCCGTCGCCGACCGCGAGTGGCTGGCGGCGGAGAACGAGGCGCTCCTGCGCGAGGTCGATCTCGTCTTCGCCGTCTCGAAGAGCCTCTACGCCCGCGCCAGGGCGCTCAATCCGCAGAGCTGGGAGCTGCCCAATGCGACCGACCTGGCCGTCATCGGACGGGCGGCGGTGGAGGGGCCGATCGACGGCGCGGTGGCTGCGCTGCCGCGTCCGCGCATCGGCTATGTGGGGCAGATCGCCGACAAGCTGGACTACGCGCTCATCGGGCGGCTGGCCGAACTGCGCCCCGACTGGTCTTTCATCTTCGTGGGCAACGTCTGGGAAAATCACCGCGAGGAGGTGGAGGCGCTGGCCGCCCGTCCCAACCTCCACTTCCTGGGGCGGCGTCCCTATGCCGAGCTGCCCGACATCCTGCGGGGCTTCGATCTCTGCCTGCTGCCCCATCGGCTCACGCCGCTGACGGCGAGTATGGACCCGATCAAGCTCTACGACTACCTCGCCACGGGCAAGCCGATCGTCGGCACGCCGGTCGCGGGGATGGAGCGCTTCGCCGATGTCGTTTACACCGGTCGGACGGCGGAGGAGCTGGTCGCGCAGATGGAGAGGGCTTTCCTCGAACCGCCCGACCTGCGGGAGCGCCGTCTGGCCTACGCCCATCAGGCGACGTGGGAGCGTCGGGGGGAGCAGGCATACCGCATCATCCGCAATCTCATCGAGGAGAGGTGAGGGGGTACGATGGACGAGAAGGCACGCTGCAAGGTCAGTATCATCATCCCGACGTACAATCGTGTGAAGATGGTGGGGGAGGCGGTGCGCAGCGCCCTTGGGCAGAGCTACCCCAACGTGGAGGTCATCGTCGTGGACGATGGCTCCACCGACGGGACGGAGGCGCTGCTGCGCCGCGAGTTCGGCGACCGCATCCGCTACCTGCGGCAGGAAAACAGCGGGCGCTCGCGGGCACGCAATCGCGGCATCGAGGCGGCGACGGGCGATGCCTTCATCTTCCTCGATTCCGACGACTGGCTGCTGCCCAACGCCGCCGAGGCGGGCGTCGCCTTCCTGGAGGCCCATCCGCAGGTGGAGGTGGCCTACGGCGACGGCTACTACACCGATGCGCAGGGGAAGCGGCTGAGCAAGCTCTCCGAGGAGCGCCCGGTGGTGCCGCACGACGGCCTGCTGGCGGTGATGGTGCTCCACAACCTGCCCATCGCCCCGCACGCGGCCATCGTGCGCAGGCGGGCGCTGGATCGGCTGGACGGCCCGCCCTGGTTCGACGAATCGCTGCGCGGGGCGGAGGATGCCGACTTCTGGCTGCGGCTGGCCGCCGCCGGTGCGCCCTTCGCCGAGCATCCGGCGGTCGTCTGCCTCTACCGCCTGCACGACGAGAATGCCTCCTCGCCGCGCCATCCGCTCTGGAGCCGCCGCTGGCGCTCGCTCCAGCGCTTCAAGCGCAAGACCTACGAGGCCGACTTCTTCCCCGCGCTGCCGCTGAGGACGCGGGTGGAGTTCATCCGCCAGTTGCTGGTCATCTTCTTCGCCGGGCAGCCGGAGGAGCAGGAGGCGATCCTCTCCGCCGAGCCTTTCCTGGCGCTGCCGAAGGAGGCACAGGCGGAGTTGCTGCGCCGCGCCGGGCTGGAGGCCATCCTGCGGGGGCAGGTGAAGGCGGGGCGGCGCTGGCTGGATCGTGCCTGCCGGCTCTGCCCTCAGCCGCGTTACTGCTGGACGGCGAAGCTGGCGCTGGGACGGGGGGCGCTGTTGCGGGCCTTCGTCCCCCTCTACCGCCGCCTGCGCGGCTGGCGGGAGATCGACTGGGAAGCGAGACGGAGGGGATCACAGCGATGAGGGTAGCCTTCTTTCACAACCTCCACTCGGGGGGAGCCTGGCGGGTCGCCAACGAGCAGGTGCGCCGCCTGGCCGAGCAGGGGGTGGAGATCGACCTCTTCGAGCCGACGACGGCCAAGCCGCTGGAGGCTCCCGACTCGGTGCGGGTGCATCGGCTCGCCTTCCGCCCCCTGCCGACGCTGCGTCGGCCCCTGGGGCGGCTGAACTACGCGGCGCGTTCGCTGGATTTGGGGCGGCTGCGGCGTTTCCATCGTCAGGTGGCGGCGCAGATCGAGGCCGGCGGCTACGATCTGCTCTTCGTCCACCCCTCGCAGTTCGTGCAGGGGCCGCCGCTGCTGCGCTACGTCCGCAAGCCGCCGACGCTCTACTATTGCCACGAGCCGCTGCGCCGACTCTACGAGCCGCCCCTGACGGTGCGCCCCACCCGGCGGGGGGAGCGGTGGAGCGACCGCATCGACCCGCTGCGGCGGGACTACCTGCGTCGGCTCGGCGAGGAGGATCGGGCGGCCACGCGGGCGGCGACCCACGTCGCCGTCAACTCGCGCTACACGCAGGGGGAGGTGAAGCGCATCTACGGCGTGGAATCGGAGGTCTGCCCGCCCGGCATCGACGTGGAGACCTTCCGCCCGCTGGGGCTTTCGCGCAACGGCTCGCTCCTTTCCGTGGGGGCGCTGACGCCCTACAAGCGCTTCGACACGCTCATCGAGGCGCTGGGGCGGATTCCGAAGCGCAAGCGCCCGCCCTTCCACATCATCAGCAACTACGCCGAGCCGGAGGAGCGCCGTTACCTGCTGGCGCTGGCTGCGGCGCGGGAGGTGCGGCTCTTCATCGACGTGGGGGTGCCCGATCCGATCCTCGTCGCCGCCTACAACAGCGCCTCGCTCGTCGGCTACACGCCGCACCGGGAACCGCTCGGCCTCGTCCCGCTGGAGGCGCAGGCGTGCGGGACGCCCGTCGTCGGCGTGAACGAGGGGGGCGTGCGGGAGACGATCGTGGACGGGGTTACGGGGCGGCTCGTGCCCCGCGATCCGGGGGCGATCGCCGAGGCCATCCTCGCGCTGATGGGCAACTGGGCGGAGCTGGCGAAGATGTCCTCCGCCGCCCGTCGCCACGTCATCGCCCACTGGTCGTGGGAGCGGGCGCTGGCGCAGCTCCACGCGGCGATGGATACGACGGTCGGTCTGGGGCGATAGGGCAATTCCTCCATCCGAAGAGGGGGCGGATGGACGGTGGCGTTGGTGTCGTGCATTCGCGGACCGTGGAAGGAGGGGAGGTATGGAGGATCGAGAGCAACCGGTGCCCGACTTCGGACATTTCTGGCGTCAGTTCATGCGCTACCCCCTGCGGGACAAGGTGATCGCCGCG
>Ga0256835_1000743_pt1 | contig 21973 bp, 20 predicted proteins | sample PIR30metaG_FD_185972 | JGI IMG/M metagenome (GOLD analysis project Ga0256835, IMG submission 185972) | Hydrothermal vent microbial communities from East Pacific Rise, Pacific Ocean - PIR-30 | ecosystem: Environmental > Aquatic > Marine > Hydrothermal vents | place: Pacific Ocean: East Pacific...
AATCTGTTATTTTTTTACTTTCTGCATTGTTCTGATTCATCATAAAAATAAGATTACAAATACAGTTTTTATCGTTATTTCTCAAAAATTATTTTTTTGAGCGATAGAACAAATCAATTTGCTTATTGAAATAATTAAAAATTATTTTGAAACCGTTTGATCCGGAAAACGCCCCAATAATTTTTCCAACGTTTTAATAAAAACTTTAACTTCCTCTTCTGTAAACAACCCATACTTTTCTGCGATGATAATCCCTTCTTTGGTTATTATTACGGCATATGGCACACTTAAAGGCTTAAGCTCCTCAATTAGCTTATGATGTTGAGAAATATCTATTTCAACAATATGCCCCCTAAAAATGGAATACTGACTAAAGAGATTTCTGTTCCACATACATTTAGAACAAAAAGTACTTGTAAAAAGAACAATTACTGGAAGCGAAAAAGTAATTGAATTTAGAGAAACCTTTTTACCAAGATTCAAGTATATCTCCCGTTTTTTATTTATCTTTTGGACATATTTAATTTACCTACCTCTTCTTGTAAGTATAATACACTTCCCTTCATTCATCTCGTAACCTCCATTATTTCGCTAGAAATACGCCTTGCACCTTTGAAGAAGAAAAAAATAAAATAGTATTTGCATTATAAAGCAGAAAGCATATTGCGAAAACAAGAGGCAATTCACAGATTCATAGTTCCTATTAATGTAGAGAAACTTTTGTCCTTTCATCTAAAAATAACTTAGCTGTTTCTAGACCAAATATCTCCACTAACATTAGTTAAGTAAACATGTTTATTTTTGAGCCCTCGATCCATGCATTCATTTGGATTTTTTAACTTGATTTTTGTTTCTATAAAAAAACATTTTATAAACAATAAATTAAAATATTAAATATTAAATTAAAGATAAAAGAATAAACAATTCAAGACATGAACTACTCCTTGCTTTCACGGGGAAATTCTTGCTTCATAGAGAAGATCCGTCTCAGAAACAATTACTTGTAAGTAAATGGCCAGGTCAGAAGGAGATTTATGGGACACCTAATCAGTACTACAAGGCAAGCTTTCTCAGTTAAGTATGCAAGTATTGTCCCAATACTTATAGAAAAACGGCCAATATTGAGATAGAATTTTATTACTCATATTTTTAATAAAGAAAGAGATATTTCCACCGATCTAGTTAAAATTAAAAATAAAAATATAGAACCTATTTGTTGAATAAGATTGTCTGTTTTATTTGTTTTAGAGAAATTATTTTTCTATTAATTAATGTCTCATTCGATAAATCTAAAATAGTATTTGGTTAACTTTTCACCTCAAAGAATTAGGAGTGAAAAACTATGAGAATTGTCGTTGCCTTCGGCGGAAACATGATCCTTCAAAAAGGAGAAAAAGGAACGTTTGAAAGCCAATATAGCCGAATACAATCATCCGTAAAAATATTAGATAATTTTATTCAAAATGGACATGAAGTTGTAGTTACTCATGGCAATGGCCCACAAGTTGGATACTTATTAATACAACAAAAAGCGGGAAAAGATGCTGTTCCGCCACAACCACTTTCAATACTAGACGCAATGACTCAAGGACAAATAGGAATAATGATTGAAACCGCACTAAGAAACATGCTACGAGTAAATAAAATCGAAAGAGAAGTAATTGTCATCCCTTCATTAGTTGTAGTTGATGAAAAGGATCCGGCTTTTCAAAACCCAACAAAACCAATTGGGCCTTTTTATACTAAAGAGGAAGCCGAAGAATTAATGAAAAAAGGGGAAGGGCCATTTGTAGAAGAAAAAGGAAAAGGATGGAGGAAAGTAGTTGCAAGCCCAAAACCAATAAGGGTCGTTGAAGCTTCTTTAATTGAGAGTATTATTAAAAATAAGGGAATCACCATTGCGGTTGGTGGTGGAGGAGTTCCAGTAATAGAAAAAAACGGAATGTTTGTTTTAGTTGATGCTGTCATTGATAAAGATAGAGCAAGCCAAGTATTAGCTAACCAGATAGGTGCCGAAGAATTGCTAATACTTACTGATGTACCAAATGCATATATCAATTATAAAACAGATAAACAACAAGCATTAGGAATAATAACAGCAGATGAAGCAGAAAAGTACTTGAAGAATGGAGAATTCGGAAAAGGTAATATGGGGCCAAAAATAGAGGCATGCATAGCATTTGTAAGAAATGGTGGTGAAAAAGGTATTATTACTAATCCAAGTAATGCATATGAGGCAATCCATGGAAATGCAGGAACAATAATTATTCCTTAGAAAAACGTTTTTGATTTTTTTCTATCTATCTCAAAGTTGAAAAAACCAATAACACTAAGAGTAGAAAAAAATTATTAGGAGGATGATACTCTTATTGAGGATCTCTTACCCCTTCTTCTAATGGATTGCCATTTTCGTCTAGCTGAATTACTTTCATATCATCCCATTTATTCGGTTCTAGACCATAAATTAGTTTTTCAGCAGTTTCATCAACCCATTCTGGTTTTTCAGGTTGTTTCCATTTTCTTCCTTGTGCAATTTTTTGTTGTAGTTTTCCTACACCAAAGAATAATGCTTCAGGCCTTACAGGGCAACCAGGAATATAAACATCAATAGGGATAATTTGATCCGCTCCTCCGATGATGGCATAGCTTTCCCAGTAAGGACCACCACTTGTAGCACATTCACCCATTGCTATTGCCCATTTTGGATTAGGCATTTGGTCATATAATTGTCTTAGGCGGGGGGCCATTTTATGACTGATAGGACCATTTACTACTAATAAATCTGCTTGTCTTGGAGATGGCCTAGGAATCATTCCATACCTTTCTAAGTCTGTTCTTCCGACACCTGAGGCCATAAATTCAATTGCGCAACACATTATTCCGAAGGTTAAGGGCCATAAACTACTTCTTCTTGCCCAATTTACTCTTCCTTCTAGGAGGTCACGTATTCTTCCGAAGCCAAAATCGCTCATTACGTTCACCTTATTTTTCTCAGATTTCTGTGATCGATTAGGAGGGGAGATTTATTTGTATTCTTCTTTTTGTGTATTTAATATGTTCTTTGTTTTTTAGATTTGTTGTATTTTGTTTTTTATTAAGTTTTTTAGTTTTTAAGTGACTTTACTGTTTTACTGGAATTTTGTCAAAACCAGTATATGGCCTTAAGACTTTGGGAATTTCTATCGAACCGTCTTCTTGTTGGTAATTTTCAATGATTGCGATTAGCATTCTTACATCCGCAAGAGCTGTGCTGTTTAACGTGTGTACATATCCTTCAACGGGTGCTCCTTCTTTAAGACGGTACCTTACTTTTAATCTTCTTGCTTGGTAATCAGTAGTGTTGCTACAAGAAACAATTTCCCTAAATCTTTGTTGTCCAGGCATCCATGCTTCTATATCGTATTTTTTAGCCGCCACATTTCCTAAGTCTCCAGTACAGACGTTAACCACGCGGTACGGTATCCCTAAAGATTGTGTAATTTTTTCTGCTACTTGGATTAAGTGTTCATGTTCTTCCCATGATTTTTCAGGGAGGCAATACTTGTACATTTCGACTTTTCTGAATTCATGTACCCTGAATATCCCTTTATCTGCACCAGTGGTTGCGCTTGCTTCTGTACGGTAACAAGGAGAAATCCCTGCATACCATCTTGGCAACTCATCTGCAAGGAAGATTTCGTCCATGTGTAATCCACCAAGAGCAACCTCACTAGTACCAATCAGTGCAAGGTCTTCTCCTTCGATTTTATAGATATCATCTTCGCCAGTAGGTAAGAAACCTGTGCCATATAACGCCCTTTTTCTAACTAAAGAAGGGGTAACAAAAGGAGTAAATCCTTCCTTTCTTAAAAAATCAATAGCATACAATAATAATGCCATATCGAGTACAACAGCTTCATTTTTTAAGTAATAGAATCTTGAGCCAGATACTTTGGCAGCTCGTTCTAAGTCCACCAAATCTAAGTTCTTCATTAATGTAATATGGTCTTTCGGTTCAAAGTCAAATTTTCTTGGTTTACCCCATCTTCGGATTTCAACATTGTCTTCATCGCTTTCTCCGTAAGGTACTGACTCATGAACCAGATTAGGAATTCGATCTAATATCCATTGTCTTTTTTCTGCTAATTCTTTAAGTTTTATTTCCATTTCTTCTATTTGTTTCGCAATCTTTTTCATTTCTTGGATTAATTTTTGCTTTTCCTCTCCTTTTAGTTTAGGGATTTCTTGTGCAGCTTGGTTTCTTTTATGTCTTAGCTCTTGTATTTTAGTATTGGTTTCTCTCCATTCTTTATCTACTCTTAGAAAATCATCTACAAGCTTAATTTTTTCAGGATCTTTTCTTTTGCTTAGGTTTTGCTTAACATAGTCAGGATTTTCTCGTAATAGTTTTGGATCCAACATGTCGGTCTCATTATTGAATGGGATATGTTATTTTATAAGGAACTTGTTTTTTGATTTTAATTTTTAAACAGAGAACCATACTGGAAGAGCTATTAATTTAATTTTTTTGGGAGATGAATTGAGAATAATTTAATTATTACCATAAATCCTTATTATCTGATAAAAATGTTAGAGGATTTTAATGAAAAAACGCCTGTAACAAGTAGAAAACCAGCAGAATGGCCTTATTATCTTTGGATATTAGTAACTGTGATATTGTTTGGCTATGGATATTTTGGGATCTACTTGATGATAGTTGGGAATCCAGAATTATTATCATTTGTTTCTTTACTACTTAATACGTCAATGCAAACAATTGGAGAGTTACTCCCCTTGACCATTATTACATTCCTTACGATAGGTATTGTAGCAATTATTGGCGCATATGCTTTACTTCAATTGTTTGCCGCATTAGGAGAAGAATTCTTATTGTTTGTATATTTTGGGATACCTGGAATTATTGCCCTTTTTGGGGGATATATGATAATAAAGGGCGGATTTGTTGGAATTTTGTTTTTGATACCATTACTAATTGTAATAATTGTAAGAAAAAAATTAATAACTGCAGCTAAATTATTTGAATATTCAGTAGAACAGGTTACTGGAAATCTTCAGACAACAATTCCAATGATAATTGTAGGAATTATTAAAGTACTATTATGGACCGGATTTTTCAGCGCAGAAATTTATACTCAATATTTATTAAAAGGGGCAACCCAAGAAGTTAGATATCTTGCAGGTCTCGTTGTATTTTTTGTTTATTTATTTGTGGTTTACGGGTTTACCTATTATTTTGAGGCTGCGAACGTATTTATTTTTAATAATGTGTATCATAATTCTGATGAAAGAGGACTAAGAGAAGCATTTAAAGTCGTTAAGGAAATGAGAGGGGCAATAATTGGTTTTGCCTTCATGATGGCATTAGTTCAATTAATAAGAAAAATTACTCGAGATGTTACTAATCGCGGAAGAAGAGACACTAATAAAAATGAGCGAGGAGCGATTTTATGGATAATAGGAATGGGGTTAGCTTATTTAATGAATTTTTTATTTGGCGTCTTTATGTTCCTTAACTACTATACTCTTGTCGTAATTATGGTAAAAAGAAAACCACTAAAAGAAGCAACCAAGGAATCCGTAAAACTTTTACCAAGGACAATGGTCACAAGTATTGCTGGAAATGTAGGAATAGCAGCAGCAGAATTATTGTATAAGTTTTTAGTGATAATTATACTAACAATATCGGGATATTACTACGGAACATGGATTTCCATTAGATATAACCTAGCAAACTTAAACTTAATAATTGGGATATTTATGGCAATTTTATTCTCATTTATTGGCTATGGTCCAATGGTCTCAGTTTTTCAACCAGTATTTACTGCTTATAAAACATTCCTCTTCAATGCGGCATTAGACTTATTGGAAGGGAGACCTTTACCTCAACATATTCCATTAAAACTCAGAGAAGCATTAAGCGAAGTAATAAATTCTTTAGGGATGGAAAAAGTTTCTGTTAGTTTTTAGTTAATAAAAACATTAAAATTAAAAACCGTTTATTTTATTTTTATTGGCTTATTTAGCTTAATAATTTCGTTCAACAGGAAACTCTTTTATTAAGCCACAATTTTGGCAGATAAATCGACCATCATTCTCAATAAAAATTACTCTACCCCCACATTCTTCGCAACTCATTTCTAATGAGCGTAAAAACTCGATATCGTCGTTTGGTGGAATTGTTTCAGGACCAACATAATAATAATAGCCACAAAAACTACAGCGATAAAGATTATCGTCAATAAGACTAGGCTTAATCATGTTTTTATGACCACAATTTCTGCATATCCTTATTTCTTTGCTTGCTTTAGAATAAGTAAATATTACTTCACAGTAAGTACATACGTTATCTTTGATTAAGCCATTACAGTAAGGGCAGTAGTCCATTGTTATTCATCTCTTAGTGTATTCTGATCTCTCGGACAAAAATAATTGTTTTCCTTTATTAAGTACATCTCTCATTGCTTTCGCAAGGAGTAGTTCACAAAGTTCCTACATTCTTTTATTTACTATTTACTTGTATTCAAGCAAACATTAATTTTAGAATCTCGCCTTTACAAATATAGGTAAATTCGGTGTTAGAAATGGAAACCAAAACAATGTTTTCAGAAGAAGAGATCGAGAAAGAAACAGATCGGTTATATGAGCATCTCCAAGAGGTTGGTTGGACTAGAGAAGACTGTAAATTAATTGCTCCCCTTACATTAGAAATAAACAAATTAAAAAAAGAAAAAAATGCGATAATATTGGCTCACTCTTATATGAGACCACAAATAATATTTGGTATCGCAGATCATGTCGGGGATAGCTATGGTCTGAGTAAAGCCGCTAAAGAGACAGATGCAGAGATCATTGTTTTTTGTGGCGTAGAATTTATGGCAGAAACAGCTAAAATTCTTAATCCTGATAAAACTGTAATTATTCCTGATCGTGAAGCAGGATGTTCTTTAGCAGATTCTATCACTGCAAAAGATGTTCTTGAACTAAAGAAAAAATATCCTGGTATTCCAGTAGCTTGTTATATAAATACAACTGCTGAAGTAAAGGCAGTCTGTGACGTCTGCGTTACCTCCTCTAATGCAGAAAGAATATTAAAAAACCTTCCAGGAGACAAAGTTATTTTTGTTCCAGATAAACATATGGGTAGAAACCTTGCGAAGAGCACTGGAAAAGAAATAATTATCTGGGATGGAAAATGTATTGCTCATGATGAATTCCAAGAAGAGCATGTAAAAGAAGTCCGAAAAATGTTTCCTGGGGTTAAAATATTGGCACATGCAGAATGCGATCCAAGTGTTGTTTCATTAGTAGATCTCGTTGCTGGAACTTCGGGGATGATTAAATATATTAAAGAACATGGGGCAGGCACTTATATGTTAGTGACAGAATGTGGGTTGTCAGACAGATTACAAGTAGAATTTCCTGAAAGCAAATTTGTAGGAACATGTATGATCTGTCCCTACATGAAAAAGATTACTTTAAAGAAAATTTTAGACGCTCTTAAAAACCCATCTCCTGACCTAATAATTGAACTAAGACCCGAAGTAATCGAAAAAGCTAAAAAATCATTAGAACGTATGTTCATTATTGAAAAAGGGCCTGTTGAAAAAATAGAATAATTATCTATATATTTATATCATATTCTCTGTAATAGCCTTAGCCTATAACTTAGATATAAACAAGAAGCCCATTATCTTCATTAGTAAAAGAAGTACTTGCTATTCTACTTTATAAGTTTAATTTTTAGGCAAGATCAATCTCTTAAGTTTTACTAATATTATTATAGAAACGTGCCTAATAACGGATTACTATTACGTTACTTCCTTTGATCTCATCGTGATTGCCACGATTAATAACAAGAAAAGATCAATATCACTACTCACCACTGTGCATACGTGTAATACGGATCCAACGAAAAATGACAGGGAAACATCAGATCTAAGTGGATTTAGTTTAACCGTGCGAAATATTTGTTTAATAATTTATTCTTTTTCTTTTTCCAAATATTTAATTTTTTAATGGCCAAATCGTTAAACATGAACAAAAACCAATCTTGTCGCTTTAAAATCCGGGAGATGACGCTACAAGATTACAAAAACGTTATTTCTGTATGGAAAAAAGCAGGAATTCATCTTAGTTATTCTGATACAAAACCTGAATTTAAAAGAATGCTTGAACATAATCCTGGATTATGCCTTGTTTTAGAAGATGCTGAAAAAAGGCAGATAATTGGTGCGGTACTTGGTGGATTTGATGGAAGACGAGGATGGATACATCATTTAGCAATAGATCCTAATTATCAAAGACAAGGGTTTGGTAAAATGTTAATGGATGAATTAACAAGGAGATTCAAAGATAAAAAAATAGTAAAAATCAAATTAGAAATAGTAAGGGATAATGCAGAAGTAATTGAATTTTATAAGAAACTAGGATGGGAGTTAAGGGAAGAAATCATAACTATGAGCCTAACTTTATTTAAAAAAGAAAATTAATCATAAATAAAATGTGAGAAAAATGAGTAGCGAAAAAGGATCTCCTATTCCTCTTCAGAGATATAGCTTTACTTTGCCTCCCGAAATAATTGAGAAGGTAGATCAGATTACTAAAAAACTTAACATGAACCGCTCGATGATTGTTAGGGAAGCATTGACTCAGTGGCTTTCCAACTTTGAACCACATATACAAAAAGAAAAGCAAGGATTAGCAGTAATAACATATATTTATAATCATCATGATAACAGAGTAATCTCTGAATTATTAAAAATTCAACATGACCAAGAAAATATTATTAATTTTACAACACATATCCATTTAACCCACACTACTTGCTTTGAAATAGTAGTTTGTCGAGGTAAATACAAAGAAATATTCAAATTAGCAAACAACATTCGTAAAATCAAAGGATTACGATCTTTCTCAGTTAATTTCGCAGTAGAACAATAAAAAAGTGTTATGAAATGGAACAACTCCTCTTCATGTCTCCGAGAATAATTAAAACATATATCAAAGAAAGACTTGAACCTTCTCCAAAAGTTCCAAATAAAGTAATAAGTGGTAAAATAAATGCGGGTGCTGTTCTCGTACCATTCTTTTGTAAAAAAAAACAACTACATATAATAATGATCAAAAGGAGTGACAAACTAACAAGAAATCCAGGTGATATGGCTTTCCCGGGAGGAAGTTTTGAAAAAACAGATAATTCTTGGGTAGACACCGCATTAAGAGAAGCAAAAGAAGAGATTGGTATTTTACCACAACAAATCGAGGTCTTAGGAAGTCTCGGAGAGTTTCCAGTAGCGTCGGGAAAATACAGAGTGATAAGTATCATAGCATGGCTTAAGAGTGTTAATACATTAAGACCTTTGACCGCCGAAACAGATTTCATTTCTGCAATACCCTTTAGGACCTTTTTAGATCCAAGCAAATATTTTACAATTTATTTCCATTGGGGAAATATAAGACAAGACTATGTCCGCTTTTTTGATACGAGAAAATATACGAGAAACAATATTGTATGGGGTATGAGTGCAGGAATAATTCGCAGATTTATTGACATAATGATTCCTAACCATAAGTTACCAGCTGAAGATTGGGTTTTTATTACTGAACAAAAGCAAATGTTAATAGATTAGGTAAAAACATGAGATAAAAACAAAAAAATTAAAAATTGATATTCTGTTTTATTATTAATTATTATAGGTATTAATCCATTCTAATAAATCCTTTAAAGGCTCCTCTTTTTTAATCTCATTATAAACTTCATGCCTAAATCCTTCATATAACTTGAATTCTTTGGTATCTGTACCTAAAGCATTGAATAATGGATTCCAACTATTAGGATCAAATGCTCGATCCTCAGAACCGATCTGCATTAAAGTAGGAATTTTGATCTTAGGAGCAATGTTTAACATTTTATTAACCGCATTTACTACTTCTACAGCAATTCTTGGTGTGACTTTTAGTTCGATTAAAGGATCATTAACATATGCTTCAACTACTTCTTGGTCATGAGAAATAAAGTTTGGATCTGTTCCTGCAGGCAATCTTAACTTTGGAGTTAAAAACGAAAGTATTTTAGAAACGAAAATAACAAAACCACTAATATCTGGGCCAGTAGCCGCACCAGTACCAGAAAGAATTAGACTTTTAAAATTATCTTTGTTATCCGTTTTGGCAATGTAATGTGCAGCAATTAAACTCCCCATGCTGTGACCCAATAAATGAAGTGGGATATCCCCTTCTCTTTCTCTAATGAAAGAAATTAAAGTATTTAAATCATTAAGATATACATCAAATTTCTTAACAAATACGCGTGTACCTTCTGATTTACCATGCCCCCGATGATCGAAACCCCAAACAGAATAACCCGCCGGAACTAACGTATTAACCACATTCATGTATCTCCCAGAATGCTCCAAAATCCCGTGTACTAATATCACTGCACCCTTGATTTTATCTTCAGGCACCCAATTTTGATAATATAATTTTATTCCGTCTTTTGCTTTAATAAACCCGTCATAATGCAACATTCTTTATCACCACATTGTTCATACAAAATCATTGAAAAAATTACCTTATCAAGAAGTCAAAAATTAAGATTTATAGGGAATACCTTAAGTAAAAATGATAATGCTTTGTATTGTTACTGATCTGTCTATTGAATATTACTGTATCACTCACGCATCTAAGATATACGACTGTTATTTGTTTTTTATTTAACTTTCTCTGCAGGAAATCCCCTTCCTAAAGGGAGGGTATTAAATGAAAGCCGAAAACAAGATATTTTTTTCTTGCAAGGCTGGGACGGCCCGTAGCGTCTGTGGAGAGCGTCTCCTCTGTGAAGCAAGAAGCCCCTCGCAAAAGCAAGGGGTAGTTCACAAAGAAAAAGAGAATAACAAAAGAAAATATTTACATGGTATCATTAAATCCTACCTGTGTTGGTTGTTTTTCACCTCTTATACCTGTTATCCGATATATTACCGAGCCTTCTGCGCTGAAAGGGGGATATGTTTCTAATATGTTTAAAGCTTGGGATAATTTACTTTCAGAATCACTGTAAACCGTTATTACGGGGTCTCCAGGTTTTACAAAATCACCCTGTTTTGCGTGTATCCAAATGCCCGCTCCCTTACTTTCTGGTGCACCAGCCGTTTTTGCGGCCAGAGCAATAATCCTATTGTCTATTCTACTTATATATCCATTACGATGTGCTTCATATGTTCCTGTATATGTACCTAATTGAATATCATCCGGTTTAACATTCGGATCGCCACCTTGAACTTCAATTATTTCCCTAAATTTTTTGAGAGCTTTTCCACTGCTTACAAATTCTTTAGCTAATTCATATCCTTTTCCTGGCGGTGCAACATTACCCATCTCAAGTAATATTCCTGCAATTTCAGCAGATTTTTCCAATACGCTAGAACTCCCTTTACCCATTAGAGTGTTAAGAGCCTCTTGAGCTTCTAATGCAGGACCTACCGCATGTCCTAACGGTTGTTCGCCATGCGTAATTACAGCCTCTGCTTGAATATTTACTCTTCTACATAAACTTACGACATCATGACCAAATTCCATTGCCTCTTTTTCGGTAGTCAATTTTGCTCCTCTACCAGTAGGTAAATCTATAACTAGACGATCTATACCTAATGCTAGTTTTTTAGCAATAATTGCTGCCATCATTTGATCTGGAGGATCTACTCCAATGTGCCTTTTTACGTGTTTGATTAAAATATCGTCAACAGGAGCAAGATCTAAAGCACCACCCCACATAATCATTCCACGAACTTTTGGAGCAATCTCCTCGATTTCTTCCTTTGTGAACTCAACAGGTGCTAACACTTCCATAGTATCTGCAGTCCCTGCAGGACTTGTTATTGCCCTACTACTAGTTTTGGGGATTAATAAGCCCGCAGCAGCAACTATTGGGACTATTAATAGACTGACTTTATTTCCAGGGATCCCACCAATGCTATGTTTATCATAAGTTGGTTCATCAAAATTAAGCTTAGTACCTGTATCCGCCATTGCTCTAGTAACATATTCTAATTCATAAGTATCCAAACCTTTAAAGAACTGGGTTAAAACAAACATTTCTAGCTCGTAATCAGTATATTCCCCTTTGCTTATATCATTAATAATACTATAAACTTCACTTTTATCCCATTTACCACCATATGCCTTTTTCTTCACAAAATCATAAGAGGAAGGAGGTTTCCTTTGGATAACTGTTACAGGATCACCTTCCTTAATATGTAGCTTATTTATTAATTCTGAACTCAACCCAATAGTTTCAGGGGAAACTATTCCTTCAATAGCATTTAAGAACGTGACTCTTGATTGCTCACCAGCCTGGATCTTTACTGGTGACTGGGCGCTTATTTTTCCTTGCTTTAGAATTTTAGGGCATACAATCGCAAATTCTCCATCTCCTTTCAGAAGTTTAGCCTTTAGCACGATCATTTTTATCCTCTTTGTCTTAATACAATAGAATGTTTAAGGTTTTTGAAACATTGGTTCTTCTCCTCAAACAAGATAATAAATAAAAGATGGTAACTATTGCTTTTTTAGGTGAAAGATTGATAAAAAACAGAAAAATAATTTAAAGTAAGAATGGACTCACAAAAAGTATTTCATAGTTATCAAGGAAGTGAACTAACTATGCATGCATGAAAGATATTGCAGACTATTTATAAATCACAAAAGATGATTATAGGTTTTCATCTTCCCAACTCACCTTCCCAGCCTGAAAGAAAGGAACTTCACGCAGATAAAGTTAAAATCCTTTTTTAATAATTTTTTTTCTTTTTTATGTTACTGGACCAACATAACAGTCGGGACATACTCTTCTAGTTACTACTACATGCTTTTTTTTAGAATCCCTTCTCATTTTTACAGACCTAAACATTGCGCATTTTGTACACACCCATTTTCCACAAGTTGCGCACTTCATATGATCATATGCAGGAAATTCTTCGATATGACAAACTTCACATATTACTTTAGGAGGCATAACTAAACGCGACATTCGAGTAAATAATAATATACTTACTCATTTATGCTTATTGTTGACTTTTCGCTTTAAAGTTTTAAAAAGACACTTTTTTGGTGAATTATCAAATATTTTACTTACAAGAATGTAATTAAAAGAGAAAATAAATTTTTGTAATAAATAATAACATTTTATTTGTTTTATTTATTTCAGTACTTTGTTTTTGTCCATTGCTCCCAGTTTTGTTTTTGTTCTTCAGTTGGTTCTTTTATCTTTTGAACAGTATATTTTGGTACTGGATCATTCAACTTCACTTCAGTTAGAAATTCAATACCATTTCGAATAAGACGAATTGAAATTTTTTCTTTTGGTCTAAATCTTTTAAGAGTTTTACTTACGTCATTTGATTCAAGTGCATATCCATCAATACTAAGGATACGATCTCCAGGGGCGATCCCTCCTTTATATGCCGGGGAATCAATAAGAACAGTTTTTACAGTGTTATTTTCTGATTTTATTCCTAAAAATGGGGGATCTTCTTTATTAACCTCTTTTGATACTTTTATCCCAACAAAGCCTAAGTAATCATAAGGTAGTAATTCTGTTCCACGAATATATTTATCAAAGAAATCAGTGACTTCTATTTCTGTTGAGTTTCTAATAATCTCTTCCATTTCATCTTCTCCAACCCCCATATTTTTCTTTCCATAATTTTCCCAAAGGTACTTCATTACTAAATCAAGATTTTTGCCATTTTTTCGTAAATACATATCTAAAAGCATTGCGACTAATCCGCCCTTCAAATAGTAACTTACGTAAACGTTTGGAGTGTTTTCATCTGGTTTATACAAACCGATCCATGCATTGAAAGATGCTTCTTCTAATGAACAAATATTCTTCCCAGGTAGGTTTTCAAAGTTATTGATATTCTCTTCTAATGTTTTTAAAAAAGATTGGGGAGGAATTATTCTAGCTCTAACTGGTACAAGATCATCATAGTACGAAGTAAAGCCTTCAAACACCCATAAAAGCTTAGTATATGTTTCATTTAAATAGTCGTACGGCATAAACGCTTTGGGTTTAATTCTTTTTACGTTCCAGGCATGAAAATGCTCATGGGCTTCAAGCCCGTAAAAACGGTATAAATCTTTTTCTGGTCGGAATTTTAATCTGGGAAACATCGAAACATTACTATTTTTGTGTTCTAATCCACCACCACTTTTCTCAGATAATACTAACAAAAATTTGTATTGGTCATAAGGTAATTTTCCATCAAATACGTTTGCGTTTTCAGGGACAATCTTTTTTAGGGCAGAAACAATGTCCTTTAATTCATAATTTCCCGGGCCACCTGCAATAGCTAATTCATGAGGTATTCCCATGATATTGAATTTTTCGGTCTTAAGTTCTCCAGCTAAAATGGGTGAATCATAGGCCTCATCCAAATTTTCCGCTTCAAAAGTTTCTTTTTCTAATGGCTTTAATGACGTGCTTACCTCCCAGTTTTTTGGAAGTTTTAACTTTATTTTTACGGGAGAAGAAAGGTCATGATCTTTAAACATGAGAATAGTGGTTAAATTTAGAAGCACAAAATCATGAGACATTGAACTTGTTCTTACAGAAAGATCGTGACAATAGACTTGATAAGTAAGTGTAATCGTGCTTTCATCTTCTAGGTTTATTTTCCATGTATGCTTCGCAATTTTATTTATTTTTAGCTCCTTTCTGCCAATCTTGGCTTTCACATTAATTACATGCTTAGGAAATTCTCTTATAAGATATGACCCAGGTGTCCATACAGGCAAAGAAAAGAGATTTTCTCCAGTTTTTCCAGGTACAGTTAATTTTACACTTGCTAATCTAGTAGAAGGTGTAGTAATGTCTATTTCATAGTCGTAATAATAATTTGATGTCATTACGTAAGAAACTCATTGAAAAGTATAAACAAATTATGCTTTTTGATTAGTAACTTGTTTCAAAAAGGGATTTCTGAGGGGAGATTAGAGATATTAAGCATTACTTAGAAAAGAAAAAAATTATTTTTAAAAGGTAGAGTGAGTTATACTAAGCTATCTTCTTTTGTGATTTATTTTTGGGAAAAACATTCCTGTTTGTTTTTTATATTTCTCATATTGTTCTCCAAATCTTTTTGTCATCTCATTTTCTTCTAATTTAGAAAGTCCATACCAAATTGGAATTAGTGGTAATGATACAAGAAATATTGAAACTAAATGAAATAATATTCCTATCCCAAATAATAGAAAATATATTCCTAGATACATTGGGTGCCTAATGTAATGATATGGACCTTCAACGAATATTCTTGTTGGGGAAAATTTTTTTCTATATTTTAATACTATTATTCCTGTGCTTAATAAAAGGTAACTTCCAAGTAAAATCAAAATGATACTGAAAATTATTTGATATAAATTTGAGTTAAGAACTGGAAACTCTTTTTTTATTTTCATCACTAAAATGATTAGAGAAATATGTAATAGCCAAGCAAGTCTAGGAATTAAGTCAATGAAGTCTTGTTTTGTGAGCACAAAATCACCTTAATGGGGCGATATTAAGAAATTTTTTATGCATAATATCTTGTGCTTTGAAGCTTTTATTATTCTTTGTGAATACTACTGCTTGTTTTTTTGCAGGTGGTTTTTGTTTCATCAAGAATACTTGTTCCAGAACCCTTTCCTGCAATTGTAAGAAACTGTTAGACTTGTCTTTTTTACATATTATAAAATCCATTTTTATATAAAACATGAATTAGTAGGTATTTCTCTTATTCCCAATCTACCTTTCCAGAAGAAAGAAGACTGTTCGTCTATAAAGTTAAATGAATTTTGAATGTTTAGTTGTTTTTATTAATTACTAGTTGTTTCAGAAATACGATAGTTATGGATAATAAAGAAGTTGTCTCTTCAACTAGTAAAAAAAATGCCTTTGCAACCTGGGTAGAAATTATCAAGACATGTAATACATCAGTTGATCTTAATAATTTAGGGCCATTCTCTAAGTTCTTGTTAATTGTTCGTGCTTGTGTCCTTCAATTATCCATAAATGCAGGATTAATCGGATTAATATTAGCAATTGTAAAGTATGGTTATGACAAGATCCATTGGGGTGACTTTGGGATTGCGTTTATTGGTATTATTTTGGCTCACATATCAAATAACATGATTAATGACTTCTTTGACATGTTACAAAAAGTAGATGAACCAGAATATGTACGTCCAATGTACGCACCTCATCCCGTATTATCAGGAATTATTAGTAAGAAAAAATTTGTGTTACTTATTTTTTTGGTAAATATTATTGATTTGTTAATAGGAATATACTTTTTCCTTAAATACGGATGGATTATTGCATTATTTGCAGGTTTAGGTTTCTTTATTAGTTTCTTCTATGTTGCTCCCCCGCTAAGACTAAAACATATCGGCCTTGGAGAAATCGGTGTTATGATCGTTTGGGGGCCATTAATGATCGGAGGAATATATTTAGTTTCTGCCGGAACAATCGACAAATTTGCGTTAATAGGTTCGATTCCTTATGGGCTAATTGTCGGAGCAATGCTATTTGGTAAACATATTGATAAAATAGAATTTGACCGAGCCAAAGGTATTCATACGTTACCAGTTATTTTGGGGGAGAAAAATGCTCGTAGGGCAGTTCAATTCTTGTTAATACTATTTGTTTTAGTTACAATACTCTTTGGTTGGTATTATAAATTGTGGTGGATGTTCTTAATTATTCTTTCATTTAAACGACTATGGTTTGTGCTTAAAATTCTTAACGAACCAAAACCTGAAAAACCACCTGAAGGTTTCGTTATCTGGCCTTTATGGTTTGTAGCATTTGTATTTTATTATATTAAATTGGCAGGATTTCTATTTTTCATTGGACTGTTATTAAGTGCATTCTTCCCTCTTCAAAATTATTTTTAGATCAAATAAAACAATTTGAGATTTAATTTTTCTTTATTTTCTTATTCATTTTTTATGGTTTGTTGAAAATGATTATTATGCGGGTCTTCTAAATTATTCATAATGGTTTCAATTCCTATTTTGATGGAGATCGGAATTATTTTAATGATCGCTTATTTATTCGGAGAGATATTTCAAAAAAAAGATATTCCTGTAATTTTAGGTTTTTTAATTAGTGGAGTAGTCATCAAGCTTGTTTTTACTTATGTCGTTGGAGATGGCTCTGAACTTAATTTTTTAAAAATATTAAATGAGGTAACTAATCTAACGCTTGGCTTTATAGGAATAGAAGTAGGGGCAGAACTGAACTATCGTAAACTAAAAGGAAAACTAACAAAGATGTTTATTTTAGCAGTATTTCAGGCAATGGGTGCGTTTTTATTCGTTACTTTAGGGGTTTGGTGGTGGACACATCAATTATATTTAGGATTAATTTTTGGTACTTTTGCAACAGCTACTGCACCTGCAGCAACTGTTAAAGTATTAAAGCAATATGAAGCATCAGGTGCACTTAAAGAATATACTATGTTTATTCTATTCGTAGATGATATTATTGCATTAGTATTTGCCTCTTTTGTAATTCCTTATGGTGAAAGTGTATTAGGAGGTCATGCCTCATTTTTATTTTCAATGTTGGAGGGGGTTAGAGAAATATTTTTTAGTATTATAATAGGCGCTTCTTTAGCCTTTTTCTTGATTTTTTTGATACGACATATGAATCATCCTGTAGAACAATTAGAAGTAATAGTAATTTTGGTGTTTTTAGGAGTTGGTTTTTCTGAGTTTGTTAAAGCGTCTCCAATACTTACAATGATGATTGTAGGAATAATTCTAACCAACTACTGTACATGCAATACAAGAATTGTGAAATATGCTGAGAAATTTTCAATGCCTTTAGTAATAGCATTTTTTGCATTAATCGGATTGAATTTTGATTTTACTTCTGTTGCAGCAGCTCAGTTCTTAATAGTAATATATGTAACCGGAACATTTATTGGAAAATATTTAGGAGCCTTTGCAGGTGGTACAATTATTGGTGCGCCTAAAAAAGTCCGTAACAACATGGGTTTTGCCCTATTAAATCAAGCTGGCGTAGCATTAGGGATCGCTACTTACGTATTAGAGAGATTCGAGGTTATAAGTGAAGAAGCAGCATTAATCGGATTTATGGTCTTGACCACAATTACAACTACGACAATTATTCTACAAATAATTGGGCCATTAGGAGTTCGTATAGCAATAAAAAGAACAGAAGGATTAAATGATTCAGGTATAAAAGAAGAAGATGATTACGAATTAATACTTACAGATTTTATGTTCGAATAGAAGTGCATACGTTTAAAGAAAACAAAGGCTTTCATTTTTTAGGCACAAAAATCATTTAATCTGTTTTATTGTCTTTTTTCATCCAGTATTATGCAAGGAGACCTTCTCCGAGAGGTAGTAGGGCGAGGAATTGCGGGAACCTCACATATATTATTTTAACATACAGATTAATATCAAATTACACGGAACCTTGTTTTTAAACTGTCCAAGAAAATTAATAAGCAAGTCTCTTGCTATCCATGGTTTCTTGGACAATTACCAATTCTCCATAGCAAGAATTTATGCTTCTAACGTATGAGTAAGAGATAGTTTACTTTACCTAGAAAATCATTTAATATTTTATTTGAATACTAAATCCCGTGCAACAATACATTCTTTGGGGATTGGTAGTTATTTTTGGGTTATATTTAATTTCTTGCTTGTTAGTGCTTGTCTTCTTGACAAATAACGTTATGTTTTGGAGGAAAAAAAAATCAGACATACCTTTTGGGCTGATAGAAGGCAATCAAACAATGAAAATGTTACAACATCCAAAAAGGGTCTATTGGTTGTGTAATAATCCTAAGAAAAAGGGGTGGGTAGTTTTATTACATAGCTGGGGAAGAAGAAGTGATAGAATGGTAAAACAAGCAGAGGTATATTGGGAGAGAGGATATTCTCTAGTTTTTGTTGATGCAAGAAGTCATGGGTTAAGCCAATATACTATTATTACTACAGGTTATCATTATGCATTAGATGTAAAAGAAATACTAGAGAAAGAAAGCATAAAAAATCCGATTGTTCATGGATTATCGTTTGGTGCTATTGCATCAACCATCTTGGCCCAGAAGTATGATGTTCGTGCATTGGTGTTAGAAGCAGTAACATCAGAGATTACTACAATTTACGATGATTTCTTAAGAGTTACTAGAATTCCTAAAATAATTTATGGGTGGATACCATGGTTATTACTTAAGAAAAACTGGCCTTGGGAAGAACTAGCACCTATCAATTCATTACAGCGATATAAAGGACCTATTTTTTTGATTCATGGTGAGAAAGACGACCTATTTCCTTATGAACAAAGAGTCATGAAGGTCTGGGAAAAATTAAAGCACAGAGATAATGTTTTTATTTGGATCGTCCCAGAGTCTTCACATTCAAGAATGGCAGAACATCCTGAATTCAAGAAAAGACTAAATGAATTCTTAGATTTTGTTGAAAATCAAGAAAATAAATAAAAACAAGCCGAAACGCTCAAAATAAAGAAAGACGGGAGAGAGCCAGTTCCTAATTCCAGTAGCATGGAAAAACCATAAAAAACTACTTCAGATAATTCCTTACAAGAAAGTGGTTCTGGAACAAGTATTCTTGGTGAAACAGGAAGCCCCTTGCGAAAATAAGGGGCAGTTCACTAAGTTAACTTTTCTTATTTTTTGTATTTATCACCAGCTTCGCCAGATTTTACGTTTAATAAGAAAATAAAAGCGATTAATACGAAAGTTATGGAGAACGGGAACAATAAACCATAGTTTCTTCCAAACAATTCGATAATTATCCCCACTAATGTAGGACCGGTTATTGCTGCGAAGCTTGAGAAAGCATAGTATAGACCTGTTCCAATCCCATTATTACTTGCATGCTCCCATACAACTACAATCGAATTAACATTTACAAAACCCCATCCAATTCCTGCAACGATAAGGAGGTAAGTAATTATCTTAAGATTGGTTGTAAATATGATTCCAGTTAGTGCTATTCCAAAAATAACTAAACCAATTTTCATTGTTAATAATCTCCCAATTTTGGTTCCTAAATATCCCCCTGGTAGCGTTGCTAAGACAAAAACTATTGGGAATGGAAACAATGCCTTAGAAGCTGCTGCCAAAGCTTCTTCTTTAGTTGCATAAGGCATAATGTGTCTCCATACGTAAAGACTAAAGAACGCTTCTACTGCATTCCATGCAATAAACCAAGATCCAATTGCAAATAACATAAACACCAAGGATTTATCTTTTGAACGAAGAGAGTAGGTAAATTCATTTTTTAGTTGAACAAAAGTAGCCTCTTCTATTTCAGGGATTTCTAATGGCATTTGGGGTTCTCTAATAAATATTAATAAAATTACTAACATCGTAATCATTAAAGCTGAAGATACCCAGAATGCTTCGTTAACTTTCCCTTCTTTAAATAATCTTGCTGATACAAACAAGCTTAACGCTGCTGACGCGCCTCCCATTAAATTAATGATTCCATTTGCTAAACTACGTTTTTTACTAGGGACTAGGTCAGGCATTAAACTGACCACAGGGGAACGATATATTGCCATTGATAAGTTTAGTGCAATAATGACTGCTAAGAAAACCCAAAATGTAGCATAACTAGCTGCTAAGGGAACTATTGAGAAAAAGATTGCACCTAATACTGTTCCTGTAATAATATAGGGCATTCTTCTGCCGATTCTAGTCCAAGTTTTGTCACTTTTTGCACCTACATACGGTTGAAGGAAAAATCCGATAATATTATCTAAAGTCATTACAAAGCCAATGAGCCCCTCTTTTATATGATAATTATCTGCTAAGAAAACTGGAATCGCTACATTATAAAGAGTCCATACTAAGGCAGTCGTACCAAAACCTAATCCTAAGATAAAGACTTTCCACATTGGAATACCTTCCCATTCAGAAGACAAGTCTTTCTTTTCTCTCATAATTTCTTCTCCGTCGGACATTTTTCTCTCCTTTTTTAGAATTTTTAGCTTGATTTCGCTGTTTTTAGAGATTAAGCGATATGTTTTTCTCTAAAAAATAGTCCTTAAAATTTTCTCAAATATTTGAGAAAAAATGAGTTTAAAGCAAATAGAATAACAGCACATCTTAATTCTATCAGCGGGAAGTTCTCGTCCTTCCGGAGAAAACACCTTTTACAAGTCTCCAAAAGACCTCCTTTTTCAAAATTATATCCTTAATAACAAAGTGAACAATAATTATCACTAACGGATAAATAAATAATGGACTAATAATGTTTATCCAACTTACATCTTTTAAAATAAAATAGTTTTCTGTAGAATTAAAGAAATTACTTACTAAAATTTGACCTTTCATAAAATAGGAAAAAATAGGAAGAGGAAAGACAATTCTTAAAAAAAGAAGACTAATAAATGAGTCAATTAAAACATAACCTATTACTATATCTCCAAATCGGTAATCAAGAGAATAAAAGAAGTGAAGAAGAAGCTCGAAAGTAAATAATCCAATAAAAATAATCAACGCACTGCAAATGATTGCTATGAAATCAAAAGAATTTTCTACAACCCGCTTTTCGAAATATATATCTTCGAGCCACAGAGGAATTAAATAAGAAAATATAACGACCGAAAAAACGAGTGATTTAATTATTACTCTTGATGTTTCCCTTATTGTTATTACGGTCTTTTCCAGAGCAATATTCTTTTTAGCACTGTTTCTTAAGTTCTGATTTAACAATATGTGAAATATTAATATTATTATAAAAAAAGGATAAAAAAACTTAATAAATACTAAATAAAATACTTGAGACTCAACAGAAAAACTTCTTTCTAAAAAAGTTGAAGAAAACACGAACAAATTTTTCAAATCACCAGAGAAATTTGTCAGATAAAGAGAAGAATTGAATTTAAAGTTTTTAAAGTCAATATATGAAAAACTTATAATTAAAA
>Ga0256835_1000744_pt1 | contig 21941 bp, 19 predicted proteins | sample PIR30metaG_FD_185972 | JGI IMG/M metagenome (GOLD analysis project Ga0256835, IMG submission 185972) | Hydrothermal vent microbial communities from East Pacific Rise, Pacific Ocean - PIR-30 | ecosystem: Environmental > Aquatic > Marine > Hydrothermal vents | place: Pacific Ocean: East Pacific...
CCCTTGTCCTTCAGGGTGCGAAAGTACCTCTCTCCGGCCCGGCCATAAGTGTATATGTATTCAAGGGGGATCTCCCCGGTCCAGTAACCTACCTCGGTGGTGTTCTGAAGCCTTTCAGTGATTGCCATCTCTTTTCACCCCCCTCCTATTCGATGACCTTGAAGTATTTGATGTCTGTTATGGCCCCGATCCTCTCCTCAGGCTCCTTCCACACCGCCTTTACCCTCATCCCTATCTTGATGTCATAGGGCTCTATCTCGTCGATAAGGTGGAGGATGCCCTGGTCTTTGCCGGCCCCATCAAGTTCAATGACAGCAGGGGTATGATAACGCTGCCCCTTCTTGACCCGGCTTGCATCCCAATTTACATGGCTCACCACAAAGGTAAGTATGGTGCCGGTGTCTTGCACATATTCCCAATCATCAGTTGGGCGCCAGCAGAGCTCGCAAAAGAGCCTCGGTGGCACAAGCACGCGCTTGCAGGAATTGCAGCGCTTACCAATGATCTTACCATTCTTAAGCTCTGCCAGGTATCTGCCGATAGCCACACCATTGTCCCACGCATATTTGAGATTGGGCTTGTCATGTACTGACAATACCTTGCCTGACTGAATATCGTTAAGCTTTATCTTTGTGGTCGTTTTCAGTACGGCCTCGGGGCTAATCATCATCGGCCTTCCTTCGTCTATCATTACTATTCCCTCCTTCCTCTAGGATCGCATGACAACTACGGTGCCAACCTGCATCAGGTCACCCCATGCCTGCGCCACTCCGCAGGTAGGTTTGCCAGGAACCTGCCTCGGCCCCGCCTCTCCCCTTAGCTGCAAGAAAATCTCGATTACCTTCATGAGGCCTGCTGCGGCGATTGGATTGCCAACCCCCAACAGACCCCCCGAAGGACAGCAAGGCAGGTTTCCGTCTCTTTGGGTCACGCCATCGAGGAGCATCTTTACCGACTCGCCCCTCTTGCAGAGCATCAGCCCTTCAATGTGATGTAATTCTTTATATGTGAACGGGTCGTAGGGCTCGGCTATGTGAATCTCTTTGCTAGGCTCTTTGATGCCCGCCATCTTGTAGGCAGCCCTTGCAGCAACCTCCACGTAATCTGGATAGTAGAGGTCACGGTTGCACCAATATGCCGTATCCAGGCAATAGCCAATCCCGTCTATCCAAATGGGCTTTTCTGTCACCCTTCGGGCCACATGCTCTGCGGCCAGCACAATGGCTGCCGCACCATCACTGGTGGGGCTGATGTCCAGCCGGTTAACCGGATAGGCCATCATCTCTGAGTTAAGCACGTCCTCCACCGTGATTTCCGCCGCCAATTGTGCAGATGGGTGGTCGAGGGCATTCTTTTTGTTCTTTACCGCCACCAGGGCGATATCTTCCTTCCTGTAACCGTGTTTGTGCATGAACCTGTGCATCTCTATTGCAAAGATCCATATCAAAGTGGGATAGAGAGGCTGCTCTGTGGTGTGGTCAAAAATCGTCAAAAAGGCTCCAGCCGGATGGGGAAAGGCTGGAGACATCTTCTCTTCGGCCACCACCAAACAGGTGTCAAACATCCCAGAGGCCACATGAAACCAGCCGTGTATGGGGGAGAGGACCCCGGTGCCTCCTCCCACATAGTGCCTCATATATGGCTTCCTATAGCCGCCTGCCCCGTCTATCAGATATTCTCCATTCATGTGAACGCCGTCAAATGCATCCGGAGCAGTTCCCAGTACTACGCAATCAATGTCGTTAAGGGACATCTCACAGGAGTCCAAGGCCATTTTGGTTGCCTCGTAGGCCAATTCTTTTGGTGTCTCCTGGGTATATCTATGGAACTTGGTGAGTCCTGCGCCAACTATTGCAACTCTTCTCAAACCCATTTTCCATTACCTCCTCTGTTTAATTGGACAGTATGGCCACGGCGCCTGTAGTGGTGGGCAGGCCTCTCCAGCTCATTGCAAGTCCTGTGGTCACATCTTGGAGCTGGTTTTTGCCAGCTTCACCGCGGAGCTGAAGCACCACATCCAAAACCTTTTGTCCGCCTGTGCATTCCAGCAGACAGCCCACACCCAGGCAACCGCCAGATGGGTTCACGGGCAGGTCTCCGGTGAGCTCAGTCGCACCCTCCACAGTGAGGTATCCTGCCTCACCGGGACTGCAAAGCCTCAAGGCTTCTAAGTGCTGGAGTTCCTTGTAAGAAAATTCGTCACTGATTTCCACGAAGTCTATTTCTGAACGGGGAGAACGGATGCCGGCCATTTTGTATGCCATATCGGCAGCCATCTCTGCATAAACGGCCCTTCCCCAGTCGCGGGTTTCAAGACCCGGGGTATCTGAATTCCAGCCTATCCCCCTCACCCAAATGGGTTTATCAGAGAGAGCCAGGGCCGTGTCTGCTGTGGCCATTACGATCACCACAGCCCCGTCAGAATAGGGGCTGATATCCAGTTCCGAGAGGGGATAGGAGACCATGGGGGAGTCCAGCACATAATCTAAGTTCAGCTCACAGCCGTGGCCTGCCAAGGGATTTGTCATGGCATTGCGTTTGTTCTTGACCACCACTTGAGCGCATTGCTCGCGGGTGGTTCCGGTTTCATAAAGGTAGCGGTTCATTTCCATGCCAGCGATATAATCGGAGAGTTCCTTGAGGGGCCTGTTATAGATCGGGTCTAATGCAAAGTCGGTAAGATAAGGTTTTGTCACCATGTTGGAGGCCTTGCTGAGTCCCTGGACCACAACGAGATCGTAGAGGCCTGACTTCAACATCATAACCCCAGAGGCCATGGAGTGAATAAAATCACCGGAAACGGTATAAATTGGCTTCAAGACTGCTCCCAGTTGATCAGGGGCATACTCGTCCGCAATACTGTAGCCCTCGCAAAAGTCCTCTGAGGTAGCCACAAAGGCTCCTATCTCCTTTGGCTCCACACCTGCGTCCAGATAGGCCTTTTTTGCGGCCTCATAAGTGAGCTCCCGATAAGAGAGATCCGGAGTGGTGGCGCGGAACCCGGTGGTCCCTACACCAATGATGGCTATGTCCTGTGCCATAGACGTTACCCTCCTTCCACCATGATATTGGTACTCCCTGCCATTAAAGGACAAGAAGGTACACCCCATTTAGCTTAACTTTAGTGAGAGCCATTCAAAATCGCCTCCCCTTATAATAAGTGGAAAATGGCAAGTCAAATAAAATCGCCCCCCGCATTCCTTAAAGACTTTGTGATTGACATTTTTTTGCCCACTTGCCTATAAATTGCCCAAGTGTAGGCGCCCAGTATCCCCCTTGAGCCCTCAGGCCAAGGGGAAGTAAAATCCACATCATAAACAGCCTCTAAAAGGAGAGCTCAATATGGATTTCAGCCTTTCCATGGAGCAAGAAATCTTGAGGAAATCGGTCAGGGAATTTGCGGAAAATGAAATAAGGCCTGTGGCGAGAGAACTTGACGAAAAGGAGGAGTTCTCTTACGAGACCATGGCCAAGATGGCGGAGCTGGGCCTCTTTGGCATGTTTGTGAGCGAAAAGTATGGCGGCCAAGGCATGGACTATCTGTCCTATATTATTGCCACAGAGGAGCTCGCACGCGTTGACGGCTCTCACGCTGCCACGGTTGCTGCCGGGAATTCCCTTGGAATCGGGCCCATCTATTACTTTGGAAATGAAGAGCAGAAACAGAAATATCTCCCAAAGCTTTGCAGTGGCGAGGCGCTATGGGGCTTTGGGCTGACCGAGCCTAACGCGGGGTCAGACGCGGCCAATTCCAAGACCACTGCAGTGCTGGATGGTGATGAGTGGATCATAAATGGGAGCAAGATATTCATCACCAATGCCTCCACAAAAATCAGCGCAGGCGTTACCGCCCTTTGCAGGACAGGGACAAGGGATGACGGGCGGCCAGAGCTGTCCTGTATCCTGATAGAGACCGGCACTCCAGGCTATGAGGCCCGTGTGATGCACGGGAAGATGATGTGGAGGGCCTCCAATACCAGTGAGCTGTACTTTGACGACTGCCGTGTGCCCAAAGAGAACCTTCTTGGCCCCCGTGGCCAGGGTTTTTACCAGATGATGCAGACCTTGGATCGTGGAAGGCTCTCCATTGGTGCCATGGGCCTGGGGGGGGCTCAGGGCTGCTTTGAAATGGCTCTCAAGTACGCAAAAGAGAGGGTGCAGTTCGGAAAGCCCATCTCCCATTTCCAGATCAACTCCTTCAAGCTGGCAGATATGGCTCTCGAGATTGAGTGTGCCCGTTTGATCCTCTATAAGGCCTGCTGGCTTTGTGACAACAACAAACCTTTTACAAAAGAGGCGGCCATGGCCAAGCTCTACTGCTCAGAGGTCATGTACCGCTGTGCCAACCATGCCGTTCAGCTCCATGGCGGCTATGGGCTCATGAAGGAATACGATGTGGAGCGCTTCTACCGTGACCAGAAGCTTTTGGAAATCGGAGAGGGCACATCCGAGGTCCAACGGATCGTGATTTCAAGGCTCATAGGGGCTGTCTAGAAAAGCGGCCAGTGCCTCGCGCTCCACTTGTTTCCCTCTTCCTTGGTAGCGTGGGGAGAAGTGAAATACCTTCAACTTTTTTACCCCCGCCCGCCTTGCCAACAGCCCTGCCTCCCTTGCAGTGAGGTGGTATTTTCGGTGTGCCACATCCTTGTCTTCATGAAGGAAGGCTGCTTCCATAAAAAGAAGATCAGAACCCCGGATAAGCTCCATGACCCTTTCCTCATTCTCTTCGCTATCCAGCATGTCAACCACATAACTTATTTTTCTGCCAGGGGTGATCCTGGCTATTTTGGCCGCCAGATCCCCGAGCACAAAGCTCCTCTGCCTCACCACCTGATCCCCCTTGGTCCAGATGACCTGGAATTTGCTCTCAAAGTCCTGGCCTTCGCAGATGGCCTGTTTGAACTTGTTGAGCCAGGGGCCAACCGGCAGCTCCAGTGCCTTCAATCCCTCTTTTATTATGTTTACATAGATCCGCTCCTCTAACGTAAGGGCAAGACAGGGTATGCGGTGGTCCACGAGCACTCCCCGAATGGAAAAGGAAGGCTCCTCCCAAAGTGTTCCATCATTTTCCTTATGGCTCTCTGGCCCTTGAGGTCTAAAGCCCGTGCGGCACACATAGGTCTTGGAGAGAATCTTTCGAGGATGTACCTCACTTACCCTGAGAAATAGCTCCTCAGGAAATTCCGCTACAAGATTCCAGGTGTAGCCCGAAAGCTTGCCTTCCACATGGCGAAAAAAACCGGGCGGGCCAAAGATGTGGACTGTGGCAGACCTTCCCAAAAACACCCGCAGCAGTGTGTCAAAGCCTATGAAGTGGTCCATGTGGGTGTGGGTTACGAAGGCATGGGTGACCTTGAGGAGGTCCCGGGAGGAGAGCTTGGTGAGCTCTCCCATGTCAAAGAGGAGAGCCCTCTTTTCAAACCTGAAAGGGATGAAAAGGGCTGGATCTTCAAAGGGGCCGTTTACGAGCCTTGGTTGAAAGTTAGGGCGCATTTGCAATATTCTTGTCTTTTCAAATAATTGACAAAATCTACCAGATATGAAATTCTTTGCCAACCCAACTGCCAAAGCTATGAGGCAACGGAGACCAGGACATGACTCTGACAAAGGCCGATTTGGCTAAAAGCATTCGGGAGAACGTGCGCTTCAAACCCAAGGGCAGGCGGCTTCAGCCTTATCTATTCCCTGAAATGGATTATCTCCTCATGAGTAAAAAAAGGGCCTCCAAGATCTTGGAGACCCTTTTGGAAATAATAAAGTCTACTCTGGAGAATGGGGAAGATGTGAAGATTTCAGGCTTTGGCAAGTTTCATGTGAAATTCAAGTGGGCCAGAAGCGGCCGCAATCCTCAGACAGGCCAAAGCATAATCTTGCCATCCACCAGACAGGTGGTGTTCAAATGCTCCCCAAAGCTGAGGGAGAAGATGAACACCACCGGGCATTCCGGGCATTAGCCTTTTTTCTTGAATACGATCTCTCCGTTTTGCACATCCACTATCACATGGTCTCCCTCCTTGAAGGATCCGTCCAGGATCTTCACTGCAAGAGGGTCTTGGATAAGTTTCTGAATTACTCGTTTTAGCGGCCTTGCGCCATAGACTGGATCATAACCCTTTTCAGCCAAGAGGTCTTTGGCAGCATCGGTAAGCTCGATGCTGATATGCTTCTCTTCTAACCGCTTTGCCAACTGTTTTATCTGGATTTCCACTATCTTGCGTATCTGTTCACGGTTAAGGGAGTTAAAGATCACGATCTCGTCTATCCGGTTGAGGAACTCAGGCTTAAAGGTGGCACGCAAGGCCTCCATTACCCGGCGTTCCATCTCCTGGGGATCGCGCCCGGCCAAATCCTGAATCCACTGGCTTCCTATGTTGGATGTCATGATTAGGACCGTGTTACGGAAGTCCACAGTTCTGCCCTTACCATCGGTGAGGCGGCCGTCGTCCAGGATCTGAAGGAGGACATTGAAAACCTCAGGGTGGGCCTTTTCTATTTCGTCAAACAATATGACGGAATAGGGATGTCTTCTTACCGCCTCGGTAAGGTAGCCCCCCTCTTCATAGCCAACATATCCAGGAGGAGCACCGATTAGACGGGCAACCGAGTGTTTTTCCATGAACTCGGACATGTCAATCCTGATTAAGAACCTTTCGTCGTCAAACAGGAATTCTGCGAGAGCCCGGGCAAGCTCGGTTTTCCCCACACCGGTTGGCCCCAGGAATATGAATGAACCTATGGGGCGGTTCGGATCCTGAAGGCCCGCTCTGGCCCGGCGCACTGCATTGGAGACGGCGATAATGGCCTTTTCCTGGCCCACTACCCGCTCGGCGAGCCGTTCTTCCATGCGGAGGAGCTTCTCGCGCTCCCCTTCCAAAAGCTTTGCTACAGGGATGCCTGTCCACTTGGCTATCACCTCGGCGATATCCTCGGCATCCACTTCTTCTTTGAGCATCTTGCGAGTCTTCTGAAGTTCGGCCAGCTTCTTGTTCTCTTCCTCTAGGACCTTTTCCAACTCTACCAGCTTGCCGTACTTGAGCTCAGCGGCCTTTGTGAGATCACCTTCCCGTTCGGCAATCTGGGCCTCAGCCTTTGTGGCTTCGATCTGCTCCTTGATCTCCCTGATTCTGGTAATGAGCTCCTTTTCCTTTTTCCAATGGGAGATCATCTCCTCTTTTTCCTGTTTGAGCTTGGCAAGCTCGGCCTCCAGTTTTTTTAGACGCTCCTGGGAGGCGGCATCCTTCTCCTTTTTCAATGCCTCCCGCTCGATCTCCAATTGAGTAATCTTGCGTTGAAGCTCGTCTATCTCGTCGGGCATACTCTCTATTTCGATCCTGAGCTTAGAGGCAGCCTCGTCGATGAGGTCGATGGCCTTATCCGGCAAGAACCTGTCGGTGATATAGCGGTGGGAGAGAGTGGCTGCCGCCACAATGGCTGAATCCGTGATGCGCACCCCATGGTGGACCTCATACTTTTCTTTCAGGCCCCTGAGGATCGAAATAGTGTCCTCCACTGATGGCTCTTCCACCATGATCGGCTGGAACCGCCGCTCAAGGGCAGCGTCCTTTTCGATATATTTGCGGTACTCATTAATGGTGGTTGCGCCTATGCAACGCAATTCCCCCCGGGCCAGCGGTGGCTTGAGCATGTTGGAGGCATCCACCGCGCCTTCAGCAGCCCCTGCTCCAACCAAGGTGTGCATCTCATCAATAAAGAGGATGATCCGGCCCTCTGAATCCGTAACCTCTTTTATTACAGCCTTTAACCTGTCTTCAAATTCGCCCCGGTACTTGGCCCCCGCAATAAGTGAGCCCATGTCAAGGGCCACTATCCTCTTATCTTTAAGTGTTTCAGGGACGTCCCCTGCCACAATCCGCTGTGCCAGCCCCTCTACTATAGCGGTTTTACCTACACCAGGCTCTCCTATAAGCACTGGATTGTTCTTGGTCCTTCGGGAAAGGACCTGGATGACACGGCGGATTTCATCGTCTCTTCCTATTACCGGGTCTAGAGCGCCTTTGGCTGCAAGGGCCGTGAGGTCTCGAGTAAAGCGTTCGAGGGCCTGGTATTTGTCCTCTGGGTTCTGATCAGTGATTCTTTGCCCTCCTCTGATGTCTAAAAGGGCCTTTAATACCGTTTCCCTTGTAATGCCATGGTCGGCTAGGATCCTTGCTGCCTCTCCGTCCTTTTCCTCGATTGCTGCCAGTAGGATGTGTTCAAGGCTTACAAACTCATCCTTCATCTGCTCGGCCTCAATAAAGGCCCTGTCCAGAAGGCTCTTTGTCCTGGGAGAAATATAAATTTGCCCCATCCCTGCCCCCGAGACTTTTGGGAACTTGTCCACGGCCGCCTCGAAGGCTTCAACCAGCTGGCCTTGGTTAACTCCGAGCTTTCCTAAGAGAGAAGGAATTACCCCCTCCTTTTGCTCCATGAGGGCCAGCATCATGTGTTCCGGCTCTATTTGCTGGTTATTGAAACGTTCCGCGATCTGTTGAGAGGATTGAATCGCCTCTTGCGCCTTTATGGTAAACTTGTCGAACCTCATTTCTTTTTCTACCTCCGTTTTCTACTCCGAGTGCCCTCCTGAAAAGGTCTACAAAGCCCTCTCCCCGGCCCTGTCCGCGCGCTTGTCAAACCTTTGTGAGACTAAAAAATATAAGATCAGGCAGGACGCTCAGATGCTAAATTTTTTCTGGTTTTTAATTTTTATTTGGACAAATTAACTCTAATAGGCAGATTGTCAACTGAAAACATTCAAAATTTTGATCAAGCTAAAAAATTTGTTCCAGGCCTTTGACCATAAACTGGACAGCAATTACCGCCAGAAGAAGACCCATGAGCCGGGTGAGCACCCTGATCCCTCCCACACCTAGCAGCTTACTGATGACCTGGCCGAATCGGAACACAAGGTAGGTTGTGAAACAGGAGGCGAGTATGGCCAAGTATAAGGTGACAAATGGAAGGGTGCTTGCCACCTCCTCGCGCCAAACCAGGACAGCGGTTATGGCCCCCGGGCCTGCAAGAAGCGGGGTTGCAAGGGGTACCAGGGCAACGCTTTCCTTTTCAATTCCTTCTTGTTCCTCCTCAGAACTTGTCTTCATCCCACTTGGCAGCAGCCCCAGCATCTGGAGGGCATAGATAAAGAAAATGAAGCCTCCTGCCAGTTGAAAGGCCGGAAGGCTCACGTGAAAAAACGATAGGATCATATTGCCCGTTGCGGCGAAGAGCATAAGGATCAAGCACGAAGCAATGCTTGCCACCAATGCCACTCGATTTTTGTCCTGGGGTGCCTTGTCTTTGGTGAACAGGATAAAAAATGGGAGATTGCCCAAAGGATCCATGATTATCAATAGGGGAATAAAGATGGTCAAGAATTCCTTGAATTGCTCCACACCCTATCCTCTTTCCGCTGAACCGTCCATGGAGTGTTTGTGGAGGTAAAGCTAAGTAATCGGCGGGCAGAAATCAAGTGGTTTAAAAGGGGGTTTTCAGTTTGTGGCCTTTTTGCTACCCTTTCCACTCCATCTCAACGTCCGGAGCATTCACACTATGCCATATATAATAGCCATGTTACTGGCTTTGTGCATGAGCCTTTTTTCTCCCCCAAAGAGCAGTGGAGAGCTGGGGGCGCTTGCTGAGATAGTAGCCAAGGTCAATGAAGAAGATTTGGAGGCAAGCATCAAGGAGGGAACTTACAGGGGGGAGGCGGGTGTGATGAGATTGAGGCCTGAGGTGGCCGAGCGCCTCGGCCTCAAGGTTTTTCTGTCACCCACCTACAGGGAGGCAAATGAGCTGTATCGTCAAATTGGGTGGCTGAGAAAAAGAATCCGACAGCTTCTTTCAAAGGAACCCGGTCAAGATGTCCACAGCAAACTGGCCGACTTTTCGGCCCGCTATAACCAACTCAGGTCCCGGGTGAAGAAAAAATATCTCCTTTACAGGCTGGAACTTGAAAATGCCCAAGATCAACGCATGGAAGGCGATCGTTGTATGAAGCTTATGAAAGGGCTTTTATCCAAGTCCTTGTCCCTTTACTCCCAGCGGCTTCGTGATTCCCTCGCCCACTTCTACAATACTTGCCATGGGCTCAGGCCAGGAGGATTTCCACTGAGTGTAAAGAATGTAATATTTGTGAACAAGGTGGTATCTGCATTACAGCTGACGGCAAGCCCTGATGAGTTAAGTGCCTATGATTTGGACCGCCAAAGGCCCAAAGAAGAGTGGGAAGGGCGGGAGAGTTGGAAGCGCGTTTTGGAGAGAAAGGCAAGGGCCTATGGTGAGCAACTGGGAGAAATCCTTTCATCCATCCATAGTGAACTGGATCCCTTATTTGTCATGGCCGTGATGAAAAGGGAGTCGAACTTTGACCCGCGGGCAGTGTCAGCAGTAGGAGCCGTAGGGCTTATGCAGATCATGCCCCAGACTGCCAAGGGCCTGGGGCTTCGATTCATATATGAGCCGGACTACTTGGACAAGGCCGCAAATCTGATGGCCCGGGAGAGGAAGCTTCGGGCCCAAGCCTGGGCGGCTGTAGAAGAGATCAGATCCAAAGAGCAGGTTGATATTGCAAGACGGGCCCACTCACTTATGCAGCGGGCACTGGATATTGCCGAGAAGAGAATGAGGCTCTTTGAGCGCTACAGAAAGGATGTGAGGGCCGAGGGCCTCGACGAAAGGCTCCATGCCCGAAAGGCAATACTTGCTGGCATAAAATACCTGCGCTCTCTTTTCAGGCAGTTTAACGGGGACCTGAGTCTCGTGCTCGCTGCCTATAATGCAGGACCTTCTAGGGTCAAAAAATATAGCGGCATACCACCTTTTGAGGAGACAGTCACTTTTAGGAATGTGGTTTTGGGATACTATAATGAGTATTTAGGGATGCTGGGCCGGGGGAATTAGGCGCCTTGGTGAGCTTGCTCCACCCACCTCATCCAGATCTTTTTGCGGTTCTGGAGTTTGTAAAGCACCCTGTCCAGCTGGTGTGAGAGTTGAATGTCGTAAATTTTTCTCCTGGAAAAGGCCAAGAGCTCTTTTTCAAGACCCTCGAGGTCGGGTAGCTTTTGGAGGTCACCGTGAAGATACCTTTCAAATTCCAGGTGCATGCGCTCTATCCTTTGGTCAAAATGCTCAATGGACCTTTTAAGTTCCAATATGTCGTCTGATATGCTCATACAATTCGCCTGGTTGCCTTGAGCCTAACTTTAACTTTATAAGTTTAATTGTTAAGTGATGGGAATGTTATAATAATAGATTAATCATGATTGTATGTTCAAGAAATCGTCACCATACCGGTGAACTATAAGGTTTTTTAGTAGAAAAGAACAAAACAAGGGGAGGGATTTCAATGGGCGGTGAAGCCAACCATAACAGCCATGTGGTCAAAGAGACCAAACTGGGGGACCTGAAACTTTTTAAAAAGGGCAAGGTAAGGGACGTCTATGAGCTCCCTCCTGCCAAACCAGATGAAAGGCCGATGCTTCTCATAGTTGCCACCGACAGGATTTCTGCTTTTGACGTGGTCATGGAAGATCCTATCCCTGATAAGGGCAAGATCCTTACGAAGATGTCCTTGTTCTGGTTCAATTACATGGAAGGAATCGTTAAAAATCACCTGATAGCTTCACGGCCGGAAGAGTATCCAGAAGTTTGCCACAAGTACAAAGAACAACTGAAGGACAGGAGCATGTTGGTCATCAAGGCTGATCCCTTGCCGGTGGAGTGCATTGTGAGGGGGTATCTGGCAGGTTCGGGGTGGAAGGATTATATAGAATCGGGCAAGGTTTGCGGTATCCAGCTGCCGGCGGGACTCAAGGAATCCCAGGAACTGCCAGAGCCCATATTTACTCCTTCCACTAAAGCAGAAGGGGGGGAACACGATGAGAACATTTCATTCGAAGAAACAGTGAATCTGGTGGGTCGGCAAACCGCTGAAACCATAAGAGACTTGAGCCTAAAAATATACAAGGAAGGCAGGGGGTATGCGGCTGAGCGCGGCATTATCATCGCCGATACCAAGTTTGAGTTTGGCTTTGTGGACGGAGATCTGGTGCTCATAGACGAGATCCTCACGCCAGATTCTTCCAGGTTTTGGCCAGCTGACGACTACGAGCCAGGAAGGCCGCAGAAGAGCTTTGACAAGCAATTCCTGAGGGATTATCTCCTCTCCATCAACTGGTCTAAAAAACCCCCTCCGCCAAAGCTACCCCAAGAGATTATTGACAAGACGAGAGAAAAGTACCTGGAGGCACTGGAAAGACTTACCGGACAGACCATTTAATTCCTTTCATATCCTTATTCAGGACAGGTCCTCCCTTTATTTATAAAAGGGCCTGTCCTCCTATAGTCCACGCCACCCCTAGAACCAATCAAAAAAAGCGCGTGGAGCGCTTGCCGGTTTGAGAAGAAATACATTTTCTTTGAATATTCTTGGGCTAAGTGGCCTTGACAATGGTGGGGGCGATGCTTAACGTTTCGCGTAGTGCCCGGTGTGGGCATTTGTGGACATTAAAAAATTCTATAAAGAACGGGATCCTCAGTAGAAAAATGACTCGGGAAGAACGAAAAAGGGAAGCACGACCAAACAAAGATAACGCAGGGATCAAAAGGGAGCCCGCTGCAGGGGGGCAAACAGAGGCCTCGCTGGAAGAGTTGAGCAAAGAGGAACTGATCGAGAGGCTAAAACAGGCCGAGGAGCGAGCAAGGAAGAATTTCGAACTTTACCTGCGCTCCCAGGCCGAAATAGAGAATATGAAGAAAAGGTTCCAAAGAGAAAAAGAGGACTTTTTCAAGTTTGCCAACGAGGCCTTAATAAAGGAGCTGCTTCCTGTGGTGGATTCCCTGGAAAAGGCCCTGGAGCATGCAACTGAAAAAAACTCTATTCAGGCCCTCAAAGAAGGGGTGGAACTAACCTTAAAGGCCCTTCGGAATGCCCTTTGTAAGGCCGGGGTGGAAGAGATTTGTGCAGTAGGGGAAAGGTTCGATCCCCATTTTCACGAAGCAGTGAGCCAGTGTGAAGATGAAAAGGCCGAGCCTGGGACGGTATTGCAGGAACTGCAAAAGGGGTACCTGTTGAACCAGAGATTGATAAGGCCGTCCATGGTGGTGGTGAGCACCAGGCCTGAGGGATGCACTCAAACCCAAGGAGATGAGGGAAGGCGAGAGCAAGAACAAAATACGAGATAACCTTTTTTTAAATAAGTTTATAATCAAGGAGGAAAAAGAACATGGGAAAAATAATAGGCATTGATTTGGGTACAACCAACTCCTGTGTAGCTGTAATGGAAGGTGGAGAGCCCAAAGTCATCCCGAACCAGGAAGGGAGCAGGACCACTCCTTCAATGGTGGCATTTACTGAGAGCGGGGAACGTCTGGTGGGACAAGCTGCCAAAAGGCAGGCCATCACCAATCCTGAAAATACTATTTTTGCAATTAAAAGGCTCATAGGCCGCAAGTATGATTCCAAAGAGGTGCAAGAGGACATTAAGGTCCTTCCTTACAAGATCGTGAAGGCTCCTAACGGCGATGCTTGGGTCCGGGTCAGAGGCAAGGATTACAGCCCCGCCGAGATATCGGCCATGATTCTCCAAAAGTTGAAGAAGGACGCAGAGGAGTATCTGGGCGAAAAAGTGACAGAGGCCGTAATTACAGTGCCGGCCTACTTTAATGACAGCCAGAGGCAGGCAACCAAGGATGCTGGCCGCATTGCCGGTCTAAAAGTGGAGAGGATTATCAACGAGCCTACCGCCGCAGCCTTGGCATATGGAGTGGACAAAAAGGGTGACCGGAAAATAGCGGTCTTTGACCTGGGTGGTGGCACATTTGATATATCAATACTGGAGATCGGAGAAGGGGTCTTCGAGGTTAAGGCCACCAATGGTGATACCCACCTGGGCGGCGAGGATTTTGACCTGCGTATAGTGGACTACTTGGCCGATGAGTTCAAGAAAGAACAGGGTATTGACCTGCGGAATGACCGCATGGCCCTCCAACGGCTCAAAGAGGCGGCGGAAAAGGCCAAGTGCGAGCTTTCGACCACGATGGAGACGGAGATTAACCTCCCCTTCATCACTGCAGATGCCAGCGGCCCCAAGCATCTTCACATGAAGCTCACCCGGGCGAAGCTGGAGGCGTTGGTGGATGACCTCATCCAGAGGGTGGAGGAGCCGTGCAGGATAGCCATGAAGGATGCGGGCCTTACCACTGCCGACATTGATGAGGTCCTTCTGGTGGGTGGAATGACCAGGATGCCAAAAGTGCAGGAGAAGGTGAAAGAGATCTTCGGAAAGGAGCCCACCAAGGGTGTCAATCCTGATGAAGTGGTGGCAATTGGGGCTGCTATCCAGGCAGGTGTATTGAAGGGGGATGTAAAGGATGTATTGCTCCTGGATGTGACCCCACTGTCCCTGGGTATCGAGACCCTGGGTGGAGTGTTTACCAAGCTGATAGAGAAAAACACCACCATACCCACCAGGAAGAGCCAGATCTTCTCTACTGCGGCTGACAATCAGCCTGCTGTGGACATCCACGTTCTCCAGGGCGAGCGGGAAATGGCAGCGGATAACAAGAGCCTCGGCCGTTTCCAGTTGGTGGGTATACCTCCCGCACCCCGGGGAGTGCCTCAGATAGAAGTTACCTTTGACATCGATGCAAACGGCATTGTAAATGTGTCTGCAAAAGACCTTGCCACGGGGAAGGAGCAGTCCATCAAGATAACTGCCTCAAGCGGCCTTACGGAAGAGGAAATCCAGAAGCTGATCCGTGAGGCGGAGATCCATGCAGAAGAAGACCGTAAAAAGCGAGAGCTCATAGATGCGAGGAATAACGCAGACTCTCTGATATATACGACTGAGAAGTCGATTCAGGAGGCCGGTGACAAGCTGGATCCCGCCACCAAGGCCGAGATAGAGCAGGCCATTGAGAGGCTGAAGAAGGCCATGGAGGGCGATGATGTAAACGAAATCAAGCGACTCACAGACGAGCTCACCCAGGCTTCCCATAAGCTGGCCGAGGCTATGTATGCCAAGGCGAGCCAGCAACAGGCCCAGGCTGGAGGAGGGGCCGGAGCCGGAGGCCAGGAGGCCCCGGGTGGCGATGCCTCCAAGGGCGATGACGTGGTGGATGCAGACTTTGAGGAAGTAAATAAGTGATTCTAACCGGGTTTCTCAACAAAAGGGCCGCCCTTGTCCTAAAGATGGGGGTGGCCCTTTTGTTATTTGGTTGCAGCGGAGAGGCGGGAAGGTTCTTAACTCCTGAAAGGATCCTTCAGTCTGAAAGGCCCACCAAAGGTGCGCAGCTTTTTCAGGAGGCCCTGTCAAAGGCCCGGTCTGGAAGTTACGCTGAGGCTATAAAATTGCTCAGAGAGGCCCTTTTGACCTCTCCGGACCCTGCCATTTTGCCTGATATTAAGTACCACCTGGGGCGTCTCCTGGCTAGAACCGGAGCATATAGGAACAGTATTAAGGTACTGGAGGACTGGGATGAGAAATTTGCCGGTCATCCTCTCAGGGGTCAGGTGCTCAATTTAATTGCTTCAAACTATCTAGCCCTGGGAGACCTGCCGCAGGCCTTCCAATGGCTCGTCAAGTTGAGGGATCACCAAGAAACGGCAGCTCCCCATCAAGTAGAAGATACGGAAGAGAAGATAGAGTCAATCATAAATGGCATGGGGACAAAAGAGCTGGAGCAAACAGTAAATATTGCCTCAGGTACGGATTATGCCCCGGTGATCCACTACCGCTTGTACCACCTCTACAAGGAAGGCGGGGATTTAGTCAAGGCCAGGGAGATGGCGATGGCCTTGGTGAGGTCCACTGATGATCAGTACTGGGTGTCAGTGGGTAGAGGCCTTTTGGAGGAGCTATCATGGCTTCTCTTTGCAGACAAGAACAAGATAGGGTGTTTATTGCCGCTCAGTGGCCCATTTGCCATTTACGGACAGGAGGTGCTCCGGGGGATAGAAATGGGCTTGGGGCTATATCAAAATCAAGGGCCTGCCGCTTCGCTCGAATTGGTGCTTGAGGATACAGAGGCAAAAGAGGAGACGGTAGAAGGGGCCATGCGCCGCTTGGTCCAAGAGGAGAAGGTGATAGCTATAATCGGCCCTCTCAGGGGAGTAGTGGCAGAGGCTGCAGCTAGGGAGGCCGAGGCCCAAGGTGTTCCCCTCATAGTTATCTCCCAGAGGCCAGGCATAACCAAAATGGGCCGAATGGTATTCCGGAACTTCTTGACTCCTGATGCCGAAGTGGGTGGGCTTGTAAAGTTGGCCGTGGAAGAACTGGGGGTCAAAAGGGGAGCCATACTTTATCCTGATACCGGTTATGGTCAGACATTGGCAGGGCTGTTTGAGGCAGAGCTCACAAAGATGGGCGGAAAGGTGGTGGTTAAAGAATCATATGATCCAAAGCAGACGGACTTTGCCGAGCAGATAAAGAAGATGGCCCTGATCGGTGGCCCAAGGGAGAAGGGCCTTTTGGAGCAATTGAGCCTCACAAGGAGCCCTGAAGAGGAAGAGGCAAGGGTGATGCCGTCCAAAACTGATCCCATAATCGATTTTGATGCCATCTTCATACCTGACCACTACGAGCGGATTGCCATGATAGTGCCTCAATTGATTTACCATGAAGTGCGGGGGCCTATTATTTTGGGAACCAGCACTTGGCAGTCTGAAAAATTGTTGGATCTGGCAGGGGAGTACCTGGAAGGGGCACTAATACCCTCAGGGTTTTTCCCAGGGGCCAACAGGCAGTCCACAAAGGACTTTGTGGAGGGTTATAAAGAGGCCTTTGGCGCATTGCCAAGCGTGCTGGCCGCTTGCGGCTGTGACACCATAGGGATTCTCAAGGAAATTCTCTCAAAAGATGCCGTTGAGACAAGAAAGGAACTCCAACAGGCGCTATTAAACCATCCCGGCTTTGATGGTGTTTCAGGCCTCGTTAAGTTTGACGGAAGTGGAGAACTTGCAAGGGGCCCGTTGCTTTTGACCGTGTCACGGGGGCGATTCGTACCTTTTTAGGTCTCGGGGTTCTCCTCCACCTTTTTTGCCCTGGCCATCTTACTTACCAGAATGCTGATTTCGTAGAGCACAATAAGGGGGCCGGCCATCATTATCTGGGTGATTACATCGGGCGGGGTGAGGATAGCAGCTATCACGAAGGTGAGTAGAATCGCGTACTTTCTCTGCCTTCGCAAAAACTCAGGGGTCACCAGTCCCATCTTTGCCAAGAAAAAGGCCACCACGGGCAACTCAAATATGATCCCAAATGCAAGAAGGAGTTTAATGGAAAAGGAAAAGTACTGCTTTACCGACGGAAGTGCCTTGACAAAATCATTGGAAAATCCCATGAAGAACTTAAATCCAAAGGGAAAGACCACAAAATAGCCGAACAGCGCCCCTCCCACAAACAGAAGAGTGGAAAAGAACACAAATGGTATCATAAGCCGTTTTTCGTGCTGGTAGAGGCCCGGGGCCACAAACATCCACATTTGGTAAAATATGACCGGGGCCGCGCCAAGCAGCCCCGCAATAAATGCCACTTTAAGGTAGGTTAAAAACATCTCAGGCAGATTGGTGAATATAAGCTGCTCACCTTCGGGCATTACCTCTTTGAGTGGAGTGACCAATATTTGAAACAGGCGCTCAGAAAACATATAGGCTATGGCAAATCCCACACCCACAGCAATGGCACAATAAATAAGCCGCCTTCTCAGTTCTTCTAAATGACTGAGAAATGGTTGTTTTTCATCGTTTTCCATCTGGGCTTTCTTCCTCCTCTTCAGCCTCTTTCACCTCTTCCTCCTGGGATGTGGATGTCTTGGCACGGTAATCTTCAAGTAGTTCGTCATAGTCCTTGTACTTGGGCCCTTTGGATTGTGATTCCAGGTCCACTTCCTTTTCAATGGTCTCCTTTAGCCCTGAGATGGAGTCCACCAAGTCTTCTTTTACTTCCTTCAGCTCCTCGTCGTCGATCTCAAGGCTCTCTTTGATCTCTTGAGTGGCCTTCCGGAACTCAGCAATACCTCTGCCCAAGGCCCTTGCGAGGTCCGGCAACTTGCTGGGGCCTATGACGATAAGCGCTATGACCATTATGACGATTAGCTCTGGCATGCCTATGCCAAACATCTTAGACTCTCCTTCCTAGAGTTCCTTAATCAAGGCGGTTTCGTCACAATCTGGAAACTTCGGGCACTTGAGGCAGTCGGCCCAGACCTTATGAGGAAGGCGCGACTTTTCCACCACCTGGAACCCTGCCTTTTGGAAGAACCCGGGCACATAGGTGAGGGTAAAGACGTTTTTTATCCCTAGGGCAACAGCCTCGTCCAAACATGCGGAAAGCAAGGCGCGCCCAAAGCCTCTGGCCTGGTATTTCTCTGCCACTGCCAATGACTTTATCTCTGCCAGATCTTCCCAGCAGATACCCAGCCCGCAGACCCCTGCCACCCCTCTGTCGCCCTCAGTTACCTCAAGCACATGAAAGTCCCTGATGTGGTCGTAGAGCTCACTCATGGAGCGGCCTAATAGCAGACCTTTATCAGCAAAGTGATTCAACAGGTGGTGAATGGCCCCCACATCCTTTAATGTGGCCTTCCTGATCAACATACTGTTCCCTTGGCTGTTTGCTGGGTCTTTTCCCGTCATTTTTTGCCGCCCTAGTCGGCCTTGCACACGAATCCATTGAGTCCCAAAAGCCGTTGCAGGGTTTGCTTGTATTTTTGAGCCTCCTGCCTGGATTTGAACTGCCCGGCCCTCACCCTGTAGTAGACTTTTCCAGCCACCACCGCCTTGTGGCTATAGGCTTGGCAGCCCTTTTTTATCAATGTGTTTACAAGGGTTTTGGCCTTTCCCTCGTCGTCAAAAGAGGCAAGCTGGACAGTAAAAGCACCTTTGCCTGCTTTGATCGCCTTGGCTTTTCCAGCCCCTTTTACCCTCACAGGGTCAGGAACAGCGGGGCTCTTTTTTTGAGGCAGCTTTTTTACAAATTCAAACTCAGGCTCTTTGATCTTTTGGTTTAAGATCTCTTCTTCCACACCCTCTTTTACAGCGGATTTCTTTATGCCCAGAACCTGTTCTTTGAATCTTGTTAGTTTCTTGACCTTTTCTGGGATGAGCCCCCTTCCCACCAATATCCCTAGGACAAAGATCCAGGCCAACACAAAAAATAGCGCCAACCCGCCAAGAAATAGCGACCCCCCTGAAAGCTCGATCTTGTACTTCTTCTTCCCTCTGGCCCTTTTGTCCTTTTTGTTTCCCATGGCCCTTTCGGCCCCCCTGACAATTGCTACATCCTCTCAGGCGCGCCCACCCCCAGCAGTCCCAGGCCGCTTGCCAGCACGGTCCGCGCGCCTTGGGCCAATAGAAGCCTTGCCTGGGTGAGCTTAGGGTCCTGGCAGACCACCCGGCATGCAGGATCCTTGGTCCCTAAGTTGAAATACCTGTGAAAGGCAGAGGCCAGTTCCGTGAGATAGTAAGTAAGGCGGTGAGGCTCAAGGGCCTTTGAGATCTCCTCAAGAAGGTCAGGATATTGGGCCATGATGCGGATGAGTTCCAGCTCTTGGGGCAATTCCAGGCGGTTTACTACCTCTTGAGGCTGCGAGGGAAGGGCAAGGGATTCTTCCTGGGCCTTCCTGAATATGCTGCATATCCTTGCATGGGCATATTGGACGTAGTAAACAGGATTGTTAGGGTCACGCTTTTTTGCCATGTCTATGTCAAAATCCAGGGGGGAGTCGTGATTCTTGGTAAGGAATAAAAATCTTACAGCATCCCTTCCAACCTCCTCTACCAACTCCCTCAAGGTTACGTACTGACCCGCCCTCTTGGACATCTTGATCTCTTGGCCCCCTTTCCAAAGTTTTACCAGCTGGATTAAAAGGACGTGGAGCCACTGTCCATCAATGCCTTGGGCCTCCAGAGCGGCCTTCACCCTGTTTACATAGCCATGGTGATCTGCCCCCCAAATGTTGATGGCCTTGTCAAACCCCCTCCTCTTTTTGTGCAGGTGGTAGGAGATATCAGATGCGAAATAGGTGTACTCGCCATCCTTTTTCCTTACCACCCTGTCTTTATCATCACCAAACTCTGTGGTCTTGATCCAAAGCGCCCCATCCTTTTCATAAAGATAACCCCTGCTTTGAAGTAGGCGCAAGGTTTCCTGGAGCAGCCCGCTTTTGTGGAGCTCAAGCTCGCTGAACCATACATCAAACTCCACCCCAAAGTTTTTTAAGTCCTCCCGGATCTCCTGAAGCATTATCTCTTTACCCCTATCGGCACAAAGCGCTATGGCTTCCTCTTCGGAGAGGCTTTCCAGATCGGTTTCATTGGAGATCCTCTGGGCCAACTCAGAAATGTACTGGCCATGGTAGCCCTCATCTGGAAAGGGATACTCAGGGTCTCTTGATTGCCTCCACCGGCTGTAGATGGACTCGCCCAGAAGCCTTACTTGCCTTCCCGCATCATTTATGTAAAACTCGCGCACTAGCTCATAGCCACAATGCTCAAGGATCCTGGAAAGCGTATCTCCAAGGGCCGCCCCCCTTCCGTGGCCGAGATGCAAAGGCCCGGTTGGGTTTGCACTCACAAATTCCACCAGAATCTTATTGCCTTTTCCCAAGGTAGATGCAGAAAATTTTTCTCCCTCTTCAACCACATGGATCAAAAAGGACCGCCAAACTTGATCCCTAACCCAAAAGTTCAGAAACCCAGGGCCTGCCACCTCGGCCCGCTCTATTATGCCCTCAGCGTCAGCAAGGCGGCTTAACAGCGCATCGGCAATTTTCCTGGGAGGCCTTTTCTGGATGGATGCCAGGGCCATAGCCAGGTTGGCTGCGTAATGGCCGTGTTCTGCCCTGTTTGGCACTTCTATAACGTATTGGGGGAGGGGATTAGCATCCAGATCCCCCTCCTTTACGCATGCTTCATAAGTGTTTTCAAGAATGCGCGCAATCTTCGCCTTCATCACCCTAGGTGCCGATCCTTTCTGTGTGTGAACTCCATTTTGAGAATAACCATACAAAACTACCTAATATCTGTTCATATATCAAGGTCTAAAGCCTATTCATCACCCAAAAGCCATTGACTTTGTGGGTGATCTCTTTGTAGGGTGAAAAATTAAAAGACTTAGTGATATTGATGTTTGACCTGGAACTGTACGACTACAAGCTGCCTCCTGAACTCATTGCCCAAGACCCCGCCCCTGAAAGGGACAGGTCCAGGCTGTTGGTACTGAGGCGCGGGCCTGGACTCCTTGAGGACCACAGGTTTTTTGAGCTTCCAGAATTTTTGAGCCCTGGTGACCTATTGGTGCTCAACGATACCAAGGTGGTTCCTGCCAGGCTCTTTGGCAGGAAACAGACAGGCGGCCGGGTTGAAGTGTTGGTGCTTTGGGGCGGAGTGGATGAAAGAGAGTCCAGCCACACCAGGTGGTGCCTTTTTAAGGCCTCCAAGCCTCCAAGGATTGGCATGGAGATCGAGATAGATTCGGGGGTTATTGCCGAAGTGTTAGAGATTGGGAAAGGGGGGCTTGTAAGGCTTAAGTTCCACGGAGTAGATTCTGTTGACAATTTGCTGGAGGAAAAAGGAGAGGTGCCGCTTCCCCCGTACATAAGGAGAAAACCGGGGGAGAAGAGGGAGCAGGATCTGGAACGCTACCAAACCGTATATTCCAGGAACAGGGGGGCGGTGGCAGCCCCTACTGCAGGGTTTCATTTCACAACCAGGGTGTTTGATCGGCTGGATCGTTTGGGGATAGAAAGGGCCTACGTGACTCTTCATGTAAGCTATGGCACCTTTCAGCCTGTAAGGGTAAAGGACATTAGGAATCATGAATTAGCCGCTGAGTACTACAGTATCCCCCAGCAGACCGCCCAGGCCATTGAGGACTGCAAAAAGAGAGGGGGCAGGGTGATAGGGGTGGGAACCACGGTTGTTCGCACACTGGAGGGGGCTTTCC
>Ga0256835_1000745_pt1 | contig 21939 bp, 19 predicted proteins | sample PIR30metaG_FD_185972 | JGI IMG/M metagenome (GOLD analysis project Ga0256835, IMG submission 185972) | Hydrothermal vent microbial communities from East Pacific Rise, Pacific Ocean - PIR-30 | ecosystem: Environmental > Aquatic > Marine > Hydrothermal vents | place: Pacific Ocean: East Pacific...
GCACTTCCCCCAAAAGCACAGGAACTACTGCTTGGCAAGAACCTGATGATGGTCACAGCATACTTCTACCAAGATGCACGTGGGTCACGTGGAGTCAAGGTTAGGGTACCTAGACCAGTCTACGACTGTCTAATGTACCTAACAGACATTGGTGTACTAGATAGTCCACACATGCTTATTGTAGGTATTGCTAGACCACCACAATAATATTCATGATATAACAGTTATTTGCTTTTGTAGACACTATACCTGAGATGGGTCTCTCACTACTAGAAAAGTTGCTTGGCAGGAAAATACATGTACCAACACGTGAAGAACTAGAAATGTTGAAGGAGCTGGAGGAGAGAGCTAGAGAGAAAGTAACGGTCTACGTAGCATACGTCACGGGGAGTGGAAATGAGGCTATTGACGCAATTAGGCGATTCGTAGAAGAGCTGTGCAGTAGCCTAGGTGGAAAATATATTCAACATGAGGAAACTGAGGAGACAGTATTCGCATGTAGGCTAAACAAGCCATTCCTACTACGCGACTTGTCTATCAGCGTCAATGTCGATAAGGGAGAGCTAAAAATGTTCTTTGACCTACAGAGACAGGGACAGGAAAAGCTCTTTGAACGTGCAGAACTTAGGATTGAGAATGCTCCATTTAGCCCAAATGCAATGGTAATAACAGGTACGGGAGCACCAACATTCTTCACAGCAGGATTCTCACTAAACAAAGGCGTTGGAAGACTACTCATGAGTAAGCAAAGAGCAGTAGAAGTAAATGAAATAGCCGTGAGAATAAGAAAGAAAAACAACAAGATAGAAACAATATTTATCGAACTATCACCATTCCAAGGAATCGCAGAAGTAAAAATTAAACCACCAACTCCCCCACCACCAATAGCAGAATATTAACAAAACATTACTCAAAAACTCTTGGACATAGGTACTTTTTAACACCAAATTCCTGCAGTGCAGTATGTACTACGTCTATGTTCTCAGCATCTTTAAGATATTCATAGAGCTCAACTATGGCTGATATAATTTCTAGGCTGGTCTCGGCATTGTACTTGCCAATATGTGGATTATATCTCACACGTTCATACCTCTTCCTAGTCGCGTAGAGTAGTAGAGGCTCCTCAACTTCATTACCATCACCTTTCTTTACTCGCACTTTAGCACATAGTTCACATGTGTTCCTCTCGGAAAGTATGTCAGATAGTTCTGCGAGAAACTCTAACTCATGTAGGATTGTGCCCTCGTTCATATCCGATAGTTAATACTGCATTCTCATTTTTAAGCTTTTTGTCACGAGCATATTAAACCACATGTGGTGTACATGTCTTAGGGATGTTCGTCATTAAGCTTTGGCAAGAGATTAAGGATCTACAGCTTAGGTGCAATATCATTCGTAGGGATCTAGAGTTTGCGCGTAGACTCAGGGAAGGACAAGTAACGGGTATTTACACTCCAACACCAATGCATGTTGAGGCAGAGCCTAGGGTACAGAAACAGAGATTGGAGAGGTATGTTGGTGTTGTACAGCTTGATGATGGTAGAACATACTACAAGGCAGGTAGAGGAATATTCCTAGAACTACCACGTGTACATAATTTGGAACGTAGGGAAAGGTACCCAAGCAAGAACATTACACTACTAATGACTGCACCTGAGGTAAATGTTGCCACACCAGAGTTCTTCCGCCTAGTAGCAGAGACGTTTAAGCTAACCGAGAGACAGCTACCAGTAAAAGAGCAGGAGTAAACTAGCCTACTCGTACCTCTCTTCAGGAGGTGCAGTTGGTGCTAGGAAACCTTCCTCTTCAGGAGTATCATCCACAACTTCCTGCCTTGCCTTCCTGTTCTCCATTACCTTCCTAACGATCTCGCTCACAACATTATGTCTAGTAGCTAAGTGATGTAGCGCATGTGCGTAACCTAGCAGGTATAGACCACATTCTCTGCATCTATAGACAGTACAGACCTGTGCAAGCTCTGTGTGTGGTGTCTTGATCTTAACGTATGTTCTGCCAATCTTCTTTAGGTACCTCTTCCATGCTTTTGTTCTCTTCACGGCATTGCCAATCATCAGATGGTAAATGTAATATGGTAGCTCAGCCTCAAGTGGGATATATAGCGAATCGATTGCTAGTGGTGTCTCAGCAACATACTCAGGTCTGACAATGTGTGCCTCTCCGAATGTGACATATCTATACGCTATGTAACCAAAGAGCGTCGGTATGATTGCTAGCCTAGCTTTAACACCAAAGTGATACACATGACATGGATACTTTTCGATCTCATGCGGATTACCATAATTATCGACTAGTAGCACCTTCCTGTAGTGATAGCCCTTGTAACAAATCTCGTCAAGAGGCTTCTCGAAGATTGCCTTGAAGATGCAAACCTCATGAGCAGGAACATACACGTTGTCGAACCTGTCCAGTGGAATCTCTCTACCGTCCAGTAGCCTAATTACTCTCGCAGTTGTGTCATAGGCAACATGCTCGCTTAGGTCTCTTACACTGTCCTCAAACTTTAGGTGGATATCTCTAGCAACTTCGTCTCCCGAATCGGAAGTCCAGTCCACGACCTTGAAATATGCCATTCTATACCTCAAGAATCTTACAAAGACCTGCAGGTACATTGGGTCACTGTCGGGGTTCCTCACATAGAGCACACCATGGTTCTTGATCATGATATGGAACATGTCGCGTTCACTAAGGAACTTGGCTAACTCTCCCTGTAAGCCAAAGTAGACTTCCTCTCCCGCAGGCACAGCCTCTTCAGGTGGGACATATTCTGGTACCCTTACCTTGGGCTTGACCTTTCTTGTTGGTTTGGTATTTCTTAGAGGTCTCATAGCCGATAATAATTACGGTTTCCCCATATTTAAGCCTTATGCTTCGTAAATATCGAAACGTTTAACATGGGTTTTAGACCTGTCTAACACGTGAGGTGGGGACAGCTACGTAACCTACTTGGGCTAGGCAGGGGAAGAGGCGCAGGTGCTGGTAGGAGAGGTCTAGGACCTGTAACAAAATGCTACTGCCCCAACTGTGGCTATGTACTAGAGAATAAGCCCCCGGGAGTTTCCTGTAGACAGATCAGATGTCCAAGATGTGGCTCATTCATGGTAGGTGAAAGATGTAGATACCTAACAAATATAATAGGTAATAACCAGAGTGGTCATTCACAGTAATGTGACGTTCCTAGGCTTATCAACTTGAAGACTATCTTAGACACATGAAGCGTCTGTTAGTGACTGTGAGAGATGTCCCTAATCTAGGAGACGTCTCTACTAGCTGGGTCTCCGTGAGTGAGGATGAGCGTGATGTTGTTCTACTTGTGAAGTACCTGTCGAAGAATAGGGTACCTGTACTGAACATCATTGTTGATGTTTGTAGACTTAGACTTTCTGAAGGTGAAATAGTCAGGAAGATAGAGGATGCGTTCAAAACAATACGTGACATGTCTCTACCCGATGTTGCTGTAGACACCTATGTCAGCTATGTTGCTGATCTTGTTATGCAGAGTCTAGGTCTGTCCCTAGGCAAGTACGTTAAGGAATGTAGAAGCACTGTGAAATCCAACTCAGGTACAGTAACCGTGATTATCCGTGAAAAATCTTAAATATGAGGAAACCACATTTATAACAGATGAAAATTGCAGTACTTGGAATCCATTGCTCGGGCAAAACAACGCTCGCTTCTTTACTAGCCAAAAAGCTAGACATGCCATACATTTCTAGCGATCCAATAGAGTACCTGAAGTTACCATGGAGACCACACACATTTAGAACACAGGCACGTGATCTCTTTCTCTACGAGTCCATCAGCCTAACGAGAACAATATTTGGCAAGTATAGAAGCTTCGTGACTGATTACGACCCTGCCATACAGCTTGCATATTGTTGGAGAGACCCTGAAGTTATCGCTAAGTTACTCTCTGTCTTGCCGAGACTGCCAAAGTATGATATTGTCATTATGCTGAACATTCACGACCCAATTACTGTACTGTACCGCGCAGTTGGTAGACTGAGATGGGGATCGAAGATGCTGAGTGCAGGCTGGTTAGCGAGTTACTACAAGTTTACCATGGATGTGCTAGAGGGATGGTACAAGCACTGGAACCATATTGCATGCAGGGGAAAACTAGTCATCTCACTAAACGTTGACAATTACGAAGACCCAAACGAGACGCTTAGAGACATTCTGAACCTACTGCCAAAGAGTAGCGAGATCAGCAAGCTACCACACGTAACTGAGCTACCATTGCTGTGCTAGTTTTCTCTCATGCTCCATTTTCTTGAGTACTTCACTCACAATGTCCTGTCTCTCATTTATTAGCAGGATAATCTTGTAGAATTGCTGGTCGAAGAACTGGATGTCCAGTCCCTTCTTCTCGCGTAGCCACTTTCTGAACATTGTCTTTAACTCATTAATGTCCATTCTCAGTATCTTGTCCCTGATCTTTATCGCAATAATAAGCTGAGAATCACTAGGCGACACGTCACATAGCTCAAAGACAAATTCCACAAACATCCTTGCAAGGTCTTCGAGCGTTGGCTCGTTTACCTGCATGTGGTAGTTATTACTAGATGGCTTAAATATGTGTGAAACAGTGAGCAACAAAAAGCTTAAATATGAGAAAACCGTAAATATTAATGGTATGCTCAAGGGACTAGAAAAGTATAGTCTACGTGAAAGACCTGAAAAATTTAGGCTCATTAAATCCCTGACAGAGAGAACGTATTGCTGGTTCAAGCTCTACCGTGGTGCTGATAGAGATGTTGTGCTTATCAGGGGGAAGTACTTTGACTGCATTGTTGATCATCACAAAGCACCACCACTCTACTCTTTCTATGAGACTCTGAGATACATGACGTTTATAGGAACTGCAGAGAATAGTAAAGTCGCTATTTATGACAGAGAGAGCAGGAGACTGTGGATAATTAATGATGTTGTACCATACATCATTATGCATGTTGAAATTATTCTAAAGTACTGCCTAATCAGGGAAATTGACTTTACCTATTTCAATCCAAGTCACTTCCCGAACATTTACGCAAGCGTCCACATCTACGACGAATTACCAATCTATGTTAGCAAAGTATTTGACCACTATTTCGAAGTCATGCCAAGTAAGATAATTTATGCAAATCTCAGGACGGGTAAAATTACTCTATACGACACGTTTGAGCTAGATGCTGAGACTAGTGTCAAGATGGATATTGAGTATGAGGAGAAGATCATTAAGCCACTAATAGAGTCAGACTACGAATTTGCTAGAGATGGCAGGTACGTGACGTACCGTGTCGGCACTAGGGAATTTGTGCTCTACCGCTTTACCAGTGATGAACCCTACTTTGTGCTCACGTCTAGAGTACTACCATACCCATTTACAAACCTCGTGTTCGTGATCTAAAAATACCGCAAGGTTTATAAGTCTGAAAACCGTAATTGTTATTGGCTATGGGGGCTCCAGCACAGCAATTTAGTCTGGATCAGCTTCCTGACATGATTTGCAAGCAACAGTCGCCACAAGTGTTGGCTCAGTATCTTGAATGGTTAATGTACGTTAGGACAGAGCCAATACCAACATTACTAGGACAATATAGGGAAGAGATTGCTAAGCGAGTACAGATTGAGGGGGCTGGATTAAAGCCAATTGCGGTTACGTTATCAGGAACTGCATCTATTGCAGGCTTCTTACTGAGTTTAGCGCTATTCGACACGATAAGATACGTCATCACTAGCCCCGAGGTTAAGTCGGGGAATGTGCCCGCTCTGAAGCTGAGTCACGCATACTATAGGCATCTTGTTGAGGAGCTTGGTGTACTAGAGCCAATAATTGTCAACTTCTCTGACATTCCCAAGTACGAGGAAGCACAGAAGCTGTTTGAGGTATTGAAACAGGGAGCAATAATTGCCAATGGAATAACTGCTGAGCTTGGTATATGGCTTGGACGTAATGCAGGTATTGGTCGTCTAATAATTCTGAGACCACTCAAGGACAGGACAGTACTAAGGTACGTGTGATCATGATGCAGGTAAGATTCCTAGAGCCAAACAGTCCTGAATTTAGAGATTTACTGTACGAGAGGCTGAGGCAGATTATTGTTGGACTGCGAGAAGGTCTCTACAGTGAGCACGACCTGTACTATGTTGTTACTAGCTTGGTAGCACTTGGTGACTTGTCTGAGGAAGAGGCTAAGAAACTACTGAAGAATCCAACATTGGCAACGTTAGACACCATATTTGGCAAAAGAGAGCCAAGAACAATATATGCAAAGTTCCTAAGCGTTGAACTGCCTGAGGATGAAGATGCTAAGCCATGCATAGTCGTTGTGCCAAATAGAGAAGTTGCCACAAAGTTGCTGGAGAGGTATAGTTGGCTTGTGCCAATCGAAAGGTTTAGACCCGACATAGAGTACGGCATCTGTAGTATATACAAGGCAATTAGCCTAGTAGCAACACGTGGATTCGACGTAAAGACACTTGTCTTGCTACCAGATGATTTTAATGCTAGGACAGTAATCAACTTTGAGGCTGGAGAATTCAGGACGTGTAAACACTTGAGAGGCTACGTTGCTTTGCTACTAATCGCGAGACTCTACAACATTAAGATCTATGCACCTAAGGCACTGAAGTTTGACTTTGAGATGGAGAGTACCGAGAAGACGCTTGAGTCTGCGAGTGGTAGGATAGGTGCTCTCCTGCAGATAATGAAGAGGCTGAGCAGTGGTAGCATAATTAGCATAAAGACACCTATCGACCTTAGCGAGTACCTACCAGCCATCTGCGTCGCCTTCATTAACAGGTACGGTATAGCACGCTACGATCCACGTCGTGGTGCTGTACTGTTCCCAATAAGAGAAATGACGTACTATGACAGAGACTTCTACGATCTACTAAACAAGGTGTGTTACGAAGTACCTGATGAGGTAAACCTAGTCAGTTGGTGGACATTTGGTGAAGCAAAGCAGACAAGCCTAGACCATGCAAGGTACGAGCTTGCAAGAAACCTAGGCTTTGATGAGAAGATTGCTAGAAAGATAGCTAGCTGGAGAGTAAACTCGCTAAACGACATTGTTAGACTACTAAAAGACCTGAGGTTCAACTACAGGGACGAGAAGTACTTCAGAGAAGTTGTCATACCAAAAATCGCGCAGATATTCAATACAACACCAGAAGCACTAACACAGCTACTAGAACTACTATGACTAAGCCACCTGTAAAACGTATACGCTACATAATTAGCATTGGGTACAGTAGATATCAGGTAGATCAGGAAACGTTCTACCGCATATTTGACATTGTTAGAGATAGCATAGTCGTACCCTTCGTAAACAGTAAGCTACTGCAAGCTAAGGCACGTACAGTAGTGAAGATTGTTGAAAGTCCAGTAAAGAGACACGAAGCCTATCTCGAAACTTCGTACTTTCTGAGAGACAAGCCAATACTTAGGATAGGCACGGTCAGGCACTATAAGATACTTAGCGGTAGAGTCATTATCGATGAGTATAATGTGCTTCACTTCACCTTGATGCACTTTGATCCTGATATTGCACGTGGACTAAGTAGCATAATTACTTACCTGACGAAGATACTGCTCACGATACTGCCACTAATTGACAGGAAGAGGTGCATATACGTTGAAATAGTTGGAAAAGCTTAAATATGGGAAAACCGTAATTACTAACGGCATGGCAAAGACAGTAACAGAAACCACACAAGCACAAGCTCAATCTCATGCATATTCCTCTCTCGCAAAGAGTGCAAGTTCTCTCTTAGAAAAGTTGTCAAGTCTGAAGGATAGTATTACCAAGAAGCTGTTTAATCTTGTAAAACAGGCAAAAACACTTCACGAGCTGATAATTCAATCTTTGCTAAATGTTGGAGAAGTAGAGTGTAATTACATTGATGAGGAAGTTACGCTCTACCACGTTGAGGTTATTCATCCACTAAAAGCTAAGTCAATAACAAAGGACAGTGTCATACTAATCAAAGAAATGCATGTGAAGGTTAGGCGTGTAACATTCTACTACAATCCTCAGTATGATAATCTCTTCGTTACGGTCTACATACCTGACTATTATGCGCGAGAAAAACCGTTCAAGGACTTTATCGTGAAGAGGAAACTAGTCGAAAATGAGGATGAGGTACCGATCCACATTGCTGACTATGTACTGAACCTGCCAACGTTAATGACGTTTTTCCTGAAGGCTCTCGAGAACGTGATTATAAAAAAGCTTGAGGAAACTAAGAAAATTCTAGATAACGTAGAAGCCTTCTTTAGTACATTACAGGAAGAGGTGACTAGTGGTAGGATAGGTGTCTTGAAGACACTACTAGAAGCTCAGAGACAGCAGGAGCAGAAAAAGAATGGTCAAAATGGTGCGTAAAGCTTAAATATGAGAAAAACATAATTATTATCGGGGGTAGGATGAGTCACTTGACCTTTGCACAAATCGATATCGTGATTCCAGAAGTTCACGAGGCTAGGTCTATCTTGGAGAAGGCATTAGAAGCGATTGCGAAGGAAATAGGTGCTACACTTGTCAAGAATGCTCCAGTAATGGACTTTTATGGACGTAAGGTGCAGTGTGACTATGTACTGAGGCTAAGAGGCGCAGGGAGCGCCAATGGCATTGGTGTTCAGATAAAGAATGGCAAAGTCACGTTAATAGGCGACGCATGGGCGTTTAACTACAGATTTGGTCAGAATTTTGAGAAGTTGCAGGAGAAAATTCTACAATACTATACAGCTATTGCAGTTGCGACAGTTGCGCAGACCATGGGTATGAAAGTTTCAAACGTGGTGCAGACCGAGGAAGCAATAGTAATCGACCTCGCAAGGTGAGAACATGCCAGTCACGCGCGTAGTCATAACAAAGGACGGTAAGGTAATTGTAGAGGGAATAGGTTATACAGGAAGAGCATGTCTAAAAGATCTGCAGGAACTGTTGGAGAGACTTAAGATGCTTGGCATAAATGTGAAGATTGAGAAACAGGAGCTGAAACCTGAGGCTGTTCAAGTAAGCACAAAGTCGAGAGAAGAGGTCAAGATTGGCTAATAGCCATGGCAATAGTCGAAGTACACATACTACCAAAGACACGGAAACTAATCATCAACGCGTCAAGTCAAGAACTTGCCAATAAGTTGCTTAGAGAACTAGAGAAGCTTGGGATAAAAATAGTAAATATAGAGGCACGAGACGTCAGGTGCGGATAAGTGATGCTATTTGTCACATGGGAAGAAGCACATCAAACCTTTCCATTTTTCATCACGTGAAAATTGAAAACATGTGAGAACAATCTAATCAAAAGATACATAATGTGATTCGTGGACACATACGAGATTAAGTTATACAAAGTGAAAACTCCAACCATGTGCCCCGTTCCCCGCATCCCTGTGTTTCTCTTCATCTTTCTGCTTTGTCGGGTCTTTGCCCCATTCTTGGGGCTTCATCTTTCTGTGTGCGACGGGGCTCGCTCCACGCGGTTCATCGGTTTCTCCCCGCGTGGACTGTGAGAATTCTCGACGAAAGGTTATAAATGCTTCGTCGAGACTCTTTCTAGGCATAGAACATGTCCATACTCTACATTAAGACGTTTAGAGGAAGAATAGAGCGTGGTGGAGGCGAATCAAAGACAGTTAGAGTATACATATATGCTGAGTATGGTGGTAGAGAACTCTCAAACTTCATTGGACATGAAGTAGAGGGGATAATAATAGTCTTGAACAAGAAAACATGAAGATTTATAGAAGCATAATCATTAAACTACCAAGCATTGACATAGACTTGAGGCGATTACAAGCATACACTAACATAGCCTATCGAGGCTACTTGTTTAAACATCCCGAATTACCAGCAACAATATACTACATACTCAAAGACTTCTATACTAGACACTCGCTAGTCTTTGGAACTAGTCCAAAGAGATGGTTCTGCAAAGTCTGGTTTCCAATGCCTATACAACGCATAGTTAATGGTAGGAAAGTTGGGTCAAACGCATCTCCAATAGTGCTAGACTTTGACCATGGTATAATCAGGCTAAGAATAGTAACACGACTCACATTACCAATGCCTAGATGGTGTATTGATAGGCTTAGAGAAGGTGCAAACTTCAGATTTGCACTACTTGGATCGAAGAGAGATAAGCCATGTCTAGTACTTGTAGCTGAAAAAGAAGCACCAACACCATACAAGGCAGAGTCCATCCTTGTCATTGACGTTAACTCGTGGAAACATGGTATATCTTGGGGACTAATAAAGAATGGCAAAATCGTGTCACAGGGAACTGAACGTCCAAACCTGAGAAATATAGATACATGGTACTGGAAGGCAGTGTTGCTAGAGCAAGAACTTGGAAAATTGAAGAGACTTGGTCTACATAAGACCGAGAAAGCAAAGAGAATACGGAGAGAAGCAAAGAATCTGCGTAGAAAGATTCATGCATACTTACGAGACTATGTTAACAAGCTGGTGCATAAGCTCGTGATAAAGGCAGTGAGGAACAAGGCAAAAATAGTGATTGATGATGTTCCTGACATCTCAATTAGACAGCTCAGGGAAGAACTGTTAGATAGTGGACTAGCAAAGATCTACCTTAGTGGACTAAGGCACTTTATTGACCTATTAATAAACCAATGTAAGTGGTATGGAATACCAGTAGAAACACGGAGACTACCATCAACAACATGTCCAAGATGTAGCACAAGACTAATAGAAGAAAAGGCAAGACTAATGAAATGTCCAAATTGTGGACTACTCATAAACCGAGACAAAGTACCAATAGTGTATATAGTTCATGTGAGAACTTGAAAACTAAGGTCTCAAATGTAGTGGCTAAAGAGAGCACTTGGGATCAGCGGACTGTAATAGTAATATTGTGAATTACAAATGCATTTGAGAACAACATTCTCAAAGAATAGAGTATACAATACTTGTGCTCATATCACACATGCGAGAACAAGGATTTCAATGTGGCAGAATAACCCATGTGAGAACGTGCCTGTCAAACAGCATCATGTAGTAAAGAGTGACGGTGAATTTCATGTGAGACACATGGACTACAATGTGGAAATTTCGAGCATGTGAGAACGAGGTTATCAAATAAGTAGCATAGAGAGAAAATTACGAGCAAACTCGTGATAGGTCGTAACACGTGGGAAAAGCAGGATACAAGAGTGAAAAGTCATATCATGTGAGAAGTCTATAGGCAAAGTGAAGAAAACCGACATGTGAGAAGTGAAAGTTCAAGTGTGTAGTGTACATTCGAAACATGTGAGAGTTCAATGTACAATAAGGTGTACTATATAAGCATGTGAGAAGAACATTTACAAGAGTGATGATTCTAAACATGTGAGAATGTAAGGGTCAATAAGGTGAAGTTAAAAGACATGTGAGACTGTATAAAACACCTGTAAGTGATAATTTACGGCATGTTAGATCATGTTAAACAACGCGACGTGAAGGTATAGCTCATTTGAGAACAAAAGTTTCAACTATTTAAACATGTTTTGTAGACATACAGGTGGAGAAACAACACATTTGAGAGTATAAACCTCAAAGTGGTGTACTTTTACACGTGGGATGAAACTTTCCAATGTGGTAACGAGGAGACATGTGAGAGTATAGGTCGCAAAGTGAAAATACGTCCCATCTGAGAAGAGTTTTTACAATTGTGGGAAAGTTAAAGCATTCGAGATTGAAAATACCAAATCAAGCATGTGAGAGACGATAACATTCGAGAATATAAGCCTCAAAAGTGAGAATAAGGCACACGTGGGAGAAAGTTGCCCAAGCGGAGTTTTGAACCCCGAAATGTTGATTGATGGGTCTCTTCTCCTCTTTTTTGAGTGGTTATGCATCGTGTAGTTGGTAAAGAGTGTGTGGATGGTGGTGCTGTGGTTAGGCTAGTTACAGTATGTGTAGTAGCTCTGTGTCTAGTTGCTGTGCTTAGTGTTGTCTATGCTTTGCCACCTACTATGCCATGGATGTTCTATATCAAACATGTGAAAAAGATTGTGCATATACACCATGTCCCATGGCTGATCTGGAAGCTCTTCAAGATCTTGAGAATAAACGTCACGTCTACGTTACCACTTTACGTATTTAGTAAGGGTAGACCAATCGCGAACATTACCATAATCAACGTTGGTGCATGGAGTAGTCATGCTAAGTCTCTGCTAGATGAGGCAGTGAAGTTTGCTAATGACAGTATCGTCCGCAATTACGTAGTTGCTATACTGAACGTGACTCCAAGTGCAGTAAATGAGGTAGCAAGTATTGAACATGAGTATGGTAGCAAGATTGTTCCTGTACTCAACAGGATAGAGACGTTGCTCAAGATTAGTCCTGTACTGAAGGTACTTGGGATAGAGTACCCAAGCTACTACAAGTTCCTGCTAGTTAACGTGAGCAAGAGCGTGACCATACCAATAATCGTGATCTCGCTAGTAGTGTACAAGAACGAGATTGACCCATTTAGTCTAGGGCTCGCGGGCATTGTTGCTCATGAGTTTGCTAGGTTTGGCTACTTGACAATTATTTTACTTGGTAAGAATCTTGAAAATGTTAGTAATAGAGAAGCTTTCCTGAGCAAGGTCTGTAAGGAGTCTGCTGATGTTATTATTGTTGAGCCTAGTCTAGGAAGTGAGCCCTATGTCAAGGTTAGTAGATACGAGTATTGCTATATCCTGCAGGTGCCTAGGCTAGGTGCGCTATACTATGAGCCTCTGATGACTGTGCTACAGGTCTACTACCCGAACATGATCAACGTCATGTGCCTAAGCCTGAACTACACGAAGATGGGCTATCCACCACAGGCACTTAACCTAGGGAACTGTGGTGCCGTGCTGATACTGCCAAAGCCGTTACTGCCAATACCAAGTAGCTTAATTAGGCTAGAGAGTGAGAGAGCAAGGTACATACTTGTAGCATCTAGCACATGGCTACGCTATCCCAAGAGCATATTTAAGTGGATAAACACGACAGGGCAAGTACCAAGCAGTTACACTCTAGCACTTGGGATAGCACCATCAGACGAACATGTCGAGTACACGCTACTCGAGAAGAAGCACATGCTCATTAGTCTACTACCATGGGACTACCCAATAATTATCCTACTAAACACGTCAAGGTACAGAGATATTGCAAGTGCCTTCACAGTCTTTGAGAATAGTACACTATTCTTTGCTGGTGTAAGCTTCAGCATTTACCCATTCGCGAAGGTTAGCCCTAAGGCACAGTACACAATTTTCAGGAAGATACTGGTCAGAACGGTCGGTAACGTATCGATTAGCTATACTAGACAGGGAGTAGAGTTGACCATGCGTGGATCAGCCACGTCCTACAGCTACGTTAGCCTATGGCTAAACCATGCAGTAGACAAGTACAGCAACTACCTGCTACTGCTAGACCTAGAGAAGATCAATGCAACCAGAGGCTCAATGATTGTTATCGAGTTGCCGTTTACTGATGGTAAGATCATGATAATTAACAACACGGTAATACTAGCTGGACTAGGCACGGCTAAGGTAAGTTTCAGCAAGCCGATACGTGCTGTACATATTGTCCTCATGGCTGAGACCAACACCTACCCATACTACGTGTGTATGAGCATTAACGAGTCAATGATGTACCTAGGATGGACATGTATCAACGTTACAGTAGACAGGACAGACACAATACCACTAAAGATTGGTGCGTACGGTAATGCTAGTCTAGTAATTGCACGTGTTGGAATGCTTGCAGGTACGGGAGATGTAGAGTACCCGTACCCACCTGCCTACGTTATTGCTAGAGTAGTTGCGCCTAGGACATTTGCAATAGGTAGAACATGGTACAGAGTCTACAGGTACTACCACGTTAGCCTAGTCACGAACGATACCATACTCAAGGCAAGGAACGCAACTGCAAGCAACAATATTGGTGCTGTCCTGAATGCTAATGGTAGTGTAATAATTCAGGCAAGGTACGTAATGTATCCAGCATTGACTAGACTAGTCCTGAACAGGGTAGCTTTCACACTATACACATCTACGACACGTGCAAGAACACTCATAGTAAATGCAAGTGGCTTCGCTAGAATATGCTACATTAACAATACCTGCAGAACATACCTACTAGGCTTCGTCAACATCACGTTCCCAAATGGTACAAGGACAATAAGCTTCAATAGGACAGTAACAATTCCAGCACTTGCAAATGCCACATTCATAATATGGGTAGGAGCTAAGCTAGTTGGAGAGAGCGCTACCGTGGAGGCTTACGACTTCAGGATTGGCATGTGGAGTAACGACACGAGCTGGAGATTAGGCACGTGTATCGACATGTTGTTGCTATGGAAGTGGAGAGATACTGTGGGATGTTACTATGAGCCATTCACAATTGCTAAACCACCATTCGCAAAGAAGAACGTGACTAAGATGACTGTCGACCTGTATTTTGAGCCTAGGGGAATCGCGGACACGTACACGATATTTATGTGGCAGTTCGACATGTTGCCAAACTTCACAAACCCACATGGTGCAGGGTATAGTGTTGGCAAGTACTTCCCATACACGGGCATGGATATTACAGATCTGCCACAGGTAACAATGTGGTTCCCATACACGTCAATTGACGTGTACGCATTCAAGTTCAGTCTAGTACCCGCAGTCTACAGATGGAAAGAAGTGCCGACACTATTTATCGCACTTGCAGGAGCAAACTACAGTACTGCAAATGGCTGTGTTCTGAGGGGTAGCACATGTGTGAGATGGGTAGTGTTTAGGTCACTTGGCTTTGAGACACTTCTAGTCAACACGAGTCTAGGCATGGTGTATCCAGTCATGGTTAACGTAACTGCAAGCATCCTAAACATGACTGTGCTAGACAGGCTCGGTCACTTGCTACCATTCTGCAGGATGGAGATTGTGACAAACATGTCGCGCATAGTGCTTGGAATGGTAACTACGAGACATCACGTGCCTATCCCACTGCCTAGTGGTGTAGTACATGTTGTCTGCAAGATTGGTAATATCACGCTCTTCGAGTTGCCAATAAATGTTGGAGAGGTACCAAGCATAATTACTCGCACTGTTAGGGCAAACAATAGCCTAGTCACGGTACCGTACTGTAGGCATGTGAGAGTGCTCGCATGGACAAGCAACGTCACTGTCGTTAGAGTAATTGCAAATGTTAGCCATGTCCTGAGTAGGTACAGCATACTTGCTAGTGGTCATGGTAATTACTGTCTAGCAGTTGCCTACTTGACAAAGCCGAGCAACGTGACGGTTAGCACAAACATGACTGTGAGCAAGATAGCTTGGATCAATAGGACACTAATGATCTGTGGTACATTACACAGCACGATTAACATTACACTGACCGACAGGTATTGGCTAGTTGTTGTGGTTAGGGACATGCTTGGTCACGCAATGCCTAACATCACAGTCATGATCAATGGCACAGTCTATAGGACAGACAGGAATGGCACTGTCAGGATCTTACTACCTGCGGGCTGGTATATAATTACGTACCCACTGAACGTGAGTGGCTTCATGCATAGCATCACGATAAGCAACGCAACTAGGTACGAAACCACGAACAACACGGCTAAACTACTCGTAGCGAATGTTACCGTCCTAGACCTGTACTATAGGGTACCTGTCAGAATAATGCTACATGTCAAGGTCAGGGAGAGGGGACTAAACGTTGTTGTAGTGGAGATAGATGGCAAGGTAGCTGACGCATATAGCGAACCTGTGCCTAATGCCACAGTCCTTGTCAAGGTAATTAACGAGAAGACACACAACGTGACCTATGTTGCACTCGTTAGAACGAGCAGAGACGGAACATTCAAGGTGCCTACAGTCGCCCTGTCACCAGAGACACGTTACGTAATTACTGCAAGCCTAACAGCACCAACAAACATATACGTCCCAACTACGGTAGAGACAACATACACAACACCAAGCGGAGCAACACCATCTCCATCTCCAGCACCAACACCATCACTAACGGCAACACAATTAATAATACTAGTAGTGCTAGCACTTGCATTAGTTGGAGCATTAGCCTACATACTAGCTACAAAACTCAAGAAGAGACACATAATACATAGAACAATCACATACGCATAACCAAACAAACCCCTAAACTCACACCAACTCAAAACAATCCTTTCTCTTCCCTCTTCTTTCTATTCTTCCTGATTTTACAAGCCTTGTGGAAGACTTTTAGCTATCTTATAGTAGAGTAGACTTGCGTATGCCAAGAACAACATCATCATGTAGAACAGTACAAGCAACAAAGTTAATAGTGTCCACACTAGCGTTACTGACACTGATTGCTATCTTACCAATAACTCATGCAATAATAATAACATTTAACATAACAAAGTTTATACTAACACATGAGGTATCACCATACGACTATTGGCATAGTGGCTATGATTTTACAATACTAGTTAAGAAAACATTCATACACTATAGATATGTAGATATAAATGATAATATAATATACATCATTAAAAGAAACAAACTATTAACAATTTACTATAATCCAGTTGATCAACTACTAACTGTAACAGTAAAGTCGTATAAGTTAAAAACATCTAAGTGCATTAAAACATTCTTAGTAGGCATAAATACAAACACGTTAAAGGTAATGCGAAACATAACATTAACAGTTTGTTTTGTAGTGGGTCACACATCTACTCAAGACATTATACAAGTGCATTTACCAACACTTACAGTAAGGAAGATTAGACTGATAAACTATACAGTTAAGAAGCTTGACTTTGCTAATAAGATGTTTATTGTTTTTGAAGGGGAAAAATATAAGTCAGCAACAAGCATAGCAAAATACAAGTTAAATATATTAACGGGCAAAGTAGATTATACCTACGTATCGCATATTTTTGCACAAATAAATGAAAGGTATGTTATTATGTCTCCATACTCAATACCGGCAGGTATACAGTACCTCTACTTCTATGTTTATGATCTACAGACCAATAAGATAGTTAAAGAATATGAATTATATTTGGGCATTTGGTGGTATGGTTTTTACATTGAACCAATCAGAATTGACGGCAAGCTATTTTATATACTGTTCCTAGCAGAAGGTCCTGCCATTGGTGAAGTAGAGGGTCTTAAAAACTGGTTTCCCTATGCTGTTTACATAGTCGAGAATAGTCAACTACATCTCATCTTGAAAGGTAATGCACGTCATCCAACATTTATTATTCCTGTATATAGTGTAGTTAAGCATAAATGGTATTTCCTAGCGTATGATTATTACGATCTTAACGCTACATTATATACGTTATCGTATTCTCCTCAGATTGTTAAAAGATTTAGAAATGCTAAGAGAGGCTACATTACTGATATATTAATTCCACTTGGAGACTATGGTGCATGGGCACCTTATGCAAAGTTTAACTTTTATGTAATCATAAACAAGAGTTATATTAATACATTATTTATACTTACAGACACTGATGCTTTGGCTAGCTTATCTTCTCACTATGTTTTGTTCCTTGCAAATGGTTCGATACCAATGGTAATTTATAAACTATATACAAATGTTACAATTGGCAAAATAGTGCCAATAGGTGGCGTCATAGCTGAGACTGTTGAGTGCGATACTATATTTAATTGTTATCATAAACTAGCGAAAGATATATATTTCAAGTTTGCTTTGAGTGTTAGTGGTTTGTTGAATGTTAGTAGGCTTGTTGGTGTTGTTGATCATGTTGGTAGTGTCTTGTTTAATATTAGTGGGCTTGTTCCTCAGTTGCTTGTTCTGAATCCGGGTCTTGTTAATGGTCTGCCTTTGAGTGAGTGGAATAGGACGTGGTGGGTTAGGATTGGGTGGTGGAGTGTTGCGTCTGGTGTTGATCACATGCGTGTTCGTGCTCTAGCTGTTGGTTGGAATAGTACTGAGATTATTGGCTCGTGGCATGTTGTGTTTGGTAAGCGTCCATGGAGTTTCAGGACAGATGTTGCACTTGTCATGGGAGTAACTGTGCCACTTAGGAAGATCGTGTCTCTAGGCGACGTGTATAGGCTCAGGTTGCTGATATTGGCAGGGTATGGCTTCAGCTCAGTGACGTATAACCCAATTAGTCACGAGATTGGTGCTATCCTAACAGACATTGTTCCGGGAGGAACATGGCTAGCGCACCTACTTGTGAGTCACTTCCCAATCATTAAGTCGAGCATGGTCAAGGTAATGCAGATACTTGAGAATGATACGGCTAGCCTACCGAAGATTCCTGAGAAGTTGATTGTCAAGGTTAGGAGAGTAGCCTTGCCGAATGGTGAAGGTGTTGAATATATCATCAACACGACAGTACTCTTCCTGCCTAGGAACGGGACTGCTAGGACTAGTCAGTTGCCTCTGCCTAAGGGCATAAAGTTACCACGTTTCGTAAGTCCAAGACAGGCAGTTGAGTGGGCTCTGAGGCAGAACCCAACTATACTAGAGTGGCTAATGCGCGAGAAGTTTAACCTACTGTGGGGTAGGTGGCTATACGACTTCTGTCTACCACGTGGAATATCGCAGGATCAGTGTTGGGGAATGTTCCTAGACTGGTGGTACCGTGGTGGATGGCAGGAAGCATACGAGATGATTGTCCGTGAGCTAGAGCCTACCCTAGGAATGGCACTCTACAGACTATCAGCACGCACAACAATCAGTGCAATAAAGATAGTTGCTAGAGTATTCATCAAGTACATACCATACATTGCTAGAGGAGTACTAATCGGATTCTTTATCGTAGAAGGATTCTCGTGGCTATTCGTACATCCGGGACTCTACACCAATAACATACTTGGAATTAGCCTAAACGTTCAGACGCTTGGTGCATACCCATCACTTGTTGGTCTAGTAACGACGCAGGGCAAGTTCCCAACATGGTGGAGAACGTTGCCTTCTCCTGACGTTAGGCAGTACCTGTGGGAGATTGCTACTGGTGCACCACTCGTAGCTGAGATGCCTGTTGCACTCCTGAAGAAGAGCACGCTAACCCTAGCTAATGGACAAGTAGCAATGTATGTGGCATACGTGCCAAAGAGCCCAATAGCGATAGCACTTGAGAAGCTAGGCAGGTCACTAGACGATAGCTACCTGACAGAGGTAAGCTTCTACGTGTTTAGACTAGTAGAGTTTAGGTACAGCTTCTTCCAAGCATGGGCAAACGCGTGGGGACTAACACCACAGGCATGGTTTAGCGCATGGATATACCCATACAAGATCATGATTGCGGTAGAGAAGAAACCAATCAAGGGAGCACAAGAAATAGCGAAGGTAATTGAGAGAGAAGCAAACATACACAAAATACCAATAACAATAATATCAACAGGAAAGAAGAGTCTACTATTCAAGATAGTATTTCCAAAACCAACAAAAGCACTACCAAAATGGATAGCAAACATATTCAAAGGATGGCTACTAAAAGGAACAATAACATTCTACGTAGAAAAAGACTTTGTAAGTTACACATACACGTTCCCAAGCAACTTAACAGTGATAAAGTTTGAATTCCTAACGTTTAAATATCCAAATCTAGTATTGTTAATAACTAACAAAGGAACATTAGTACTCTATGTTGGTAAGATGCTTAGAAAGTTCTTAAAATATAGCCCCTTACTAATTAACTATGTTGTAAATACGACAAGTATTCAGAAAGCAAGTGGTATAGTACGCCTACTAGAGCTAATACCTGATGTAGGAGTATGGGCTTATAACGTGCCTAAGAGAATCTACTTGGGCATAGCGACAACGTATGGACTTAGACTAATTAATAACATTATTAATAATGCGAGTTATGTCAAAGTGTTGATATGGTATAAGTTGCCTCCTGATGTTGGTGTTGGTGGTGTGTTGTTTAATGGTACTGAGATTACTAGTACTGTTCCTCATGTTGCTACTGTTGTGCTCTTTGCTACTGTGCCTGAGAGTTTTGTAGTGTTGAAGGTGTGTGCTGGTGGTGGTTATTGGACGGCTAGTGGTCGCTATATGGATCTTGGAACGTTCATGTGCTGGAACTTTACTCTACGCAATGTTACGGCTGGTGTTAACCTGATTAATGTGCCTATTGGTAAGGTAGTCGAGGAGTATTATAGGAAGGTTCAGGCAGTTGGCATGAATGGCACGTACAGGATGTGGGTTTGGGTTAAGGCATGGATAGTGAATGCGAGTAGAGACGAAATATCTGCAGATAACTTTGCTATGAATAACTGCACGTTCCCTGTACCGTACTGGAAGGGTAACGTTACTGTGCTTGTACATGTGTTAGATGCCTACACTCTGAGACCTATACCACGCTTCTACGTGTGGGCTATGTCGATTAAGTACCTCAAGAACATCACAGGTACATGGGGCACCAATGGACGTGCTGTGCTGTACCTGAGGTATGGTGTCAAGTACATGGTCTGCGCATGGGCTTGTGGATACTACAGGAAGTGTGTGCAGGTGATGCCTCTTGGATCGAACTGGACTGTCACAATACTGCTCTATCCAAGGAATAGGACAGTACCAACATCACAGGTAGTTACACCACCAGCACAGGGCTACGCGACAGTTCTTGTCCACGTAATGTATGAGGATGGTGTACCATTCCAAGGTGCGGAAGTAACAATCCTGCAGAATGGTGCAGTAGTCTGTAGTGGACATACGGACGTTAGGGGAGTATTCATGTGCCATGTCAAGAACATGACAGCAACAACTATTAGAGTAATCGCGAAGGTGGATGGTGTAACCTACAGGTACGAGAAGACGATAGTGCCAAAGACGTTCACTGTCCTATACTTCACAGTTCCAGTACTATCACCAACATCTACACTTGGAGCTTCTGCAATGCTGGTAGTCAAGGTCTACGATAGCTATAGTGGTAAGCCACTGCCAAACGTCACAGTTATTCTAAATGGAACGTTGCGTGCAGTAACTAATGCTTCAGGTATTGCAGTGTTCAAGAACTTGCACGTCTGCAATAGAGCAAACATTACTGTAGAAGCACCAAGCAACTACCTGAACCTAGTAGGGTACGAGACTGTGCACATTGCTAGGAGAGTCACACTACTGAACTATCCACTGTGCCCAACTGCACACAAGCCGAGTGCCGTAACTTACGTGGTTACTCTAGTTGTGCGTGATAGACTTGGCAATCCTGTAGCTGGTGCACTTGTCAAGGTGCTGAACGCAGTATCTAAGTCACTTATTGCTGAGGGATATACCACGAGTAGTGGATTGTTCAGGTTCGTGGTGCCTAACGACACGCTTGTCGACATATTGGTCAGGTACGGCAACGTGACTCTGTGGATAAACAACACGTTGGTAACTAAGCCACTTGTACTGAAGATTAGGCTACCTGTCGTGGCTAAGGTAGCTAAGCCACCTAGGTACCTACAGGCAAGGATAGTTGTTACTGCACTAAACATGACTAGTCTAGAACCAGTCAAGAATGCTGTAGTTACCGTAGTCTCACTCTACAGAGGCTACACGTACAGCAACGTGACGAATAGTAGTGGAATGGCAGTGTTCACTGTCCAGAGATGGCACTACTATACCATAAGCGCGGTAGCGGGTAGGTACGAGACGCCTCATGGATTTGTCGCATATACATGCTATAGAGAGTGTAGAGTATGGCTACCACTAGAGCCGACAGGTGTAGAATACATGTACTATGGTAATGGTAGTGCTGTCTTGCCAATGTACAGGATTGGCAATGTCACGTACGTGCCAATTATCGTGCAGGTAAGCTATAGAGATGGAGCACCAGTACAGGGACTAGCAGTACAGTACAATGCAACATACGACAATGCTAGTATAGTGAAGACCTTTGTAACAGACTGCCTAGGTCGTACATACATCACTGTTCCATTTGGCAGTAACGTGACCATAATCATCAGGAACAGTAGCAAGACACTGTGGGTAATTAGGCTAGTTAGAGTAA
>Ga0256835_1000746_pt1 | contig 21936 bp, 21 predicted proteins | sample PIR30metaG_FD_185972 | JGI IMG/M metagenome (GOLD analysis project Ga0256835, IMG submission 185972) | Hydrothermal vent microbial communities from East Pacific Rise, Pacific Ocean - PIR-30 | ecosystem: Environmental > Aquatic > Marine > Hydrothermal vents | place: Pacific Ocean: East Pacific...
AGCTCTTCGAGGCCGCGCTCGAGGGCTACATCCAAAAAATTCTCGAAGAGTAGCGTGGACCTCACCCGCTACCCCTACCCTTCGGGCCGACGGGCGGTGCTCGGGCGCCGGGCGGCGATCGCCGCCAGCCACCCCCTCGCGGTCGCCGCCGGCGCCGAAACCCTCTTCGCCGGCGGCAACGCGGTGGACGCCGCCCTCGCCATGGCGGCGGCGCTTACCGTGGTGATGCCGGTGGCGAACGGCCTCGGCGGCGACCTCTTCGCCCTGGTTGAGGACGAAAGGGGCCTTTATGGCCTAAACGCCTCGGGAAAAAGCCCCGGGGGTTTGCCCGCGGAGCGCTTTTTAAGGGAAGGTCGGATTCCAAGGCACGGATGGCCGGCGGTGACCGTGCCCGGAGTGGTCTCGGGCTGGGCGGCGCTCGCCGAGCGCTTCGGCCGGCTGCCTCTCGCCCGGGTCCTCGCCCCGGCGATCCGCTACGCCCGCGAAGGCCACCCGGTCGCCCCCGAGGTGGCCCGGGCCTGGCGGCGGGCGGCGCGGGTCTACCTAAAGCTCGAGGGCCCCGAGTTCGAGCCCTTCAAGCGGGTCTTCTTTCCCGGGGGCCGGGCGCCCGGGGCGGGGGAGGTCTGGAAGAGCGAGGCCCACGCCAAGACCCTGGAGCAGCTCGCAGAGGGGGGTGCCGAGGCCTTTTACCGCGGCCCGCTCGCCGAAAAAATCGCCGCCTTTGCCCGCGAGACCGGGGGCTTTCTTTCCGAAGAGGACCTCGCGCTGCACCGGCCGCTTTGGGTCGAGCCGCTTTCGGCGGAGTTCCGCGGCGCCCGGGTTTTTGAGCTGCCTCCGAACGGGCAGGGGGCGGTCGCGCTCTTGGCCCTCCGCGTCCTGGAGCGGCTCGGGATCCAGGCCTACCCCGACGAGCGGGGGCTGCACCTCGCGATCGAGGCCACGAAGCGCGCCTTCGCCGAGGCCTTTCGCGAGATCGGCGACCCCGAGGCGGACCCCGAGGCCGCCGAGCGGCTTTTGGACCCCGCCCGGGTCGCCAAGATCGCCGCCGCGATCGGGGAGGAAGCCGGCCCCTGGCCCGAGCCCTCCCACGTCCCCGGGGGCACCGTCTACCTGGCCGCCGCCGACGGCGCGTTCCGGGTGAGCCTCATCCAGTCCAACTACATGGGCTTTGGCGCCGGCGTGCTCGTCCCCGGCACCGGGATCGCGCTGCAAAACCGGGGGGCGGGTTTCGTGGCCGTGCCCGGGCACAAAAACCAGATCGCCCCGGGCAAGCGCCCCTACCACACGATCATCCCCGGGTTTTTGGAGCTTCCCGGCGGCTGGCGCGGGGCCTTCGGCCTGATGGGGGGCTTCATGCAGCCCCAGGGCCACCTGCAGCTCGTGCTTCGGCTGGTGCTCGAGGGCCTAAACCCCCAGGCCGCCCTCGACGCCCCCCGCTGGCAGCTCGACTTTTCCTCGCAAGCGGTGCTTCTGGAGCCCGGGTTTTCCCGCGAGGTCGCGCTCGCGCTTGTGGAGCGGGGGCACCGGGTGGCTTTGGAGCCCGAGTACGCCCGCTTCGGCCGCGGCCAGTTCGCGCTCCGCCGCGGCGAGGTCTTGCTCGCCGCCAGCGAGCCCCGGGCCGACGGGCTGGCCTTTGCCCTTTGAGTTTTGCTACAATCAGCCCTGGCCGCGGGCCGGGATGGCGGAATTGGTAGACGCGGCAGACTCAAAATCTGCTGGGTGAATAGCCCGTGCGGGTTCGAGTCCCGCTCCCGGCACCAAACGAAGGAGGAACGGACATGAACCTTTTGCAAGCGCTCTTGCTCCTCGTCTACGTGCTGGTCGCCGCCGCGCTGATCTGGGTGGTGATCCTGCAGGAGCCCAAGACCGGCGGGGGCGACCTCTTCGGCGGCGGCGCCACCGATCTCTTTGCCGCCCGGGGCCTGACCGGGGGCCTCTACCGCATCACCATCTACCTGGGGCTTGCCTTCCTCTTCCTGGCGCTCTTGATCGGCACCTGGCAGCTTTAACGAAAAGCGAACCGGGAGGCCGCCCGGCCCCGGCCGGGCGGCCGGTCGTTTTGTAAGAAATCCAAGGACGACCCGAACTCGGTTGACACCGTTGCCCTTTTCTCGGTACCTTTGGCGCAAGGCCAAAGCGGGTTCTAAGCGCACCGCTTGGCTTTGGTTAAGGGAGGTTCGTATGAGAAAGACGGTTCGAGTTCTCAGCGTTCTGGCGGTCTTTTTGGCTGCGGGGGCGCTGGCCCAGGTCTTTACCTGGCCGGCCAAGTGGACCACGGCGAAGCCGGGGGAGGCCAAGCCCGGCGGCACCATGATCGATTCCACCATCAGCGACTTCCGCACCATGAACCCCTTCGTCACCGCCGAGGCGGGCAACATCCCCGACCTGATGACGATGAACGGCATGGGTCTGGCCATGCGCGACCCCACCACCGGCGAGTGGATCCCCTACATGGCCACCTCCTGGGAGGTCAGCGAGGACCAGACCGAGATCACCTTCAAGATCCGCAAGGGGATGAAGTGGTCGGACGGCAAGCCGATCACCGCCGACGACTGGATCATGACCTATACCATCCACATGGACCCGGACGTCGGCTCCAACAGCCGCGACTCCTTCTTCATCGGCGACAAAGCGGTGAAGATCGAGAAGATCGACGACTACACCCTGAAGTTCGTCTACCCCAAGCCCGACGCCGAGGCCTTCGCCATCGCCAGCTTCACCCCCTGGCCGGCCCACGTCTTCGGCCCGGTCTACAAGGAGAAGGGCGCCGAGGGCATCAAGGGCATGTGGGGCCTCAACGAGGATCCCAAGAACATCGTCACCGCCGGCCCCTTCGTGGTTGAGGCCTACCGCGCCGGCGAGCGGGTGATCCTGAAGAAAAACCCCTACTTCGGCGAGTGGAACAAGGACGAGGCGGGCAAGCCGCTGCCCTACTTGGATCGCTACCAGGTCAACATCTACAAGGACACCAACGCGGAGCTGGCCGCCTTCCTGACCGGCGAGATCGACGTCTTCAACCCCGGCACCGTGGAGCAGATCGCCCAGATCAAGAAGGCGATCAAGGCCGGCAAGCTCGACGCCACCCTGAAAGTGAACGCCTCGCCGATCGCCTCCAGCCAGTTCATCGTCTTCAACTGGAACAAAAAGAGCGACCGCTTCAAGGAGCGGCTCTTCCGCTCGGCCAAGTTCCGCAAGGCGATGAGCCACCTGGTGAACCGCCAGGCGATCGTCGACGTCGTCTACGGCGGCCTCGGCACCCCCACCTACGGCTCGGTCTACCCGGTCTTGAAGCAGTGGATCAACCCCGACGCCCCCAAGTACCCCTACGACCCCAAGAAGGCGGCCCAGCTCTTGGCCGAGCTCGGCTTTAAGAAGAAGGACAAGCAGGGCTACCTGGTGGACGCCGAGGGGCGGCGCCTCGAGTTCAACCTCTCGACCAACGCCGGCAACAACCAGCGCGAGCAGATCGCCAAGATCTTCGTCGACGAGGCCAAGAAGGTCGGCGTCAAGATCAACTTCCGTCCCATCGACTTCAACACCCTGGTCGGTCAGCTTCTCGCCAAGGGCGACGACCGGCCCTTTGACGCCATCATCATCGGCCTCACCGGCGGCGGGCTCGACTGGCCGTTCGGCTCCAACGTGGTGCCCTGCAAGGGCAACCTGCACCTTTGGAACCGGGCCAACAAGTGCCTCGACCCGCGCGAGACCCTGATGGAGGCGCTCTACTACAAGGGCCGCACCACCCTTGACTTCAAGGAGCGGGTCAAGATCGGCTACCGCATCCAGGAGGTCGAGGGCGACCTGCAGCCGCTCGTCTACATCGCCGGCCCCAACTACCACGTGGCCTGGAACAACAAGCTCGCGGGCTTCCACCCCGACGAGATCATCTCCTCGATCTGGGGCGCCTACGAGCTTCCGCTGCTTTACCAGGCGAAGTAGACTGTAGCCGCTGGGCCCTCCCCGGGGTCCGCCCCGGGGAGGTGCCCATTCCGGAGGGGCCGTGAGCGCGTACATCGTCCGTCGGCTGATCCACCTGATCCCCACCTTTTTGGGCGCCACCTTCCTGGCCTTCATGGTCTTGCAGGTCGCCCCCGGCGACTTCCTCACCCAGTGGGAGCTCGACCCCAAGATCCGCCCCGAGACCATCGAGCTGATGCGGCACAACTTCGGCCTCGACCGGCCGCCGCTCTTGCAGTACCTGATCTGGCTCAAAAACCTGCTCCACGGCGACCTCGGCATCTCCTTCATGTACCAGCAGCCGGTGCTCGAGGTCATCTGGCCGCGGATCGAGAACTCCCTGGTCTTGGTGGTGCTCTCGGTCCTGTTTTTGTACCTGATCGGGATCCCGGTGGGGGTCTTTCAGGCGGTGCGCCCCTACACCCTGCCCGACTACCTGGTCAGCTTCCTCGCCTACTTCGGCATCGCCATCCCCAACTTCTTCTTCATGCTGATTTTGATCTTCCTTTTGGTGAAGTTTAAGTACGCCTACGGCTGGACCCCCTTTCCCATCGGCGGCATGACCAGCCAGGGCTTCGAGCAGCTGCCCTATTGGCGGCAGTGGCTCGATATCCTTTGGCACGCGGTCCTCCCCGCCTTCGTGGTGGTCACCGCCGACCTCTCCGGCCTGACCCGGGTGATGCGGGCCCAGATGATGGAGGTCTTGGGTCAGGACTACATCCGCACCGCCCGGGCCAAGGGGCTCGCCGAGCGGGTGGTGCTCTATAAGCACGCGCTCCGCAACGCGGTGATCCCGATCATCGCCAACATCGGCGGGCTCCTCCCCGGCCTGATCGGGGGTGCCGGCCTGGTCGAGGTGGTGGCCAACTGGCCGGGGATCACCCCGCTGCTTCTGGACGCCCTAAACCGCCAGGACCTCTACGTCAACGCCGGGATCATCGCCCTTTCCAGCTTTCTTTTGATCCTCGGGAACATCCTCGGCGACCTCTTGCTCGCGGTGGTGGACCCGCGGATTCGGTACGGGTGAGCCATGGAGGAGTACCGGAGCGAATCCTTCCTGCAGACCGCCTGGCGCCAGTTCCGGCGCCACCGGCTGGCGATGGTCGGCGGCGGGATTTTGGCGGTGCTCTACTTCATGGCCGCCTTCGCCGGGTTTTTCAGCACCTACGACCCGAACTTCTACACCTTCACCCCCTCGTTCCGCTACGCCCCGCCGACCCGGATCTACTTCCGGGACCCGGAAACCGGGCGCTTTACCCGGCCCTTCGTCTACCGGGTGAAGAAGGAGCTCGACCTCGAGACCTTCACCGACCGCTACGTCGAGGACCGAAGCAAGCGCTACCCCATCCGCTTCTTCATCCGCACCCCGAGCCAGCCCTACACCGTCTTCAAGCTCTTCAAAACCGACTGGCGGCTCTTCGGCCTGGGCGAGGAGGCCACCGAGGAAGGGGCCCGGCTCTTTTTGCTCGGCGCCGACAACTTCGGCCGCGACCTCTGGAGCCGGATGGTCTACGGCGGCCAGGTCTCGCTCACCGTGGGCATCCTCTCGGTGATCACCGCCACCATCCTGGGCCTCCTTTTGGGCGGGCTCGCGGGCTACTACCAGGGCAGCCGCATCGGCATCGCCCGCCCGCTTTTGCGCCCGGAGAGCTGGCGTTTCCCCCGCGACCCCGACCCCTTCCGTGACGCTTTTAAGCTGCTTTTTGGCGTCTTCCAGATCTTACTAAGCTTTGCCTTTTGGGCCGGGCTCGCCGCGCTCTCGATCTATGGGTTTTGGCTCCTTCGGGACTACAGCACCCCTGGGGAGTGGATCGTGAGCGGGGCGCTGCTTTTTGCGGTTGCCCTTTGGGCGCTGGCGCACGCGCTATGGAAGCCGCTTTCCTTCGACCCCGACGACCTGGTGATGCGCCTGGTGGAGATCATGGCGGCGATCCCCTACCTCTTCCTCCTGATCACCCTCCGGGCCGCCTTCCCCATGGAGATGGACCCGCTCGCGGTCTTCTACCTGGTGGTCGCGATCCTGGCCCTGGTGAGCTGGGGGGGCCTGGCCCGGGTGATCCGCGGCATGGTGCTCTCGATCCGGGAGATGGACTTCGTCACCGCCGCCAAGGCGCTGGGCGTCCCCGAGTTCTGGATCATCCTGCGCCACGTGCTGCCGGCGACCGCGAGCTACGTGATCGTCACCGCCTCGCTCGCCATTCCCGGGATGATCTTGGCCGAAAGCGGGCTCTCCTTTTTAGGCCTCGGCATCACCGAGCCCTATACCAGCTGGGGGCTCTTGCTCAAGGCGGCCCAGGACGGCGGCTTCGCCTCGTTCTCCGACCGGCCCTGGGTGCTCGCCCCCGGCTTTGCCATCTTCCTGGCGGTGCTCTCCTGGAACTTCGTGGGCGATGGCCTCCGCGACGCCTTCGACCCCCGCAAGAGGAAGTAAGGGTATAAACTTTAAGGAGCCGAGATGGAAGAGAACCGCTTACTCGAAATCGACAACCTCAAGGTCCACTTCTTCACCGACGAAGGCGTGGTCAAGGCGGTGGACGGCGTCACCTTCCACATCAACAAGGGGGAGACGCTGGCCGTCGTCGGCGAGTCCGGGTCGGGGAAGTCGGTGACCTCGCTCGCGATCATGCGCCTGATCCCCTCGCCGCCGGGGCGGATCGTCGACGGGAGCATCCGCTTTCGCGGCAAGGACGGGGTGGAAAAGGACCTCGTCAAGCTCTCCGAGCCCGAGATGCGGAAGATCCGCGGCAACGACATCGCGATGATCTTCCAGGAGCCGATGACGAGCCTGAACCCCGTCTACACCGTCGGCGACCAGATCGCCGAGGCGATCATGCTGCACCAGGGCAAGACCAAGAAGGAGGCCTTGGAGCTCGCCGCCGAGATGCTCGCCTTGGTGGGAATCCCCGAGCCCAAAAAGCGGCTTTCCAACTACCCCCACCAGATGTCCGGCGGCATGCGGCAGCGGGTGATGATCGCGATGGCGCTCTCCTGTAACCCAAGCCTTTTGATCGCCGACGAGCCCACCACCGCCCTCGACGTCACCATTCAGGCCCAGATTCTGGAGCTGATGAAGCAGCTCCAGGAGGAGATCGGCATGAGCGTGCTCTTCATCACCCACAACCTCGGGGTGGTGGCCGAGATCGCCGACCGGGTGGTGGTGATGTACGCCGGCCGGGCGGCGGAGGAGGCCGACGTGATCCCCACCTTTAAAAGCCCGCTGCACCCCTACACCAAGGGGCTTTTGAACTCGGTGCCGCGGGTGGACTTGGCGGCGGAGAAGCAGGAGCGGCTCGAGGCCATCCCCGGAAACGTCCCGAACCCGCTCTTTTTGCCCCCCGGCTGCGCCTTCCACCCCCGCTGCCGCTGGCACAAGCCCGGGCTCTGCGACGCCGAGGTGCCCACCTGGGAGGAGGCCGAACCCGGCCACATGGTGCGCTGCCACCGCTGGCGTGAGATCCGCGAGGGGGTGGCGGGATGAACGGGAACGGCACCCTGCTCGAGGTCCAGGGGCTCAAGACCTGGTTCCCCATCAAGGGCGGGATCCTCTCCCGCACCGTCGGCCACGTCAAGGCGGTGGACGGGGTCAGCTTCTTCATCAAAAAGGGCGAGGTCTTGGGCCTCGTGGGCGAGTCGGGCTCGGGCAAGACCACCGTCGGCCGCACCATCCTCCGCCTGATCGAGCCCACCGGCGGCAAGATCATCTTCGACGGCAAGGACATCGCCAAGCTCCCCAAGGGGGCGCTTCGGCCCTACCGCCGGCGGATGCAGATCATCTTCCAGGACCCCTTCGCCTCCCTGAACCCGCGCATGACCGTCGGCGACATCATCGGCGAGCCCTTGGTCATCCACAAGCTGGTCAAGACCCCGAAGGAGCGGGTCGAGCGGGTGGCCGAGCTTTTGAAGATGGTGGGGCTTTCCCCCGACCACATGCGCCGCTACCCCCACGAGTTCTCCGGCGGCCAGCGCCAGCGCATCGGCATCGCCCGGGCGCTCGCGGTGAGCCCGGAGTTCATCGTCGCCGACGAGCCGGTGAGCGCGCTCGACGTCTCCATTCAGGCTCAGGTGGTGAACCTGCTCCAGGACCTCAAGGAGGAGCTCGGCCTCACCCTGCTCTTCATCGCCCACGACCTGGCGGTGGTCGAGTACATCTCCGACCGGGTGGCGGTGATGTACCTGGGCAAGATCATGGAGATCGCCCCCGCCCGCGAGCTCTACAAAAACCCCAAGCACCCCTACACCGAGGCCTTGCTCTCGGCGGTGCCCATCCCCGACCCCACGATCAAGCGCGAGCGGATCGTGCTCGAGGGCGACATCCCAAGCCCGATCAACCCGCCCTCGGGCTGCGTCTTCCGCACCCGCTGCCGCTACGCGATCCCCGAGTGCGCCACCACCACCCCCGAGCTCCGCGAGGTCGCCCCGGGGCACTACAAGGCCTGCATCCGCGACGACATCCTCTGAGGGTTTCAAAATACGCTTTGGGCGCCGGCTCGGCCGGCGCTTTCTGTTAGGCTTTTCCTATGAAAAAGACGGGGCTTTGGCTTTTGGGGCTTTGGCTTTGGGCCCTGGTCCAGGCGGCGGGGGTCCAGGTGACGCTCTACCCCCGCTTCGCCGAGATCCGGACCCCACTGCGGCTGGAGCAGGGGGTCTACGTCTGGCAGCCGGGCGAGCGGGTACTAAAGAACCTGGTCGAGGACCTGGTCTGGCTGAGCGGGGTGGAGGTCTCCCGGCGCGTGTGGCGCAAGGGGGCGCTTTGGTTCTTCGCCGAGGGCGACGCCGCCACCCTGCACTACCTGACCCGGGGGCTTTCCGCCGGGGTGCGCTACCGCCTGGTCTTGGACCGGGGCACGATCGCCGGCTGGCTGCGGGTGAGGAACGCCCTCGACGAGCCGGTCGAGGCCCAGACCTTGGAGTTCGTCTCCGGGAGCGTGCCGCTTGGCGGTCGCACCGCGGTGGCGAGGGAGGTAGGGGTGCTGGCGGCCAAGGCCGCCCCCGCCGAGGAAGGCTTCGTGGGCGCAAGCGGCGGGGTTTTCCGCTACCGGCTCGCGAGACCGGTGGTTCTCGAGCCCGAGGTCACCGAGGTGCCGCTTTTTTCCGCCGAGGTTTCGCCGGTCTTCTTCTGGCGTTACCGCGGCTCCTTCGTCCGCGGCGACCGGATCTTTTTTGAACGCGGCTACCGCTTTACCGCCACCGGCCCGCTCGCGGCGGGGACGGTGGACCTTTTCCAAAAGGGCGTCTTCCTCGGCCGCCTCGATATCCCCGACCGCTACCCCGGCGAGCCGGTCGAGCTCGGCCTGGGGCCGGCGACCCGGGCCCGCAGCGAGCGGCGGGTGGAGGTGCTCACCGAGTCCCGGGAGCAGAAGCGCTACCGGGTCACCACCACGGTGAAAAACCTCGGCGAGGAGCCGGTGCGGGTGGAGATCGAGGAGCGCTTTTCCGCCGACGCGATCGAGCTTCTGCTCGAGGCCGGCGAGCGCATCCCGCGGGGCTACCGGATCGTCTTCGAACTCGCCCCCGGGGGCGAACGCACCTACCAGTACCAGGTGACGCTCCGGTATAAGAAGCGTCCGTGAAGGCGCGCTCCCGCCTGCTGCCGCTGGCGCTGGCGGCGCTCGGGGTGGTCTTTGGCGACATCGGCACCAGCCCGCTCTACGCCGTCCGCGAGTCGCTCTCGCCCCGCTACGGCATCCCCCTGGGCCCGGACGCGGTCTACGGGGTGCTCTCGCTGATCTTTTGGTCGTTGATCCTGGTGATCTCGGTCAAGTACCTGCTCTTCGTGATGCGGGCGGACAACCACGGCGAGGGCGGGATCATGGCGCTCACCGCCTTGGTGATGCCGCGCGAGGGGAGCCGCGAGCGCTGGCGGGTCTACGCGGTGATGATCGGCATCTTCGGCGCCGCCTTGCTCTACGGCGACGGCATGATCACCCCGGCGATCTCGGTGCTGAGCGCGGTCGAGGGGCTCAAGGTGGTCTCGCCCGGCCTCGACCCCTACGTCCTCCCGCTCACGGTCGCGATCCTGGTCGGGCTTTTTGCCCTGCAGCCGCGGGGGACCGGCGGCGTGGGCAGGCTCTTTGGCCCAGTGATGCTGGTTTGGTTTTTGGTCCTGGCCCTGCTCGGCCTGCGCCAGATCGCCGCCAACCCGGCGGTCTTGCAGGCGGTGCTGCCCCACCACGCGCTGCGCTTTTTCCTCGAGCACGGGCTCCGGGCCTTTTTGGTCATGGGCTCGGTCTTCCTGGTGGTCACCGGCGGCGAGGCGCTCTACGCCGACCTCGGCCACTTCGGCCGCGCCCCCATCCGCCTGGCCTGGTTCTTCTACGTGCTGCCGGCGCTGCTCCTCAACTACTTCGGCCAGGGGGCGCTGGTGCTGCGCGACCCCGACGCGCTTTCGAGCCCCTTTTTCCGCATGGCGCCGGCCTGGGCCGGCTACCCCTTGGTCTTTTTGGCGGCCGCGGCCACGGTGATCGCCTCCCAGGCGGTGATCTCGGGGTCGTTCTCGCTCACCCGCCAGGCGATCCAGCTCGGCTACCTGCCCCGGATGCGGGTGGTGCAGACCTCGAGCACCGAGCGCGGCCAGATCTACGTCCCCTTCGTCAACTGGCTCTTGATGGGCCTGACGGTGGCGCTGGTGCTCGGCTTCAAGAGCTCGTCGCACCTGGCCGGGGCCTACGGGGTCGGGGTCTCCACCGACATGGTCTTTACCACCCTGCTCTTTTCCCTGATCGCCTACCGCCTCTGGCGCTGGCCGGCCTACCTGGTGGCCCCGATGTTTCTCGCCTTCATGAGCGTGGACACGACCTTCTGGCTCACCAACCTGGTCAAGATCCCGGAAGGCGGTTGGGTGCCGCTTTTGGTGGCCGGGGTCGTCTACCTCCTGATGAGCACCTGGAAGCGGGGCCGGGAGGCGCTCGCCGAGGCGCTCCACGCCGGCACCCTGACGCTGGAGCGGCTGGTCGAACAGGTGGCCGAGCGCGGGGTTTCCCGGGTGCCGGGCACCGCGGTCTACCTCACCGCCCACCCCCGCTTCGTCCCCGAGGTGCTGCTCGCTCACCTGGAGCACCACCGGGTTTTGCACCGGCGGGTGGTGATCTGCACCGTGCGCACCTCGGACCGCCCCCGGGTGCCGCTGGAGCGGCGGGCCCACCGGCAGGAGCTGGGGGAGGGGTTCGAGCGGCTGATCCTGGTCTACGGCTTCATGGAGACCCCCAACCTGACCGAGGCCTTCCACGACCTTGGCTCCCTCGACCTGCCGCCTTATGAGGTCAGCTACTTCTTGGGCCGCGAGCTGGTGGTGCCCGCGGGCCGCTACATGCCCCGCTGGCGGGAGGTGCTCTTCGCCTTCATGCGCCGGAACGCCGAGAGCCCGGTGATCTACTTCCAGCTGCCGCCGGAGCGCGCGCTCGAGGTCGGCGTCTTTGCCCGGATTTAAAACTGACCGGTCGGTCAGTATCATGGAGGGGTGTCGGGCACCCTCTACGCCGTCCTCGCGGTCAGCCTCTGGGGGCTGAACTTCGTCCTTTTGAAGCTCTTGGTCGGCGTCCTGCCGCCGCACGCGATGAACACCCTGCGCACCCTGGTGGCGGCGGCGGGGTTTTTGCTGCTCTTTTTCAAAGGACCCCGGGTGGCGATCCCCGCGAGAGACGCCCTTCGCATCCTCGCCTACGGCCTGATCGGCAACGGGATCTTCCAGGCGCTCTTGATGGAGGGGGTGCTCCGCACCCCGGCCGGGGTGGCGGCGGTGGCCAACGCCACCAACCCGGCGTGGCTCGCGCTTTTGGGCTTCCTCTTCTTAAAGGAGCGCTTGTCGGCGTCGGGCTACCTAGGGATCGCGCTCGCCGCCCTCGGCGTTTTGCTCCTGGGCGGCGGGGGCGGGGGCGGCGAGGTCGGCCTCGGGGTCTTGCTCTTGGTGCTGGCCTCGCTGGCCTGGGCGATCTACTCGCTCTCGGCCCGCACCGTGGGCTCCCGCTACCCCCTCCTGGCCTGGGTGAGCCTAGGGTACGTGGGCGGGATGGCGCCCTACTGGCTTTGGAACCTGCCGGCGGTGGCGGCCCTCCCCTTTGGCGCGCTTCCCGCCTGGGTCTGGCTCGGCACCGCCGCAAGCGGGCTCTTTGCCAACGTCGTCGCCTATCTGGCCTGGATGCGGGCGGTTCAGCTCTTGGGCCCGAGCCGCGCCGGGGTCTGGCAGAACCTGGCCCCGGTGATCGGCGCGCTCGGCGGCTACGTCTTTTTGGGCGAGCGGCTCTCCGTGCTTTCGCTCGCGGGCGGGGCGCTCGTCCTCCTCGGGGTCGGCCTCACCCAACGGGCACGCGTTCAGGGTGAAGCGGGTTCCGCGCGGCGGCGAGCCTGAGCACGAGGGCCTCGTCGGCGGCGGGGAGGGCGGCCATCTCGCCGGGGCTGGCCACGGTCTCGAAGAGCCGTTTGACCTGGTGCTTGGCCAGGAACTGTAAGAGCTCGGCGAGCGCCCGCGTGCCCGCCTCGCCGAAGGCGGGGCCGAAGGCCGGCGGGGTGAGGATGGGCTCGGCGGTGCCCAGGATCATGGCGGCGTAGGGGGCGTGGGCGCGGTCGTCCTGGCGCGGGGTGATCAAGACCAGCGCGAGCTTGGGCCAGTGCGCCCCCTTGAGGCTTTGGGTCAGGGCCTTTAGGGTCTCCTCCGGGAGTCCGACGCTGCCAGCGATGCGCATGCTTTCATTCTCGCACAAAAACGTCCCCCGGCCGCCGGCCGGGGGACGTTTGGCGCCGGGTCAGCGGGTTTTCAGGATCTCCAGCGCCTTTTGCAGGATGGCGTCGTGCTCCAGGTCGATGAGCGCCTGGCCGGGGACGTCGGAGAGCTTCCTGGGCGGGAGCTCCTCGCTTTTGGAAAAGCGCCCCTCCTCGTCGACCTTGGCCTTCAAGGTCTTGACCACCCGGCCGTCCTTGTCGCGGACGATGAGCTCCACCTCGCCGCCGGGGGGCGCTCCCAGGCCCTCGAAGGCGAGGGGCTCGGGGAAGCGGGTGTCCTTGACCGGGTAGTCGGGGGTGATGCCGGTCTCGTGGATGGCCCGGCGCTTCGGGGTCAGCCACTCGAAGGTCACCAAGGTGAGCTCGCCGCCGTTCGCGAGCGTGAAGACGTTTTGGCCCACCCCCTTGCCAAAGGTCTTCTCGCCCACGATGGGGGCGCGCTGGTAGTCCTGCAGCGCCCCCGAGACGATCTCCGAGGCCGAGGCCGAGTTGCCGTTCACCAGCACCACCATCGGCCCGTCCCAAAGCGTCTCCGGCCCCGCCTCGCAGTAGGGGCGGGTGACGTCGCGGGAGCGGGTGTAGACGATCACCCCGTGGTCGAGGAAGGCGTTCGCCACCTGGCAACCCTGGTCCAAGAGCCCGCCGCCGTTGTCCCGGAGGTCGAGGACGAGCTTCTTCGCCCCCTTTCGCTTGAGCTCGGCGATCGCCGCCTTAAGCTGCTCGATCACCTTGACGTTCAGGAAGGTTTCGATGGCGACGTAGCCGACGTCGTCCGGGAGCATCGCCTTGGAGACCGAGACGATCTCGATCTTCTCGCGGGGGATCTTAAAACGCAGGATCGCCCGCGAGCCCTTGCGCCGGACCCCGATCTCGACCGTGGTCCCCTTGGGGCCGCGGATCTTGGCCACGATGTCGTAGAGGTCGAGCTCGGTGACGTCCTCGCCGTCGACCTCGACGATCTCGTCGCCGGCCTTGAGGCCGGCCCGGAAGGCGGGGCCGCCGCGGAAGACGGTGATGATCTTGGCCCCGGTGCCGTCCGGACGCGCCGCCTGGATCACCACCCCGATGCCGTAGAACTCGCCCTGGATGTCCTCGTTGCGGATCTTGGTGTGGCGGGGCGGGCTGTAGCTGGTGAAGGGGTCGTCCAGCGCGTCCACCTGGCCGCGGATCGCGCCCTCGAGGACCTTTTTGAGCTCCTCGGGGCTGAGCTTTTTCAGGTAGTGCTGCTTGATGATCTCGTAGGTCTCGACCGCGGCGCGGCCGTTGGGGTCCTCGGTGAACGCCTCGGCGTTGAAGGGGCCGAGCTGGGCGATGCCGAGGGCCGCGATGGCGGCGATCAAGGCGCCGAAGACGCGACTGGGCTTCATGCCGGCCATTCTAACGATCGCGACATGAGAACTTGTACGCTAAGGCCGTGATTCACCTGCACCGGGTCTCCCTCGCCTACCCCGGAACCAAGACGCTCGCGCTCTACGACCTCAACCTGGAGATCAAAAAGGGCGAGTTCGTCTTTTTGGTGGGGCCCTCGGGGGCCGGCAAGTCGAGCCTTTTGAACCTGGTGCTCCGGCGGCTGGTGCCCACCTCCGGCGCGGTCTACGTCGAGGGGGTGAACCTGCGGCGCCTGCGGGGCAACCGGGTGGCGCTCTACCGGCGGCAGGTCGGGGTGGTCTTCCAGGACCACCGCCTCTTGCCCCGGAAGACGGTGGAGGAGAACCTCGCCTTCGTATTGCGGGTCCAGGGGGTGCCCCGGCGGCTTTGGCCGGAGAAGATCACCCGCGCCCTGCGCACCGTGGGGCTTGCCCACAAGCGCCGGGCCTTTCCCCACCAGCTCTCGGTGGGGGAGGCGCAGCGGGTGGCGGTGGCCCGGGCCCTATTGCCCGAGCCCAAGATCCTGCTCGCCGACGAGCCCACCGGCAACCTCGACCGCGAGAACGCGCGGGCGGTCCTGGAGCTTTTTAAGCTGGCCCACGCCAAGGGGGCGACGGTGATCTTCGCCACCCACGCCGAGGAGCTGGTGCGGGCTTATCCCCGCCGGGTGGTGGGGCTGCGCGCGGGCCAGGTCGTGGCCGACCGCCGCCTTGGCTAGAATGAGGGGGAAGGGGAAAGGAGGGGACGATGCAGATCTACAAGCTCGTCGGTCGCAACGTCGAGGTCACCGACGCGATCCGCGGTTACTTGGAGAAGAAGCTCGCCCGCCTCGAGCGCTACTTCGACGGCATCCAAGACGCCAAGGTGGTGCTCTCCTACGCCGGCAGCCCCCACGTCGAGCGGCGCGCCAAGGCGGAGATCCAGCTCAACGTCCCCGGCGGCCTGATCCGGGTCGAGGAGGAGGACCCGGACCTCTACGCCGCGATCGACCGCGCGGTCGAGGTCTTGGAAAAGCAGCTCAAGCGGTTCAAGGGGCGGCTGGTGGGCAAAAGACGCGCGCCCACCCCCTCGCCGGTCGCCGAGCCCGAGGAGGAGCCGCCCTTCGTCCCCGAGATCGTCCGGGTCAAGCGCTTTGAGATGAAGCCGATGACCCCGGAGGACGCGGCTTTGCAGATGGAGGCTTTGGGCCACGCGTTTTTCGTCTTTGAAAACTCGGACACCGGCGAGATCAACGTCATCTACCGCCGCAAGGACGGCCACTACGGCCTGATCGAGCCCCGGAGGTAGCGGTGCGGGCGGTCCTTTCCCTTTTGGCGTTTTGGGGCCTCGCTTTCGCCCAGATGACGATCAAGAGCCCGGCCTTCGACTACGGCGCCCCGATCCCCGCGCGCTACACCTGCGACGGCGCGGACGTGAGCCCGCCGCTCGTCTTCTCCGGGGTGCCCGCGGAGGCGAGCTCGCTGGTGCTCGTGGTCTGGGACCCGGACGCGCCGGTCGGGGTCTTCTTCCACTGGATCGCCTACGACCTCTCCAAAAAGCGCGCCGGGCTGGCCGAGGGGGTGCCGCCAAGGCCGCAGGTCGAGGAGTTTAAGCAGGGGAAGAACGACTTCCGCCGGGTGGGCTACGGCGGGCCCTGCCCGCCCAAGGGGCACGGCGTCCACCGCTATTTCTTCCGTCTCTACGCGCTCAAGGAGGCCGCGCTTGGCCTGCCCCCCGGGGCGCCGGCCCGAAGCGTGCTCAAGGCGCTGAAAGGGAAAACCGTCCTCGCCGAGGCGGAGTGGATGGGCACCTACGCCCGCTAGCTTCATCAAAGCTTCACCAAACCTTCGCCCGGGCTTTACCCGCCCGGGCCTACGCTTGACGGCGGAGGTGATCGTGGTGAAGCGGAACTGGATGCTGGTTTTGCTGAGCGGTTTTGGCCTTTTCTATGGCACGAGCGCTCTGGCGGCGGACGGGGCGACGCTCTATCAGAACTACTGCGCCGCCTGCCACCAGGCGAACGGCGAGGGCATTCCCGGTACCTACCCCTTTATCAACGGCCCCATCGGTCGGCTCTCCGGGTTTCCCGAGGGGCGCGAGTTCCTGGTGGCCACCGTGCTCTTTGGCCTGAAGGGCGAGATGATGCAGCGCGGCTACACCTATAACGGCGTCATGCCCGGCTACGCGGCGGCGATGAGCGACGAGGAGGTGGCCACGCTTTTGAACTGGCTGAAGAGGCAGTGGAACAACGCGCGCTTTGGCGCCGAGGCCCCGGACTACACCCCGGACGAGGTCGCCAAGGTGCGGGCGCTAAAGCTCACGCCCGAGGAGGTGCACGCCATGCTGCAGAAGGTGGAGGCGATCATGCACGCGGTGAACGGTCGGGAAGGCCCCGGCGGTCACGGTGGCTCCGGCAAGGGCAAGGGGCAGGGCCGCGGCAAGGGCAAGCGGGGTCCCCGGGCGCCCTAGGGGATTAGCCTAAGGGCATGGCGGGGGAGCGCATTCTGATCGTGGAAGACGAGCCGCGGATCGCGGAGGTGCTGGCGCGCTACCTCGAGGCCGAAGGCTTCCAAACCGAACGGGCCAAGGACGGGCGCGAGGCGCTCGTCCTCTTTCGCCGTTTTGCGCCCGACCTGATCCTGCTCGACCTGATGATCCCGGAGCTGGACGGCCTGGAGTTGACCCGCCAGCTCAGGGCCAAGTCCGCGGTGCCGATCATCATGGTGACCGCGAAGAGCGGCGAGCTCGACCGCGTGCTGGGCCTCGAGCTGGGCGCCGACGACTACGTCACCAAGCCCTTCTCGCCCCGGGAGGTGGTGGCCCGGGTCAAGGCGGTGCTCCGCCGCGCCCGCGGTCCGGGCCCGCGCGGCGGGCGCTACACCGCCGGGCCCCTGACGCTCGACGCCGACGCGGTCCGGGTCTTCTGCGGCGAGCAGGAACTCGCGCTCACCCCCAGCGAGTTCCGGCTGCTGCACGCTTTGATGGCGGCCGCGGGCAAGGCGCTCTCCCGCCGGGAGCTGCTCGACGCCTTGGGCGAGGCCTACGTGGACGAGCGCACGGTCGACGCCCACGTCAAAAACCTGCGCAAAAAGCTCGGGTCCTGCGCCGAGCGGGTGGAGACGGTGCGGGGGGTGGGGTACCGGGTGGCGACGTGAGGATCGCGCTCCGATTGGTGCTTGCGTTTTTGGTGGTGGCCCTTTTTTCCGGCGGGCTCACCCTCTACCTGATCGAGCGGGTGCAGGCCGAGCACGTGCGCCGCTTTCTGGGGCCCGGGCCGGGGCTTCACCGGCCGCTTGATCGGCGCCCCGGCGAGCGCTTGATCGAGGAGCTCAAGCAGGAGAGCCGCAAGGCGCTCCTGGTCGCGCTGGCGGTGGCGGCCGGGGTGGGGGCGGTGCTCGCCTTCAGCCTCACCCGGCCGATCCGCGAGCTCACCGAGACCGCCCGGCGCTACGCCGCCGGCGAGCGGGATCTGAGGGCCCGGGTCCGGGGCCGGGACGAGATCGCCGAGCTGGCCGCCGCCTTCAACGCCCTCGCCGACCGCCTGGCCGAGGAGCGGGCCCGGGAGGAGCGCCAGCTCGCCGCCACCGCCCACGAGCTCAGGACCCCGCTGGCGGTGCTCAAGGCCGAGCTCGAGGCCCTCGCCGACGGGGTTCTGGCGCCCGACCCCGAGAACCTGCGGGCGCTGGTCGCCGAGGTCGACCGGGTGGCCCGGCTGGTGGAGGAGCTCGAGCTGCTCGCGGTGGCCGAGGCCGGCGGGCTGGTCCTAAACCCCGAGCCGGTGGACCTCCGCGCCCTGGCCGAGGAGGTCTTCGGCCGGGTGCTGGGGGAGGGGGCGTGCCTTGAGGGCGAGGGGCAGGCCTACGCCGACCCCGACCGGGTGCGGCAGATCCTTTGGAACCTGGCCACCAACGTAAAGAAGTACGGCGGCGGGCGGGCCCGGGTCCTCGTGGCCCCGGGGCGGGTCACCGTCTGCGACGCGGGCCCGGGGCTCCCCCCGGAAGAGATCGCGCGGATCTTCGAGCCCTTCTACCGCGCCGACCCGGCTCGCAAGCGCGGCGGCAGCGGGCTGGGCCTGGCGGTGGTGCGGGCGCTGGCCGAGGCCATGGGGGGCTCGGTCCGCGCCTGGTCCGGGGAGGCGGGGGGCCTTTGCCTGGAGCTTTCGCTCCCGCTTCAGAAGTAGGGTTCTGGGTCCACGTAGTAAAAGCGGCCGTTTTTGCGCACCGCCACCCGGAACCAAAGCACGTCCGGGGGGATCAGGGCGCCGCCCCCGAGGTAGCCGATGACCTCGCCCTGCTCGACCACGTCGCCGGTTTCGACGAGCGGCGTCTGCAGGTTGACGTACTGGGTGAAGAGGTTCTCGCTGTGCTGGATCATCACCGCCCAGCCCACGTTGCCGTAGTAAACCACCGCGATGACCTGCCCGCGGGCGGCGGCCCGCACCGGGGCCCCGGGGCGGGGGGCCTTGATCCACTCGAACTCGCTGCCCTGCTCGCCGTAGCGGAGCAGGATCCGCCCGCCCGCGACCGGGAAGAGCAGCCGGCCGACCAGCTCCTTGGGTACCCCGAGCGCCCGCTCCCGGGCCCGGCGGCGCTCCTCCTCGATCGCCTTTTGCAGCCGCTCGATCTCGGCGTTGAGCTGGGCCTGGGCTTTTTGCAGCTCGGCCAGCTTGATCGCCTTGGCCTTCTTGTGGCGGTTGAGCTGGGCGAGGAGCTTTTTGAGCTCGGCCTTTTGGGCTTTGAGCCGGGCCTCCTTCTGGCGGCGCTCGGCGAGGGCCCGCTTGAGGTCGGCGAGCAGCGCCTCGCGCTTGCGCTTGAGCGAGGCCAACTCCTCGGCCTCGGCCTTGACGCGCTGGGCCAGGCGCAGCTCGGCCGCGCCCAGGGCCGAGAGCCAGCGGTTTTTCACCGCCAGCTCGGTAAACGAGGTGGCGCGGACCACCGGCAGCTGGCCGCTCGCCCGCTGCCGCCAGAGCAGGTCCAAAAGCCGGGCGAGCTCGCGCTTGCGCGCTTCGAGCGCTCGGGATCTTTCGCTGAGCTCCTTTTCCAGCCGCGCGATCTCCTTTTTGAGCGCCTCGATGCGGGCTTTTAACCTTTCGATCTCGCGGGTAAGCCGGGTGAGCTCGCGGTTGGTGGCGGCGAGCTTTTTAAGCAGGGCCTGGGTCTGGGCGTCGAGGTTTTTGAGCTCGGCCTGGACGCGGGCGGCCTCGGCGGCCTGCGCTTTTTTCAGCGCCTCCGCGCGGCGAAGCTCCTCCTCAAGCCCCTGCCCGAGCGCGAGGGTAAAGAGGAGCACGAGGAGGGCCAAAACGCCCCTCATGCCGCCTCCTTGAGCTGGGCCCGGCTGGAGAGCCAACCCCCCACCGTGCCCAAAAAGAACGCGAGCAGGAAGAGGCCTTCGCTTGCGAGCAGCAGGTCCTCGGGGCTGAGGACGGGGATGAAGGGGTAAAACCGCTGCAGCTCACCGGCGAGGTAGCGGTAGACCGGTAGCGCGACGGCGGTCGCGATCAGGGCGGCGGCGGTGGTGAGCAAAAGCCCCTCGACCACGAAGGGCAGCAGGATCATGCCCCGGGTGGCCCCCACCAGCTGCATGATCTCCAGCTCGTCGCGGCGGCTTTCGATCGAGAGCCGGATGGTGCCCATGACGCTGAAAAAGGTGTTCAGAATCAGCATCAGCACCAGCACCACCGCCCCTACGCGAATTCCCTGGGCCACCCGCAAGAGCTCCAAGGTCAGCTTGCCCCCGTACTCCACCTCCTCCACCCCAGGAAGGGCGGCGAGGCGCTCGGCGAGAAGGGCCATCGCACCGGGAGTTTGGGGAACCACCAGCAGGGTGTCGGGCAGGGGGTTTTCGAGGAGCTTCGCCACCTCCCGGACCCAGGGCTGTTCCCGACTTAGCTGCTTGAGCGCTTCGTCTTTGGGGATGGCCCGGACCTCGCGCACCTCGGGCCAGCGGGCCACCTCGTCCCGGACCGCGGTGAGCGTGGCCTCGGGCTTTAGGAAGACCGCCACCGTGAGCTCGCGCTCCGCCGCCCCCACCACCCGGTCCAGGTTCCAAAGCGCGAGCGCCGCCAGCAAAAGCAGGGTGAAGGAGACGGTGGCGGTGGTCAGCGTGGCCAGGCTGCTCACCGGGTGGCGCACGATGGCCAGGAGCGCCTCGCGGAGCGCGTACACGGCCCCGAGTCTACAAAAGCGGGGGTTGAACCAAATGAGGAGGGCGGTAGGATCGAGGCGTGCAGGTTCGCCGGACCATCATGGTGGTGGCGCTGGTCGCCTACCTGGTGCCGCTCTTGGTGGGGTTTTGGCTGCTCGCCTTCCGCGAGGTGCCCGAGCTGGCCAAGATCTACTACCGCTTCCACTATTTCTTCGACCTCGCCTTCACCGCCCTGGCGGCGATCGCCACCGGCGCCACCGCCTACCTGATGCTGCGCTCGCTGCTCGCCCCCTGGGCTCGGCTGGAGGACCAGCTCAAGGCGCTCACCGCCGGCAAGGGGCGGCTCGAGGCGGTCGGCGAGGAGCACGCCGACCGGGTGGTCGAGCGCATCAACCAGCTCCTGGCCCTGCAGCGAAACTTCCAGGAGCTTGAGGAGCTCTCCAAAAACGCCGTTGCCCAGGAGATCCACGACGGCGCGGTGCAGAACCTGATCGCCGCCCGCTGGGCGCTCTCCCAGGGGCGGCTTGCGGAGGCCGACCGCGCCATCGAAAGCGCCGAGGCGGCGCTGCGGCAGGCGATCCACCACCTGGCCCCGCCCGAGCTGCACCACCTGCCCCTGGCCGAGGCCATCCGGGCGCTCGGCGAGCGCGCCGGCCTTGCTGTACGGGTGACCCTCGACGGGACGCTCGACGAGCGGGAGAAGGTCGAGGTCTACCGCATCGTCCAGCACGCCCTGGAAAACGCCCGCCGTCACGGCCAGGCCCGCCGGGCCTGGGTCTGGATCCGGCGGGGCCGCGAGCTGGTGGTCGAGGTGACCGACGACGGCAAGGGCCTCGCCGGCCCGGTCCAGGAGGGCCAGGGACTTGGTATCTTGAAGTCGCGGCTTCGGCTCTTGGGGGGGCGGCTGGAGCTCCTCCCCGCGCCCGGCGGCGGGGCCCGCCTGATCGCGGCGTGGCCGGTACAGGAGGGGGTTCGTGCGCATCCTGGTGATTGAGGACCATACCTTGGTACGCGAGGGTTTGGTGCGGCTTTTGGAGGAGGTGCTCCCCGGGGCCGAGATCCGGGCGGTGGCCAGCGCCGAGGAGGCCCGGCCCCACCTCGACTGGGCCGAGCGGGTGCTTCTCGACCTCTCGCTCCCGGGCAAGCCCGGGCTCGCCTTCCTGGCCGAGCTCGCCGAGAGCCACCCCGACCTGCCGGTGGTGGTGCTCACCGCCTACGACGAGCCCGCCTTCAAGGCCCGGGCCGAGGAGCTCGGGGCTTCCGCCTTCCTCTCCAAAAACGACCCCCCCGAGCGGCTGGTCGAGGCGCTAAAGGGGCTGGCCTCGATCGAAGCGCCGAGCCCCGACCGGCTTTCCCCCACCGAGCGCACCGTGCTCTTGCTCTTGGGCCAGGGGCTTTCCAACGCCGAGATCGCGAAGAGGCTGGGCATCGAGGAGAAGACCGTCTACACCCACCGCCGCCACCTGATGTACAAGCTGGGCATCAAGAACGCCAGCGAGCTGATCCGCTTCGCCGCGCTTTACCACACCGGGCTTTCTGTAAAAGGTCGCTGAGACTTCTCCGTGAGAGAAATTCTTAGGTAGCGCCCAAGGAAAACTTCGTGTATATCTTCACCTGGTATGTGGTGGATGCTGGCGGCGTTGATTACGGTGGCGCCCGGGCAGCCGGTGCCCGCCGAGCCCCCCAAGGGGGCGGTGATCGAGCTCCAAGCCGGCGTCCACCGGCCCTTCGAGCTGAGCGGGGAGGAGGTCACCGTGCGCGGCGCCCCCGGCG
>Ga0256835_1000747_pt1 | contig 21918 bp, 20 predicted proteins | sample PIR30metaG_FD_185972 | JGI IMG/M metagenome (GOLD analysis project Ga0256835, IMG submission 185972) | Hydrothermal vent microbial communities from East Pacific Rise, Pacific Ocean - PIR-30 | ecosystem: Environmental > Aquatic > Marine > Hydrothermal vents | place: Pacific Ocean: East Pacific...
AGAGAGGAAGAACAACGGTTATAAAATCTTTAATTCTTATCCATGTTTTGATAAGAACGTTTTTTAGCACAGGCATGTGGTATTCTGGTATTTCAAGTACAAGGCCGGGCACGATTTTTTTGTCAATTTTTGTAAGTATTTTTCCGATTATGCCTATTACCAAAATGTTTACTATGTAAAGCGCGATTGCATACCATTTGCCTATATAAAATCCCACAAGCCCGAATATAATTACCGTTCTTGCCGAGCAGGGGATTAAAACGGATAAAGCGGCAGTAATAACCCTGTCTCTTGTGTTTTCAAGGTTTCTTGCGGCCATAACCGCCGGGATTGAACATCCGTATCCAAGCACAAAGGAAACAACCGCTTTACCGTGCAGTCCGATTTTGTGCATTATTGAGTCTGCCAAAAATGCAATTCTCGCCATGTATCCCGTATCTTCAAGTATTGCAAGCCCTATTAAAAATGGCACAATGTACGGCAGGGCTATTCCAAGCGCACCGCCTACTCCCTGAGTAAGCCCTATTAGTGTTAGTGCAAGCATTTTGTTTGGGACAGAGTTTTCAATAAATTTACTTAACATATCAAATTTTCCTATTATTATTCCTTCAAAGTGTGCTCCCAGGTTGAATATTAGGGAAAATAATCCGTAAAAAACTGCAATTAGAATTACGTACCCGAAAAATGGGTGAAGAATAACATTGTCAATTTTGTCTCCGAATGAGATTGTTTCGTTTGACTTTGAAAAGGTTGTAACCTGTTCAAAAATTTCCATTGCAAGGTTGTGTCTTTCAGCCGCAATTACAAACTTTGCCTCTTTTCCGTGCTCTTTTTCAAGTTTTTTTCTTGCTTTTTCACTTTCTTTTATTGCTTTTGGTGAGAGTTTGCTTACAACTTCTGTGTAATACGGGTCTTGTTCAATCAATCTTATGGCTATTGTCCTTGCCGGTGTTTTCAATTCGTCTGTTGTTTCTTTTGATATTTTTTTGGCAAGGGACAGTATGGTTTCTTCCACGTCTTTTTGGAATTTTAAGGTTATGGATTTTTCGGGAATTTTATTTTTATTTGCCGCTCTGATTACGTCAATAACCCCCGTTCCTCTTTTTGCGGAAGTCGGTATGCAGGGGATATCAAGAAGGTTTTCAAGTTTTTTTGTGTCAATAATCAGTCCTTTTCTTTTTGCCACGTCTATCATATTCAGCGCCAAAACCATAGGCCTTTGAAGTTCTATCAATTCAATGGTAAGTTCAAGGCTTCTTGCAAGCACCGAAGCGTCGGCAATATTTATAATTGTTGCATTGAAATGTTGAACAAGGAATTTTTTTGCTTCAACTTCCGCTTTGTCCTGAGGGATAAGGGAATATGTGCCGGGAAGGTCAACGATTTTATAAATTTTTCCGAATAAATTTAACTCTCCTTCCTGATAGGTAACCGTTGCACCGGGGAAGTTTCCCGTAAGCGCCTTGTATCCCGATAATGCGTTGAAAAATGTGCTTTTGCCGCTGTTAGGCTGTCCCACTAAAATAAGTTCTTTCATTTTATTCCCCCAGATACCTTGTTAGTAAGTTTAAACACTCGTGGTTTTTTTTGAAGAAATCGGTAAGTTTTTCAAGTTTTTTAAGTGTTTCCCCGTGAATAAAATGCTCAAAAGAGCATGCGTCGTGCTCGGCTATTTCTTTTTCTATGCCAAGAACGGAATTTAGAAATTTAACAAGAGCGAGATGTTTTTCATAGATTTGTTCTGCTGTTTCTTTTCCCTTTTTGGTAAGTTTTATGCTTCCGTAACTTTCATGCTCAACAAGATTTTTGTTTTTCAATTGCTTAATTGCCTGATTTACCGAAGAGACTTTGTAATTGAAAAAATCCATTAAGTCTTTTACTCTTACTTCGCCTTTGTTGTTTGTGATTATCAGTATTGCTTCCAAGTAATCTTCAAGGCTTTTTGATAATTTTTCTTTCACCTTATCCTCCTCGGCGTTTTTATAGTCAACACTATCTTATATAGTTTTGCCTATAAAGTCAAGGGGCAGAAAACAATAAATTGGCATTATTTTTGCTTAATATAAAAGTGAAAAAACATTTTGGGGGTTGAAAATGAAAAAGATTTTAATAGTTTTAAGTTTTGCGATGTTGGGTTTTTTGGCTTTTGCCAATACTTCGGCTGATGAAAACCTTTACGGCATAGGGGCTTCTTTTGCAAGGCTTGCCGAGGTTGAGGGAAGCGTAAATGTTTATAGGGATTCATATCAACTTGAAAAGGCGGATACCAATCTTCCTTTAAACCCTCTTGATGTGCTTAAAACATCTCCCGATAGCAGGGCGGTTATTCAGTTTATTGACGGTACTCTTTTAAAGGTAGGGGAAGACACAAAAGTTGAATTCCTTGAAATTGACGGAAGCAAACAATCTTTTGCAATGATTGTAAGGCTTTACGGTGGAAAGATTTACTATGATGTTTCGGATTCTGATGATTTCGGAAGCAGGACTTTTAGAATAGATACCGAGGACGCAACCGTTTTTATTCTTCAACACGGACAGTACAGAATAGATAAAAACGGTTTTGAAACAGACGTAAAGGTTGTAAGCGGCAAGGCGGAAATTGATGTGAGTCAGGGTGCAAAGATTGTAAGGTCGGGTGAGGCGGCTATTGTAAACTCCAACGGCGCTGTTCAAACGTTTGTTTTCAATACGTTTGACAGAGACGAATTTGATTTGTGGGCGGCAAATTCCTATAAAAGAAAAGTTGTGGTTAGTGAAAAATATGTACCAAGAAAGATAAGGCATTATGTTTATGAGTTGGATTCTTACGGCACATGGGTTTACGACGATAGTGTTGAGGTTTACGTTTGGCGTCCCTATATAGTTGAAACGGATTGGGTTCCTTACTCTTACGGAAGATGGGTATGGTCTCCCTTCGGTATGACTTGGGTGTCCTATTATCCTTGGGGCTATGCTCCTTTTCATTACGGTTATTGGAATTTTTCGGTTTCTTTCGGATGGGTATGGGTTCCCGATGTGTGGTATTCTCCTGCTTGGGTAACTTGGAATTATTGGGATAACTATGTAGGTTGGTATCCTTGCAGATATTACAGGGGAAGAGTTATAAGATATCCAATTAGATATAGAAGAAGAGTCGTTTACGCTCCCGTTGACAGATTTTACAGAAGAGGAATCAGATACAGAACCGCTCCAATTCCAGCAAACAGAAGAGTTGTAACCGTTAGAAATCCTATTCTTCCCGACCCTGCCGTATTGAGGAAAAACCCTCGTGAGGCTGTTGTAAGAGCAATAAGAAAGCCTGTTACAAGACAGGTTATTGAGAGAAATATTACACGCATGAGGAAAAAAACGGTAAGAAACGGGGAAAGAATTACGACAATCGGCAGAGTTAGAGACAGGTCGGTAATTTCTCCAAGAGACGGAAGAAGAAACTCCCGCTCAATTGAAAGAAGGCGCGATGTTGTTAAGCCGAGAGTTATAGAAAGAGGAAGTTCCCGTGCAGGTTCAAGAGTTATCAGGGATAGAACTCCCGTAATTAGAAATGAAAGAAGAATTGAAAGAAGGAACAGCGAAAGAAAAATATCTCCCAATAATTCGGGAAGAAGTATTGAGAGAAAAAACAGAAGCGGTGATGTTCCTGTAATAAGAAACGGAAGAACGATAGAAAGAAATTCTCAAAGAAGAACCCCTACTTACAGGCAGAACAGAAGTATTGAAAGAAATTCCGGAAGAAGCGTCCCTGTTTACAGGCAGAATAGAAGGATTGATAGAAATTCTGAAACCCCTGTTTATAGACAGAGAAGAGAAAATCAAAGATATTCACCTGTGCCTAAAACAAACCGCAGGACAATTGTTCCTCGTGGAAATTCAAATTCATCGGGAACGAGAAGTCATTCTTACTCTTATTCCAATTCCGGAAGGACTCATTCTTATTCCGGAAGCAGTGGTTCACATTCTTCTTCAAGGTCTATAAGGATAACTCCCAAAAGTTATTCTTCCCCTCGCTCTTCTGGTTCTTCAAGAAGAAGCATAAGAAGGAGAAGATAAAAAAAGGGGGAAGATTTCTTCCCCCTTTCTTTTTTGCTTTGAATTTTTATTACCACTCTCCGCTTTGCAGGTATTTGTCAATTGTTTGTGCCGCTTTTTTACCTTGTCCCATTGCAAGAATAACTGTTGCTCCTCCCGTAACAATGTCTCCGCCTGCAAAAACTCCCTTTTTAGAGGTTTTCCCGCTTTCGTCTATTTTTATTATTCCCCATTTTTTTACCTCAATATCCGGCTGAGTTTCCTGAATAAGGGGATTGGGCCCCTGTCCTATTGCAAGAATTACGGTGTCAACGGGGAATTCAAACTCGCTTCCCTCAATGGGAATAGGCCTTCTTCTTCCCGAATCGTCGGGCTCTCCCAACTTCATTTTTACGCATTTTAAAGCCCTTACCCATCCGTTTTCATCGCCTAAGATTTCAACAGGGTTTGTAAGAAGTTGAAAGATAACGCCTTCTTCTTTTGCATGGTGTATTTCTTCTTCCCTTGCCGGCAATTCCGCTTCGCTTCTTCTGTAAACAATGTATGCTTCTTCGGCACCGAGCCTCAACGCTGTTCTTATTGCGTCCATTGCCGTGTTTCCCCCGCCTATTACGGCAACTTTTTTGCCGATTTTTACCGGGGTATCCGCTTCCGGAAACATGTAGGCTTTCATAAGGTTTACCCTTGTGAGAAATTCGTTTGCCGAATAAACTCCGTTGAGGTTTTCCCCCTTTATGCCCATAAAATAGGGAAGCCCCGCTCCCGTGCCGATAAACACTGCGTCAAATCCTTCTTCTTCAAGCAGTTCGTCAATTGTAAAAAGTTTGCCTATAATTGCGGATGTTTTTATTTCAACTCCCATTTTTCTCAGGTTTTCAACCTCAATTTCAACTATTTTTTTAGGAAGCCTGAATTCAGGAATTCCGTAAACAAGCACTCCGCCGGGTTTGTGCAATGCTTCAAAAATAACAACCTTGTGTCCTTTTTTTGCAAGTTCTCCGGCACAGGTCAAGCCTGATGGCCCGGAACCGATTATTGCCACTTTTTTCCCTGTCGGCGGTTCAAGTTTAAAATCTTCGGTTTTCCCGCTTTCCATAAACCAATCTGCGGCAAATCTTTCAAGCCTTCCTATGGCTACGGGTTTGAATTTTTTTCCTAAAATACAGACTTCTTCGCATTGGTCTTCCTGCGGGCATACCCTTCCGCATACTGCGGGAAGAGAGTTGTATTTTTTTAAGGTGTAGTATGCGTCTTCAAATCTTCCTTCGCCTATGTCTCTGATAAATCCGGGGATGTCTATTCCAACCGGGCAACCGTCAATACAGGTGGGGGTTTTACATTGAAGGCATCTATAAGCCTCTTCTATTGCAAGTTCGGGGGTATAACCTAATGCAACTTCTTTGAAATTTCTTCTTCTTTCTTCCGGTTTCTGTTCAGGAATGGGTGTTCTGGGTTTTTTAGGTTGAGGTATCCATTTTTTATCTGGCATGATGACCTCCGCAGGGTTCTTTTTCTTTTAATTCTTCCAGCAGTTTTTTCAACGCTTTTTCTTCCAAGTCTTTGTACATTGCCTGTCTTTTCATAAGTTCGTCAAAATCTACCTGATGTCCGTCAAATTCGGGTCCGTCAACGCAGACAAATTTTGTTACTCCGCCGACCGATACTCTGCATGCGCCGCACATTCCCGTTCCGTCAACCATAATTGAATTTAAACTTACCATTGTGGGAAGGTTGTATTTTTTTGTCAAAAGCGAAACAAATTTCATCATTATTGCCGGTCCTATGGCAAGGACAAGGTCTATTTTTTTGCCGGAATCAATAAGGTTTTGCAGTTCGTCGGTTACCAAACCGTGCCTTCCCTTTGTTCCGTCGTCTGTTGTTTGGTAGAATTCGTCGCTTATATCTTCCATTTCTTTTTCAAGTATAAACAAATCTTTGTTTCTTGCTCCCAAAATAGTGATTATGTAGTTTCCTTCTTCTTTCATTTTCTTGGCAATCGGGTAGAGAGGCGCCGTGCCCACTCCTCCGCCTATGCAAACAACCGTGCCGTAGTTTTCAATGTGGGTGGGTTTGCCCAAAGGACCTACAATGTCAAAAAGGTGTTCTCCCGCTTTCCTCAAACCCATTTCTATTGTGGATTTTCCCACTTCCTGAAAAATCAGGGTGATTTCTCCTTTTTCGGGATTTTTATCCGCAATTGTTAAGGGAATTCTTTCCCCTTTTTCAGTGTTAATAACCATAACGAATTGTCCCGCTTTGTGCTTTTTGGCAAGTAGCGGGGCGTCAATAACCATTTTCTTGATTTTCGGGGCTATTTCTTTGATTTCCTTGATTAAGTACATGTTCACCTCTCGCTTTAATATAATTCCTTCCGTTTTTAAAATTAGCAAATTTTTACGGAAATTGGAAGAGAAAAAAGAAAATTATCACATTGTTGTCCGTAAGCAGTTTTGTCTTTTTTAAATTTTGTTTTTTATTTTACCCAGTAGGGACAGGTGTTGTTTCCTTTAAATGTCAATTGGACAAGGTTGCTTCCGTTTATGTTTATAGAGTAAATCTGATATTTTCCTGTTTTGTTTGATTGAAAAGCAATTCTTCTTGAGTCCGGGGAAAAAACCGGATTTTCACAAGAGCCCATGTTGTGGGTTAGTCGGATATTTTTCCCTGTGGCAAAATCGTAGAGAAAAATGTCAAAGCGCCCTTTCTTCATTGAGGAATATGCTATGAATTTTCCGTCGGGAGACCAAGCCGGCTGGTCGTTGTATGTGCCGACTGTGTTTATTTTTCTTATGTTTAGACCGTCAATTCCCATTGTGTAAATTTGAGGTGAGCCGTATCTGTCGGAAGTAAAAACTATGGCTTTGCCGTTTGGGGAAAATTTCGGCGAAGTGTCAATTGCACTGCTTTTGGTAAGCCGGTCCATTTGTCCCGTTTTTAAATGATAGAGAAAAATGTCGGTGTTGCCGTTTTTTGAGGCGGAAAATACCATAAGTTTTCCGTCCGGGGAAAAATCCGGTGTCGAGCCAATTCCTTCGGCGTGGTAAATTCTCTTTATCCTGTGTCCGAGAAAATACAAAAACAAATCGGGATTGTTGTCTCTGTACGAGGTGAAGGCTATAACGCTTCTGTCGGGGGAAACTGCCGGGAAAATTGTTGTGGATTTAAGTTTTGTAAGTTGCCTTATGTTTTCTCCGTTGTAATCCATTATAAAAATTTCCCTGTGTCCCGTCCTGTCGGAAACAAATGCAATCTTTGTGTTTGATATTCCCTTTGTTCCGGTAAACGCAAAAATTATGTCGTCCGCAAAGGTGTGAATCAGCTCTTTCGCCGTGTTTAATTCCCCTTTGTATTGCCTTTTGAATATTGGTTTGCATGATATAAGGTCGGTTACTTTTCCGTTTAAAACAAGCATATTGTTTTCCGTGGTTAAAGAAACCTCAACAAGAATTTTTGCCTCAATTGACAGGAATTTTTTGCACCTATTACCCCTTTCGTTTGAAACAAGGTCAATTGCGTAGTCTTTTATAGGGGAAAATATTCCTGAAAGTTTGAGGTCTTTTATCAAAATTTTTCTTGTTTTTTCTTTTTCGGCAAAGTTTCCCTTAAACCTGTCAACCGCAATATTTATTAAACTGTATCCCTTTGCCGAAAGATTTATTTCAAACTCCTGCTGGCTTATTGACGGGATTGATATTAGAATCAGAATTAAAGCAAAAAAGATTTTTTTCATAATTTACTCCTCATAGTTAAACCAAATATGAATTCCTATATAGTTTTCCCTGAAACCTTCGGGAAGAGGCGGTAACGGATTGGATTTCAAAACAGCCTGTAAGGCTAACTTGTCAAGCCCCGGATTTCCGCTTGAAACCTCAACCTGCGCGTCTTTTATTTCCCCGTTTTTCATGATTTTAAAGTAAATCTTTACCTTTCCGTTTCCCGTGTATGTCCTAATCCAGTTGTTTCCTATTTTGTCTCTGACAATTGCCAGATAGTATGCGTAGTCAAAACTTGTTGTGTCAAGGTTCATAATTGAGGAAGATGCGTTTGCAAATCCCTTTTTAGGCATTCCGTTTGAGTTGCCTTTCTTCCCCTGAGAATGATTTATATTTTGTTTTTTCTTTGTGTTTGTTGTTTTCTTTTTTGCTTTTTTTGTATTTATGCCTTTAACTTTTTTCTTGGTCTTTTTTCTTTTGGGTTTCGCTTTTGCTTTTGTTTCGCTTTTTTTATTCTTTTTTCCGGCACTTTTTTTTGCAGGCTGAATAACGGAAGTTTTTCCCGTGCTGTTTTTCCCGCCTCCCAATGAGGGAAGGGTTGCTATTGAAACTCTGTAAACCTTCGGTTTTGTCGCCTGTTTATACCTTTGGTAGCCTGCGAAAAAAAATATTGCGGCAATTAAAAGAAGATGAAGCAGAAAGGATATAACCGAATAAACCTTGCTTTCTTTTTCAATTTTTTTTCTGTTTTCAATTAAAACGTTAATTGCCAGTTTTGCCATTTTTTTCTTCTATGGGATTTACCACAAGGGAAACGTTTTCAATTCCGTTTTTCTTCATAATGCCAATCAGTTTTATTACTTTGCCGTAAGGAACGCTTTGGTCTGCCTGCAAAAAAACCTCGTTTTTGATTTTTGCTATTTTTTTGATTTTTTCCTCAAAAATCCCCGGGTGAATCTCTTTGTCGTCTATTAACAATTCCCCGTTTTTCTTTAAGGTTATAACCGTTTTGTTTTCTTCAATAGGCTTTCCCGCCGATGTTTTGGGCAGGTTTATGTCTATTCCGCTTTTCATCATAGGCGCCGCAACCATGAAAATAATTAGAAGCACCAAAACGACGTCAACAAGCGGGGTTACGTTTATTTCGGCAAGTTGTCTGCCTTTGTTGTTGTCAGGTGTTGCTCCCATTATGAGAAATTCCTTTCAACAATTCCGAGAAATTCAAGGGTAAAATCCTCTATCTCCGCGGAAATGTCTTTAATTTGGTTTATGAAATGGTTGTATCCCCAAAGTGCGGGAATGGCAACCACAAGCCCGGCTGCCGTTGTTATCAATGCTTCGGCAATACCCGGCGCAACAGCAACCAAAGATGCGCTTTGATGAATTCCTATTGCCTTAAATGCGTCAATAATTCCCCAAACCGTTCCGAAAAGTCCGACAAAGGGTGCCGCGGCTGCTGTTGTTGCCAAAAAATTCAGCGATTTTTCAAACCTTCCGATTTCAACAATCTTTGCCCTGTCAAGCACCCTTGCGATTGAGTCAAGGCTTTTGATTTTAGGTTTTCCTACGGTTGAAGATTGGTTTTTTAACTGAAAAGACAATTCGGAAAACCCAGCAATGAACAATCCTGCCTGAGGGCTGTAAATAAAAGGCTTGCACGCCTCTTTGATTTCGTTAAATTTGTTTGATGTTCTGAAAATTCTCAAAAATTCTTTTGACTGTTTCCTCGCTTTTTTAAATTGAAGAATTTTCTGAAATATGATTTTCCACGAGCCTATGGACAAAATCAAAAGTACTAAAATTACAAGTTTTGAAACAATTCCCGAGTGTTTCGCTATTGCTATAATGTCAAACATTCTTTTCCCCTTTTTTAAATTTTTCTTTTAATTTTTCTTCAACATGCTTCGGGACAAAGTAGGAAATGTCTCCGCCGAATGAGGCAACCTCTCTTACAAGGTTTGCCGAAAGATAGGAAAACCTTTCGTCGGGCATCATAAATACCGTGTCAACCTCTTTCAAGAGTTTTCTGTTTGTCAAAGCCATCTGAAATTCGTATTCAAAATCGGATATTGCCCTAATCCCCCTTAAAATCGCCTTTGCGTTTGCCTTTTTGACGTAATCTACAAGCAGTCCGGTAAAACTTGATACCTCAATTTTTTCTTGGGGAAGGTGGGATATGGATTTTTTTATCATTGCAATTCTTTCTTCCACCGTGAAAAGGGGTTTTTTGTTCGGGTTTATCAGTATTGCCACAACAACCTTGTCAAAGAGTTTGAGCCCCCTTTCAATTATGTCTATGTGGCCGTATGTTATAGGGTCAAACGAGCCGGGATAAACCGCTTTTATGCACATTATTTTTTTGTCTCCTTTTTGTCTTTTTCAGGGCTGTTTTCCTTTTTCTCTGAATTTTTTTCAGTTTCGGAATTTTGCTTTTCCGCTTTCTTTTCCGCAATTTTGCTTGCGGTTATTCCGTTTAAGAGAGAGTTTATGTCAACAAAGGAAACCGTGCCGCTGTCGTTAACCGGGACAATTACTATTTGTTTGCCTTTTAAACTTTCAACAAGCCTCTTTGCAACAAGGTTTTCTCCCCCGCTTCCGCTTAAAGCCTTGTTTAATTCAATTAGCGCGTCCGCTTCGGCTTTTTTCAGGGCAAAGAGCGCTTCGGCGTTTTTCTTTGCGGCGTAGAGTATGGCGTCTCCCTTTAATTTTGCCTGCTCATACTCTCCCTTTGCCTTTTCTATAATTTTGTTTGCTTCCGCCTTTGCCTCAAACTGTTTTCTTTTTGCGTCTTCGGCGGCAGCCTTTGTCAATGCGGCGTATTCAAGTGCTTTTTGTTCGTAAATTTTTCTCTGCTCAATCGCTTTTTGATACCTGTCGTTAAACCTGTAATCCTTTAAAAGTAAATCTGTTATTTCAAGCCCCAATTTTTCAAGTTTTTTGTTTAAAAATTCTTTTGTGAGTTTTACCGCATTTTCCCTTTTCGCAGCTTCGTAAAACTCTTCGCTTGTGAGTTTTCCCAAGTAAAACCTTAACGCCGCCCTTGTTATAGGCTTAATTATGTTTGTTTGAATTTTGTCTGTCTTTTCTCCTACTTTTTGAACGGCAAGGTATGCTTTTTCGGGAATTATTCTCCAAGTAACTATTAAATCAACCCACACGTCGTTTCCGCCCGATGTTTTCAGTTTTAAGTCGTTTCCCACCCATTTTTCGCCTTCTTTTTTGTGGGCAAGCATTTCAAGTTTCTGCTCAACTTTTTTAACCTTTACAAATCCCGTAAAAGGGGGAAAGAAGAAATGATATCCGGTATTGTAGGTTTTCGGGATAACTCCCGTTTTTCCGAAAGGGTTTAGATAGACGATTTTTACTCCCACTTCGTCGGTGTCTATGTGTATTGAGCATGAGTAGAAATAAAGCCCCAAGCCTAAAAGAATTATTAGGATTACTATTGCTTTTTTCATTTTTTCACCCCGCTAAGTTTGAGCAAAGAGTTTACGTCAAGGGGATTGACGCCGTTTTTCCCGCCAGATTGAATTATGATTTTGTCAAGCCCTTTTAAAACGTCGGCCATTTCAAGCCCGACAATGTTTTTTCCGCCCTGTCCTACAAATGCTTTTTGTATTAAAGCGTCTCCCTTTGCCTTTGCCATTTCAATCTCTCTTTTCGCTTCGGCTTCTTTTGTTTTCAGATAGTTGTCGGCGTCAGCCTTGATTTTTTTTGCTTCCGCCTTTCCCTTTTCAAGTTCAACTTTTGCAAGGGCGTCTCCGTATGCTTCGGTTTTTTTAAGTTCTGCCAACTGTTTTGCCTGCTCGGTTTTTACAATGTTTAGAAGTTGGATTTGGTCTGCAATTTTCTTTTCTTTTATGGCTTCTTCGTATTCTTTTGAGTAAAAATAGTCCCTAACCAAGATATTTACCGCTTTTATGCCGTTTTTTTCAAGTCGTTTGTTTAATTCGTCAAGCGCTTCCTTAACCTTTGTTTCCCTTTTTTCGGGGTTGAAAAAATCTTCCGCCTTTAATTCGCCTAACTTTGCCTTTAAAACACTTATAAATTCCGGTCTGACTTTTTGGTTTATATAGTTGTGCCCCAAGGTTGCAAGAAGTTTGTATGCGTTTTCCTCGTCAACCTTGAAAAGCAAGGTTGCGTCAACGTAAACAAAGGTTCCGTCGCTTGTTTGGACGAAAATGTTTTGATTGTTTTTTTGTCTTTTCATGTTTTCGGGCGCAACAAAGTCAAGTTTTTGTATTCTTGCATTGAATTTGTCAAGTTTTTCCGCAAAGGGAATTATCAGGTAAAGCCCTGTTTTTAAGGTTTTTTTGCTAATCCCCGGTTTGCCCGTTAACGGCAGAAGCCTTGTTTTTACCCCGACTTCGCCAACCTTTACCGTTTTAAACGAAAAGAAGGCAAAAGGGATTAGTATGATTAACAACAGAATAATTATTACGCTAAAAGTTTTACTCATTTATTCCCCCTAATAATTCTTTTGCGTGTTTTAATGAAGTTTCCGAAAACCTTTCTCCTCCAATCATTCTTGCGATTTCCTTAATTCTATCTTCCCTTTTTAACAATTTTACCACTGTTTTTGTCCTGCCTTCAAACACAATCTTTTCTATGTGAAAATGGTTGTCCGCTTTTGACGCTATCTGCGCAAGGTGGGTTACGCAAAGCACCTGCCTGTTTTTGGAAAGTTTTTTCAGTTTTTCCCCGATGTAGAATGCGGTTTCTCCCCCTATGCCGGTGTCTATTTCGTCAAAAACGGTTAGCCTTCCCTTTTTGTCGTTTGTCAAAACCTTGATTGAAAGCATAACTCTGGACAATTCTCCGCCCGACGCTATTTTGGTTAAAGGCTTTAATTCCTCTCCGACGTTTGGGGATATGAGTATTTCGCAGGTGTCTATACCTGTCGGAAGAGGGGTAAAGTTGATGTATTCTTCTTCGTTTTCAGGGATTTTTTTTGTTTGAATGTCAAATTTGATTTTAACGTTTTTCATGCCCAACTGTTTTAATTCTTTTTCAAGTTGTTTTTCAAACTTTTTTGCTGTTTCTTTTCTTTTTTCGCTTAAAACGGAAGCGATTTTCAGAAACTCTTTTGTTTTTTGTATAACCTTCTGCCTTTGCTCCCTAAGTTTAAAGTCCAACTCTTCAAGCAGAGACAGTTCGTTTTCCGCATTTTTAAGAAAATTCATTATTTCTTCGTATGTTTCCCCATATTTTTTCTGTATTTTTTCAATCTGATAAAGCCTGTTTTCAATTTCGTCAAGGCTTAAATCCGGATTTTCAAGGGATAGTGCAATGTCGGCAATCTCCAAATCAAGTTCTTTTACCGAGTGCAGAAAATTGTCCGTTTCCTGTAAATAGGTTTTTAGGTTTTCCCTGAAAAGGGAAAGGGTTTCAATAGACGAAAGCAGTTTTTTTATTGTTTCAAAAAGATTCGGTTCGCCGTTGAGAATGCTGTTTGCGGTTTCAAGGCTTTCCCTTATTTTTTCCATGTTTTTCAGAAATTTTTTCTTTTCTGTCAATTCTTCAATTTCGTTCTGCTTTAAATCCAACTCTTTTATTTCGTTTATTTGAAATTTAAGCATGTCAATTTTCTGATTTTTCTCTTTTTCGCTTATGCTCAATTTTTTCAGTTCTTCCTTTTCTTTGAGAAGTTGCTCCCGAATTTGGTTTAGTTTTTTTAGAATCTCTCCGTGGTTTCCGAATTTGTCCAAATAGTTCAGGTGGTTTTCGGTGTCAAGAAGTTGAATTTGGTCGTTTTGCGAATGAATTTCAACAAGTGTTTTGCCTATTTCGGCAAGTTGGTTTAACGTGATTAGTTCGTCGTTTGCAAAAACCCGGTTTTTCCCGTTTTTAAGGATTACCCTTTTTACGGTAAAGGTTTGGTCTGTGTCTATTTCAAGTTTTTTAAGGATTTCTTTTGTTTCTCCGCTTAAATTTTCAAAAATTCCCTCAACGACCGCTTTTTCTTGTCCCGTTCTAATCAATTCGCGGAAAGCCCTTGCTCCCGAAAGCAGGGAAATTGCGTCAACAATAATGGATTTTCCCGCTCCCGTTTCTCCGGTTAAAACTGTAAATCCTTCGGGGATTTCAATCTCTATGTCGTCCGCAATGGCAAGATTTTTAATTTTTAGAAAAGCAAGCATTTTAACCTCCCAAAGGAAAACATAGCGCCACCGTTGTTCCTTTGCCTTCGGTTGAGGTTATTCTTATTTCTCCTCCGTGTTCCTTCATTATTTGATGTGTTATATGCATTCCGAGTCCGCTTCCCGTCATTTTTGTGGTGTAAAAAGGCTCGTAAATTTTTTCAAGTTTGTCTTCGGGTATTCCGCAGCCGTTGTCTTTTATGTAGAGGCAAAGCATGTTTTTGCTTCTGTAAATTCGGGAAAATATTTCAATTTCCCCTTCCGTGCCGATGGCTTCCATGGCGTTTTTTATTACGTTGAGAATAGCCCTTCTTGTCTGATTGTAGTCAACGGATATTTTCGGAAGTTTTGTTTTATGGTGAATTAAATTTATTTTTGCGGTTAAAAGAGAGTTTTTTAGAGAGCGGTGAATATCCTCTACAATATCGTTTAAATCAATTTTCGCTTTTTTTAAAACAGGCATTCTGACAAATGAAAGGTAATCGTCGGTTATGTTGTTTATGTGGGAAACTTCTGAATTTATTGTTTGAATAAGGGAGATAAGTTCGGTTTTTTTGCCCGACGAAAGGTTTAATTCTTCAATTTCTTCTTCAAGCAGTTCAAGATTGAGGGATATTGAGGCAAGTGGGTTTCTTATCTCGTGAGCCACTTGGGACGCCATTTTGCCCACGATTGAAAGCCTTTCGGACTGAATGAGTTTTTGCTGGATTTTTTCCTGTTCGGTTATGTCTCTTACAATTGCGGAAAATCCGAAAATTCTTCCCTCTTCGTCTCTAATTGCCGTTCTTGTGATGTTGACTTTTATTATTTTCCCGTCTTTTCTCTTTCTTTCGGTTATGTAATTCCTTAAAAACCCTTTTTTCAATGCTTCTTTTATTATTTTTCCCGCTTCGTTTTCTTTTTTAAGGTTTTCAGGTATCAGTATGTCAATGTGTTTCCCGATTACTTCTTCGGCTTTGTATCCGTAAACCTCTTCCGCGCCTTTATTCCACAGAAAAATTTTGTTTTCAAGTGTAATGCCCAAAATTGCGTCCGCCGAGTCGTTGAGTATGTTTTTGAGGTATAAGGTTGTTTCTCTTGCCTTTTCTTCAAGGTTTTTCTTTCTTGTTACGTCTTTGAAGAAAATTAGGTATCCTTTTGAGTTTTTGTCTTTGTACGGGGAAACGCTTATGTCAACCCAGATGTTTTTTATATCCTCGCTTATTACCTTTGTTTCGTAACTTTCAATTCCGTCCGGTTGTTTTTCAAGCATTTCAACGATTTGTTGAAACTCGGGTTTGCCCTTTTTCAGAATTTCCCAGACATATACGGGAATTTTTTTGTCTGCGCTTAATCCGATAATATTTTTTGCCTTTTTATTCAGATATGTTATTTTCCCGTTGAAATCTGTTTCTATTATGCCTATATTTGTGTTTTCAAGAATGTTTTTGAATTTATTGATAGTTTCCATAGTACAAATCCTTCACAAACACAAAGTTGACTTTTCTGTCCATTTCCGGCATTTCTTTTGCTAAAATTTCTATTGTTTTCGGATAGTTGTGCCCTATTGCGATTGCGTACCCGTGCTGGTATGCTTTTTTTACCGTTTCTTCAAGTTGTTTTTTTATGTGCTCGTAATCAATGACGTTGTCAAGGAAAACGTCTCTTGATAAAACTTTTATTCCCATATGTTCCGCTTCTTCCTCAACTACGGTTTTCGGCGGTGTTCTTGAATCAATGAAAAATTTGCCGTGTTTTTCGGAGTAGGTAAGTATCACCCTTACGGCAAACCGTGATTGAGTTATGGCAGAACCCATGTGATTGTTAAATCCCTTTGCAAAGGTTATGTTGTTGAATGCGTTTTCAAGTTTTTCCGTAATTTCTTTTTTATTGTCCGTCTTGAAAATTGCTCCCGGTCCCGGGTCTGCTTTGGGGTAACTTAAAGGCTCCATAGGCATGTGAAGTATTACCTGATAGCCTTTCCCGTTTGCAAGGTATGCGCATTTTTTTGAGTATGTTCTGAAAGGCAGAATTGCAAACGTTATGGGGTATGGAATTGTAAGCGCTTTTTCAAAGGATTCCATATGTCCCAATCCGCAGTCGTCAATTATTATCGCCACCAAAGGCTGTCCTTTTACCTTGATTTTTTTCTTTTTCTTTTTTGCTATGGGTTTTTCCGGCAAAGGCTCTTCATATTGGTATTTTGCCGTTTTTTTCTTCGGTTTTCTCTTTGTTTGTTTTAGGTTTATCAGTATTTTGGAAATCTCGTTTCCCGAGTCTATTTTTACTAAAATTGCGCTTTTGCCTTTGATTACTTTGGGCTTTACTTTGGAAGGCAGATTTTTTTTAAGTTTTTTTACAAAAAAATCGGAATTGTGCTTTGGTACGGTTAGTTTGTAGATTATATTTGCCTTTTGGTCAAAGTCTTTTACTATGACAGGCTTTGTTTTGTAGATGCTTTTGTATGTGTTGACAAGGCATTCTTCAATGGTTTTGTCTTTTTCGGAATTGCCGGAAAAAAGGAAGTAAAAAAATATCCCTATTATTGCGACGGCAATCAATCCGAGTATTATTGTTAAAGTTGAAACCTTTCTTTTTCTGCGTTTAGGCCGCCTTCTTCTCTTCGCCATATTCTTTCTTTTCTTCTTTCAGGTATTTTTTTACAGCACTTATTATTTCGTCGTCATCTATGAAACTTTTTATATCGGGTTTTAGTCCTTTTTTGTTTAACGGCGTAAACATTTTTGTTGCGATATTAACGAAGTCTCCCGTTTTTAATTTGAATGTTTCAAACGTATACGCTTCGCCGCTTGTTTTTCCACCGACAAGTTTGATGTTTTGTTTTCCCTTTAAGAGGTTTGCAAACACGTCCGCCGCATTCATTGTAAGGGACGAGGTTGCAAGAAATATTGTTTTGTTTCCTTTGTAAAAATCGTTTATTGCTGATTTTGTTTCGTTTTCCTTTTCTTTGGATAAGGATTTTACGGCAAGTTGCTTTCCCGCAAGGTATGAGGCGATATTGCACATTTTTTTGTAGTTGTTGTCAATTGAATATCTTATGTCAATTATGGGAATTTCCGTTTCCGCAAGGTATTTTTTTAATGCCGTTAAGGTGTTGTCGGTAAATCTGAAAAGTTTGAAAACCTTCTGTCCGGACATTTCCTCAATTTTAAAGTCAACAGGCTGGTATTCTTTGTAAACAAACTGCTTTTCAATGTCTTTTGACAAATCGCTTGAATAAAAATCAATTGCCACCTTTTCGCCTATTTTTCCGTGAAGCATTGCCTCAATCTCGTAAAGCGACATGTTGAAAGCCTGCATTCCGTTGATTTTTCTAATTATTGTCCCGGGCTTTATTCCTTCTTTGTATGCTTCGCTTTCAGGGTTTGAGTATGCCACCTGAGCGTAGTTTCCCTTTTTCGTTATTGCTATACCGATTGTGCCGGGTAAGGAAAACCTTTTTTCAATTTTTTTCATTATGTCGCCTGTGATGAAACTGTTGTTTTGGTTTAAACTCTGCACTCCGCCTCTGTATGCGCCTAAAATAAGTTTTGACTGGTCAACAGGCTCAACATACCTTTGAATTACAATGTCGTAAACCTTTGCGAATATGCCGAACATTTCATAAGGGTCTTTGTCTTTTGATTTTTTGAATTTTATAAAAGCGAATGCGCTTATGAAAGCGACCAAAAAAACTAAAAAAATGATTTTGATTTTTCCTCTCATATTTTAACTCCTATCTCTTTTTTACCCATTTCAGCGGATTTAAGGGTTTTTTGTTTTTCCATATCTCAAAGTGAAGTATATTTCCCTGCAAAGATGCGGTATTTCCCGTTAATCCAATAGGTTCCCCTTTGGATACTATCTGATTGATTTTAACAAAAATTTTGTCAAGATGGGCATAAAATGTGTAGTATCCGAAACCGTGGTCAATTATTACAAGTTTTCCGTAACTTTTATACCAATCTGCAAAAACGACAACTCCGTCGTAAAACGCCCTGACCTTCTTTCCTTTTCTTACTTTGATTGTTATGCCGTTGTTTTTTACCTTTGCCTTGTATTTTCCTATTGTGTATGTCCCGAATTTTTCAATTATTCTTCCTCTGACGGGAAGGGACAAAAGCCCTTTAAATTTATCCATAGGCACTGCCGACGGGTTTTGCGGGGTGGGTTTTTTAGACAGGGATTCTATTAAAACTTTCAAAATTTTGTTTCTTTCTTTCAAAAGCGCAAGGTATTTTGATTTTTGCCTTTTGAGTTTTCTGTAAAGTTTCTTTTGGTCAATTAAAGCGATTCTCAACTCTCTTTCGGTTGAATTGAGTTTTTTTATTGTTTCAACCAATTGAATTTCCTTGTTTCTTAAAGTTTCTGCTTTTGTCTTTTTCTCTTCCGTCAATTTTTTTAATTTTTTTAAACTTTCCCTGTCTTTTGCGCTTAAATAGGATAACGTGCTTAATTGGTAGATGTATTCGCTTTCTTCCGAAGGGGAAAGCAGTGCTTCAAGCATTGCGTAATCCCCTCTTTTGTATAATTCCGCAAGCCTTTTTTTCAGGTATTTTTTTGTTTCGGCGATTTCTTTTTTCAACCGTGCGATTTCTTCTTCAAGGTTTTTGATTTCTTCCTTTGTCTGTTCTCTTTCTGCAATAAGCATTTTTCTCTTTGTTTTTAAAATTTCAATCTTTCTTTCGGTTAATTCTATGTTGTCGCTTACGGTTTTTGCCTGCTTTTTCAGTGAGTTATACTTTTGTTCAAGTTCGTTTATATTTTGTTTGAGAGTTTTTAGTAAACTTTCCGATGCTTTTACGGGAAAAAAAGACAGCGTTATAAAAACAATCAACAAAACCGTTTTTTTAAACATTGCCGCTGACTATTTTAAGCAGTTGAAGGAAGAATTGAACAACGCAGTATCCCAAATATGCCACCGTTCCTATTCCGTATGCAAGCGCGGTTATTGTGCTTGTTTGTTTCGGGCTTTTTCTTTTCAGGGAAACGAAAATTGCTCCGAGGTGAAGCGCTATTCCGATAAACCAAAGGACGAATGTGAGAGGCAGTGCCGTGAAGATGTTTTTAAATCCAAGCCCAATAAAGGCAACGGGGACAATTCCGAAGATAAACGCCAAAAACCAATCCATAGAATAGAAAAATCCCAATCCGGGAAGAAATGTATTTAGGAAAAAAACCTTTTTTTGTTTTTCGTCAAGATGTTGGGTATCAAAAAGTTTTGTCAGGGCAATCCCTCCTTACCTTATGTAGTTTCTGAAAACGTTAAGCCTGTTTTCAACCTCGGTTAAAGTTAGGGTTTTCATTCTGTCAACGCTGAAATCCTCTATTTGAAAAGAAGACAGCACGGTGCCGACTTTCAATCCTTCCCTGAATGTGTCAAAGGAAAAGTTTCCGAATTTGTCAACGTAGCCTAAAAATCCCGCCGCAAAGGTATCTCCCGCGCCTGTCGGGTCAACAACCTTTTCAACAGGGAATGCCGGAAGCAATGCTATGTTTTCCTTTGAGAATAAAGATGCGCCGTATTCCCCTCTTTTTATGCAGACGTATTCGGGCCCCATATCAAGAATTTTTTTTGCCGCTTTAACAACGATTTTTTCTCCCGTTAACAGCCTTGCCTCTCCGTCGTTTACAAAAATAAGGTTTACCCTTTTTATAACCTCTTTTAATTCGTCGGGTGTTGTGTTTATCCACAAATTCATTGTATCCGCGGCGATGAATTTTACTTTATCCTTTACCTGATTGATTACTTTTAACTGCAATGCGGGGTGAATGTTTCCGAGAAAAAGTATGTTTGAGTCCATGTATGATTCGGGTATTACCGGGTCAAATTCCGCAAAAACGTTTAACTGTGTGTCGTGGGTTATTGCTTCGTTGAGGTTTTCCCCGTATTCGCCTTTCCAAAAAAAGGTTTTGCCTTTCTTTTTTACAAGCCCTTCAAGGTTAATTCCCCTTTGTTTCAACAACTCTATATCTTCTTCCCTGAAATCCTCTCCCACAACTCCCACAAGGTTCACCTTTGTGAAGAGGGACGCGCCCATTGAAAAGTGTGTCGCCGAGCCTCCCAAAACCCTTTCTCTTTCTCCGAAAGGTGTTTTCAGCGAATCGTAAGCAACCGAACCAACCGCGATTATTGCCATTTTGCTCTCCCGTTATCTTTTTTTGCTTTTAGATTTTACCACAACAGGCTTTATCTTTGTTTCCCCAATTTCGGATAAATAATTAAGCATGGGGTTAAATTCTTTGTTTGGGAAACCGATAAAAATCTTGCCAATTTCCCCTTTTGTGTTGATTAATACAAAGTATGGAAGCGTGTAAACCCCGTAATCTTTATATGTTTGGGGTGTTTTAAGCACTGCGACTGGGTAGCGAATTTTTTTCATTTCAAGTAGGTATTTTTTTAAAAAAGCCTTGTATTGCTCAAAATCCGCTTTTTTGGGAATAAGGTTAATGCCTATTATTGTAATTTTGTTTCCGTATTTTTCAAAAATTCCGTCAATGTATGGAATAGCGATTACGCTTCTTTTGGATTTTCCCGAGAAAAAGAACAAAAGGGTAAAGTTTTTGTTTTTTACCGAAATTTTTTTTCTATTGATTGCAAATTTTACGCTTTTAAATTCCGGGGCTTTTTTCCCTATCAAATCCAATTCCGCAATCATATTTTCGTAAATTATTCTTTCTTCGTTGCTTGTCGCTTTTTTTATTCGGTTTGAGAAAAAGTTTTTTCCCTCTTTTATTCTGTTTGTCAATTCAAAGTTTTCCATAAGCCCTATTGAGGCGAAGTTTTTTATGTTTATTGAGTTTGTTTGGGAAAGTGCGGTTTTAAGAAGTTTTTCCCCCGATTTGTATTTTTTTTGCTTTATCAGCCCCAATGAAACATTTACCATGTCAAGCCCCACGCCTTCCATTGACTTGTTGGTTTTTTCAAAGCACGGAAAAATTTTTTGGTATTCTCCCAGAAGAAAATAGGTTTTTGCCAAAGTTGAATAGTAATAGTTTTTGTTTTCGTTATTGATTTTTTTGACTTTTTTTAAATAGGAAAGCGCTTTTTGGGGAAGGTTAACCTCTAAGCACATTCTTGCGGCAAGTATTTTTTCGTTGTCGTTAAGTTTTTTGTTTTTGCTTAATATTTTCAGGTATTCGTTTTTTGCCTTTTTTTCAAAGTCTTTTAAATCTTTTGCGGTTGCAACCTTTTCCCCGTCCTTTGCAAGTTTTTTTAAAACAGCCGAATAGTCCTGCATAAGCCCGGCAAAGAGGTGGCACGGAATTAAAAACGCTATAAAAATCAAAAATTTTTTCATGTATGCTCCTTTAAAACTTTTCTTGCCTGTTTCATTTGAGGAAAAATTTTTTCAACTCTATTATAAAACTTTTTTCCGTGGTTTGGATGAATAAGGTGAACCAATTCGTGGACAACAACGTATTCAACGCAGATTGGAGGAAGGGTAATGAGTTTTATGTTGAAATTCAAGTATCCCTTTTTGCTGTTGCAGGAACCCCACCTTGTTTTCATCTCCTTAAACGATACCCTGTTTACCCTTTTTCCCACAGCGGGAAGGTGTTTTTCAATAAAAAAAGTTATGATTTTTTTTGCTTCTTTTTTTTGCCATTTTTTAATAAGGGTTTCGTTTTCTTTTGGGGAATTTGTTTTAAGGAAAAGGGTTAAGGTGTCTTTTTCAAAACTGAATGCGGATTTTTCCCCTTTAATTCTCCGTACTTTGATTTCTTTTCCTAAAAAAGGGATTGTTTCGGCGTTAAGGTAATCAATGCTTTTTCTCTTTTGCCTTTCAATTGCCTTTTCAATCTTTTCCCTCTTTTCTTCAAGCAGTTTTTCTATAAAGAAAACAGGCGTGTTTTTAGGTGCGGATACTCTTACAATGCCGTTTGCATCAACCCTTATATAAATGTTTTTTATCCTTTTTCTCTTAATTTCAACTTTCAATTTTTTATTTCCGAAAGCAAATCTCTTATAGTTTCAAATACGGTTTCGGGGCTTATAGCTTTCAGGCAGTCAAGTGTTTTGCACTTTTTGTTTCTGCACGGCGAGCAGTGCCAGTTTG